>Ga0268357_100548_pt1 | contig 44972 bp, 39 predicted proteins | sample BioMet10_FD_192466 | JGI IMG/M metagenome (GOLD analysis project Ga0268357, IMG submission 192466) | Sewage microbial communities from Oakland, California, United States - Biofuel 10 (Illumina Assembly) | ecosystem: Engineered > Wastewater > Sewage > Unclassified | place: USA: California... | reverse complement strand
TGAATGACTCAAAATACTTAAAGTAATTTGACGTTGAACTTATTGTTCAATATAATTTTGCTGGTTCGTTATTTCTTGTAAAACTTTACGTTTTACATCTTCTCTGTTTAATTTTCAAAGACCAGTTTGCTGTTTTGTAAATCAGACAGCTTTTATATAATATCATCTCTACCCATACCTGTCAACACTTTTTTTAAAATTTTATACAATTTAAAAATTGCACAAGATTTTATATAGCCATCGGCAAGCCTTTACTATATACTTATATATTATTTTTATTCTGCCCTTTTATATTTTTCATGTACCTTACAATAAGTTCATCTAAATATTGACTTATTTCTAATCTTTTTTCATAATTTATGTTATCTTCTGAAGTTACACATACTTCGTTTAAAACTTCTTGCAGCTCTTTAATTTTATAATTTAGATTAGATAAGCTTTCATTATTTTCCAATTCTTTATTTTCAGCATTCTCTCCGTAAAATTGCTCATACATTTTTGCTAAAATATTTTCAATGTCTGTATCTTTATTTTCAGTACAATATATTTTTAAACTTATAGTAATTTTAGTGCTTATCTCTTTGTATTTAAATATAAAATCACTAAATAAATTATTCACCCTTTTTAAAATATCCATTCTACTTTCATTATTACCATTATTTAAAACTATAAAAAATGAATCTCTATTATATCTTCCAATCCAATCTGAGCTATTTACAATTAGTTTTTTAGCAATTTTGACAAACTCTCTTATTATTTTATCTTCTATATCTTCACCATATTTATAGCCCATACCTTTTAAGTAATCTATAGTTATCATAATTACAGATAGTGGATATCCATAAATATTACAATTATTTATATCTATAAGTAGCCTTTCATTTATATATTTTCTATTATATACACCTGAGGCTTTATCAATTATAGGCTTATCATTTATCTCATTAATAACAGTTTGTATACTTAAACCATCATTATTATCATTGAATTTTCTTCCATTTTCAGATATATCTTTTAACGTTTCTAACACATATATTTTTCCATCAATACATAAAGGAATCGCTGTTATTAAAAAGATTTTACTGGACACATATTCAATTTTTATAAATGTCTCATTTTTGTTGTATGCCCTCATAGAAATGCAGTTATTGCAAGCTGATCCTTTCTTCCAAAAATCATAGCACGTACCTTTAATATTTTTAATTTCATTTGCCTTAACAATAATTGAACTCTTATTAATATGGTCTACAATCCTAATAATATCATACGTTCCCTCTATTAATGCAATTCTTTCTTTTATTTCATCATATAAATACTTCATTTTATTGTTTCCCCTCATTTTTTGAATAATTAAGTACTTATTAATATTGTTAAAATTGTCCAAAGATTATTATTATAATAACATCTTTTCATTCATAATTATACATTTTGTTTATAGTTTAATTTTGGTTTATGGGTTGTAAATTATTCTATTTTTACAAATTCATTTTTTCAATACCTTCTTCCAAAATGCTTAGCGTCTCCTCCATAAAAATCTTAAGATTAAAGTTATTCAAAAAACCGTATTAGATCTCTCCAATACGGTTGTATGTATTCATGTGTCTTAACAATTTGTACGAATCACCTGCACTCCAATACAAAAAAGTCTACATTGAGCCCCGCTGTCTTCCTCCTTAAATAACTACCTCTCATCTATAAATTCTAAAACATCTCTTTTTATTTTGTTTTTATTAAATACAATTCCAGAATGGCCACAATTGTACATATATCTCTCTGGCTTTTCCCAGTTTTCCCACAACACATCTGTGTCCTTATTTAAAACGTATTTATCATACTTACCAGATACAAGTAGTATTTTATCAAGCTCTAGCACTGGCTTTCTTAAGCTTGGATTGATAATTGCCCAACTTCTTTTTAATAGACTATAACTAAAATCATTTTTCAGGAAATCTTTTTTTATATACTTCCCCGCCTCTGTTTCAAACACTGTAAATGCTAAATCATTCGCATAAAACAATGATATTAGTACATCAATATTTTCTTCAGTTTCAGCTAATAAATTAGAAATTATTCCACCTAAGCTCAATCCTATAATTATAACTTTCTCTTTTCTTAATGTTTTAATGTATTTTATTAAAGCCCTAATATCACTTACTGCTTGTTGCACAGATTTTAAAGTTCTGACTACATCTGCACTTACAAAATATTCTCCACTATAAAGTGATTCATTTGAAGCTCTCTCCATGTGAAAAGGTAAGACATAACTATAAACATTATATTTTCTCTCAATGAAACTATTTAAAAATACCTTATGTAATCTGTCTAGACTGTCTGATCTCCAGCCATGAATAAAAATAATATTTATATCACTGTCTGTCTCCCTACACATTCTGTAATAAAATATTGAATCCTTATTACAGACTCCATTTTCAATTTGACTTAGGAATTTTAATTTTCCTATTTCATAGCCCATTTCTAGCTTTTTATTATCAAAATATACTTGAGGTAAAAAAGGTTTATTATAAAATTTTGAGAAGTCACTATTAAGTACTGAAACTTCTTCTTCTAGATAATTAAATTGATTATTCATGCTATATTTTTTATGGAGACTATATAAGCCATAACTATCTCCAATACTTGATATTATTTTCTCCAAAGTATCACATCCTAAAAATATTTCTGATTCAAAAAATGTGTTGACATTAATCTATAAACTCCATTTCCCATTTATAATATCCGGTTTTTTCCTGCCTAATGTATTTAAAATAAGCCGAATAAGTTGTTCCCTTTTTACTTTTTATATTTCTAAAGCCTACTTTGCCATTTTTAAGCAATAACTCAACCATTTGTATACTAACCCTTTTTCCCAATGAAGCAATGAACTTATCATTTTTCCATATTGTAAAGTTACATCCATTTTTCCAATTAGTGCACCCAAAACCTTTATCATTTTCTACTACCGGATTCCCGCATATTGGGCATTCCCCTACGCTTTCTATACCTTCTGGTACTTCCACTTTGAAATTCTTTAGCATTGATGTATCTTTCTTAATTGAATCTACAGCATTAATGGTAAACTCCTTAATCATATCTAAGAATTCATCTTTCTTAAATTTACCTTTTTCTATATCTGATAGGGTTTTTTCTAGTTTCCCTGTATATTCTAAGTCTAAAAGCTCCTTAGCTGGGAAAATTTCAATCAATGTCTTTCCTATCTCAGTACAAGTAAGACTTTTTCCCTTATATTGAATATAAGAGGCATCCTTTAGCTTTTTTATTGTTTCCGCTCTTGTGGCAGGTGTTCCTATACTAAATCCGCTTAATATAGAAGCCATCATTTCTTCGGTATCCTCTTCATCCTTGAAGCTCTTTCCGCAGGTCTCCATAACTCTTAGAAGAGTCTTTTCATTATGAAGCTTAGGTGGTTTTTTAGTAACAGTACTTACTTTACTATCAACTACGTCCACAATTTCTTTCTCTGACACCATTGGTAAAATAGTATCTTTAGTCTCCATTTTTTCAACAATATGCCAGCCTTCAATTTTTTGAACTTTTCCCTTTGATACGAATACCCCTTTAATTGCACTCTCGTTAACTTTAGATACAAGTTTAGTCTCTTCATATTCAGCTACGTTCAGGAACTGCATTATGAATCTGTTTTTTATTGCATTATACACAATTTCTTCATCTTGACTTAATCCAGTTGGTTTCATGTAGGTTGGAACTATTGCACTATGACTTTCTACCTTTGAATTATCAAATATTCTTTTACTATCTGCAAACTTAATCTGATTTTCAAAGGGCAATCCTCTTTTAATTACCTCTAATACCTTTGCTGTTCTTTCTTTTAAACTTTCCTCTAATGCGACACTGCCTGTTCTTGGATAGGTTATAAACTTCTTTTCATAAAGAGATTGGGCAGTCTTTAATACTTTATCAGAAGTCCACCCTTTATATTTACTTGTTACATATCCTTGTAAATTAGATAAATTAAATAAAAGTGGTGCATATTCTTTCTTCTTTTCTACTTGTTTTTCTATAATTTCTGCATTTTTATCTTTTAAAAGGTTAACTATATTTTTGGGGACTTCTTCGTTATCAAATTTTTCATTTTCATTTTCATAATAAGTTCCCTGAAACTCATCATTGTTTTTTGTCTTAAAAGTTGCAATTAATTTATAGTAAGTTGATGATTCAAAGTTTTCTATTTCCTTATCTCTATCATAAATTATCTTTAATGTTGGCAGCAAAACTCTTCCTACGTTTAATATTTTCTTATCATTAGGATTGTATCTTAGCGTTGCAACAGAGGTTAAATTTATTCCTATTATCCAATCTGCCCATTGCCTGCTGATACCAGCATCCTGAAGTGATTTCATATCTTCATTTGGTTTCAAATTTGCCATACCTTTTTTTACTTCTTCTGCTGTCCACTCATTCAATAATATTCTAAATACAGGTTTATTTTCATTTAAATATAAGAATAATTCATCCCCAATAACCTGTCCTTCTCTATCATAATCTGTAGCTGATATAATTCCATCAACGTCATCTCTCTCAATCAAACTTTTTATTATATTAATTTGCCTCTCAGCACCTCTATCCACAGATCTTCTATCTACACTATCACATTTAACTTTATATTTAAATTTTTTTGGAATGAACGGAAACTTATCCAGCCTCCACCCTTTCATATTTTCATCATAATCTTTAGCATCATATAATTGCAAAAGATGACCAAAGGCCCATGTAATCAAATAGTCATCACCTTCAAAATAGCCATTTTTTTTCAATTTAATATTAAAAGCATCAGCAATATTTTTAGCTACTGAAGGTTTTTCTGCTATTATAACTTTTTTCATATTTTAGTTTGCCTCCTATTGGCATATTAAAGTTACTAAGTTTTATTTATATTTTAAATAAATTTTACCACATTTTTTAAACTCAAGAATTATATTATAATACATAATCATCTCTTCGCTCAAATAATATTCTTTACTTTTTTTCTATTTAAAGAAGGAAAGGATGGTATGCATCAATTCACCATCCCCTAAAATGCTTAAACATTATATATTTTAGTTTAAAATTATGCAGATTCTTTGTTACTCCTACACATAACAATAATTTTATATGGTGTAGTCTTAGCTGGTATGCTTTTTGTGGAAGCCCCATATAAAACAATCAGATACCGATTTGCGGGGTATCTGGTAAATACCTGATCATTTTGTAGTATTATCTGAGTACCTGGGGCAATATTTAATTTCAATTGTCCATCTTCACTAATCAACTGGCTGTCAAAATAGTCAATTTTTATATTGTAATAAGGTATGTCCTTTTCCATGACAATTGCTCTAAATTGTGGTGGAAAAATGAGAGGAACAGGTGCATTGGCATCATAAAATCCTATTACCTTATCTCCTACCTGTACCCTTACATGGTCAACAAAATAAGTATTTGGCCCCACCAAGAAATTAACTAAGCTTCCCTCTCCATTTTCTACAGACATTAGTTTAAAGCATCCTGTCAATTCTTCATTCCCATTTATCCTGAAATCATTAATCATGGTGATTGTGCCGAGAAAAGCTTGAAATCTTATCATTTCAATTCCTCCATTCCTCTGAATTATTGACTGTGAAATCTCTTTTTATTGTTTGTAAACCTGTCAATTTTATCTTATGATTAATGCTCAAGGGTGTTACAGAAATTATATAAAAAAGTATAGTCTTACTCATTTGACCATAGCAAATGCTGAAATCTGTAGCAGGTTACCGCTTAATTCATAAGATAATTATGTGAAACATTATAATCTAAAGGAGCGGTTATGTATAATTGTTATCTTAGGGCTAATATGACAAACCCAAGTATTGTCTCTTTTGCACGGGGAGATGTAAGCGGAGATAGAATACCTGATAATGTGTACTTAACAGGTATAAAAACACCAGATAGCCCATTTATTCAAAATATTACACTTGTAATACAGAATGGGAAAACGGGCAGATTCACCAGTGTACCACTGAGTGAAAATGCAGGCTATAATCCAAGACTTTTTTTAGGGGATTTTACAGGAGATGGTACTGCTGATATCCTGATAAGTATTGATTCAGGCGGAAGTGGCGGAATAATGTACCACTACATTTATTCCTTTATAAATAATACATCTCGATTGCTGTTTGATTTCAATGCATACAATGAGGAATACAAGTATGAGGTTACTTATATGGACAACTATAGGGTCGAGGTTGTCAGTCTAAAAAATAAAAGAAAATATATTATAGATATATCCAACAGAGATACTGAATATCTAAATGAGATCTATAATAAGAACGGCAAATTGAAAAGTCCGATTAGCGGATTTGTAAATCCTTTAAGCGGTTTGTATCCAGTAGATTTTGATTCAAATAATGTGTATGAGCTGTTAGCTTATCAGAAGATAGCCGGAAGATATAACGCAGACTCTTTAGGCTATGTTTTAAATACGTTAAAATGGAAGTATAATATGTTTGTTTTGGATAATCAATATGTAGCAATCTTTTGAAGGATTTTTACTGCCGAATTATCAGAGGTCAGTCGCATTAGAATAAAAAAATGCTAATGCGACGGCCTTTTTTGTGTTACATAGAAAAAGGAATGATTTTCATAAGACAGATATCATCACCAGATTTTATGCTCTTTAATAAATCAACATCAACCTCGCATCCAAAGGCTTTTTCAAAAAGTACCTTACTGTATCCTGTAGTACACTGACACCAGGTTTTTGTTTCCAGCTTATCCACTTGAGCAAGCATGGGACAAGGACAAGATAAAAATTGCAAATAAAGTATGTCATCCTTGAAAAACAGCCCCGCTGCTTTAGCCTTATCCGAATTTGCAAATTCCTCCAAATTTGTTGCAGTAGCTGCAAGCTCCCTTAAAAACTCCAGTTTTTCATCCATACCGTAACCGCATTGGCAGTTCATTCGAATATGCTTTGTAGTTTCATGATTAAACTTACTTTCCAACCTATTCATGGTGGAATTCACCCACTGTGCATCGGATTCATTTTTTGCATTTCCCTCAAGTCCATATACAATCTCTTTGGCAGTTTCCTCATTGCTTTCCCCTTTAACAGCTTCAAAAATAATATGTTCCTGAATCTTTCTTATATCAAACATTTTATTCCCCCTATACCTTTTATTAAAAAACAGACTTTTTTCTTAAAGAACTCCAATTGGATAGTTCTAATTATAAGAAAAAGCCCGTTTTATTACTTCTGAATTCTTGCTCTATTTAACTGGAATACATAAATCCATTATTACATATTCATTTTCTTTTTGAATCTCCCTATATATGTTCAGTCCATATCTTTTATCCATTTCATAGCCACTTTCTGGTAGCCATACGCTGTATATGCCTTGTATTGTGCAAAAAATATCCTGTATTTCCCCTTTATATCTATAGGTGGCAAATCTTCCTCCCTTTACTATTGATAAGTTGTCCAAGTCTAGTGGTTTATCTACCGTTATACAAATGTCGCATATACAGCGGTTTAGCCTTGTAATCATTGGGTCATCATAAAATCTTTCAATAAATAATGTATCTGATTTAATATATTCTCTATACTTATGTAAAAAAAGAAACCATTTTTCTTTTAATTCCACATAGCTCCCTATAAGTCGCTCATAAATAACTGAAAAATCCGGAATTTCCTGTATCTTTATATTGTGATTGTAATCCTGGAAGCTGTGGAACCTAGATGCGCCCTTAGGATAAAAAGGATTAGCCATGCCAGTTATATTTATTGATTTGCGAAATTCTACTGGAGAAACATTATGATGCTTTTTAAAAGCAGAACTATAATTCGAGGAGCTATAGCCATAGTCCAGTCCGATACCAGTTATTTGTCTGCTCCTTCCTAGCTTAATATCAACAGCACTTTGATCCATCTTCAATCCCTTTATGAATTCATATACACTTTCACCAGTAACTTCTTTAAAGCACCTGCAAAAATAAAACTTTGAAAAATGAAAGTGACTTGCAACATCTTCAATTGAAAGATTTTCATCAAAATGTTCTATTATATAATCTATACTTTGGTTTATTACTTCACTTTTAATCATAATATATCCTCTTTAATATATACTGCATATTATTTCTATATGCATCCGTCCTGTTTCCAGGCTATATTTTTCATAAACATTTTTAATTGTATATTTATTTTTTTCTGCAAAGTCAAATATGGTCTTATAGCCTGCTGTTTTTTCCTTCATGCCCTTACATTCAACCTTAAGGCAAAGTTCTCTTTCCTGAGTTCTTATTAATGCTCCACTTTGTTCTGAAGTATAAGCAAATATTTCAGACACCTCAAAAGTATTATCCTCAAGATTCATTTTAAAAATATGAGATCCCTTAAGCAATGTGCCATGTGATTTTTCATAGAATTCACTGATTGAATCATTTACTTCCTCAAGTTCACAATTTACCCTTTGATAATAAATAAATCCTTTTTCTAAAAAGTAACCTGTACCCACATTTAATGCCGGCATTACCATACACTCATTATTCTCAACTGTCTTGTACTTTAAAATCAATTTTTTCTGCCTTTCAAGGAGTCTCTCTGCATCTTCAATTTCAAGGAGACGTTGATTATAAATTTCCGTCAATTTCTCATTATCCTGATTTACTATTAGCTTGATTTGTTCAAGAGTAATTCCTATATTCCTTAACCTTAGTATTTCCTTTATTTTTTCAATTTGGTTTTCTTCGTAGTATCTGTACTGATTACTTTCATCAACATGGGCTGGTTTAAATAAACCGATATCATCGTAGTATCTTAATGTTTTTTTGTTTAAATTTAACATTACAGAAAATTCACCTATACTATACACTATTTACTCCTCCTCAATTACCCTTAATGAAGGTATCCAATATAAATTGTGATGTTCATATTCCTGATAATTTTCTCTCTTAAGATATGCGGCTGTACAGGACCTTATTTTTTCCACAGCTATTTTATTTAATTTAATTCCGTATTCTTCTGATGCTCCTTTAGGAAAGCCAAGGTGTCCAAAGCCCTTAGTTTTGTTTCTCTCTCTGTCTTCTATTTGTATACTTTTCGAAAAAATTGCTCCCATGGGTGCAAATAGAATAATCCCTGTTTCCTTCTTAATCTTTTCACAGACCTGTTCAATTGCTATTGTATGTTTGGGATCTGCATGTCCTGATATTATAATTATATTTTTAATACCCCATTCCATAATACTATGCAATGTAGAAAGAACCAAGTCATAAAAAAGCTTTTGAGATAAGTTTATAGTCTTATTCATCCAATGGGCGGTCTCAAAGATATCCACGCCTAAGGGAAGGTGTCGTCCGTGTTCCTCTATAGGTGCAAATCCAACAAATACAGCGGCTTTTTCCTTGTCTAGCTTTTCAATATCAGTCCAGCTTATTTCCATTATGTTTAGTCTCATACTAACCCTCCTTAAATATTATAATTTAAGTGTAAGGATTCCATTAAGTGGAATGTCAACAGGTATTTATTATATACCCAAGCTTTTTGTATAAATACCCGTAATAACACGAAAAGTGGTTCATTGAAAACAGATGTTCACTATGTTATAATATTTAGCAGTTATAAAAATGAAAGCTGGTAAATAAATGAATTCACAAGAAAACTCACATGAAAAGTTAAGTTTAGCTGAAGAATTGAAGATTGATGTCCCTCAGGAGAAATCAAAAAAGACCCGATTTTTTTACAGGAAGTTTCTCCGTGATCGTGACTTTAATCTTTTTTTGCTTGCAGGATTGTTTGCAGGTATCGGCGCAGGAATTAACACATCCATATTCAACAATTACCTAAGTGATATTTTCAAACTATCCGAAGGTGTCAGGGGCTTCCTTGAAGTGCCCAGAGAAGCACCGGGCTTATTTATAATGGTAATTTTGGCAGCATTAAGTTACTTAGGTGATGTACGAATTGCCATGTTTGGCATGGCTGCAGCTGGACTGGGAATGCTTGGCCTTGGCCTTCTGTCGCCTACCTTTGCCTTTATGATTATCTGGATGATGATGTACAGCCTTGGTACACACATGGTGATGCCTGTCACCTCCTCCATCGGTATGTCCCTTTCCGATAAAAGATCCTTTGGAACCAGGCTAGGAGCGATAAGCGCCTTTAGTTTATACGGAAGCATCGCCGCCTATATTTTTATCTTCCTAGGTTTTAATTTCATGCATATGAATTATCATGTGGCATTTATCACTGGCACTATTTCCTATCTTTTTGCTGCCCTTTCAATAGGATTAATGAAGAGGAGCGGTCCGGAGATAAGAAAAGTTAAATTTGTTTTTAGAAAGCGGTATTCTTTATTTTACGTTTTGGCAGTAATAAGCGGTGCAAGAAATCAGATTTTTTTAACCTTTGCTCCCTGGGTGCTGATTAAAGTATTTGGTGTAAAGCCGCAGATGTTTGCTATCTTAGGTATGGTTGTCGCCATTGTAAGCATAGGTACCAGAAAGCTGATAGGGAAATTGATTGACAATCGCGGAGAAAGATTTGTGCTCACTTTGGAAGCCATACTTTTGTTTGTCATTTGCCTTGGATATGCATTCTCTGCCAGAATTTTCCCTGCGGGCATCGCCGTGGTGATTATTGCGGGCTGCTATGTCATTGATAATTCCATGTCTGCAGTTGAAATGGCACGGTCTACCTATGCACGCAAAATTGTACTGGATATTAGTGAATTGACTCCAACGCTTTCAACCGGGATTAGCCTTCAGCACATCGCCTCGATGATTATACCTGTTTTCGGCGGTCTTCTTTGGGCCTCTGTGGGATATCCTGCCGTATTTATTGCAGCAGCTGTTATCGCATTCCTTAACTTGATTCTTTCCAGAAAAATTAAGGTTGAGCTATAGTAATGGCTCAGCCTTCTTTATTTAAGAAATTTATCTATGTACGGATTTTATTCTTAATTTTCTGATTATTTGGTATATTCTCATAATTTTGTTGAATATGTGCTTAAACAATATTATAATTAAAGATAATCATTGTCTACCCATAATCTTTATCACAACAATTTGAACATGTAAAACTGTACTAAAAGTTTAAGTTGATTTTCATTATGTTATTAATGTGAAGGGGAGTGCTGTTAATGAAATTATTCATGAATTTAAAAGTTAAAACTAAGCTCATTAGCATGTTTATCATCGTATCTCTATTTATTTGTTTGGTAGGGGGCTACAGCCTTATCAAAATCAGATCAATCAATAATCATTTAGACAACATATATTCCATGGACCTTCAGAGCGTAAAGACTCTTGGGCAGCTGAAAGCCAATGTTCTTGATATCCGAGGCGACATCCTTCTGCTTCTAGATGAGAGGAACAAGTCAGATGTTGGGACTATCGTTAATAATATAAATAAATTAAAAAAGCAAAATACCGATCTGGTTGATTATTATACTAAGAACCTTGTTTCAAATGGAACAGAAAAGGAATATTTTACAGCATTCCAGAACTATTTAGACCAATGGAGAGGCTCACGTGAAAAACTAGTAGCTTATGTGCAAAATGGTGATTATGTATCCGCATACGCAATATACCCAGAGGTAGCAAAGTACAGAGATTCAATGCTTGATGCCCTGAACAAGGATATTGATTACAACATAGAAACTCTTGCAAAGGGTGACTACGAATCCAGCACAGCTGATGGAGAAAAGGCCGCAGCCCTTAATATTTCCTTATCTGCAATTGGTTTTATTCTTTCCCTTGTATTTGGAATTTCATTTTCACTAATTCTTTCGTCACAAATAAATAAAATTGTTCGTCTCAGCAAAGCCATGGGGAAAGGCGATCTTACACAACATGTTGATATAACCCAGAAGGATGAAATAGGAATTCTTGCAATTGAACTTAATCAAACTTCAGAAAATATTCGAAAACTGATTACTGAAGTAAGTAACAGCATAAGCACAATAAGTTCTGGAAGTGAAGAGCTATCTGCTACCTCAGAGGAAATTGCATCCAAGGTTGAAGTTCTAACTGATTCAATTGCCGCAATTTCAAAAGGTGCTGAAGGATTAAGTGCATCTGCTGAAGAGGTGAATGCAACAAGTGATACTATTTACCAGCAAGTTCACAATGTTGTAGGCCAAGCTCATTCAGGCAATGAAGCAGCCAAAAACATTGAAATCAAATCCAGTGCAAATATGGAAGGAGCCTTAAAGAGCACTCAAGTTGCCGAGGAAATATATAAGGAAAAACAAGCAAATGTTGTTAAAGCCATTGAAAATGTGAAAATTGTGAATGAAGTTAATGTAATGGCTGAAACAATAGGAAATATTGCCGCACAAACCAACCTCCTTGCCCTTAATGCAGCAATAGAAGCCGCAAGAGCAGGAACCCAAGGCCGAGGCTTTGCAGTTGTTGCTGATGAAGTGCGAAAGCTTGCCGAAGAATCTGCCACAACAGTGCAAAAGATTCAGAAAATAACACAAGAAGTAGATATAGTCTTCCAGAACTTATCAAGAAATGCAAATGAGCTTCTTGGCTTTATCGAAAATAATGTTAAACCTGACTATGTATCATTTGTTAAAACCAATAAGGAATCAAAGGAAAGTTCATTATACTTCAGCAATATGTCAAATGATATATCAAAATCCATGGATGAAGTAATTGCGATAATAGGAGAAATTAAACTTGCAACCGAGGGGGTATCTGCTACAGCTGAGGAATCTGCTGCAAGCACCGAGGAAATGATGGCAAGCATTACAGAAACTTCAGCTGCCGTGCAGGATATTGCAAAATCGGCTCAAAGCCAGGCGGAGCTTGCCCAAGATCTGAATGCAATGATACAGAAATTTACTATCTAATAAATAGCGCCATTTAAGAAAATTTAAGGTTGAGCCATAGTAGACATGCTCAACCTTTTTGCTTATAGAACAAAGAAATACCTGCTGTCAATGCCCCAATTAAACTTCAGCTTTAGTCTTATCTGTTTTGGCTTCCTTATGCTTATCATTATATACCTTCTTTGCAATACCTATTACTAATGATAAAGCAAACAGTGTTAATAATCCAACAAACAATTTCTGAGCCCCACCTGTAAGTGTTCCTCCAACATATGAATATACAATTGTCGCTGGTAATTGACCTAAACCTGTTGCTATAAAGAATGCCCAAAATTTCATATTGGTAAGACCAGCGGCATAACTTACAAAGTCAAATGAAATAAATGGTAAAAGCCTGCAGATTGCTATTGTATACTTTCCGTATCTCTCAAAGAAAACATCTATACTCTCCATTGCGCCTTTGTTTGTAAGCTTTTCTACAACATCTCTTCCAAGTACTCTCGCTATAAAAAAGCATAGTGCAGCCCCTGCCATAGCTGATGACCAAGATAATATTGCCCCTTGCCACCATCCAAATATAGCTGCATTTGAAAGCGTAATTAGAAAGGCTGGAATTGGTGCAACGACCGACTGAAGAACCATAAGAGTAAATGACACCACGACAGCTAATTTACCATATGATCTTAAATAATCAATTACTACTGCTGTATCTAGTCTGGATATTGTATTGAAGGCTTTATTTAAGCCGTCATGAAGAAAAGGAATTGTAAAGTAACAAATCACAAAAATTGCTATACCAACAATTGTAATAATTCTTCCAATTTTTCTATTTTTCTTAACTTTTGCAATTTGTTCTTCATCTAGTTCTTCTCTCAAGTCTTTTAGTTTTAATTCATTTTCTTTTAAAATTTTTCTTTCTTCCTTAGTATATTCCTTTTGAAAATTCTTAACAGTAAACATAATATACATATTTATTAAATTTACTATTATTACAAATACAATGATAATAGGCTGTAACTGTGATATAGGATTAGTAAGTAATAGTGCTTCTCTCGATATATATAAGATTTGCTGCAGTCTTCCTGTAAATAAAGCTATCAGTACAGCTGCAAATTCAAGGATAAAAAATGAATACTTCCAATCCAGTCTTTTCTTAGTAATACCGACCATAAGTCCAAAGCCTGTAAAAACATACATTACTAATCCTAATGAAACTATCATTTCATATTTTTCGCTAAAGAATAATAACATATTTATAAGAAAGCCTAGCGCTATGCCTGTAGTAGTATAATAAAACATTAATCTTAGTTTTCTCATCAATATAACCCCCCTATTAAATATTTCCCCATTAGGTATCCCTACACATTTTATAGGAAATTCAATATACTTTCAAATAGGAAAAGCTTATAGATGCTTGTTTATCTATTATATTAACAAATGTAATTTGTGGCGAGTATTTATTTACATCTTCCTCAATCGCACATACACTTCCAAGTTTTCGCCTGTCTTATTTTGAAATAGCTATCAGCAATATTCCTATGAAGATAAATAATGTACCCAAAATTTTCTTTTCTGCAAATTTTTCCTTAAGATACACCGTTCCAATTATGCTGCCAAATACAATTGACACCTCTCTCACTGCAGAAGTATAGCTTACCTGACTCTGCGACATAGCTATAAGTACTAAAAAATATGCAGATGACAGTAATACGGCAACAATGCCCGCTTTAAACTTATTTAACCTCCACTCTGTTTTTATGGCTTCTCGTTTGCGTGTCAGCATGAATGGAAGCAGCAGTAATGACGCAGTAAAAAATTTCACATATAGCAGCATGGTGTTATCCACGTAAGTTAAGGCAGCTTTATCTATGTTTGAATACAGGCCAGTGGTTATCGCTGTGAGAATTGCAAACTTTGAAGCTGGCTCTTTCAAGTATGAAAAAGGCTCCAGAAAACCCTTTAAACTAAAGTTCCTTATATGGATAATATATATTCCAATAACAATGGATATAATCCCCATAGTTCCCTTGAAGGTTATTACTTCGCCCAAAAATATAGTTGCTATAATAGCAACAATTACCGGTGATAACCCCCTGGATAAAGGATACACCAAGGATAAATCCCCATATTTATAAGCACTTGCTAAGAGGAAAAAGTAGCACGCTTCACAAGAACCGGACAATATCATTAATATCCAAGCATGTAATGATACAGATTTATAGATAAAACAAAATGGTATAAAAAAAATTACAGAAAAAGTAGCTAGTGCCATCCAATTAAAAACCTGTTTATCCTCACTTTTCTTTACAATCGTATTCCATGTGCTATGAAATACAGCAGCAATTAATAGAATTAAAATTGTACTAAAACTCACAATTTACCCCCCCGATCAATTTTATTTCTCCGTTTTATTCTAATTATAATTCCAATCTTATACAATAAAAAGTATCAGTTTTAATATAGTCCATGCCTAACAAGGCTGCTCCTGTAATTTTGCTTCCAAATAAACAAGAGGAAATGCTGCCTTAAGCACCTTCCATGTTTGTACGGAAAAACCGCTTTGATTGATGAAATCAACATACTCTTCAGGTTTCCACTTGGAATAGGTTTCGAACCCAATCATCTTTAGCAAGAAAGCGTTTAATTTCCACGTTGAATCTTTCAAGTGACCATGCGAAAAGGTAGGTGCTATTAGTAAACCATTTGGTTTAAGAACCCTTCTGATATTATTTAGTACCACTCCCGGATCTGGCATGATATGAAGAGCATTTGATATTATTACAGCATCGAAAGTTTGATCTAAAAAAGAGAGCGCGGTAGCATCTTCAACTGAGAAATGTACGTTGCCAGGTGCCCTTTTTTTCATTGCGGTCCCTATCATTTGGGGCGAAAAATCAGTAGCCTCTATCGATTGAACTGAATCAGCAATATTAACCGCAATTAGTCCGGTTCCTGTTGCTATTTCAAGCACTTTCATCTCTTTTTTAAGGGTTCCTGATATAAGTCTGTACATTTCTTCATAAGCTGAACGGTTAAACCTATCAATCTCAATATCATATATCTTCGCATAGCGATTCCAAAAATTTTTATTGTTTTTATCTTTTTTCAAAATTTACCCCCTATATAAAGTCGTTTGGAATTAATTTATTTAGTAAGACATGAAAGTACCCGTATTTAGCCTTTAATAAATTATAGTTCTACATTTAGTTATCTTTTCCTTCATGGTTTGTAAAAAGATTGAAATTCACATAGGCATAAAGCCAATCAGAAGTAATATGCCCTCCGGCGAAGCCGGGGGGCATATTAATTAAACCTATTATACTGTACAAGGGAGTTGCAAAATGACACGAAAGCCTCCCTCTTCACGGTTCTCCACCCTGATGGTACCATGGTGCGCCTCTACAATGCGTTTGCAAATAGAAAGCCCTAGTCCGGCTACCTTTCTGCTTTTATCTGTAGTATAAAACGGATCCAAAAGAAACGGCAGATCTTCCTCGCTCACTCCGGTCCCATTGTCTGTCATTTCAAACTCCACACCTGCTTCTACCAGTCGGATTCTTATCATGATGTGAGGATCATCTTTCATAAAACGAAGAGAGTTCGTTATCAGATTTCCCGCAACACGTCTTAATTTCATTATATCAATCATCACAGTCCCCGATGCATATTCATTAATTACATCAAACTGAACTCCCATATTCGCCAGCTCATCTTGACATTCAACCCGCAGCATTTCCGCTAGTCTGGTAACGGAAATGTTCTGAAAGGAATATACTTCATCCAAATTGTAGCTTAAATATTCATCGAATTCATTAATCATTTCATTAATATGTTGTGCTTTGGAATAGATAATTCCCATATACTGCGCTTCTTTTTCGGATGACAGTTTCTTTCCAATGATTCTTTCTGCATATCCCATAATGGATGTCAGGGGTGTCTTGATATCATGTGAAATGCTGGCAATGAGCTGATTCTCTTTTTTCTTGTCCTGACGAATTGTATCCATCAGGGAAACAAGCTTCCTCTGAAGCAGACCGATTTCATCGCGGCGCTTGACTTGCAGGATATCAGTTTGAGAATTATGTTCATATTCTTCCATCTGGCGCGCAAGAAGCACCAGCGGGTCCACATATTTTCTTATGATTAATATACTGGACACAATTACCGATAGAAGCAACAGGATCAGCTCAATAATAAGGACCTTGTGTACCAGTGAATCCAAAATCAATTCACGTATGCCAAAATTTTCAGCAGCCTGAATCACATAAGTTTCCTGCCCAGCCTGTACCGGATGAAATTCCGTCAATACACCGCCGCGTTTCACAAAATGTTCTGTCTGGAATACTGTTTTGCCGCTCATATCTACAACCCTGAAGGATAATTGATTCCGGCCCGCTTCTATGTTTAATTCCTTTTCCAGATTCTCTAAATCCAGAAAATGGGTTTCTGAAGCAATTACCGAAAGTTCCTCGATCATAGAATCCTGAAGGCTGCGAATATTCTCAGCCGTCTGAAAATTCATAAAATAATTCGAAGTCAGGTATACTGCGGTCAAGTTAAACAGGATCAGCAAAACCATGAAAATAATATATTTTTTTCTGATGCTCATATGTATTTACCTTTTTCCTTCTACACCAAAAACTTGTATCCGACACCCCAGACCGTTATGATATGATGGTTTTTCGGATCAATCTTGGTTCGCAGATTCTTAATATTCACCGTTACAGTGTTGACATCTCCATAATGTTCGCCCCATACTGCGTCAAAGATTTGGTTCTTAGACAGAACCCGCCCTTTGTTTTCGATCAGATATGCAAGCAGCTGAAATTCTCTTGGCGTCAGTTCAATCTTCTCATCATCCAGCCATGTTTCAAACCGTTCTGGATACAGCGTAATTGAACCAGCTTTTAGAATACTTGTCACGGGGATCATATCCTTCCGCTGTTCACGCCTCAAATGGGCTTTGACTCTAGAAATCAGTTCATCCACAACAAACGGTTTCTTAATATAATCATCCGCACCCATTTCTAACCCCAAAATGGTATCAATGGAACGGGTTTTAGCAGTCACCAGCAAAATCGGGCAGGAAATTTCATCTCTTATTCTTCTGCAGATTGTTAATCCGTCCATTTCGGGAAGCATAATATCCAATATTACCAGATCATAATCTTTGTTTTCTTTCAGCGCCCGAAATGCTTCATCCCCAGTATAAACCATTTCGGTCTCAAATCCTTCATCTTTCAGACTGTCGGATATCAGTGCGGCAATTTCCGTATCGTCATCAGCAATTAAAATTTTCTGCATCAGCTTCTCTCCCTTTTTCTTATTATTCTACAACAATGCCTCAAAAAATAAAAATTAAGAATTATTAGAATTACAGTGTGATCTCTAATAATTCTTAATTTTTCCACCCTTACCTCATTATTTTTTATCATTATACTGGTAACGTTGATAAAAATTGAGAAAACGTAAATTGAGCAGGAGGTATTATTGATGAAAATCAAGCAAATAAAACAAGCTTTCCCTGCCATCAGAGGGAAAAAAGGTATTGCCGCAGGCATTTTGCTTTTATTGCTTATTCTGTTTTCAGTTCGAATTCTGATGTCCGTGTCTAGTAAAAATGATAGCAGCAATGAATCATACAGTGTATCCGTCGCCGTTGAAAAAGCATCCAAGCTGCCGGTCTCACCTGTTTATACATGTAAGGCTACATTGGAGCCAAAAGAATACGGCCTTGTCACAACAAAAATTTCTGGAAAGGTCTCCGGCATCTTTTTTGATAACGGGGATGCAGTCAAACAGGGTCAGCCACTGATCCAGATCGACACACAGGATATTGAAAATCAGCTATCTTCCGCAACAAACCAATTAAAAATTGCCTCTTTTTCAGAGCAAAAGGCAAAAGCGGCACTGAGCTCTGCCCAACTCGCATTTAACCGTGCGCAGACGCTTTTTCAGGAAGGTGTCGTATCACAATCCACCCTAGATGCCGCGGCCACCTTACTGCAAACATCCAATGCGGATTACAATCTCGCGCAAGCCAATATCAATGCAGCCAAAATTAGTATACAAACCTTAAATGATCAGATGGCCAACGCAACAATTTGTGCGCCGATTTCTGGAATCATTGATAGCAAAAATGTTTCTGTAGGTCAATATCTGGCGATACAGGGCAGTAATGTCGTTCTTGCAAAAATCAACGACACTTCTGTTCTTAATGCTGTGATTCAAGTAGAACAGAACCACCTCAGTCTTATCAAAGTCGGTCAAAAAGCGACTGTCACACTAAATGGATCAGATAAAACCTTTGAGGGTATTGTCACCAACATTGATCCATCAGCAGATCCCGCATCACGCAGTTTTAAATGTAAAATCACTTTAAGTCAGAAGGATCCCGAACTGATGCCCGGCATCTTTACAACCGTTTCCTTCTCCGGTCTTGCCACAAAGATGGCAATCACAGTTCCCATGGATGCTGTGATTGAGGACGGAGGAAAATATTACTTATATTTAGCTGGAAACAATAAAGCAGTGCGCAAAGAAGTCAAGATAGGAGAAATCTTGAATCAGACAATCTCCATTCAGTCGGGCGTTCAGGAAGGCGATACGGTAATCATATCCAACGTCACCATGCTTCAAGATGGAGATTCCATCAAGATTCAGGATAAGGAGGTGCAATAAGCATGTATCTTTCAAATGTCAGCACAAAGCGCCCGGTTCTGATTACTGTCCTTTTTATTGCCTCCCTGCTTATTGGTTTATACTGTTATCATCTGCTGCCGATTAACGATATGCCGGAAGCTGACTTGCCCTTTGTTACCGTCAGTATTGTCGAACAAGGTGCATCTGCAGAGCAAATTGAAAACAAGATTTCCCAGCAGGTTGAAGATGCTGTTGGGCAAATTTCCGGAATTGACCATATTACGACAAATGTCAAAGAAGGATTATCCAGTACAATTATCCAATTTGAGCTGGAAAAAGCTCCCGATACTGCGACACAGGAGGTGCGCGATAAAATCAGCAGTATCCGCTCAAAGCTGCCCTCGAATATTGAAGACCCTGTCATTGTGAAATTTGATCCGACTTCCAAACCAATCATTTCTCTAGCAGTAACAGGCACGGACCACTTGTACGAGATGTCTCAATATGTTGAAGACCATATTACCAGTGAGCTATACCAGCTAAGCGGCGTCGGAGGAGTCAACTTATACGGGAATTCGGAACATGAGGTACAGATTCGGCTGGATCGTCAAAAGCTGCAGGCATACAGCATTTCATCCACCGAGGTTGTAAACAGTCTGAAGGCAGATAATCTTGACATTCCCAGCGGAAGTGTTTCCGATAGTGATACCAAAATCGGCCTTCGTACCAATGCTAATATTTCCGACGTCCGTGGATTCAGCAACGTTCTGATTGCAAAACGCAACGGCTCAGAGATCCGTCTCGGAGATATCGCTTCAATCACGGATGGATATAAGGATGCCGAAACCCTTTGCCATTACAAAGGCCAGAATGCAATCGGAATTGACATCATCCAGCAATCCGGCGCCAATACAGTTAAAACAGCCGAGGCAGTTAAAGAAACCGTTGCAAAATTGCAGCAGTCACTGCCCGAGGGAATGCACATTGTAATTGTACGTGACAATTCCACTTCAATTCATGCATCGGTTAATGATGTCCTGAAGACAATCGTTGAGGGTTGTATTCTTGCTGTGCTCATAGTCTTTCTATTTTTGAAGGAATGGCAGAGTACCCTGATTTGTGCGGTATCACTCCCATCCTCCATTATCATTACTTTCATCGCTATGAAGCTGATGAATTTTTCCCTGAACACTCTGTCCCTTTTGGCATTGTCTTTAGCCGTGGGTCTGCTTATTGACGATGCGATTGTGGTTATTGAAAATATTATCCGGCATCTGCATGCAGGAGTTTCACCGCTGGAAGCCGCAAAAGCAGCCACGTCCGAAATCAGTCAAGCAGTGTTAGCCACGACACTGTCCGTCGTATCGGTATTTCTTCCGGTTGCGATGGTATCCGGAGTCATCGGAAAGTACTTCAAGGAATTCGGTCTCACTGTTGCATTCAGTATGATAGTTTCCCTGCTCGTATCCTTCACCTTGGTTCCGATGATTTCATCTCGTCTTTTAAAGCCGGACCAAGAACTTAAAATCAACTGGCTGCGCAACATAATGGAGCGGTTCAATGAAAAATTTGATAAAATTACCCAGCAATACGGAAATGCTCTGAGGCTGGCACTTTCGCATCGAAAAGGCATATTGATCATTGGAACCGTCATATTTGTTCTCTCACTTTGCGTTATTCCTGCTCTCGGCCATTCATTTTTGCCGGCAACCGATATGAGCGAACTTAATATCTCCATGGACACAGACCCCGGATGGACTATAGATAAGTCAAATCAAACCGCAATTCAGGCCGAAAAAAGACTGGCAAAAAATTCGGATATTTTATACACCTATACCACCGTAAAAAACAATTCCATCTCCATTTATGCAAAGTTGACAGACAAAGCACACCGAAGTGAGTCAGCTCAGCATCTTTGCGTGGAGATCCGGAAGGAACTTTCCCCCCTGACAGGAGTCCAGCTTTCAGTTAATTCACCATCCATCGGTGTTGGAGGATCGAAAGATGTCACCTTTAATTTGGTAGGCACTGACAGGGATACCTTGTCCGCCTTTGCAGAAAAAGCAGCAGCACAAATGAAAAAAGACCCGCATGCAGTCGATGTTTCCTTAAACTATAAGTCGGGGAATTCTGAACTTTCAATCGATATTGACCGTGATGCTGCCGCTGATCTCGGTGTGAATGCATCCATCGCCGCCAATACCGTTCGGACATTGTATAACGGCACAAATGTCGGAACATTTGACAACGGAAATGATCGGTATGATATTACCGTCTCTCTTCAAGATTCGCAAAAGCAGGGGATTGATGGCCTGCAGGGTGTCTACGTCCCAAACAGCAGCAATCAGATGATACCGCTCAGTCAGATTACCAGAGTCTCCTTTCGTTCCAGTCCTTCCGAGCTTCACCGATACGACCGGAAGGAAGAGATTCAGCTTTCTACCAATGTGATCGGTACTGCCTCCGGAGACTTTATTAAGGAGTACAAGGATATATTGAACTATAAAATGGATATTCCAAAGAATGTGCAAGTATCCATGGGCGGATTCAACCAGTCCATGCAGGAGGGATTTGCCGGCTTGCTGGCAGCATTGGCCGCAGGTATTCTCTTCATATATCTGGTCATGGCTGCACAATTTGAAAGCTTTCTTGACCCAATTTCTATCCTGCTTTCCATGCCGTTCGCAATGTCGGGAGCGATTCTGGGTTTGCTTGTTTCTGGAAACGAGCTTAGTATCGTGGCATTGATAGGAATCATCATGCTGATGGGACTTGTGGCAAAGAATGCAATCCTGCTTGTGGACTTTGCAAAACAGGCTGTTTACCGCGGCATTCCATGCAAAGAGGCCCTGATCGAAGCAGGTCGGATTCGACTGCGTCCAATCCTTATGACAACACTGGCAATGATTTTTGGAATGCTGCCCCTCGCAATTGCAAACGGCACCGGATCGGAATTGCGTGCTCCCATGGCTTATGCTGTTATCGGAGGTCTAATAACTTCAACGCTGCTCACACTCTTTGTCGTTCCGATTTCCTATTCACTGCTTGAAGATTGGAAAGCAAGACGAAAAAATAATTGACTGAAATCACTCTTTTAAATTATATAATGAAAGTACACAATTATTGCAAAATAAAGATGCACAAAATTGTGTACTTTTTCTTTTGAATAATACTGTATAATTTTATCTATATAAGCAACCATATCATACCTTTTAGAAGCAAAAATATTGTATGTTTCTGACAAAAAATATAATAAAAGGGATTGGGGGGATTGAATTTAGCATCTCAGAGTGATTATCTCTTAATTATTCTGGACGTTATGCTCCCGGGTATGGATGGATTTCAAGTGCTTGAAAAAATCAGAGAAATGAGCGCCGTTCCAGTATTGATGCTTACGGCTAAAACGGCAAGCACCGACAAAGTTAACGGCCTGCGGTCAGGCGCGGATGATTATCTTACAAAACCATTTGATGTTGATGAATTTACTGCTCGTGTTCTGTCTTTAATTCGCAGATACACAACCTTAAATACTGGCTCCATTGAAGTATTGCATCGTATTTATTTTCAGGGACTTATGATTGATATGGATAGCCGGCTTGTTACTGTCGGGGAGGAACAAATCGAACTGCACGCAAAGGAATTTAACATTCTCTGCTGCCTTGCCAAAAATCAGGGTAAGATTCTGACCAAACAGCAGATATATGAAGAAGTATGGCAGGTGCAATACGCTTATGATGATAACAACATCATGGGATATATCAGTAAACTGCGAAAAAGCATCGAGCCTGATCCCAACAATCCGACTTATATTTAAACCGTCAAAGGCGTAGGCTATCGTTTTAGCCGTGAGGTGTGATTATGGATGGCGTCTATATCAGTTTTGGATTATTTATAGTTTTGTTTATCATTACCGCTGCCGCCGTGATTACCGCATTGCTGTTATTTCGTAAAATGCGAATCATCAAGCTAAAACTAAATTACATATTGGTTACGCTGGACGATATAGCACAAGGGAATAGCAATCAAAAAATTCTGGCAAAACCCAACGATATGACTTCCGAAATCTGCTATAAAATCAATGAAATTGTCCACGACTTTCGGGGGCAAGTAACAGATCTGAAAAAAGCCGAGAAAGCAAACAAACAGTTAATGACAAGCCTTTCCCACGATGTGCGTACCCCGCTAACTACCCTTATCGGATATTTGGATATAGGTGCCTATTCCCGTATCATTAATAACCTGATACAGAACGTAGTTTCCCATAGCCGTACAACGCACATTAAAATTAGCATTTTCCTATTGAATAAATATATAAGGATTACTGTCGCAGACAATGGCGATGGAATTTCCAAACAGGATTTGCCGCATATTTTTGAAAGGCTCTATAAATGCGACAAAGCCCGTTCGGAAAAAGGAAGCGGCTTGGGGCTGTTTATAGTGCAACAGCTTGTAATAAAGATGGGCGGCATGATTACGGTGGAAAGCGAACCCGGCAAGCAAACAGAATTTGTCGTGCAGTTTCCATTGGCAGATGAAAGTCCCTGCTGAAGCAGGGATTTTTGTTATCATACGAATTTTCAAGGTTTATGCAAGGTTAATCAGCTATAATTAAACTCATAACAAACATTAAGGAGGATTTTATATCTTGAGTGATTTGTAATTGAAACCAAAAATTTAACAAAAGTATACGGCGAACAAAAAAGCGTGGATAATCTGAATCTGCATGTGAGGAAAGGCCGCATTTATGGTCTATTGGGCAGAAAAGGCGCGGGAAAGACTACAACTATGAAAATGCTTCTGGGCCTGACCAAACCAACGGATGGAGAAATCAAAATTTACAGCAAAGATATTCGAGGAAATGAAAAACAGTAAGTGTGTTCATTTTACTATTTCTTCTGCTCCGGAGGCAGCTCGGATTTTGGAACATGGTTTTCATACTGCCGACTTTCGCGTCGATGATGACAACAATTTGAGGCTGTACGATACGAATATAGCGGTTGCTTCTATCACGCGCAAGTTTATTGAAAGTGGTATCGACGTGTCGGAAGCGCATACTCAAAATGACACATTGGAGGATTACTTCAAACATATTACCGGGGGTGAGGGGATTGCTTGATTTGCTTATCTGCGAATTCTCAAAAATAAAGCGGCAGAAATTTATTCTGCTTTCCCTGATGGCGGCCTTTCTCTTTCCCATACCATTAACAATTCTTATGGCAAAGGATAGGATGTCATTTGACCAATTATTCCGTGCCAATATGATGTTTGGAGAACTGTTACTTTTGCCGTGTATACTTGGAATTATTGCCTCAATCCTGTTTTTCATGGAAAGGGATAACGATACTCTTAAAAATTTAGTTACGGTTCCAGTTTCAAGAACAAAGATCGTCCTTGCAAAACTGTTTGTGATAACAATACTGTCTGTCCTGTATTCCGTAGCCGCTTTGGGCGCTACTGTGATTGGAGGACTTATTGTAGGCGGTGTTGAAGGTGTTTTGTTAAGACTTGGAATCATTATATTGCTTGGCATACTGATCGCGATTGCCACATTTCCTGTTGTGATCGTCATCGTAAATTTTAATAAAAGCTATATTTTTCGATTATCGTGCCTTTTATTTATGCGGTCATTAGTTTTGTGATTTCGATGATGCTTTCGTCAAACCCAGAAACAGTCAATGCCATTGCTTCACTCCTTCCGATTCCTATTATTTTGAAGTGGTATTTGCCACTGTTTCCAATTGAAGACGCTTTAGCTTATATTAAACCATATTTGATTACAACGCCTACTTGTTTTGGGATACTGGCACTTTACGCAGTTATATCCGTCTGCTTAACCGTTTCCATCTACAAAAGAAAGGAAATATAGGGAGGTGAACATTATGGGCGACATTATTATCAGTGAATTTGCAAAACTGAAGCGATATAGCATACTCTGGATTGGAATTGTAGCAGTTTTTTTCTCTGCTATGTTAGCGCTATTTCAATCGAGCAGCGGAGGCGGTTCGATCCTCTATGAAAGTTTCTATAACAATATCATCTGGAACAATTTTAGCTTAGCGTTTCCCTTTATGATTGTTCTGATTGGCGGTCATATCATCAACCGTGAATATACTGACCGCACATTAAAAAACGTGTTGACTGTACCGATTCCCTTTCGGAAAATGCTGATAGGGAAATTGATTGTCCTTGGTATGATTACCGCACTGTTTGCTGTTTTCAGCTTTTTATGCACGTCATTGTTGGCCTTTGTTCTTCAAACTAAGGGTATGTCCATTCCCCTTGTTGTGAAGTCACTGTATCAAATTGTCGGGATAGGTTTATGCAACTACATTGCTGCTCTGCCAATTATCGCATTTTTCAGCCGAAAGCAAAACGGTTTCTTCGCTGGTGTCGGTTTCGCATTTGTCTACGGCTTTTGCGGCATCTTTGTTGCCGGAAGAGGTCTTACGGACTTCTATCCAATTACAACGGGACTTGGCATATAGGTTACACAGGACAAGGAACGGTACATTACAATGCCGCTGTCGGCTGTTTGAGTCTACTCGTAATGCTGATCGTTTCCGCAGTTTTTGTAAGAAGAACACCAAGCAATGACGAAATAACTTCGACTCACAAGAAAAAAACAAAATTTTAGTTATCACTCTTTTAGTTTTAATTTTTCCTTTATACTTGGGTAATTTGCTAAAACTTCATTAGCTTTTACTACATTGCTATTTCGAACAGCAACATAGGATCTAAAGTAATGTTTTTATAAATCCTTTAACAAGCAACAAATCCCTAAAATAAATAAAACTTTTAAAAACTTTATACTTTCTTTATAAATAGGTTTTATTCTTGTATTATTACAACGAAAAGAGGATATTTATATGGAAAACATATTAACTACAAAAAATTTATGCAAAAACTTCAAGAAACAAAAAGCGAGTGATAATATTTCAATTACCGTTAGAAAAAACAGTATTTATGGTTTGCTTGGACCTAATGGTGCAGGTAAATCTACATTACTTAAAATGATAACAGGTATGATAAATCCGTCATCGGGTGAAATTTATTTTAACGATAAGCATTGGAATAGAAAATATTTAGCAAATATTGGTGCTTTAATTGAATCTCCACCTATTTATGAAAATTTAACAGCATTTGAAAACCTGAAAGTTAGAGCATTACTATATAATTTACCAAACAGCAGAATAAAAGAAGTTCTTGAAATTGTAGAACTTACAAATACAGGTAAGAAAAAAGCAGGACAATTTTCAATGGGCATGAAGCAGAGACTGGGTATTGCTATGGCGCTTTTAAACAACCCAACACTCTTAATCCTTGATGAACCAACAAATGGACTTGACCCTATTGGAATACAGGATTTAAGAAAACTTATCTTGTCATTTCCACAAAAAGGCATAACCGTTATTTTATCAAGCCATATATTGTCTGAGGTGGAGCAAATAGCAGATGATATTGGTATTATAGCTAATGGAAAGCTTTGGTATGAAGATTCAATCCATAAAAACGAGGATTTGGAAAGTCTCTTTATGGACGTTGTAAGAAAGTCAGGTGCTTATAATGGTTAATTATTTAAAATCTGAATTTCTAAAACAAAAGCATCGTTTTAATTTAAAATTACTTTGGTTAAGTCCATTTATTGTAGTCGCTCTTGTAATTATTCTTATGGGTGGGCGTTTCTTTATGGAAGGTGCATTTAACTGGTGGTATACAATGATCTTACCGGGTACACTCTCTATGATTGTGTCCTTTACTGTGTCAGCAGAGAAAAAGCATAATCGTCATGGATTATTTGCTGTTTCAACTAACAAAAAAAAGTTGTGGCTTTCACAGCTTGTAATGAACACTACTTTGTTACTTATTACAAATTTAATTTTTTTTATCGTTATGTCAACAGTTGGAACCACCATTGGTGTGTCAATACCATTTCTGAATAGCTTCCTAGCAAGTTTTGTTTTATTTTTAACTTTTGCATGGCAAATACCTTTATTTATGTTTATCAGTGAGAAAATTGGTTCTTTTTTCTCAATTATGATAAGTTTGTTTTCCAATATAGGGTTTGGTATTTTTTTTGCTGCAACAAGATTGTGGTATGTTCCATTTGCAATTCCTGCAAGATTAATGTGCCCTATTATTAAAGTTTTACCAAATGGTTTACCTCTTGAAGAAGGAAATCATTTAGGTGACACCTCTGTTATTTTTATAGGCATTGTGATAACGGTAGCATTGTATTTTATTTTCTCGTTTATAACTACATTGTGGTTTAATCATAGGGAGGTAAAATAAATGTGTTTTTATAACAACTTAAAATCAGATTTATATAAATTACGTCATTCTCCCCTATTGCTGATTCATTTCATTGTACCAGTGGTTGGAATTATACTTTTTATATGGTATTATTCCTTTTCTCCTTGGAATGAATTAGATAAGCTGTCTGCATATATACAAATATTATCTGTTTCATTTCCTGTTCTAATTGGGATGATCACTTCAATTTTAGCTGAATCCGAACAAAAATCAGGGGAGTTTCAAATGCTTTTATCCACTGCAACTCCAAAATATATTCCACATATCACGAAACTGATTTGGCTTATTTTATTTGGCTTTTGTTCGTCATTCCTTGCGTTAGTTGGTTTTGGAATTGGTTTTAGCGTATTAGGATACACAACTTTTAAACTTTTATTTTATATTAAAACTACTGTTCTTTTGTCAGTTAGTGTTGTACCTTTATATTTACTACACTATATAATCAGTTTTATTGCAGGCAAAGGCTACAGTTTGGGTTTAGGAATTATAGGCAGTTTGCTATCTGCACTCTTTTTAACAGGATTGGGGGATGGCATTTGGACTTTTCTTCCTTGGGGGATCACTGCAAGATTTTCCGAGACATTACTTGTATCGAAATTAATGAATATTGTTTTTTTAAAATTTAATGGTATTATACAAAGTATAATATTTATTTTAATTTTCACCTTTCTTTTTCTCATAACACTTATTTTATTATCTAATAAATGGGAAGGCAGAAAATCGGAAGATTAACAGTTAGGAGATATTATGGCTAATATTCTTGTTATTGATGATGATATTGCAATTTGTAAGCTAATCGAAACCGCACTCACAAGAGATGGACATTTTGTTATAACAAAGAATTCTGCGACGGAAGTTACAGTAAATGATTTTAAACATACAGATTTAATTCTTTTGGATATTATGATGCCTCGACTTGATGGAATAACTTTTTGTAGAGAATACAGGAGTATGATTGATTGTCCAATACTATTTTTAACAGCCAAAACAATGGAACAAGATGTCATCGACGGGTTATCTGTGGGTGGTGATGATTATATCAAAAAACCTTTCAACGTATCAGAACTTAGGGCAAGGGTCAATGCGCATATACGCAGAGAACATAGGTACAGACATCAAAGTTTAATTTTAAATGATTGTGTTTTTGATTTGTCGGAAAAGACTGTAACCATTAAAAATAAGCTGATATTTTTAACCAAACGTGAATATGAAATCTGTGAACTATTGGCGAGAAATAAAGGGCAGATTTTTTCACTTGAAAATATATTGGAAAGAATATTTGGTTTTAATTCTGAAAGTGATATTTCCTCCATTCGTGTACACATAAAAAATATTCGGAGTAAATTTAGTGAAGTCATTGATTGTCCCATTGAAACAGTTTGGGGAGTGGGATATAAATGGAAATAAGGAATAAAAACACAATTTCGATATATAGACTATTTTTAGAGCATCTAATTGGACTTTCAGTTGCCATTATAGGTTTAATAATAATATTCATTATAATTATATCAATTTCTTTTCAATCTGGTTTTGTTTTACAAGCCAATTATACGGATATAAAATTAAATCAATTAGAAGAAACTTTAGTTGAGAATTTTGATAAAAATGTACTACCACCTTACTGCAGCTATGTTGCTATAGACATAAATGGTGAGGTTATGAATAGCGATATGACTGAAAAGGATTTAAGAAAAACGAAATCATATTTGTTAAGTGGCAATAAGTCTTACTATGATTTTTACAAGGAAATATCACAACATAACGGCGATATAATTATTATTAAATATGATATGCTTGCACATTTCAGTAATCCAATACTTCATAAAATGATTCCTTATCCTGAGCTTTTTATGCTGCTTATTCTTTTGGGATTTATCATTTTGTTTGCAGTCATCACAGCTTCAAAATTTAGCAAAAAGTTAAAACAAAATTTAAATCCAATTATTACAGCCACCGAAAAAATAGGAAATCAAGATTTGGATTTTGATATTACGCCTACTAGAATCTTAGAATTTAATTCTGTTTTAAATACAATTGAAAAGTTGAAAGTTGCGTTATTTATCTCACTAAAAGAGCAGTGGGACAAGGAACAACAAAAGAAATCACAACTTTCTGCATTGGCTCATGATATTAAAACACCATTGACTGTAATTAAGGGCAATGCAGAATTATTAGCAGAAAGTGACTCTTCTAAAGAGAATAACGAGCTTATTTCATTCATCCAATCAAGCTCAGATACTATTGAAAAATATTTAGAATTGCTGATGAGTGTTGTGAATAACAATTCGATACACATTGATAAAAACAAGGTTTCTCTAAGAGATTTCCTTTATGATGTGTCTACCGAGGCAGTAACTCTTTGTAAAACTAAGAATATAGATTTCAAGCTAAATAATAATGTTAAAAGCGATACGATGTATGCAGACAGTGAATTGTTGAAACGAGCAATTATTAATATTATTGATAATGCTGTTCGCAATTCTAATGCAAATTATCAAATTTACTTTACCGTTTCAGAAAATCAATCACACATTACATTCGATATAGCCGACTTAGGAAAGGGCTTTTCAGAGGAAAGCTTAAAAAAAGCAACACAAGAATTTTTTACAGAAGACACCTCACGAACAAATCAACACTATGGTTTAGGTTTAAGTTTTGCAAAAACTATTGCGGATATTCACCACGGAACCCTTGAAATTAAAAATCAAATTGACACAAAAGGTGCAATCGTATCTTTAAAAATAGCAAAAAATGATATTTAATTAATATCTTTAATTAATTTTAAGAAAATTAGCTAATCTATCTAATTAGAAACAAAAGCTAATGTACTTTTAATCAGCACATCGGCTTTTGCTCGTTATATACACAAAATAGTCCAGTCAAACCTTGCATAAAGTGAGCGCTGGAATAGTTCTTTCCACAGTTTGTTGATTTAATGGCATAAAAAAACCGTGCATTCCTACACGGTTTACATCATTCTAAAATTTATTATACGCTAAGAATTTGTTTTTTCTTAAGGTCGAATTCCTCTTGTGAAATAGCACCTAAATCCAATAAATTTTTAAACTTTAAAATTTCATCTGCTACACTATAAGTAGGTTCTAAATTTTTTTGATATACTGTTGAGTTCGTTTTAGAATCTTGTACTTGTAGAAGCAATTCATGAATTTTATCATTAATACTTCTTGCTGAACTTTTATCTACTCCTATGTTAAAAGTCTCCTTTATCGTATCTATTGTAATAGTCCCCATTGACATACCAGTAACTAGAGTAATATCGTTAAGGTTTTTTAATGATACCGTCTGAATAATTTCTCCGACTATCTTTTTCTGTGCCATAATAACCCTTTTATTAGTAATAGCATAAGCAAAATTAAAATCATGTTTACTCATACTTATATAATTATGTAGACCAATAAAGCACATTAATATTTTTTCATCTGTACTTATAGAATTTTCTATCAACTGGAAATGTTTTAATCCCCAACTTTTTGACATTCCCTGTCCATAATTATTATCTATACAATATTGATACATATCACTACTAGTTCTTAAAATTCTATTTTCTTCATTATTTTTTTTTCTTAAAGATTTATTTACATCATCATTTGAATCATTGATACTTGTATAATCATTTCTTACAGAATGTATTTTTTCATTTATCAAATCATATAATTCCTTGAATTCATCTATACTTTTTTTTAAGAAAAAAATTTTATATGTCCCTTTTTTTGTAATAATTTCAATGCTTCCGTTTGTTAACATTCCTGGTTGTATAAAGTTTATTCTTGTAATATCAACAATTGTACAATTCTCTTTTTGGAACATTAGCTTAATAAATATTTTTTCTCCTTCAATAGTTACATTTCCTCCATGTCCTTTGTACTCTTTCAATTAGATCCATCTCCCTATTATCTTAAATTTAATTTTAGTATGTTTTAGGGGTTATTTTACAGCATTTTGTAAATTCTCATCATCACTTATTCCCCTAATTTGTTTGTTTGTACTAAGTATAGCTATTATTTACATATATCTCAATATGTAGATATTTATGAATTTTTAAGCAATGACCTGTCTTTTATCACATAAAAGAGCAAGAAGACCCCCACGCATATAGAATCGAATCGTATAGCTAGATATATGCAAAATCTACTACAAAATATTGAATTTTCAAGGTTCAAGATGGAGTCAGACTATTTTTCATAATAGTTTTGACCCCGACATCATGACATTGTAAAAAAATCTCCTTTCGGAGACTATGTTAGAATGGATAACATTCATCATCTTCTATAAGATATGAGTGTTCTTCTTCTTTTTTTTCACCTGTATAATAAAAATCTGCATCACAATTTGGGCATACCATTACTGGCATTCCCTTTCTTTTTTTTGATTTTCATCATACTCCTCATTACGCTAATTATTTGCATTGTTTTATAACAATTGAAATGTTTTTTTATTATATCTAACAACACTTTCTGCCATGCTTTCTTTAACTGTTATCTTTTTAGTATTCACATTTAAATGTTACCACAAGTTATCCACAATTCTTAAATTTTATAATTTCATATAGAAGTACAAAAAAATTGCCAGATCAGATTAAAATTCTGCCCTGGCTAATTCCCTTTATTACATTTTTTGAACTAATTTTATTTTAATAATCTATATCTTCTATATGCCCACCTGTTCAAACTGCGCCCTGACTAATCACATTTCCTCCATCTTTTCCTGCACCTGGTCCGAGTTCAATTTTCCAATCACAATATTCCATAAACTGCTTATTATGTTCAATCGAAATCACTGTGTTCCCACTGATAATCAGTTCATCTAATAGTTTCAGTAGATTTTCAATATCAGAGAAATGCAATCCTGTTGTTGGTTCATCCAACAGATATAGAACATTTCCACTTTTTTTGGTGATTAACTCCTTTGCAAGTTTTAACCGTGCAGCTTCCCCACCTGAGAGTGTAGATGTTCCCTGACCAAGCTTCAAATATCCAAGTCCTACTTTTTGCAAGGATTTAAATCCCTCAATTGCTTCTCCTAATTCATTCCAGAATTGAATTGCTTCATTAACAGACATATCAAGAATTTCATTAATACTTTTGTCTCTATACAAAACTGAAAGTATTTTCTTTTTATACCTTTTTCCTTTACAATCTGGACATTCCACTAATGTTCCTTCTGTATATTTTACCTTGATTTTCCCCTCTCCCATACAAGTATCACACTGTCCATGCTGACTATTAAAACTAAAATATTTTTCATCCCATCCATTTTGAATAGATAACGGGGTGTCTGCAAATTCACTTCGAATAAAATCCATGATTCCAATATACGTTGAAACAGTAGATTTCGATGTCTTTCCTATCGGCAATTGATCCACCAAAACAACTCCTGAAAACTCCTTGCTTGACTGCGCACGTTTGTATATCTCACCTTTCACTAAAGATGATTTTCCACTCCCACTGACTCCGCATATACAGGTAATAGCTTTTTTCGGAAAGTCCACACTGATATCTTTTAGATTATTGTAACTCATGTTTCGCATACGTATCAGCTCATGATTCAAATTGATATTTCTATCCTTTTTCAATTGTACATTGTAGTTCATATATTTACTTATTTGTGTACTATTGTGATTCATGATTGCCTCAAGAGTCCCTTCTCCAACCAACATTCCTCCTTCTTGACCTGCTCCAGGTCCAATTTCAATGATGTTATCTGCAATACGAATCATGTCTTCATTATGCTCCACAATTATAATTGTATTTCTTTCCTTCACAAGTGCTCGAAGCAAGTCAATTATTTTCTTATAATCACTTGGATGTAATCCTTTGGATGGCTCGTCAAAAATATATAAAATACCCGAAATATGATTTTTAAATGCTCCAAGCAGCTTCAGTCTTTGTCCTTCTCCTCCTGATAAGGTGCTTGTTTCCTGGTTCAAGTGCAAATAACCAATTCCCAGTTGCATTGCTGTATCAGAAATTTCAATTAATGAACGAATAGCATATTCTGTTTTTGTAAACTCATTATCACTTAGATTTTCTATTAATGTATTACAAAATTTTCTTATTTCACTAAATGTCATTTTAGCCGCTTCTGGATATCTGATATGATGAATCGTTGCCATTCTTCCCTCCTTTCCTAACCGTTCTCCTTTGCAGGTATTGCAAGTAGTCTTCGTCATATATTTGTCGAGTGTATTTGTTGTTGAATTTTCTTCATATATTCGTTCAATAATTGGCAATATTCCTTCCACTTGACGCTTAATTTCACCTGTTCTGCCATTTTTTTTATTATTGAACTTAAATGATACTTCCTGCTTAGAGCCATGTAATAGTGTTTCTCTATAGGCACCTGGCAGTTCACACCATGGTTTCTCTAAATCCACATTCATGGTATCAGCAAGTCCAAACACTTGTCCCTTCATCCAATTTGCATTTGAATTATCTCGAAAAGATCTTAATTTCCCATAAAAAGAGGATGCTCCATCTAAAAGAGATAGTTCCGGATGCTCAATCACCTTATTTTCATCAATGATAACGGTTTTCCCAGTTCCACTGCAGACTTGGCATCTACTATCGGTATCCATATAACTAAAGGTAGCTGGAGTCATTTCAAACATTAATTTGTCACAGTGATAACATTTTTGCTTCGTTTGAAACATCACTCTTTCTTTGTTATCTAATTCTGCATAAAATGCTCCCTCTCCATTTTCCAGAGCTACCTCAACTGTCTTTTCCAAAGATCCTTTATCAATTATTTCATTGGAAAGATTGAATATCTTACTATTCTTCTTACTATTTAGCACTGTTAAAATCTTTTCCTTTGATAAGGGAATAATTTCATTTCCACAGTTTGGACAATGACGCACAGATACACTGGCATAAATATTTCTTAAATAATCATAAATGTCTGTGTAAGTTCCAACCGTAGAAAATGAATTTCCGTGTATTGCATTCTGGTTAATTACTACAGCTGGAATACAGCCTATCACTTCATCCACTTTGGGATTTTGAAGTATATTATGGTTATGACTTAAATACTCCATCCGCCTTCTACACTCAGCGTAAATTGTATTATTTACAAGACTTGATTTTCCACTTCCGCTAACACCCACTACTGCTGTTATTTTTCCGTATGGCACACGAATATCAATCCCCTTTAGATTATTTTCTCTTGCTCCATATACTACTATTTCGCTTTGCCTACTATGTTCTGTTTTTTGTTCTATCCTATTTTTTTGTTTCATATCATCATGACTATTACTTTCTGATAACAAATTTTTCAATTCACTGTCTATCATCTTAATTTCAGAGTTCTTTATATTCTGAACTGTTTCATCAATGGATTTTGGCCAGTGTTGAAGCCGTTTTGGAACTCTGGAATCATAGACGCAATTCTCTCTGGAATCATATTCACTTATTCCAAGACATGGAGTCTTATCAAAACTTTCTATATCATTTATGTATATTCGTTTTTTCTCTTTATCAATTTTAATTACGCGCGCAACTGTCATTGCTATAGGATTGGGTCTTACTGGTGATCGTGTGGCAAAAATGCCACTTCGCGGTGCATTTTCATAAGGCGGATCGCACTCTGTGACCCCTCGATATTTATCAGCATCAAACTTATGAAACCACCAGAAAACTGTAATATACATCTCAGTTATATTTATCATATTATCTAACTGAATATAATTATTTCCATTCACATTTCGGATATTACCAATTGAACTAACTTCATAATTATCTGACTCATTAATCTTTTCAACCTCGATATAATCCTCTGATTTTTCAGATAAATATACTGGAATTTTTACAGTATCCTCACTCGGAAAATAGGGCTTAATATCAATTAATTCTACTTCTATATTTATATCAAGTATTGTAGATGATATAATATATCCTTTGTTAAAATTTATTTCTTTGATTTGCAGAATAACCTTTTTCATTTTATATTTTTGGTTAATATTTGTTACGAAAAAAACATGAATATGACTGAACTCATCTAAATGTTTTAATGCTTTTTGAAATTGCTTGTTAACATATATATTCGTTTCCTCTTTCGATGATTCAACTTTCCCAATAGGTTTTATTTTATACATAACGCACTCTCCTTCTTCTATTTTGTCACTAATATAAACCATCACACCGTGTGAAAGTCAATAAAAAAAGAGCATCTCTGCCCTTTAATTTGATGTGTATAACAATGGTATTTGTAATTCTGTTATGTATTCCTCTGGATTATTTGTATGACACATTGACACATGGCATACTTGTCTATTTTCACCCTTCATTTGATATTCTTTATGCTGTTCCAACCAGCATGCAAATTCTTTATATGCAAGACTAATATTATTATAAGGTCCATAGATAATAAAACAAGCCGCCATATCTACTTTCTCGATTTGTCGATAAATAACATCGTTATTTTCCATAGATAAATCCAAATGATCAGCTATAACACATATTTCAATGTCAACATCCTTTTCCCTATAATCAAGATCATGATAGATTGAAAAACTCTGTAGTTTATCTACATTCCTGACATTGCTAAGAATCTCTCCGAATTCCTTCCATAACAAAGACTCGTAATAGTAATCTGGTACAATCTTTCTTATTGACATGACATGCTGCTTTGGTAATGACTTCATGATAATCTCAATGTTCAATTTTTTCCCCTGATTATCCAAATCATAAAGCCACCCCTGCATTTGCTGAAGCTTCATCCGCTCCAATTGAATATTCTCTTCTGTTTTTTTCATTTGCTCTAAGAGATTATTCTTTATGTTTTCAGAATTCCATATTTCTAATAATGCTTTTATTTCTTTTACACCGAACCCCATATTTCTTAATAATATGATTCTATTTAGCTGATCAATCTGTTTTGCGGAATATAATCTGTACCCGTTTGAATCGTCAATTAAACATGGTTCTAGTAATTTCTGTTCATCATAATATCGCAACATTCTAACAGATATCTGTGTGATTTTAGAAAATTCGCCTATCTTAAACATTTCATTCTTCCCTCTAAAAAATTATTAAGCATTAATTTATCTCACAATATAATTATCTATTGAAATAAGTTTCTTTGCCTGATTTGCCCAATCATGCCATCCCAAGATGCTTCAACGTCTCTCGAATCGCCTTTTCTTTCTCCTTAATCTCTGCATAAGTAGCCTTCATCTCCACTTATGTCACATCCAGCTCATCCAAGTGCAAGTCAACCTCAATCTTATCATTCGGTTTTTGTTGGGACAAAAGAACTACTGTCTCAGCAGTAGATTGCACCAATCAGCCTGTGCTCCGCTTGCGTGAAAATGTCTACAGCGTGATTATACTATTCACCGTTCATAGAAACAAGTCAATGAACGAACTTTCTAAAAGCAGCCCACCGCCCTGAGGGAATACGACGAGCTGCTTGTCCGGCGGCTGATTGAAAAAGTCACTATCTACGAGGACAAATTCACGGTAGAATTTAAGTCCGGTGTGACGATGAATGTGGATGAATAGGCCAGAAAATGAACAAGGCACTCTACGAAATTACATTGCAGGGTGCCATTCTTTTTGGATTACTATAAATCTGCTTACGACCTTTCGCTTTTACAAAAACTTCTGTTGAAGCTATAAAAATTGTTTGTGGACCTGTTCCAAAAACTTTTCCATATCTTTTAATTTTTGTCCGATATCGATTCCAACTTGCTCTTCAAAGTGTTCTTGTCCGGAATGATCAGAGTCGGTCAGTTTTTCCAGAGATCGGCGAAACGCTGCAATTTCTACTTTTGTAAAGTCTTTAAAAAGGTTCAGAAAATACTGGTTGGAACGGAGTGTGTTTTTTCGCATCATGGATAACCCTTTTCCAGTAATACTGATATTGACACTTCTCTGGTCCGTTTGGCTGGGCATACTGGAAAGATAACCGGCTTTTACGAGATAACTCACGAGACGATTCGCGTTCTGTTTGCTTGTTCCAAGAGTATCGGCTATTTTTACAATAGTTGCTTCCTGAGGCTCCAGATGGGCGATTGCAATCAGTAGCATGAGTTGCCTTAAGGTAAGATTTTCTAAATGAGAATCTGCTTCTACCTGTATTTTATTTGTGACAATAAACAAAAGGCTATATGCTTGGTGCATATCGTCCAAAATATCAAGTTCCTGTTGATAATGACTTTTGTCCATTTTAACTATCATTCCTTTCGTGTGCTCAAGGCACAAAACTTAATGAAAGTGATTAACTTTCAAAACATTGTCAATAATATAGACAAGTATACAGGTGTACTACAGAGCACGGCGGGGTGAGTGTGATTGCACTTTACTGTAATCCGAATTTTAACATGTGCCAAATACTTTTTTAAGTACAAATAAGTGTGCCATTGAGCACGTAAGTTAATCTTTGTTTAAACAAAGACCGTTTATAAGAACATGAGTATTCAGTCAACACCTGTGTACTCTATTTTTTTATTTGTAGGTGATATATATGTTAAATGTTGTCTATCCCGTTTGCTGTGGTATTGATGTTTACAAAAAATTTGTAGTTGCCACTATAGCATCTACTGACAATCCTACATAAGCATGGTCTAGTTAGAGGAAGCTTTATTCCTCCAAAGAATATCAGAGAACTAAGAGATCTAATGCGCTATCGCACAAAGCTTACCAATTTTCGTTCAAGTGAAAAAAACAGATTCCAGAATTCAAAAATGGCTGTATGTTTAAATCATTATGACTATATTAATAGTTGCATTTCTCAACTTGAAATTGCTGCTTCAACACCAGGATTAACAATCCATTCTGCTACTATGGTTATTTCTGAAATAGGAGTCGACATGTCAGTTTTTGATGATACAAAACATTTGTGTTCTTGGGCTGGTCTTACTCCTCAAAATAACGAGAGTGCCGGTAAAAAGAAAAGTGTTCACATAAGCCGTGCCGGAACTTATTTGAAGCCTCTGCTTATTCAATGTGCAAATTCAGCAATAAGAGACAAGTCTTGCCCTAGTAATCACCCTAATATTAAAAGGGTTATTTTATTTCTTCAATCTCAAGGCTTTGAAGTAACAAAAACTAATAAGGATATATAACCACAAACAAGTTAATTAATTTTGTTAGTAACCTCTTTTTGAAGCTAATTCATGAAATCTTTTTGTTTTGCTCAAAAATAGCCATAAACTCATAATTTTCTTTCAAGTTAAGTTCCCCTTACTTTTTTATGTTGGGCTGTATTGTTACACTTAAATATATCACAGCATATTTATATAGTCAACATGTTGACAAATTAGATAAAAAGTGATAAGGTAAACATGTTGACTAAATGGATCTCCCATGCATACTTTTGAATATTTACAAATTGTGAAAAGAGGAAAATAATGAAAATATTGATTTACGGTGCAGGTGTTATAGGTTGTGAGCTGGCACATGAGCTGTGTAAAGGGAAAAATGATGTTACGATTCTGGCAAGAGGAAACTGGAAACGAAGTATCGACCAAAAAGGTCTTGTTATCCGCCATTACGGTCAACTGCATACCACAAAGGACTCAGTGAAAACGATAGAAGAACTGAAGATGGATGATAAATATGATTTGATTTTTGTGACTATGCAGTATAATCAAATGCTGGATGTCTTGCCGCAGATTGCAAAAAATGTGAGTAGATACATCGTGCTAGTAGGGAACAACATGACACCCTCATATTGTCAGCAGCAGATCAGGAATCAGTCGGATGTACAAAAAGAAGTTGCTTTTGGATTTCAGGGAACCGGCGGTTATAGAAAAAGTGGAAAAGTGATCAGTATGCATTCGCTTCATGTTGAAATGACAATTGGCGGACTGATGGATCATTTGACTTCAAATTTTCAGAATAGTATCCTTACAGCATTTGAGAGCACAGGATATAAACTGACATGGGAACAAAATATGGAAGGATGGCTTTTGTCTCATGCAGCGCACATCTTACCGACCGCATATCTTTGCTACAGTCTGGATTGCCATTTGAGACGCGCAAGTAAAGAACAGATCCGATTGGCCGTCGATGGGGTCGCGGAAGCTCATAGAATGCTGAAAAAACTTGAATATCCCATTCGACCGGAAGGAGAAGAAGAAACTTATCAAGAAAAACGCAAGAAACAAAAGTCCCTTTATTGGATGGTAAAAACTCCAGCGGGAAAATATGTCATCAGCACTCACTGTGCTCATGCGGTCGCGGAAATGACTGCATTGGATCAGAAATTTGAGGAGTTGAAACAGAAGGCAGGTGTATCCATGCCAGCTTGGGATAAACTGCGCGCAGGAGCTGCGACGATAATGGGTAATGGTTGAAAAGAGTCAAAGGAACTGCCATGATCCTTTATTTCGCTCGACCTGTTCACAAACATACACCAAAACTCAAATAACCTTTCCCCGTTCTCAATATATACCGCTATTCTTGTAATATAATTTCTACCTTTGTCCCTTGTTTTAGAACAGATGATATATGAATATCATGTCCTAGTTTTTTCGCCAATTTATAGCTCAAATATAATCCCACTCCTGTTGATACATTTTTTTTTCGGCCATTCAATCCGGTATATCCCTTTTCAAAGATACGTCTCATATCTTCTTCTCTAATACCAATTCCTGAATCTTCAATAAATAATTTCTTATTGTACAAATCATTCACTCCATATATACGAATAAGTCCATTTTCATTAGAATATTTTACTGCATTGTCTAAAATCTGTTTTACAATAAAATATAGCCATTTTTCATCACTATTCACTTCAAAATTCAAACTCCTAATATCCAATTCAAGATACTTATTATTGATATTCGAATATTCATTTTGTAAACATTTATTCACAATCTTCTGCAAATTCACACTACTAATCTGACAATCTCTCGAAAAATCATTCAACTGGCTATAACAAATTGTTTTCTGAACCATATCCTCAATTTTAATAATTTCATCTGAAATATTATACAGTGCCTTTTCTGTTGGATTATCTAAACTATTTTCAATTATTAATTTAGTTGCAGCAATCGGTGTTTTTATTTCATGAACCCAAGTTTCAATGAATTCAATATCTTCCATCTTCTTTTCTTCAAATACTTCCATCTTCTTTTCAGCATTTCTTTTTAACTGAACAATCAGTTTCATTAACAATTTTTGTTCATAGGATGTGTGCGTTGGTAAGGAAACAATAAAGTCTAAATCATTGTTCCCTATCAATTCAGAAAGTCGCTTGCAATATCTATTTAACTTTAAATAATCAACAATTATATATACAATAAGAAAAAATATCATTACCGTAATACAATAGAATCCATTCGTTGCTAGAAATGTACCTTCTTCTGAAAGCCCCATTATCATTCCCGGAAATATAGCAAATAGAAAACATAAAATAAAAAGTCCATTTTTCTCTTTCAGATAATCTGTCACTTTCATATAATATAACCCTCATTTCTGATTGTCTTAATTATATTTTCATATCCTATTGCACTTAATTTCTTTCGTACTCTGGTAATATTCACCGTCAATGTATTTTCATCAATAAATTTCTCATCTTTCCAGAGTGTTCTCATAATTCTCTCTCTACTTACTACTTTGCCTTGATTTTTAAGTAGTATTTTCAAAATTTCCATTTCATTATGAGTAAGCTCTTCTCTCTTATTTTTGCATACAATCGTTCCATTATCAGCGTTAAAAATTAATTCTCCAAATGATATAACATTGCTTTCACCTTCATTATAAGCATATGTTCTTCTAAGCATTCCTTTTACCTTAGCCAATAGTACTTCAATAGAAAATGGTTTTACAAGATAATCGTCTCCCCCTATATTAGTTGCTATTATAATATCCTTGTCGGTATTCCTTGCAGATATAAAAATAATGGGTGCTTTTGAAAGCTCCCTTATTTTCTCACACCAATAGAACCCATTATCTCTGGGCAAATTAATATCCATCAGAATAAGTTCTGGTTTAAATTTTATAAATTCATACATTATATTTTCAAATTGGACGATTCTAAGACATTGAAAGCTCTGTTTTTCAAGATTTTCGCGTATTATTTTGCTGATATTTGAATCATCCTCCACTACCATGATTTTATACATCCAACTTCCCCCGTTACTAAACAGCACTCTTATTCCATATAGTTTTCATATATCCTTTTACAGAAAATAGATAAAATAGACTATATATTATAAAATATATTAGCACAACCAAAAGTGCATATACAAGTACAGGCGAATCTGTAGTTAAGGCATACACCATATTTTTATATGTTTTTAACATCACTATCGTATGCATCAAAGCCACCATAAAAGGAAGGAAAAAAACAACTGCAACCTGCCTTCTCACAGATTTTAATACTTCTTTTTTGGACATCCCAATTTTTCTCAAAATCTCATACCTTCTCGTGTCATCACGCGCTTCCATAAGCTGTTTGTAAAAAATAATGCTGCTTGCAGCCATCAAAAATAAAATACCCAAAAACATACCAATAAAAATATATGCACCATACATATTGAAAAGTAGTTGATGATATTCTAAATAAGACTTATCGTGCTTTTCAGCAGGCACAATTGTATTCAATTGATTATAAAGAGCACTTACTTCCAACTGATTCTCAAGCTTTAATCCAGTATAATGGCAAATTTTATATAAATCCTTTGAGGCAAAGTATCTGTCATAGTCAGAATCCTCAAGAACTACTGTTGTTCTCGCATGTGCTGCCCCAATATATTTAAATAAGGATACATCTGTAATTTTAAAAGCATTCATACCAACATCTGTCTTCAACTGAATATTGTTACCTGTTATATGCTCACTATAATCATGTCCATAATTCCCATCTAAGAAAAGACATTCACCTTTGGTCAATTCCGATACAAAAATTGCTCCTTTATTGCCTTTTGATTGTATTGCTTCTGTATCCTCTACTACCTTTTGATAATCACTAAATTTAACAACATCTATTGTAAAGTTTTCCCCTTTTTGTGTTACTGTTTTCTCATAAGCATTATTGGTGTCTACTTTATATCCTTCTAGTGATGCTGACGTTGAAAGAACATCTATATCTGTTACTGCATGCAGTTTTATCGTATTATCCTTAGAAATAGTTTCCATAACCCTTTCTTTTGTTGATTTATCGATATTTTCACACAAATATGAATATGGTGCATAGATTGACATAGCATCTCCCAATGTGTTGTAAAAAGAAACTGCTCCACTCATAATTCCTACCGTAAATGCACTTAATGGTGCTATTACGCAAAAAATGTTAGAATTGGCTTTTATCCGATAAAACATCTGAGATGTACTAATGAAATTTCCTGTTTTATAGTAGAATTTAATATTCTTTTTACATCTTGAAATTAACCATATTATGGAATTGTGAAATAATAGGTAGGTTCCAACTGAAAGTAATGCACAAGCAACCATAGCTGGTCTGATTAATTCCATACCCCCATTGTCACCATTAAAATTTAGAAAAATATGATAAGAAGCCACAATCATTAATACTGATAATACAGATGATATGATTGAAAACTTAGGAGCTTTTTCTCCTTCCTTTTCAGCTGATAACAAATCAATTAATTTACTCCTATAGATTGACCTAAGTGAATATAATGCATTTAAAATAAAGATTATTAAAAAAACAATGACACTAATAACAGCTGGCTGCCAAGTAAGATGAAAAGGAATATCATTTCCTGGTGCTCCACCTAGCATTATTTTTTTTAATATCATAGAAAAAAATCTTGATAAAAGGCTCCCTAAAATAATTCCACTTACGATAGAACCAATTCCTGTTAGCAGTGTTTCAAAAAATAAAATTTTTCCAATTTCTATATTTCTCATGCCTAACAAGGAATATATAGCAATTTCCTTTTTTCTGGACTTAAAAAACAGTGAATTAGCATAATAAACAAACACGCTAGAAAACAAAAGCACAATTATTGATGAAATTTTAAATATAATTCCTATCTTACTTATTCCTGTATGAAAATCAGCAAATTCAGGATTAAAATAAATTGAACAAAAGATAAAGAAAATTGTCACAGCAAAAGCAGTGCTCAAAAAATACGTAACATAAGTATCAAATTTCTTTTGAACATTTTTAACTGCCATCCTAAAGAAGTTCACGATTATCACCTCCGAGTATTGCAAGTACTTTAAGTATCTGGTCAAAAAATTCCTTTCGAGTTCCACCTTTATCTATTTCAGTAAAAATCTCGCCATCCTTAATAAACAGAATTCTTTTACAGTAACTTGCAGTAAAAGCATCATGTGTAACTAAAAGAATTGTTGCTGTATTTCTCTTATTCAACTCAGTCAAACATTGAAGTAATTCTGGAGACGATTTTGAATCTAATGCTCCTGTTGGCTCATCTGCCAAAATCAATTCCGGATTACTAATCATTGCTCTTGCTGCAGCTGCCCTCTGACGCTGACCTCCAGATACTTCATATGGATATTTTCCAAGCAGTTTATCAATTCCTAATGCACCTGCCATTTCTTTTACTTTCTGCACAATCACTTCTGGATTTTCCTTAGCAAGTATAAGTGGTAATGCCATATTTTCATGAAAAGTCATTGTATCTAACAAATTATAATCCTGAAACATAAGCCCTAATTTTTCTCTTCGAAAAATTGCTAATTCTTCGCTATTCATCATACTAATATTTTGTTTTCCAATTACCACACTTCCTGATGTTGCTTCATCTATTGTCGCTATAATATTTAAAAGTGTTGATTTTCCTGCCCCTGAAGGTCCCATAATTCCAACAAATTCTCCTTTTTCCACTTCAAAACTAATGCCACTCAATGCTTTGTATCTATTTCCACCATTCTTTGATGAATAAGTCTTTTTCAAATTTTCTACTTTTAACACTGGCATATCTGTCACCTCTTTCTATCTCTATATGGTCATTATAATGCCGTATAAAATATTGTACCATCGAATTACCTTACATTTTACTCTATGATACCTTAAAATTACTCAAGAAGTATAATATTACTTATGATACGCTATTTTCACGCATAAGAGCAGCGTTAGCCAAGTAATATAAATAGATAAGCCTATAGTCATGTACCACCAGCTTAGCTGGTGGCTTGATTAAGCCCTATAAGGGCACATTACTGGCGGCGCTACTCGCGCTCTGAAAAAACCGCCAATCGCAAAACATTTTCAGCGGCCACCCCTGGGTGG
>Ga0268357_100546_pt1 | contig 45215 bp, 45 predicted proteins | sample BioMet10_FD_192466 | JGI IMG/M metagenome (GOLD analysis project Ga0268357, IMG submission 192466) | Sewage microbial communities from Oakland, California, United States - Biofuel 10 (Illumina Assembly) | ecosystem: Engineered > Wastewater > Sewage > Unclassified | place: USA: California... | reverse complement strand
AGATCCGGTGGTGATGGCTAAGGGGTTCCACCTGTTCCCATACCGAACACAGCAGTTAAGCCCTTATACGTCGAAAGTACTTGGCTGGAAGCGGCCTGGAAGGATAGATAGCTGCCGGTTGAAAAGAAAGCATTCACTTGTAAAAGTGAGTGCTTTTTTTGTTGACAGTTTAGCTTGCCTGGAAGTGAGTTCTGGTTTTGCCTTTTTCCGGCTGATTTATTTTAAAAAATTCTAATCTACTCTTAAATTTTGGTATTTTTCGGGCATTGCATTTGTTTAATAATTATTGGATTTATTTATGAAACAGCTTATATACATAATTTCAACTTATATACAAATAAGTTAATACTAATAACAAGGTTGTTAGACTGTTTTTTCAGGGCAAAATAATGCCCGAAACTTCACGCTCAAATATTATTTCATATGCAACTATATAAAAATCAATATGACTATTTATTATTAATTTAAATTAGTTTGCATTTGAATTATGAATTGATAAACAGGTTGGTTTGATTGTTTTTTTGCCTAGCTTCGTATATAATATTGTCATAAAAGCTGGTCAATTAAAAAAATACTTTGAGTGTTAACAGGAGGTTATTAAATGGAACTTACCGATGTTGTAAAACTTAGGCGCGCTGTATATCGCAGCATAGCGGAATATACCTGGAATGACTGCTTGCCTGAACATGTGCATGATATTTTAGGTATGGTTAAAGAGGACGGACCCAGGTTAAGGTGCTGCGTACATAAAGAACGTGCCGTATTGCGCAATCGTATCCATATGGCACTGGGACAGCCTACTACCGGCATAAAACTTACAGACGCAGCTGTTTTAGCTTTATCACAACCGGTGAGCCCAACCTTGCCTATTATTGATGTCTTGCCCGATGCTTGTGACCAATGTCCAATTGAAAAATATTATGTTACGGATGTATGTCGTCATTGTATTTCTCATAAGTGTATGAATAATTGTCCTAAGAAAGCCATTTCTATTTATGGCGGCCGCGCTTTTATTAATCGTGATTTATGTATTGAATGTGGTCGTTGTAAACAGTCTTGTCCTTATGGCGCGATTATTGAAATTAGTCGTCCATGTATCCGGGCCTGTGCGTTACATGCCATTTCCTATGATACAAACAAACGGAGTAAAATAGATTACTCCAAGTGCGTACAATGTGGTAACTGCCGTTTAGCCTGTCCTTTTGGCGCCCTGGATGAACGCAGTATGATCGTGCAGCTTTTGAGCGCTATCAAACGTGGTGAAAAAGTGGTGGCCATGCTGGCTCCTTCTTTTATAGGTCAGTTTGGTATGAAGATTAAGCCGGAGCAGATTATTGCCGCTTTGCACAAGATTGGCTTTACTGAAGTCATGGAAGTGGCGGTTGGGGCTGATTTGACGGCTATTAATGAGACGAAAGAACTGGAAGAAAAAGTACCGGCTAAGCAGAAGTTTATGACCAGTTCTTGTTGTCCGGCTTTTGTACATTTAGTTAAAAAGCACTTTCCGGACAATGTGGATAAGATTTCTGAAACTGTTTCACCTATGGTGGCTTGTGCCCGTTATATTAAAAACACCATGGGCAGTCCCTTGACTTGCTTTATTGGGCCTTGTATTGCCAAAAAGTCCGAAGCCAGGGAGAATCCTAATGATATTAACTTCGTCTTAACCTATGAAGAGCTGCAGTGTATGTTTGAAGGTATCGGCATTGATTTAACGCAGCCGGTGGGGGATGAATATAAAACCATGGCTACGACCAGCGGCATTGGCTTTCCTCTGCATAAAGGGGTTCAGACGGCGGTGGTCAATATTCTGGCCCAGGAGCAGAAGAGCGTAAAGGCTGAATATGCGGCCGGTCTCAACAATTGTCAAGAAATGATGGAGAAACTGATCGATGGAGAGTCGGATGCGCAATATTTTGAAGGTATGGCCTGTGCCAACGGCTGCGTGGATGGACCTGGCAGCCTTTCTGATCAGGGCCTGACCAGGGTTTTGGTAACCAGATTTGCCAAGGCGGCGCCGATTAAGGTGTCAGCTGATAATACCAAGGTTCAGGATGCAGCTAAGACGCTAAATCTGGAAGTGAAATAAATATTCCAGGCTGGTGAATTTTGCCACAAGCTTTAGCGGGTTTAGAAAAGGTATCAGTACACGTATAATCAGAGGAACTTTGGGGTTAACCAAATTTTCCTCTGATTTTTATCTTCTTAATATTGTAATAAATGGGACAGAGTAGTATAATATTATAGTCAAGTTTAAATATAGAGTTTGTAGTAATGGAGGAGTTAATCATGTCCGGACATTCAAAATGGGCTAATATTAAACATAAAAAAGGTAAGGCGGATGCTGCCAGAGGGCAGATTACCACGAAAATAGGTCGTGAGATTACAATCGCCGTACGGATGGGCGGACCTGATCCGGTAGGCAATATGCGTTTAAAACTGGCTTTATCCAAGGCTAAGGCTAACAATATTCCTAAGGATAATATCAAACGTGCCATTGATAAGGGTATCGGCGCTGCTGATGCATCTAAATATGAAGAGGTTGGTTACGAAGGTTATGGTCCGGCCGGAGTGGCGATTATGTTAACCGCTTTAACGGATAATCGTAACCGTACGGCGGCGGAAGTTCGCCATGCCTTTGTAAAACATGGCGGCAATATGGGTGAAAGTGGTTGCGTAGGCTGGATGTTTAAGCGCAAGGGTATTTTTGCCGTTGATGCCGAGGCCGGGTATAATGAAGATGATGTAATGATGATCGCCCTGGATGGCGGTGCCGAAGACATGAAAGTTACGGATGACGGTTTTGAAATTATTACCGATCCGGAGGACTTTGATAAGGTTGAAAAAGCTTTGGCTGACAACCAGATTGAAACAGTTATGGCAGAAATCAACATGGTTCCTGACACCATGGTTTCTTTAACTGGTGAGGATGCGGAAAAGGTACAACGGACCCTGGATGACCTGGAAGAGCTGGAAGATATTCAGGACGTTTACTCCAACGCAGATTTACCGGACGAGGAAGAATAAATTCCAAAGTTTAAGGCAGGCTAAATGCCTGCCTTTTTTTTAACAGTCTGTTTAATGGCGAGCTAAGTTGTTAGCGGAAACAGGAAAAATTTGAAGCGAGGTTAAAGATGCTGGCATTAGGAATTGACCCTGGAACTGCTATTTGCGGCTATGGTGTGGTGGAGATGGTGGGGAACAAAATGACCCCGTTGTTTTACGGCGCTGTTTTTACGGATAAGGGCATGGCCGCAGAAATGCGGCTAAAGAAGATTCATGAGGATATCACAGAGATTATCCAGCATTTTCACCCGGATATCATGTCCATTGAAAAATTGTTCTTTAACCGCAACGTAACTACGGCTATTCCGGTAGGGCAGGCCAGAGGAGTCGTACTGCTGGCTGCGGCTCAGCAAAAGCTGCCGATTTTAGAGTTTACGCCTATGCAGATCAAATTGGCGGTAGTGGGGTACGGTAAAGCTGATAAGGAACAGGTTACCTTTATGGTACAAAGAATTTTGGGTATTAAAGAAAAACCCAGGCCGGACGATGTGGCTGATGCACTGGCGATGGCTATCTGCGGCTTGAATATGTCTTATTCTACCAGGTGGACGGAGGTATTGCAGCAAAAATGATAGGTTCAATCAAAGGCACCGTAACTTATTTAACCAAAGAATACTGCTTATTGGAAACTACCGGCGGAGTAGGTTACCGGGTTTTTATGCCCTTGTCTCAGTTGGCTACTCTGGCCAGCGGCAGTGAAGTAAAGGTATTAACCTATACGGTAGTGAGAGAGGATGCCTTACTCCTTTATGGTTTTTTGAACCGGGATTATTATAATTTATTTATGCTTTTGATCGGTGTCAGCGGTGTAGGACCTAAGTCTTCCCTGGGTATATTGTCCGCTATTAAGCCGGAAGCGTTTTATCTGGCGGTTCAAAGCCGGGATTTAAAAGTTTTAACCAAACTGCCGGGTATAGGTAAAAAAACGGCGGAGAGAATGCTGCTGGAGCTTAAGGATAAGGTGGGCAGCCTGGAAGGTGTGGATACTTCTGCTTTAGATGGGGGCGGTCAGATGCCAGAAGCCGAAACCAATGTAGCAGAAGCGATAGCTGCTTTGACCTCACTGGGCTATAGTAACTCGGAAATTTTACCCGCCTTGCAAAAGATTCCTGATTATGCTAAATTGCCGGGAGAAGAAATTATCAGGAAGGCTTTGAAATTATTTGCCACGCGGGTTTAAGAGGAGAAGACCATGGATTTTAAGGATGAGCGTATTATAGCCGGACATGCTTCTGAGGCGGATACCTGGCAATACAGTTTGCGGCCGAGGCTTTTGTCGGAGTATATCGGGCAGACAAAAGTAAAAGAGAATATGCAGGTGTTTATTAAAGCGGCTGCTGCCAGGAAGGAAGCTCTGGACCATGTGCTTTTGTTCGGGCCTCCGGGTCTGGGCAAGACTACGTTAGCGAATATTATCGCTAACGAACTAAACGTAAACATTCGCGTCACTTCCGGACCGGCGATTGAACGGCAGGGGGATCTGGCCGCTATCCTGACTAATTTAGGCGATAATGATGTTTTGTTTATAGATGAAATCCATCGTTTATCGAAAACGGTGGAAGAAATACTGTATTCCGCCATGGAGGATTTCGCCCTGGATATTATTATCGGCAAGGGTCCTTCGGCCCGTTCCATGCGTCTGGATCTGCCTAAGTTTACCTTGATCGGCGCAACTACCAGGTTAGGGGCCATATCTGCCCCACTGAGGGATCGCTTTGGCGTGCAGTGCCGGCTGGAATATTACCAACCGGAAGAACTGCAGCTGGTTATTACCAGGGCAGCTGCTATCCTTAAGGTGCAAATTTCTCCTGAGGGGGCGCTGGAGATTGCCAAACGTTCCCGGGGTACCCCCAGGGTGGCTAACCGTTTATTAAAGAGGGTACGGGATTTTGCTCAGGTGGCCGGGGCAGCGACTATTGAGCAAACTGTGGCACGGGAGGCCTTGAAAAAGCTGGAAGTTGATGATTGCGGCCTGGACAATAATGACCGGCGCATTCTAAAAACTATTGTTTTAACCTTTGGTGGAGGTCCGGTGGGGCTGGATACTATTGCGGCTGCTGTCAGCGAGGAGTCAGATACGATTGAGGATGTTATCGAACCTTATCTGATGCAGCTGGGATTGCTCCAAAGAACTCCCCGGGGCCGGATGGCTACTAGGGAAACTTATCGTTATTTAAATCTGCCTTATCCTGAGACGGCCGGAGAGCAGGGGCTGTCTCTGGCAGAACAAAAGGATCTGTTTGAAAAATGAATATTTTATTACATACTTGCTGTGCGCCTTGTGCCTGTTATCCAACTGAAAAAATGACTCAGGCTGGTCAGCAATTTACCCTTTTATTTTATAATCCCAATATTCAGCCTTACAAAGAATTTAAACATCGGTTAGCCACTTTAAGAGAGTTCGTGGTCAAAAAAAATTATCAGCTGGTTCTGGATAAGAGCTATCCTTTGGAAACCTGGGTGCGGGGAGCTTTAAACGAACCTACGGTCAGATGTGCTTACTGCTATCGCACCAGACTGCGGTATGCGGCTGCTTATGCCGCTTCCAACGGCTTTGATGCCTTCAGCACCACCCTTCTGGTCAGCCCTTATCAGAAACATGACTTAATCCGCCAGGTAGCGGAGGAAGCGGCTAACGAGTTTAAGATACCGTTTTATTACGAAGATTTTAGGGTGGGTTATCAGCGCGGGGTGGATATAAGTCTGGAATTAGGCTTATACCGGCAGCCTTATTGCGGCTGTGTGTTTAGTGAGCGTGACCGTTTTCGCCAGCCGCCGAAGCCTTCGCCGGACGGTTTAGTACCGGGTGCCGCCAGGGTTAGAATTAATAAAAATATCCTGGAACTGCGGTAAGCTGGTTAAAGATGGTTAGAAAGCAGGTAATTATGACAAACTTTACTTTGCGCAGTTTAGCTAAATTTCTGGTTAAAACAGTAAGCCTGTTATCCCTGGTCCTGCTGTTTGCGGTTCCGGTCTGGGCCGCACCGGAAATAACGGTGGGCTTGGTAGACGGTCAGTTTTCGGCGGTAATTAATTGTGAGGGTCCCTTTACGGTTGAGGGTGGAGCCTCCGGCAGTACAGTTTCCTTTAAAAAAGGTAAGTATTTTCTGAATGCGGCCAATGGAGTGGTTAATATTGGCGGCAAGACTTTTTCTTTTGGGGTAATCCTTACTTCTAAAGAGGAAAATAAGTACTTTTCCGTTAACCGGCAGTCTTACCGGGGACGGCTGCAGATAGTGTCCGGCAGCGAGTCTGCCAGTTTGACGGTTAATAATCTGGTTTCCCTGGAAGATTATGTTAATTCTGTCTTGGGACCTAAATCTTCACCTATCTGGCCGGATGAGGCCATCAAAGCTCAAGCGGTGGCCGTGCGCAGCTTAGCTTGGTACAAACAAAATAATCATGAGGGCAGTTTTTCTGTCAGAGCCAATGATAAAGATATGTTTTACGGCGGCATCAATAACGAAGTAAAAAATATTAGTAAAACAGCCGCTCTAACCAAGGGAGAAATATTAACCTATAAAGGACAGCCGGCCCAGACTTACAGCTGCGAAAGCAGCGGCGGTCAAACCGAAGACAGTAGCAATGTTTTGGGCTTCAGCCTGCCTTACCTGCCGTCTGTACAGGATTATGATCAGGATTGCCCCTCTTTTACTTGGACTAAAAGTATCAGTGTGGCCAATGTGGCGCGCATCCTGGAACAAAATGGCTATTCTTTAGGCACGCTGGAAAGTTATCGCTTGTCACCGCTCAAGGAGCCCTATGCCGCTGATCGCACCTCTAACGGCCGGGTGCGGCAGGTTTATTTTAAAGGTTCGTCCGGCAGCGCTACTATAGAAGGAGAAAAGCTGGCCCAGATGCTGGCTTTGAATAGCAGCTTGTTTGAGCTGAAAGCTGCCACCTCGCTTCCAGATAAGCTGGATGTACCAATCTCTAACCGGGATGGGTATCCTATCGGGCATAAAGAGATTCCTATAGAAATTGAAGGCAAGGATGAACCGCGCTGGAAACAAGTCATTCCAGGTTACGTGTTTTTAAGCGGTAGTAAGGATGAGAATTTGGTGTTTAAGGGCCGGGGGCTTGGCAATGGCTTAGGGCTTAGCAAGTGGGGCGCCAAAGGCCTGGCGGATCAGGCACCGTCCGGAAGCGTTAATTATTATCAGGTAATTTTACAACATTTTTATCCCGGGACGGAACTGTCCTATATCAACTAAAAGAAAGAAGCAGAGGCATGTTAGTTAAAGATTTTAATTACGAACTACCCAAAGAATTAATTGCGCAGCATCCTATGGAGCCGCGTGACCACTCCCGTCTCCTGGTGGTTGATAAAGATACCGGGACCTTGGAGCACCGTCATTTTTATGACCTTTGTGATTATTTGCATCCCAGTGATTTACTGGTGTTTAATGATACCAGGGTTATCCCGGCCAGGCTGCACGGGTTTAAAGATACCGGGGCTCACGTGGAGGTATTCCTTTTGACCCGGCTGAACGCCACGGATTGGGAAGTACTGGTTAAGCCGGGGAAGAAACTGCAAGTGGGGGCCAAGATAAAATTTGGCGAGGAACTGTCTGGCGTTATTATCGACCATACTGATTTTGGCGGACGCAAGATTCATTTTCTGTTTAACGGTATTTTTGAAGAAATTTTGGATCGTTTGGGAGAAACGCCGCTGCCGCCGTATATTACGGCGCCTCTGGCAGATAAAGAGCGGTATCAGACGGTTTATTCCCGGGAAAGGGGTTCGGCGGCGGCACCTACCGCCGGTCTGCACTTTACTAAGGAACTGTTGTCTAAAATTAGGGCTATGGGGTGCGAGGAAATTTTTGTTACGCTGCATGTCGGACTGGGAACCTTTAGGCCGGTGAGTGAGACTACTATTGAAGATCACGTGATGCATAAAGAATTTTATACGGTTTCCACGGAAGCGGCGGCGGCTATTAATAAGGCTAAGGCTCAGGGGCGCCGGATAGTTGCGGTAGGTACAACTTCCGTCAGAACTTTGGAAGCGGCGGGCGTCAGCGGGGAAGTTAAGCCCGGTGGCAACTGGACCGATATCTTTATTTATCCTGGGTATAAGTTTAATATCGTAGAGGCTTTGATTACTAATTTCCATCTGCCTCAAAGTACGCTTTTGATGCTGGTATCAGCCTTATCCAGCCGGGAAGTGATGCTGCATACTTATCAGGTGGCGGTACAGGAAAAATATCGTTTTTTTTCTTTTGGCGACGCTATGTTCATTACGAAACTACAGGATTGATAAGGGAGTTAAACTTAGCCAGGCAGTTCGATTTTTTAGTCAATTACCCAGAGACTGTTTTAATTAACGAAAAAACAATTTAAACTATAAACAACTTAACATAAATTACATGAATTTACGAGGTTGCTATGCACGCAGTACATTATGAATTATTAAAAGAAGACAGCAGCACGGGTGCACGTTTGGGGAAACTCCATACGCCCCACGGAACTTTTGATACGCCCATGTTTATGCCGGTAGGCACACAGGCCACGGTTAAAACCCTGTCTCCAGAAGAACTATACGACATGCACAGTCAGGTTATTTTGTCCAATACCTACCATTTATTTTTGCGGCCCGGTGCCGATTTGATTCGCAAGGCGGGCGGACTGCATAAGTTTATGAACTATAAGAAGGGTATCCTGACTGATAGCGGCGGGTTTCAGGTTTTCAGCCTTGGAGCCATGCGTAAAATTACCGAAGAGGGGGTGACCTTCAGGTCCCACATTGATGGTTCTAAAAGATTCCTTTCCCCGGAGGTGTCGGTCCAGGTTCAGGAAGCCTTAGGCTCAGATATTGCCATGGCTTTTGACGAATGTATTCCTTATCCGTCTGACTTTGAATATACCAAAACTTCGACTCAGCGGACCAGCAGGTGGGCGGAGCGCTGTTTAAAGGCCCACAGCCGGGAAGACCAGTCCCTGTTCGGCATCGTTCAGGGCGGTATGTATCCTGAACTGCGCCGGATGAGTGTGGAGCAGCTTAGAGAAATGGATTTTGCCGGTTATGGTATCGGGGGCCTGAGCGTAGGCGAGCCAAAATCTTTAATGTATGATATTTTAGGTCAGACGACGGATCTGATGGATAAAAATAAAGCCCGTTATCTGATGGGGGTGGGGACACCGGATTGTATCGTAGAAGCGGTGAACCTGGGGGTAGATATGTTTGACTGCGTCTTTCCTACCAGGGTGGCCAGAAACGGCACCGCCATGACGGCTACCGGCCGGCTGGTGGTACGCAATGCCGTTTATGCGGAAGATTTTGCTCCGCTGGATGAACATTGTAACTGTTATACCTGTCGTAATTTTTCCCGGGCCTATATCCGTCATTTGTTTAAGGCGGAAGAAATTTTAGCCTTGCGGCTTCTGTCCATTCATAATTTGTATTTCTTACTGGATTTTGCCCGTCAAATCAGAGAAGCCATTGCGCAGGACCGTTTTTCAGAATTCCGGCAGCAATTTTGGGCCAACTATCAGGAAAATTAGCAGAGAAATCTTGAAAACAGGTTGATATTTTGTGCTAAATCTGGTTTAATATTAATGTTTGGTGTTAATTAAATATTATAAAATGAAAAAATAAGTGGAGGTGTTTGTATGTCTGGAGATTTTGTCAGTACTATTAACGCAGTTTGGCCTTTTATATTAATGGCCGCAATTTTCTATTTTATGTTATGGCGTCCGCAGAAGAAGGAGCAAAACCGTCGTCAAAAGATGCTGAATGCCTTGAAAAAGGGCGATAAGGTAGTTACTATCGGTGGTATTCATGGGGTTTTAACCGCGGTAGGCGAGAAAAAGATTACCCTGCAAATTGCTGAGGGCGTAGAAATTGACATGAATCGTTCGGCGGTTAGCGGTTTTCTGGATGCTACCAAGCAGCAGATAGCGGAAAATGCCAAGTAAGATTATTACGCGCCGGGAGTTAAAAGCGGTGCGTGCAGGTCTCACGGCTGAGCAGGTCCTGGCTAAGAGTAAGGCTATTTGCAATTTTATCAGAGCCTCGGAACTTTATCAAAGGGCCGGGTCTCTGATGGCTTATCTGGCTTTTGGTCAGGAGGTCTGCCTGGATGGTCTGCTTCAGGATGCGCTGGCACAGGGTAAGACGGTGGCGGTTCCCCAGGTGCTTTCAAAGACCGGGATGGCTGCCGTGCGATTGACCAGCTTGGTTGATCTGGTGCCTGACTGCTACGGTATAAGGTCCGTAGCCGGCCGGCCGCAGGTCGTAGATCCTCAAGCCTTTGATCTTATTCTGGTACCGGGAGTAGGATTTTCGCCTTCCGGGCAGCGGATAGGTATGGGTGCCGGTTATTATGACCGTTTTCTGGTTCAGACCAGGGGATACCGGCTGGGTGTTACTTATGAAGCTTTGCTGAGACAGCAGCTGCCGGTTGATGAACTTGATCAAAAGGTGACCGCTCTGGTAACGGAGCTGGGCATTAAACTGTGCAGTTAAGAAACGAAAAAACTACGGTCCGGCAGGACTAAATTATAGTAGTTTTCTTGCGAAAGGGGTTAATCATTTTGAGATGGAATGAAATGGGCAAGTTTGCCATTATTTCTTTAGCGATAATTGGCGGCTTTTGTATGTATGCCCGTCCTTTATCTAACTCAGTTAGACAAGGGTTGGATTTACAGGGAGGTACCCACGTGGTTTTACAAGCCGTGGATACTCCGGAGTTTAAGGTCAATGATGATGCCGTTAACCGTTCGGTTAAGATTATTGAACGTCGTGTTAACGAATTAGGTTTGACGGAACCGGTCATCCAGCGTCAAGGTAAAGATCGTATCATCGTAGAGCTGCCGGGTGTTAAGGATCCGGAAAAAGCGATAAAGATGCTGGGCCGGACGGCCCTTTTGGAGTTTAAGGACCCCAATCAGAAGACGGTTATGACCGGTTCTGATTTAAAAGATGCCAAGGCGCAGATGGGGCAGAACAATCAAGCCTCGGTTTCCTTGGAGTTTACGGATGAGGGCGGCAAGAAATTTGGCAATGTTACGGCCCGTAACGTAGGTAAAAAAATTGCCATCGTCCTGGATGGTGAAATGTTGACAAACCCGGTCGTACAGGAAGCTATCACCGGCGGTCACGCTCAGATTACCGGTTCCCGCAATATGGAAGAAGCTGAGCATCTGGCTATTCTCCTGCGCAGTGGTTCTTTACCGGTAAAGCTGGAGATATTGGAAAACCGTACGGTTGGACCTACCCTGGGACAGGATTCCAAGGAAAAGAGCGTTTACGCTTTTGAAATTGGTGTAGCTGCGGTCTTTATCTTTATGTTGTTATTTTACAGGGTCCCCGGTCTGGTGGCAGATGTGGCGTTACTGTTGTATGTGATTTTATTGCTGCTGGCGATGAAGTATCTGAATGCAACCTTGACTCTACCTGGTATCGCCGGTATTATCCTGTCCATAGGTATGGCGGTTGATGCCAACGTTTTGATTTTCGAACGTTTCAAGGAGGAAGCTCGGGCCGGTAAATCGCTCCGGGCGGCTATGGATGCCGGTTTCTCCCGGGCTGTGGTTACCATTCTTGATTCCAACATTACGACCTTGATTGCCTGTGCGGTTCTGTTCTATCTTGGCACTGGTCCGGTTAGAGGCTTTGCGGTTACGCTGGCACTAGGCGTTATGCTTAGTATGTTCAGTGCGATTACGGTTACCAAGTTCCTGTTAAAGTTCCTGATTTATTCTAATTTTACTCAGAATTTGGGCTGGTACGGAGTAAGTGTTCCTAAGACTGAGGAGGTGGTAAAATGAAAATTACCAACTTCTCTTTTGTGAAGCACTATAAAATTTTCTTTTCCATCACGGGTATTTTCCTGATTATCGGTATTGCTTCCATGATTATGCGGCCCTTTAACCTGGGTATTGATTACACGGGCGGCAGTTTGATGGATTTAAAGTTTAGTAAGGCGGTTACGGTTGCTCAAGTGCGTGATGTCTTAAAAGATCATGACCTGGGAAATGCGATTATTCAGCTGGAAAGTGCTGATGCGGCGGTAGAGCAGGCAGAAGGCGTTTTAATCCGTACGCAGGTCATTAACGATGAAGACCGTCAGGCGGTTATGAGCGAGTTTAAACAAAAGCTGGGCGATTATGAAATCAACCGGGTGGAGAACGTAGGTGCCACCGTAGGCGGAGAGCTGATTCAACAGGCGGTACTGGCTATCCTGATTTCCTGGGTGCTGATGATTATCTACATTACGGTACGCTTCCAGTTCAAGTTTGCCGTGGCAGCTATCATCGCCTTGATCATTGATGTCATGGTAACGGTCAGCTACTTCTCTTTGCTGCATTTGGAGATTGATTCTACCTTCGTAGCAGCTTTGCTGACGGTAGTTGGTTATTCTATCAACGGTACCATCGTTATCTTTGACCGTATTCGTGAGGCTTTGAAGACTCATAAACGTAAAGAGAGTACGACGGAAATGGTGGACTATTGCATCTGGGCCACGATGACCCGTACCTTGTACACCAACGGTACTTCCTTGTTTGCGGTTATCGCCATCTTCCTTTTTGGCGGCGATACTATCCATAACTTCGCTTTTGCCTTGTTAATCGGCATGAGCAGCGGCTTCTATACTTCAGTTTGTCTGGCCGGTCCCATGTGGCAGTTCCTGACTGGTAAAAAGGCCGGAGAATAAAGTTTTCTGCTGGCAAAGCTTAGTAAAGGGCAAGATAATTTTAAGCCAGGCTCGTTAACTGCGAGCCTGGCTTTTGCTATAAAGATTATTAGGAAGTTTGAGAAAAGAAATCCTGGGAAGTTTGGTAAGCAGCTTTTAGTAAGACCTTGGCCAAGCTGTCTTAGCTTAGAGCAGAGGGTTTTATAATTGAACCTGGTCTATTTTCTGGATGAGAGAAAGATCGACGTTGCCGCCGGAGAGGAAAAAGACTACCTTATCCTGCGGCTGGAATTTAACCGCACCCTGCAGTACTGCCCCCATACCTATGCTGGAGGTTGGTTCGGCTAAAACTTTGCCATAGGCTAAAAGCAGCTTCATGCCTTTATAAATATTTTCTTCTTCTACAGCGATAACCTGGTCTACCATTTTTTGGACGATGGGGAAATTTTTCTCCCCGGGTTTCATGGTCTGGATACCGTCGGCTATGGAGTTGCCTAATGGAATCAGGGTCGGTTTTCCTGCGGCCAGGCTCACGGTATAGCGGTTAAATTCACGAGGTTCGCAGCCGTAAACCTTTATATCCGGGTTGATTCCCTTGGCGGCGGTGGCAATGCCGCTGATGAGTCCGCCTCCGCCTAAAGGTACCAGGATGGCCCTGGCCTCCGGTAATTGGGCCAAAATTTCCAGGGCGGCGGTGCCTTGTCCGGCCATAACGTCGTAATCGTCAAAGGGCGGGATATAGCAGCAGTTACGTTCTTCGCTTAAACGTTTAGCAATAACAAAACGCTGTGACTTTTCGCAGAGGATGGTTTCGGCACCTAAGTCTTTGATGGCTTCCAGTTTAATTTTAGGTGCATGGGTAGGGATGACTACCGTAGCCTTAACTCCTAAGAGTTTGGCTGCATAGGCTACTCCTTTGCCGTGGTTGCCGCTGGAGGCGGTGACGATACCGTTTTGCAGTTGCACAGGGGTAAGCTGCAGAGCCTTATTTAGGGCTCCTCTGATTTTAAAAGAATTGGTCAGCTGCATACATTCCGCTTTTACGTAGACCTGGCAGCCCAGATAGGAATCCAGGTTGCGCAAGCGGATAAGCGGGGTTTGGTAGACGTAGGGCGTTAAACGCTTTTGAGCTTCTTTAATCATGGCTAAGTTTAGCATGGCAGAATCCTCCTCTATTATTTCTTAAAGTAAAACATACGTTGTGAGGGACGGTAAAAAATTTTATTGAGAAGGTCAAGGAAAACCCTTAAAAATATTATACAATATTTTGAACGGGAAAAGCAGGAGATAGCCAGGTATTTTTAGAAAAATATTATAATACCTTGAATGAAAGATTAGAGTAAAAGGTTGTTGGTAAGGTATTTTTCTATTAGGGTGTTGCATTAAGCTGTTTAAACCGGCGATAGGAGGAAAATAATATGGAGCAGGCTTTTGTATTAGCAGGTCCGTATGGACCGCTGGAAGGAAAAATAAACTACAGCAGGTTTGATTTTAATCACTCTGAAGGCCGTGAAGCCTCCGCCGCAGATTTGGTTGATTTAAAGCGTGTAAGTCACGGCGAAGCTGCTGCGGCTGACCGTCTTTTAATTATCGCTCACGGATTTCGCGGTTCCATGGATGGCGGAGGTCGGGCCCAAACTTTGGCGGAACAGGCGGCGGAAGCTGGTTTTCAGGTAATCAGGTTTAATTTTACGGATAGTCAAATTCTGAGTAAGCAAGTGGAAGAATTTGCGGCAGTAGTAAATTATGGTCTGAAAATCTTAAAACCCCGGCTTATATATTTACTGGGACGCAGTCTGGGGGGCGCCACGGCTATAGTTTATTTGGCTCAAAAGGCGCAGGCGGGCCTGCTGCTAACCTCCGCTAGCCACGCTGCGGTGCATCTGGGCGGCTTGATCCTTTGGTCTACGCCTCATGATTTAGGCAAAACCTTTCGGGTGGTGTTGGGAGAAGAAAATTTTGAAAAGCTGCTGCAGGGGCATTCTGTGACCCTGGAAGATTATAAAGGAACGTTTACCTTAGGACCGGAAACGGTACGTGACATGCTGAAATATGATTTAAAGGCTTGTCTGGCCCGCCTAAAAAATGTTCCCAGCTTAATCTTGCATGGCACCGCTGATACGGTAGTTTCATTGGAACAACCTCAAGCAAACTATGAGGCTTTGGGGGAACCTAAAAAGCTGGTTTGGATTCCCGGCGGCGACCACAGTTTTGTTACGGACAGTTCGGCTGCTACTTTGGCGGTGTTGGACTGGTTGCGACAATATTAAGTCCTGACTTACAGATTATTCCCTAAAACGGGTATTTATGATATAATACTATAATAAGCATGCTTAGTTAAACCTTAAGCAAGCAGTTGATTTATCAAGGAGGATTTTGACATGAGAAAATTATTTTTATTATGCCTGTGTGTATTTTCCGGTATGCTGTTTGGCGGTTGTGGGAAAAGCAGCGCGGCTACTAGTTCTAAGCCGGCGCCTAAACCATCTAAGGCGGTTTTCGAAACTTCCATGGGGAATTTTACTTGTACCTTAGCTACGGATCTGGCTCCCATTACTACGGACAATTTTATCACGTTGGCTAAGAAGGGCTTTTATGACGGGCTGGTATTTCACCGGGTTATCGATCAGTTTATGATTCAGGGCGGTGACCCTAAGGGTAATGGTACCGGTGGTCCTGGTTATACCATTAAGGATGAGTTTTCCTCTAAGCTGCTTCATGATGGCCCGGGCGTACTTTCTATGGCTAATGCCGGTCCCAACACCGGCGGCAGCCAGTTCTTCATCACCTTGGTGCCTACTCCCTGGCTTAACGGTCATCACGCTGTGTTTGGCAAGGTTACCGAAGGCCTGGATGTAGTTTTGAAAATCGGCAAGGTTCCTACCGATGGTTATGACCGTCCGGTGACTCCGGTCGTCATTAAGAAAGTTACCATCGTGGAAGAGGCGGCTAAATAAAGCCGTAAATGACCCGATAAGGGCCTGGATTTTGGAAAGGTTGGTGTGATTTTGTCCTTTTTGTTAGGAGAACGGGTCATCGAAATAAACGACCAGCAGGAAATGCTGGGCGTTTTGGGGCGTAATGATGAGTTGTTGAGGATTGTGCAGCATTCTTTTGACGGTACGGTTCTGGCCCGGGGCAATAAGATTGTCTTTAGCGGCGAGGATTGGGAAGTGGAACAGATGGAACGTCTGTTTTCCGAGATGTTGTTCCTGTATCGCCAGGGATTACCGCTGACCACTCACGATGTGCGTTACAGTATTTATTTAATAAAGAACGGTAATGCGGACCGGCTCCATAATATGTATGCCGCCAATATCCTGATGACCAGTCACGGGCGCCAGGTTAAGGCCAAGACCCTGGGACAGATGGATTACGTTCGGACTATCAAAGAGAACTTTATCACCTTTGGCATCGGCCCTGCCGGCACCGGCAAGACTTATCTGGCGGTAGCTTTGGCAGTGGCTGCCTTAAAAACTAAAGAAGTTGAACGTATTATTTTGACCCGTCCGGCGGTAGAAGCCGGGGAAAAGTTGGGCTTTTTGCCGGGAGACCTGCAGGAAAAGGTTGATCCTTACCTGCGTCCTTTGTATGATGCGCTTTTTGACATGCTGGGCAATGAAACTGTACAGAAATACCTGGTTAAAGGTACGATTGAAGTAGCTCCGCTGGCTTATATGAGAGGGCGGACCCTTAATGATGCTTTCATTATCCTGGATGAGGCGCAAAACACTACTCCGGAACAGATGAAGATGATCCTGACCAGGTTTGGCTTCGGTTCCAAGATGGTAGTAACCGGCGATGTGACCCAGATTGATCTGCCTAATGGCAAGAATAGCGGTTTGCGTCAGGCGGAACGCATCTTAAGCAATGTAGCCGGGGTGGGTATTATTCATTTTACCGAAAAAGATGTGGTTCGGCATGAAATTGTAGCTTCTATTATCAGAGCTTATGAGTCTTTTGAAAGCGGGAAGAAAAAATGATTATTACCTTTGCAAACGAACAAAAGCAAGTAAAAATTCCCTCTAAGGCTAAAAAACTTTTGCTGGCGGGGCTAAAAACAGTGGGTAAGCTGCATAAACTTTCTGAGCAGACCGTAGTGGATGTAACGCTGGTAGATGATAAGGAAATCCATAAGCTAAATAAAGAGTACCGGAAGGTGGACCGTCCCACGGATGTGTTGTCTTTTGCCCTGGATGAGGGCGAAGAGGCGGAGCCGGCGGTTACCGGCGGCCCCGAGGAGCATCTGTTAGGCGGGATTGTCATTTCGGCTGAAACCGCTGAGCGTCAGGGTGAGGAATACGGCCACGGCCTGAACCGGGAGCTGACCTATCTGGCGGTACATGGCTGCCTGCATCTTTTAGGGTATGACCATATGCAGGAGGAGGATAAGCTTAAAATGCGGGCTGAGGAAGAAAAAGTTTTAGCAGCCCTGAACTTATCCGAAAGTGATTTGGCCTCAACTGAGCTGCTTAAGGCCGCCCAAGAGGCGAGAAAAAAGGCTTATGCTCCTTATTCCGGCTTTAAGGTGGGAGCAGCGGTTTTGACTAAAAATGGTAAGATTTTTTCCGGTTGCAATATTGAAAATGCTTCCTACGGGATGACCATTTGCGCAGAGCGTTGTGCCATCTTTAATGCGGTGGCAGCAGGAGAGCAGGATTTGGAGGCTCTTTGTCTGACTGCGGAAACGGAGGACCCTGTGACTCCTTGCGGCGCTTGCCGCCAGGTGATGAGTGAATTTGGGCTCCAGACGGTAATCATGGCTGATAAAAAAGGTCATCTGGTTACTAAATCTCTGTCAGAATTACTGCCAGATGGTTTCAAGCGCAAGGATTTAACTAAGGCAAAAAAGTGAAGTACAAAATTTGAACAAGTTAGCATAAACAGGCTAATAATTTTATAAAGGCAAGGAGAAATAAATCATAGATAAGCATTATGCAGGCTTTGTATCTTTAATCGGACGGCCTAATGTGGGAAAATCCACTCTGATGAACCATTTAATCGGGGAGAAGATTGCTATTATGAGTGATCGGCCCCAGACTACCAGAAATAAGATTATGTGTATCCTGAATACCAAGGAGGCCCAGATTATTTTCCTGGATACGCCAGGTATCCATAAGCCCCATCATAAGCTGGGGGAGTTTATGGTACGTACTGCGGAAAGTACCCTTAAAGAGGTCGATGTGGTGTTATTCGTGGTAGATGCCACGGAAACTAAGGGCGCCGGGGACGAATTTATCCTGCAGCAGTTGGAAAAGATACATACGCCGGTTATTCTGGTGGTCAATAAGATTGATAAACTCACGGATAAGAATAAACTTTTGACCATTATCCACTCTTACACCAGTGTTTATAATTTTAAGGCGGTTGTTCCTTTGTCGGCGTTGACAGGTGAAGGCTGCGGGGAAGTTGTAAAAGAAATTACGTCCTGTCTGCCGTCAGGCTGTAATTTGTTTCCGGAGGATATGATCACGGACCAACCGGAACGTGATCTGGCGGGAGAGCTGATTCGGGAAAAAGCGCTGCGGATGACCCATGATGAAGTTCCTCATGCCATTGCGGTTCAGGTGGAAGAATTTAAAAACAGGCCGAACGGTGATGTCTTTATCCGGGCTACTATTTTCGTAGAACGGGATTCACAAAAGGGAATCATCATTGGCGCCGGCGGTAAGATGTTAAAGAATATCGGCCGTCAGGCCCGGGAGGATATTGAAAATCTCTTAGGCAGCAAAGTCTACCTGGAATTGTGGGTTAAAGTGCGGGCCGATTGGCGTAATAAGGATAAATCCCTGCAAGATTTTGGTTATCGGGATGCAAGATAGTTATAAGGGTATAGATTATCTATCGTGAGGTTAAGTTAGTTGTAAGGGAGAGATGAATTATAGACGGTGATCCTGCGTTATCCAGCTTATTTAAAGTTGCGATAGTGCTTTTAATTACTTTATTAAATGCCTTTTTTGTAATGGCAGAATATTCTCTGGTCCGGATGCGTAAGAGCCGGTTGGAGGAATTAATTCAACAGGGGAAAAGCAGGGCGGAACTAGTCCTGAAGATTACGGAGAGCCTGGATACCTATCTGAGTGCCAGTCAGCTAGGCATCTCGGTAGCATCGCTTTTGCTGGGCTGGTATTGTGGTCCTCTTTTGGCCGATGCGGTTATGAGCCTCTGGAATCTGGGAGCGACGCTGTATAATCAGTCGGTGAGTTTTGTAGCCGCTTTTTTCTGCATCGTGCTTCTGCATGTAGTCCTGGGCGAGCTGGTTCCACGTACGGTAGCCTTGGCTAAAGTTGAGAATGTGGCTATGTTTGTGGCTTATCCGCTCATGTTCTTTCATTCGGTTTTATATCCCATCGTGGTTCTGACCAATGGTATTTCCCATGCGGTATTAACTTTTATGGGTATTAATCCGCTGCCTCATGAGAACATCGCCCGCAGTGAGGATGAGCTGCGGATGATTGTCAGCGCCAGCGAACGCGGCGGCGAGTTGGACAAGATGGAAAGCCGCCTGATTGATAATGTGTTTGATTTTGCAGACCGGGTAGCCCGGGAAGTCATGGTACCAAGGCAGGACATGGTCTGTCTTTTTACGGATGATTCTTTGAAGGATAACCTGGAAACTGTTAAAGCTACTAATCATACCCGTTATCCTTTATGTGAGGAAGATAAGGACCATATCTTAGGTATGATTCACGTCCGTGATCTGATGTATGTGGACCCGGATGATGAAAAATTTGATCTGCGTTCCATCATGCGGGAAATCATAGTGGTACCGGAGAGTATGAGCATCGCTAAGATATTGCAGCAGATGCAGCATAAGCATCTGCAGATCGCCGCGGTGGCTGATGAGTATGGCGGTATCGCCGGACTGGTAACCATGGAAGATCTCTTGGAGGAAATCGTCGGTGATATTCAGGATGAACATGATGATGCGGATGAGCCTCCGGAAATTGTACGTTTGGCCGATGGCAATTATGAGTTTGACGGTATGACCTTATTGGATGATATTTCTGAGCTGTTGGGGATTGAGTTTGAAGAGCCGGAAGAAGATACGATCGGCGGATATATTTTTGGCTTGTTAGGTCGAAAGCCGGAGCAAGGTGATAAAATTATTTCCCTGGGTTACCGGTTTGAGGTTCTATCCACCGAAGGCTTTAGAATTTTGCGGGTTAGAGCAGAAAAATTGGCGGCAGATGAAAGTGATAAAAGCGGTAAAATCAGGCTGGACAATGGTAACCGGGATAAACAGGAAAAGTGAGCGGTAATAAATGAGTACTCTCAGTTATAGTGACGAGATTATTATATTGCGGGTGAAAAATTGGCAGACTGCGGATAAATATGCAGTCTGCTTTTCCCGTTTACATGGCAAGATAACTTTTATCGCTTATGGAGCTAAATATCCTCGCAGTATCACCGGCCGTCTCATTCAACCTTTTGCCGTCTTAAATGCGGAGTTTTACGAGGGTTCCAGCGTTGATAAATTAAAGAACTGTGAAGTTCTGCAAAGAACAGAAACCCTGACTATTGAACAGATGGCCTATGCCAGCCTGGCAGCGGAAGTAACCGAACTTTTGACCGAAACCGGAGATGCCAGGGAAGAGATTTATGACCTCTTGCTGGGAACCTTGGGGCTTTTACCTAAACATAATGCCAGGTTAGTTGTCTTAGCGTATCTGGTAAAACTTTTGGACCTGGCCGGCATTGGTCCGGTTTATGAGCGCTGCGTGACTTGTGGACGGGACTTTGGCTCAGCTGCTGTTTTTAGCAATGAACAGGGCGGTGTGCTTTGCGGAGCCTGTAAAACCGGCACGGAAGGTTGGCCTGTAACGGTTGAAATTCAGAAGTTGTGGCGGACTTTGGCTCAGCTTGATTGGGCCAGCCCCGCTGCTTTTTCGGTTAAGGGAAGCGCTTTGATGGGCTTGGAACGTATTTTGCACAGTTATCTGGTTTATCAGATCGAAAGACCTTTAAAAAGTCTGGATTTTATAGCCCAGTTAAAATAGGATTAGTTGTTAGGGAGCATTATTTTAACAGATTTCGTGCAAGAGTAACATCATGAAAGATGAATTTACTCATGCAAACTAGAAGTTACCTTTTCATTTAACACAAGATAAATAAAAATTTACTTGACTTAGAGCTAGCTCCAAGGTTTATGCTTTAAGTAAAGAGGTGAGAAGTTGTGAAGGGGAAGAGCTTTCTTTTAAAGCGTATTTTAGGTTATATTTTGGGCTTTATTTTATTCTATGAACCATTTATCTTATTTGAAAAAGCAGCAGGAAAATTTATAACGGAACCTGGTTTTACCAGTATCCATGTACCTTGCCCTAAGATACCTCTGCAAGAGGTTTTTACCGGGAAATTGCTGGATTGTGGACCGATTTCTTTGTTCTTCCTGGGTATTTTAGTGGTGGTATCCTTAATTTGGGGCCCGCTGTTTTGCGGCAAGCTTTGTCCGGCGGGAGCGCTGCCGGAATTTTTAAGCCGTTTGGTGCCGGAAAAGTTTAAGCTGGACTGGAGTCATCTGGTGCCGGTCGTGCCTTTAAGATACGGTTTTTTTGCAGGTTTTTTATTTTCTACCTATCTGGGGATGGGGTTGCCTTGTCCGTATTGTAACTACTACACTTTTGATATCCTGATGCAGTTTACGACTTCCGGTCAACTGATAAGTACCATGCCGTCGCTTTTGGCAACTTTTGTCCTGTGGTTTTTTATTTTAGGCCTTTTTACTAAGGGCGGCCGGGGTTATTGTTTATTTCTTTGTCCCGCGGGGACTTTTTGTTCTTTGCTGCATTTTATCGGCAGTTATTTACCAGGCACCTGGCGGATGAGGGTGAAAGACGATCAGTGCGTGGGTTGCAGCTTATGCGTTAAGAAATGTCCTATGCGGGCTGTTAGCCTGCAGGATGGCAAAGCAAGGGTTAATCTGCATCAATGTATAATCTGTCAGGAATGTGAGCATAACTGTCCTAAACAAGCGATAAGGTATGGTCACAAAAAGGAGAGGTAGGAACTTAACAGGGAGAGAAGGGAAAGAGCATGTTAAAAAAGACCGATTGGGCTTTAGGAGCCGGTGCAGCCGGTGCGATGGTCCTGCCGGAACTGGTGGAAACCATGCTCCCGGAAACTTTGGCGGCGGTAGCGCCGGTTTTATCTCAAACTACAAACTTTTGTACGGGTGCCTGCGGTGCTTGCGGCGGAAGTTGTTTAGGTGCGTTGGGGTCTTTGCTTTGGCTGGGTGTTTGTGCTAAGGTTAAGCACAAGGTACAGGAGAAGTGAAAATGGAATTTAGAGTTTTAAAGTATTTTTTAACCGTGGCCCGGGAAGAGAATATTACCAAAGCTTCTGAGGTCCTGCATATTACTCAGCCGACTTTAAGCCGGCAGTTAGCTCAATTAGAAGAAGATTTAGGCGTTAGTCTGTTTGAACGGGGGACCAGAAAAATTTCTTTGACCAATGAGGGAATTCTGCTCCGCCGGCGGGCCGAAGAAATCGTTAATTTAGTGGATAAAACGGAAGCAGAACTGTTAGAGGAAGATAAAAACCTGGCCGGTAATATTTGTTTTGGCTGCGGGGAATTAAAATCTATGCAGGTGCTGGTAGATATGCTGGCTGAATTTCACCAGGAATATCCTTTCGTAACCTATGATCTTTTTACCGGGACGGCCGACGTAGTAAAAGAACGGATGGAAAAAGGTTTAATCGATATAGGTTTGATGATGGAACCTTTTGATATGTCCAGATTTGAATTTGTGCGTTTCAAATCTCTGGAAAAATGGGGCGTTATTATGAAAGCAGCTGATTCTTTGGCCGCTTGTAAGGGAATCACGGCGGCTGACTTGGCGGATAAACCTTTGATTTTTCCCCGCAGGTTCCGGGAAGATGCTGATTTACGTAACTGGTTCGGAGAATATTATGATAAACTGCATATTTTTTCTACCAGTAATCTTCCTACCAATGCGGCCATGTTGGTTTATAAGGGGCTGGGCTATGCTATTACGATTGAAGGGGTTAAATATTTTTGGGATACGGCTAAGGTGGTTTTTCGTCCACTGGAACCGGTGGTGGGTGAGACTGCGGCCTTATTCTGGCTTCGCCAGATGCCTCTTAGCCCCTCGGTGGAGAAATTTATTGCTTTTGCTAAATGCTTTCTAAGCATGCCTAAACATTAATTCTAAGTATTAGACATATAATCGGTAAACTTTTATAATGTAAGCAGGTTGGGAAATGGCCTAAGCGCCATAACCAGGCTGGTTACATTATTTTTTTATACTTGCAGGCGCTTAAGTAAATTTAAAAGTTTCATGGTTAAGGATGGACCTGCCGGTGGTAAGGTTAGGAAGGTGAAAGCGTGAACCGGGAAGAAATAGCTGGTTTATTTGAACAGGATACAGCGAAAGTTAAATATTTTGCCGAACAGGGACTGTTAAATCTGCCTGGAGCTGATGAAGATGTGGAAGAATATCAGAAAAGACTGGGAGATCGACTGTGTTTACTACAGTTGTTGCTAACGGCCGGGCTGTCCTTAAAGGAACTGCAGCTGTATGTAAAACTGTTGGAGCAGGGAAGCAGTACCGGTCAGGAGCGCATTACAATTTTGCAACATGTGAGGTTTAATTTGTTGGACAAGCTTCATCTCCAGCAAAAGGCTTTGGATAAGCTGGATTTTCTGATTTATAAATTAAAGAAGGAGGGCAAGCATGGATAGGCGGGAATTTATTAAGTTTAGCGGTGCCGGGATGTTGACCTTATTTTTAAGCGGTTGCGGACTGAATATGTTAAGTGGGAATGAGAAGAAAGCTGCAGGAGCACCTGCGGCCGAAAAGTCTTTAGGAGGCGGTAAGATGAAAATAGTTGTAGTAACAGGAAGTCCTCATAAGCAAGGTACGTCAGCTTTGTTAGCCGATAAATTTATTGAAGGTGCTCAGGCTGCCGGCCATGAAGTTTTTAGATTCAATGCGGCGTTTGAAGACATCCACCCTTGCCAGGGCTGTGATATGTGCGGGATGGATGGTCCCTGCGTGCAAAAAGATGCTATCGAAAAGAATTTAATTGGCAAACTGGTAGAATGTGACATGATTGCCTTAGTAACCCCTTTGTACTATTATGGCATGTCAGCTCAATTAAAAACCATCGTTGACCGCTTTTATTCCCGGACCGGCAAGATTTCTGGTAAAAAATCCTTGCTGATGGCTACGGCTTATAACAGCGCTGATTGGACCATGTCCGCCCTGGTCGACCATTACGAGACCCTGGTGCGTTATATGAACTGGAAGGATATGGGCAAGGTGCTGGCAATCGGTTGTGGTTCCCGGTCTTTGATAGAAAAATCTAAGTTCCCGGACCAGGCCTATCAGTTAGGCAAAAGCTTATAAGGTCTGGGAAAACAGCAGGTTTGTAAAAAGTTGTTTGTCTAAGACTGACGATGGACCGGGAGGCAGGTGATGATTACGGGTTTAGGATTAGATGAAATAATCGTAATTTTAATGATAGCCTTATTTGTGGTAGGGCCGGCAGATTTGACCCGTTTAGCCCGCTGGCTGGGTAAGGTGATGCGTCAGGCCACTCTTTACCGGGATGAATTAAGTAAAGCTTGGGCCAGGGAAGAAGCTTGGACCCAGATGCATCAGGTGCTGCAGCAAGCTGCGGCAGATAATATGAAGGTTTTGCAAGATTGGCCCGGCGGGCTGAAAAAACAGATAAGTGATAAAGTTAAATAGCGTAACCTGATGAAGATAGCTAGAGGAGGCAGTAAGATGCGTTTAGGAACTTCAGAACTGTTATTGATCCTGGTCATAGCGTTGGTGTTATTTGGCGGGAAAAAGGTTAGCGGTCTTGGTAAGGCCTTAGGAACCAGTTTGAGAGAATTTAAACAGGAATTAAATAAGACGGAGGAAACTGCAACGGGAGTGGAGCAGCATGAAACTAAGGTGGGTTGAAAAAAATTCTCCGGCTGAGCTGCTGTTGGAAAACCAGCTTGAAAACCGGCCGTTAGCTTATCATTTAGCTGAGCTGAGGCGACGGGTGCTTTATGTTTTATTCAGTCTGGGCATCAGTTTTTTCTTCTGTTTTACCTTTGGGGCTGATCAGTTGATGCAGTTGGTAACTTCTCCGGTTAACCAGCTGGGCATCAGTTTAATCTATATCGGCCTGGGGGAAGCGTTGACCGCCCAGTTGAAAGTTTGTCTGCTTAGTGCGTTAATCCTCGTATTGCCCGTTGTTTTATGGCAAGGCTGGCTGTTCCTAAAACCTGCTTTATATCCTCAGGAAAAACAGCAGTTCTTTAAGGTAGCCTTAATCATCTGCTTTCTTTTTATCCTGGGGGTTTTATTTGGCTATCTGGTAGTTTTTGTAATGGCAGTGACCTTTTTTGTTTATGTGGGACAGGGGTTTGCTACGCCGATGCTTTCCATTAATGATTACCTTAGTTTTCTTTTAGGTTTTGTCTTGCCTTTTGGTCTGGCTTTTGAGCTGCCGGTGATTTGTTATCTTCTGGGTAAAGCCGGGCTGGTTACCTCTGCCAGTTTGATTAAGGCCCGGCGTTATATTATTTTGGGTATCTTTATCGTGGCCGGCGTTTTAACTCCACCGGATGTTTTGTCGCAGATTATGATGGCTGTACCGTTATTAGTTCTGTATGAGGCCGGTATCCTGGTGTTAAAGTACACCGAAAAAGCTGCTGCTTCCAGATAAGCGGATTTGACGTTGACAAACCGCGGCTAATTGTTTATAATTTACGTTAGCGATGAAGGGACTAAGTAGTACGCCAGGAAAGCGAACCGGGAGGGTGAAAGCCGGCAGAGGCGCGACGAAGGCCGCCCCGAGCATAAATTTATAATTATGAGGCGGACCGCTTTTAAGCGGTCAAGCAGGGTGGAACCGCGGACTATTCTCCGTCCCTGTAACAAATAATTGTTACAGGAGCGGAGTTTTTTTATTTCTGTAACGTCAGAGGAGGATGAACATGGATTTTCAGGAGATTATTCTAACACTGCAAAAATTCTGGTCTCAGCAAAAATGTATTTTGGCCCAGCCCTATGACATTGAAAAAGGTGCCGGTACTATGAACCCTTCGACTTTTTTAAGGGTTTTAGGACCAGAACCCTGGCGGGTGGCTTACGTGGAACCGTCTCGCCGTCCGGCTGACGGACGTTATGGCGATAATCCCAACCGTCTGTTTCAGCATCATCAGTTTCAGGTAATCGTTAAACCTTCACCGGAAAATATTCAGGAATTATACTTGCAAAGCCTGGCGGCGCTGGGGATTCATCAGGAGGAACATGATATCCGTTTTGTAGAGGATAACTGGGAGTCTCCTACCTTGGGTGCCTGGGGCTTAGGCTGGGAAGTATGGCTGGACGGCATGGAAATTACCCAGTTCACTTATTTTCAGCAGGTAGGCAGCCTGGATATCAAACCGGTAGCGGTAGAGATTACGTACGGCCTGGAGCGTATCGCTATGTATATCCAGGGCGTAGAGAATGTTTATGATATTAAATGGGTGGATAATGTAACTTATGGGGACGTTTTCCATACCAACGAAGTGGAACAGTCTTATTATGCATTCCAGATTGCCGATACGGATATGCTGTTTGATATGTTTGATAAGTTTGAAAAAGAAGCCAAACGGGTTATTGAAACCGGGAATATCCGGCCGGCTTACGATTATGTTTTAAAATGCTCTCATACCTTTAATTTACTGGATTCACGCGGCGCCATCAGTGTCAGCGAGCGTACCGCTTATATCGGAAGGGTGCGGGCTATGGCCAGACTCTGCGCTTCGGCTTACGTGGAACAGAGGGAGAAATTGGGCTTTCCGCTGCTGAAGGGAGAGAATAAATAATGGAAAAATTATTATTTGAAATTGGCACGGAAGAGATTCCGGCAAACTTTATGCCGGGAATTATGGTTCAGCTTAAAGAGCTGGGCGAGAAAAAATTTAAGGAGCAAAGGATTCCTTTTGCCAGCGTTAAAACTTACGGTACGCCCCGCCGCATGACCCTGATATTAGACGGGGTACCGGAAAATCAGGCTGACAGTGTGACAGAAGCTAAGGGGCCGGCTAAAAAAATTGCCTTTGCCCCGGACGGAACGCCTACTAAGGCGGCTATGGGCTTTGCCAGAGGTAAAGGCGTAGACGTAAAAGACCTGGTACTGCGGGATGACAATTATGTTTATGCTGTTAAGCACTTGCAGGGCGAACCGGTTGAAAAATTACTGCCGGTGGTTTTAAAGGATATCCTGACTTCCTTATCTTTCCCGAAAAATATGCGCTGGGCGGATTTTGATTTCCGTTTTGTGCGCCCGATTCATTGGTTAGTGGCGCTGTTCGGTACGAAGGTTATCCCGGTAGAAATTACGGATGTTAAATCAGACCGCTATACCTTAGGTCATCGTTTTTTAAGTCAGGGTAAGGTAGAAATTCCTGCTGCGGCCGACTATGAGAAAATTCTGGCGGAGCATTATGTGATGGTAGACCAGGATGAGCGCAGAGAAACTATCCGCCGCCAGATTATCGACCTGGCTAAGGCCGAGGGGGGCGAGGCGCAGATTACGCCGGATCTGCTGGAAGAGGTAAACTATCTGGTGGAGTATCCAACGGCTTTGTGCGGCCGGTTTGAAGATAAATATCTGGCTTTGCCTAAAGAGGCGGTCATAACGCCGATGAGGGATCATCAGCGTTATTTCCCGGTGCTGGATAAAGACGGCCAGCTGCTCAATAAATTTATTACGATCAGAAATGGCGGTAAGGAGCATCTGGAAACGGTGGCGCACGGTAATGAGCGAGTACTGCGTGCCCGTTTAAGTGATGCGGAGTTCTTCTTTAATGAGGATCGAAAAGTTAAGTTGGCAGACCGCCTGGAGAAATTAAAGACCGTAGTTTTCCAGGAAGGTTTAGGCAACATGAACGATAAGAGCAGGCGTCTGGCTGAAACAGTCGGTGTTTTAAATACATTGCTGGACTTGAAGCTGGATAATGCGGATTTAAAACGGGCGGCTCTTTTGTGCAAGGCTGATCTGGTGACGGGCATGGTAACCGAGTTTACGGAACTTCAAGGCGTGATGGGCCGGGAGTATGCTTTGCTGGATGGAGAGAAGCCTGAGGTGGCGGCAGCTATTTACGAACATTATCTGCCCCGGTTTGCCGGTGACGATTTGCCTAAGAGCGATATGGGACGATTGATCAGCCTGGCGGATAAACTGGATAACATCGTGGCTACTTTCAGCCGGGGCCTGGCACCTACCGGTTCCCAGGATCCTTATGCTTTGCGTCGTCAGGCTCTGGGTATTTTAAATATCCTGATTGATGCTCAGTATCATTTAGGACTGTTAAAGATGTTAGGCAATACCTTTATGATGCTTAATATTCCGGCGGATAAGACTAAAACCTTAGGCTTGCAGGTGGTGGATTTCATCTACCAGCGGTTTAGAAACATGTTGCTGGATCAGGGCATACGTTATGATGCGGTAGACGCAGTTTTGGCCGAGGGCCGCAATGCGGATGTTTATGATCTGTATCTACGGGCACAGGCACTCAACGCCTTTGTCGTTAAACCGGAAGCTGCCGCTTTATTGCAGGCAGCCACCAGGGTATGCAATTTGAGCTCTAAATTGGAACATAAAGTCAGGGTTGACCAGGAATTATTTAAGGAACAGGCGGAGAAGGATTTGTTTGCCAGCTGTAAGGCGCAGGAGAACAATGTTATCGGTGCTACGGTCAAACATGACTATGGTCAGGCCCTGGCTGCAGTTCTGCCTTTGATTGATCCTATCAATAAGTTCTTCGACGACGTTATGGTCATGGATAAAGATGAAGCTGTAAAGAATAACCGTCTGGCTTTGCTGGACTACATTAAACAAATGATAAATGCTACCGGTGATTTATCTAAGATTGTTCAGGCCTGATCGCTTAATTAGTTACATCTTATTTTGATAGTGAGTATCTTTTATTTCTCCCGCTTGTTAAATCAGGCGGGAGTTTTTGTTATGAAAAACATTTATATTATTACCTTTTTGGTGTACCCGAAATAAATATAATGATTTAATAATAATATTATGGTATAATAACTCATTAAGGGAGCGTGAGGACGTGTATTTACTTTTTGGAGCATATTTTATTATAGGTACGGTAATCGGGAGTTTCCTTAATGTTTGTATTTATCGCCTGCCGGAAGGAAGGTCCATAGTCACTCCTCCTTCTAGCTGCGGTAGTTGCGGGCATAGGTTAGGGGCGCTGGATATGGTGCCTATTTTTAGCTATATCTTTTTAAGAGGTAAGTGCCGGTACTGCGGAGCGTCTTATAGTTGTCGTTATGCTTTAATAGAATTCTTAACCGGGGTGGTTTTCCTTTCCTGCGGCTTTTATTATTACCCGGGTGTAAACATGTTTTTAATCTGGATTTTTCTGGCCGGTCTGATTGTAGAATTTTTCGTTGATTTGGATCATCAAATTATTTTGGATGAAGTTTTAGCTTTGCTTCTTCCTTTGGGAATTATTAATGCCTATTACGTTCTGCCTAATCTTTGGGATGCTCTCTATGGGGCATTATTTGCCGGTGGGCTCATGCTTATTATTTTCCTGATCAGCCGCGGGGGTATGGGGGCCGGAGATGTAAAACTTTCTTTTGTCCTGGGTGTCTGGTTAGGTTTTAAACCGGCCATTGTTTGTATTTTCCTGGCTTTTGTCCTGGGCGGGATTGTTGGTGTATTGTTGCTGGCTACAAAACTTAAGAGCAGGAAAGATCCCATTCCTTTTGGTCCTTTTTTATGTTTTAGCGCTTATATATCTTTATTGTTTTCACCTTATTTAATCTACTGGTATTGGAGCATGTTTATTTAATAAAGAAAGTATAGTTTTTCTTTTTCCATACACTGGGGCTGGGGAGGAAACTTTGATGGCGATAAATTTGAAGCAACTAATAGAGAAATTTTTTACAGATACACCTTCGAAGGTAATCGGTATTGATATCGGCAGCGGCAACGTCAAGATGGTACAGATAGATTTCAGCGGCAAAAAGCCTTTGGTGACCAATATGGTAAGCGCCGAACTGCCGGCAGATCTTTTAAATAATGGGTACATACGTTTAACTGATGTTATGATAGGTTTTCTTAAAAAACTTCTGGATAAGGGTGGTTTTACCGCTAAGCATGTGGTTTTTGCCATAGGAGGCAGGAACGCCTTCGTCAGAGAGATAGAGGTACCTAAGATGCCGGATGAAGAGATGCGGCAGTCTGCTATTTGGGATGCAGGTAAATATGTGCCTTATGAGGCCAATAGCTATTATACCGATGCAGCTAAATTTGGCGATCCTGGTGTAGAAGGTCTTCAACCCATGTTGTTGGTGGCTGCTCCTAAAGATTTGGTCGATACCATGCTGGAAATTTCTGATACGCTCCAATTAAAGCCGGTATGCATCGACATAGAAGTATTAGCTTGTTATCGGGTTATGGCTAAACAAGAAGAAAATTTTGTGTTGCTGGATATTGGGCGCGGGTATTCTCTGATTACTATTTTTCAGGGCGGGGCACCGGTAGCGCAGCGAAGTATTCCCCAAGGCAGCCAGATGTTTGATTCAGCTATTGCCGACAGTCAAGGCTGTACGCTGGCAGAGGCGGAGAAGATTAAAATAGAACAAAATATTTTAGACAGTGAGGTTGAGGTAATCCGGGAAAAATATAGAGCCTTGTTTGAAGCTGTAGATAATATTGACCGGGAGGTTCATCGAACTTGTGAATATTATAAGATGAATAAAAAAGATGCAGTTTTTGGTGGGGTTGTGCTTACGGGCGGCGGTAGTTCTTTGTTAGGACTGGAAAAGTATTTAAATCAGGCCGGGGACACTGCCTACAGGGTACTTGATCTGTTTGAGCGGGTTAATTTTTCGGAACGTTTGTCTAAAAAAACAGTCAGAGAACTGGCGAATTCTTGTGCCGTAGCTATAGGGAGTGCTTTGGCTGGAGGTGGCAAAGATGCTTAAAATTAATTTACTACCTCTGGAACGGCAAAAAACTGAGTTTCCCATGTGGAAAGTATACCGGGCCGGTTCGTATTTGTTTTTAGTCCTTGCCTTGTTGACTTGGGCTTATAACCTTGGCATGTATAAATATTTGAACTATCAGACCGGAAAGGTGGATAAGCAAATCACCGAGATGGCGGTTTGGCAGGAACGTTATGATAAAGCTCAGGCTCAAAATGCTGATATAGCTAATCGTGAAGGAATTATTAATAAACTGAATAAGGACCGGATCAGCTGGGGACATTTTTTGGCTGAGATGGGAAATATTACTCCCTCAGGGTGCTGGTTAGATAATGTTCGGCAGACAACTTCCAAAGAAGGCGATGTCCTGGTAATCAAGGGGGGCGCCAGGACGATGGATAATGTATTGGAATACAGCGGTAGTTTGCAAGGCCTGCCTAATGTTACGGCAGTAATGCTGCAGGAAACTACGCAAGCGGAAAAAAATAAGATTAAGTACGTACAGTTCACTATACAGGTACAAAGAAAAGGAGTGGCTCATAAATGAAGCTGGATATGAAGCTTGGTTCTATGACTCAGAACAGTAAATATGCGCTCTTTTTCCTGGGAACTTTTTTGATCTTTTTTTTAACCTTAATTTTGTTAGTTCAACCTTTGCATGCAGATAACACTAAAAATTCAGATGCTCTGATGCTGAAGCGTCAAAAATTGGCGGCTTATCAAACTTTTGCGCAGCAGCATGCCGATTATCCCTCTTTCGAAACCTCCCAACGGCTTAAGGTCCAAAAAGAACAACTGCGTCTGCCGGATCAAATGTCTGTTTCGGATACCTTAAGAGATTATAGTCATAAGGCAGAACAAAGCGGCATTCAGCTGGTCAGTGTAAAAACGCCGGCTACGGGCAATATTAAACAGCAGGATGGTGCTTTTCCCTTTCCTTTAACTATTAAGGTTACGGGAAACTATTTTAAAATCGTAGATTTTCTTCAGCGAGTGGAAAACGGTGATCGTTACGCTAAGCTGCAACAAGTAGTAATAAGCGGCAATGAAACTAATGGCGATTTAACGGTAGATTCTCAATTGACCGTTTATTCAATGAAAAAAGATTTAAAAACTTTTTCCGCCCCAACCGCTGGCAGCAATAAGACTGGGGTAGACCTGGTTAAGGAAAGAGATGCAGCTAACCGGAAAATCATCGATCAGGCCCAAAAGTGAAAATATTGTTAACATAGTGGACCAGAAGTTATTCTGGTCCGCTATTATTCTTGCCTATGTGTTTATTTTTGTAGTATAATATTTAAATAGATTTGATCATGCCTCTCTAAGGAGATAAATATGAGTTATGAAACTGAGATGATTGGTGTTTTGAAATCTTGTCGGGAAGGAACTTTGACACCGGAAGAAGCTTTGACTCAAATCCGGGGGTTAAGCTGTACGGATTTAGGCTTTGCCTGTCTGGATAACAGCCGCAGCTTACGTCAGGGGTTTCCGGAGGTTGTTTATTGTGAGGGAAAAACTGTAGAACAAGTCGTAAAGATAATGCAAACTTTGGCCCTGCAGAAGGTTAATCTGCTGGGAACCAGGGCGGATAAATCTAAATATGAAGCCGTAAAGGCGGTTTTGCCGCAAGCTGAGTATGATGAACTTTCTAAATTAATAATGCTGGAGCAGGCTCCTTTGCCAAAAAATTCACAATATAAAATTGCAGTGGTTACGGCCGGGACCAGTGATTTGCCCATAGCGGAGGAAGCGGCTAAGACGGCTGAAATTATGGGTAATGAAGTCATCAGAGTTTATGATGTGGGAGTGGCCGGCCTTCACCGGTTAACGAAGCGCCTGGACGATATTCGCAGTGCCAGGGTGGTCATAGTTATTGCCGGAATGGAAGGTGCTTTGGCCAGTGTCGTGGGCGGCCTGGTGGCGGCACCTGTTTTAGCGGTACCTACCAGTGTAGGTTATGGCGCTAATTTTAAAGGATTGTCGGCGCTTTTAGGTATGTTGAATAGCTGCAGCGGTGTGGCGGTAGTCAATATTGATAACGGTTTTGGTGCCGGACGTATGGCCAGCATCATTAATCATTTGAGGTGATAGACTGATGAAGACTATTTTTCTGGAACCTTTTTCCGGCATAAGCGGTAACATGCTTTTGGGGACCTTATTAGATTTAGGTATGCCCATTGCCGTTTTGCAGTCGGAACTTGCTAAACTGAACCTTGGCGAATATGAGCTGATTTACCAACCGGTTAATAAATGCGGGATCAGGGCTACTTATTTTGACGTTAATTTATCAGATGAGCATAAGCATTTGCCAGAAGGGCATGAACATTTATCAGCAGAGCATGAACACGGGCACGAACCTGTAAATGGGCAGGATGCTGAGTCTGTTCACGAGCATTTACACGAGCATTTACATGAACATTTACATGAACATGTTCACGAGCATCATCATGGGCATAGAAATTACGCCGATATCATGTCGCTGATTGAACCGGCGGATTTAAAGCCTGCGGTAAAAGAGCGGGCGTCCAGGGTTTTGTTGAAATTAGCCGAAGCAGAATCTAAGGTGCACGGTATTCCGGTGTCGGAAATACATTTTCATGAAGTTGGTGCCATAGATACTATTATTGATATTGTGGGTTCGCTTATTGCCCTGGATTATTTGGGTATTGAGCAAATTTATACGACCGCGGTGGCTACCGGCAGCGGGTTTGTGAAGTGTGCCCATGGGCTGATGCCTGTACCGGCACCGGCTACGGCGGAACTTTTGCGCAAGCTGCCTCATTATCAGGGACAGATGGTCAAAGAACTTACAACCCCGACAGGAGCTGCTCTTTTAGCTGCTCTAGCGGTTCCGGTAAAGGATGTGCCGTCAGGCTTAACCATACAAAAGATTGGTTACGGTGCCGGGTCCTGGGATTTGGAACAGCCCAATGTGCTCAGGGCTAATTTAGGCGAGGTCGTACCGGTTAAAAATTCCGCAAAGGAAACTGCGGGTGAAGAAGAAGCCCAGAATTCGTCCTTACTGGTTTTAGAAGCTAATATTGATGACCAAAGCCCGGAAATTTTAGCCTATACGCTGGAAAAACTTTTGCAGCAAGGGGCTTTAGATGCCTGGCTGACCCCAGTCATCATGAAGAAGGGGCGGGCGGCTCATACCCTCTCTGTCTTGACCAGGCCGGAGCTGGCTGAGCAGTTAGAACAGGTGGTTTTTGCCGAAACTTCAACTTTGGGAATTCGTACTTATCAGGTTAAACGGAAGGCGTTAGCCAGGAAGTATCTGCAGGTTAAGACCGGTTGGGGCCTGGTTACTATGAAGTGTGCCTATATGAACGGGCGGATGATTCATGCTGCACCGGAGTTTGAGGAGTGTAAAAAATTAGCTCTCACACATAACATTCCTTTGCAACTAATTATGGATGAGGCCCAAAAAGCAATGTCAGGGAGATTATCTTGAAAAAGCTTATAGTAAACGCAGATGATTTTGGTTTAGCAGAATCAATTAATGCGGGTATCATAAAAGGTTTTAAAGAAGGCTTGATTACCAGTACTTCTTTAATGTGCAGCGCACCTGCTTTTGCAGATGCGGTTAAACTGGCAGAGGATTGTCCTAAGCTGGGAGTAGGTATTCACCTGACCCTGGTAGGGTCTGTAGCACCGGTCCTGCCGCCGGAGGAGGTTCCTTCTTTGGTAGATGGGCAAGGCCTTTTTCCGGATAACTACGTTAGCCTGGCTAAGAACCTTTATACCGGAAAGTTAAAAATCAGCGAAGTACGCAGGGAACTTTCGGCTCAGATAGAACGAGGCTTAGCTACGGGTTTGCACTTTACTCATTTAGACAGTCATCAGCATATCCATGTGCTGCCGGGACTGCAGGATTTAACCCTGGAGCTGGCTCATAACTATGGCTTCAAAGCTGTTCGAATCCCGGGGGAAGCTTATACCTGGAAAGGCGGTTTCAACTGCGGCCTGGTACGCATTTTGGGTAAATGCGGGTTAAGTTTTTGTTCTGACCTATTTCGCTTCAAAATCAAGGGTACGGGTATAGCTGCTCCTGACCATTTTTTTGGGATGGTAGCCGGTGGGCATTTGAACCAGCAACTGGTAAGCTGCATACTCATGAACTTACCGGAGGGAGTCAGTGAAATTATGACTCATCCAGGCTTGGAAGCAGATGCCCTGAGTCGGCGTTTTACCTGGGGATATCATTGGGAAGATGAATTACAGGCTTTTTTAGCAGTTGAAAATAGAACATTAGTAGAGAAAAACGATATACAATTAATTAATTTTGGTGGGTTGCTTAATGCATAAAAAAGTAATTTTAAGACTATGCCTCATTTTTGTCTTTGTCATGGGCATTTCTGTAGGGGTAGTCTATTTTACATTTGATATACGGGCTTTGAACTACCTGACCATTTTTAAGCCATGGTCTGTGCTTTTGGCTTTAAGTTCTTTAACTTTGGGACTATCCTTCGATGCTTTGCGTCTGGTAACTTTGACGCAGATTACCGATGAAAAGCTGCCGAGTAAAGATGTGGTTAAAGTAGTTTTGAGCAACTATTTTCTGGCCCTGGTAACACCAGGGGCTAGTGGTGGCGCTATAGCTCAAATCATGTTTATGAAGCGGGCGGGCGTTCCCATGGCTAAGTCTACCATGGTGGTTTTTGTCAGGACTATTATGTCTATTATGTTCCTGATTATTATCGTTCCTTTTTTTATTTACTATGATCCGGATGTTATGGCCTGGATTTCCATTTATGTCATTGCCACCGTCTCCGTTCTATTTACGGCGATCCCCGTGGCGGCGGTTCTTTTGATGAATACGCAGATACCCCAGAAAATTTTGTACGGGCTGACCCAGCATTTATCTCATGACCGCCGGCGTAAATGTTTTGTCTGGTATGATGATTTTAAGCAGGCGGCTTTTATAATGGGACAGCGTCCCTGGATGGTATTAAGAGCATTTTTGGAATCAGGATGCAGTTTGTTATTTATTTATGCGGTAGTACCGGCTTATTTTTTGGGCTTAAATTTTGATTTTAATATTATGCAGGTCATGGGCAGGATGCTTCTTTTGAATCTGGTTTTATATTTTTCGCCTACGCCGGGAGGTTCAGGTATTGCCGAGGCTGGTTTTTTAGTGCTGTTTTCCAAAATAGTGCCAGATGGTACGGTGGGTATCTTAGCAGTATTATGGCGTTTTACGGATGAATATATTCCGTTCTTACTGGGGGGCATTTTAACTTTAAGAACTTTTGGCTCCAGCATCTTATCATTAACGGATAAACATGGCGGGCAGGAGGCTAATAAATGAATTTGTTGGTTACAGGCGGGGCTGGCTTTATTGGTTCTCATCTTTTAGCTTTATTAAAGGATCGGACTGAGATAAAAACGGTAGTTTTTGATAATTTGAGTACTGGTTTTACAAGTTATGTGCCGGCGGGTATGGAATTAATTCGCGGGGATATCAGGGGACCGGAACTGCAAGATGTTTTTGCACAAGGGCATTTTGATGCGGTCGTACATTTAGCAGCGCAAACTATGGTTCCTTATTCCATGGAGCACCCTGCCGAAGATTGCGACATTAATCTTCAGGGGGTTATTAATGTCTTGGAAGGCTGCCGTAAATATGGCGTCAAGTCAATAGCTTTTTCTTCTAGTGCGGCGGTTTATGGGGATAACTTGAATGTACCTTTACAGGAAACAGAAAAGTTGGCGCCTACCTCTTTTTATGGTATTACCAAGATGGCTACGGAACATTATTTAAGAGTTTATAACGAGATTCAGGGTATTAATGCAACCGTCTTTCGTTTTGCCAACGTGTATGGAGAACGTCAGGGAGCCGGTGGTGAAGGCGGTGTGGTTAGTATTTATTGTAAGCTTCTGGCCCAAAATAAAAAATTTCAGGTTTTTGGTAATGGAAAACAGACCCGGGATTTTGTTTACGCGGGCGATATTGCGGCTGCTATCCTGGCCAGCTTTAAATTAACGGGTTTCCATGTAATTAATGTTTCCACCGCTAAAGAAACTTCTATTAATGAATTAATCAGTTATTTTGTCCAGGCCGCCGGGAGTCAGGTGGAAATTGAATATCTGCCGCCTCGGCCGGGAGATATTTTCCGTTCTATCCTGGCTAATGACAATTTAAAGCAATTTTTAGGATTGGAACCACAAATGACTTTAGCAGAGGGAATTAAACGAACTTATGCCTGGTATCTTAAGGCGGAGGGAGGTCTTGCATGAACACGCCGTCTAAAAATGTAATTCTGGTACTCTTGATAATAGTTGTTTTCAATGTGTTTTTTGGAATTGGCGGAGCTCCGCTGACTGATCCTGATGAACCGGTTTACGCTGAAACTGCCAGGGAAATGATAGAGTTTCAGGATTATCTTTCTCCCCGTATCTTTAATGAGTTCTGGTATGATAAACCGCCGATGTATTATTGGCTGGTAGCCGGTTCTTTTCATATTTTTGGCATCAATGAATTTGGCGCTCGTTTTCCAGCGGCAGCCATGGCGGTCTTAACCGTGTTGCTGATTTATTTTTCCATGTTTAAACTGTTTAATGAAAGGGCTGCTTTTTATGCGGCTCTGGTTTTGGGAACCTGCATAAATATCTTTTATATGGGAAAGGCAGCCGTAACCGATACCACTTTGATGTTTTTTATGACGGCTTCACTGCTCAGTTTTTTGCAAGAAGAGTATTGGGTGATGTATGTTTGCATGGGGCTGGCCACGCTGACCAAAGGTCCTATAGGCATCGTTTTTCCGGGAGCTATTATCTTTTTATATCTGGTTGTTTCCGGTCAAATCAAGCGTCTTGGTAAGATGCATATTTTACCGGGCATCCTTATTTGTCTTTTAGTGGCAGGACCATGGTATTATCTGATGTACCGGGTACATGGGATGGAATTCATCAACACTTTTATCGGTTTCCATAATATAACCCGCTTTACGACTCCGGAGCATCCCACCAGGGTTTTATGGTATTATTATCTGCCGGTCATCGTCCTCGGTATCTTTCCCTGGACGGGTATTTTGCTGCAATCTATCCGGGCTACGATTTCTGAAAGTCGCAGCCGGGACCTGCATATCCTTTTGTTCATGCAGGTTTGGTGGATTTTTGTCTTGGTTTTCTTCTCCATTTCTCAGACCAAGCTGGTTTCTTATATTCTGCCTTTATTTCCAGCCTTGGCAATTATGATCGGCTGGAATATTGACCGGATGATGAAAGAAAATCAGGGCCGTTATACCGGTTGGGCTTTGGGCAGCGGAATTATGTTTGCCTTAATGTCGGCCGGTTGGATTTATGGCGGTCTCCAGATGCCGGAATTGACTTTCGGCGGCATTATCCTGGGCGTTATTACGCTTTTATTGGGCATAGGTATTATCGTTGCTTTAATGCTGTATCGTGATGCCGTCTTGGCCGTCTATCTTCACGTAGCCACGGGTGTCCTGACTATGCTTATTGCTTTTGCTTTCCTGCTGCCTTTGGTACAAGACCAGTTTTGCGTGAAAAATATTGCTTTGGCTTATACCCAGCAGGCCACAGATACCAACCGGGTGGTATACGTAGAAAAATTTATCCGTCCCGGTTTTATGTTTTATACTCATAAGCCGGGCATTGAGATTACTAGCGCTCAAGATGAATCTTTGGCAGCGGCTAAGGCGGATAAGAGACCTAAGTATGCGGTTATGCGCAAAACCTTTTATGAAAGGGTTAAAAATGAGATTGATGCCGGGAATTGGCAGTTATTGAAAGAAAAAGACGGAATTTGTATTTATGCCAGCCGTTAAATAGTAGAAAATAGAAAAGAAAAACAGAGTTGTTGCTTTCAGGGGAGAAAACTCCTGATGGCAGCAGCTCTGTTTTTTGTGAGTCAGAATCCTAGCTGATTATTACCTGCAGGCAATATTTAACGTAAATTGGACTTACCGTTGGGTCTGATTATTTACCCAGTAGTTTTTTGAGTTCGGCTAATTTTTCGGCAAACTTATCCAGGGTTGCCAGATAAGGTTCCGGAGTGGTGAGGTCCACGCCGGCCTTTTTTAACAGGTTCAGCGAATAATCTCTGGCTCCGCTTTTAAGAAAATTTAGATATTTAGCCACGGCTCCAGCTTCCCCGGAGTTAATCTTCTGGGCAAAGTAAGTAGCAGCCGTATAACCGGTGGCATATTTATAAACATAAAAGGGAGTATAAAAATGGGGAATACGGGACCATTCGCTGTCCAGTTCCGCATCGACCGTCAAAGCTGGTCCGTAGTAGGTGATATTACTCTGATGCCAGTAATTTTCTAAATCATCTGCCTGTAGGGTGGCACCATCATTTATCTTAGCATGGATATATTTTTCAAATTCAGCAAACTGTACCTGGCGGTACACGGTGGTCCGCACAGCTTCCAGAAACTGATTCAACAAATAAATCTTTTGCTCCGGGTCTGCTTGTTTTAAGGTAGCCTCCAGGAGAAGGCTTTCATTGGTGGTAGAAGCAACCTCTGCACAAAAGATAGAATAATCAGAAGTGGCATAGGGCTGAGCCTTATTAGTAAAATAACTGTGCAGGGCGTGCCCCATTTCGTGGGCGATAGTGGACATGCTGTTATAGCGGGGCTGGTAGTTTAAGAGGACATAGGGATGGGCACCAAAAACTCCCCAGGAATAAGCACCGCTGCGTTTGCCCTGGTTTTCATATATATCAATCCAGTGATGGCTGAAACCTTCATGCAAGGCGGCTGCATATTCTTCGCCCAGAGGCGTTAAGGCCTGGCAGACATGCTGACAGGCTTCCTCATAAGTATAGGCAAAACTGTCTGCGGCTTTGCTTAAAGGCAGGTAGATATCGTAGGGGTGTAAACGTTTATAACCCAACACAGTTTTCTTCAACTGCATATATTCATGCAAAGGTTTTAAATGTTCATGAATGGTTTGAAGAAGATTATCGTACAGGCTGGCGGGAATATTGTCTTCGTCTAAGACCGCAGTTAAAGTATCAGGATATTTAGCTGCGCCGGCATAAAATTTGGAGCTGCGGCAAGTGCCGGTCAAAGTAGCGGCTAAGGTATTGCGATATTGATGATAGGTGTTCATTAAACCGGTAAAAGAATTTTTGCGCAGCACACGATCTTCTGAGGTCATGTTGAGCAGGTAGTTGCCTTCACTGACCAGATGTTCCTGATCCTGACTATCTTTTACTACCGGGAATTTCAGGTCGGCGCTGACCAAGGCGCGAAAAGCAATAGCACCTGTACTAGTAGCCAATTGGCTCTGACTTAATAATATTTCCTGTTCCGGCGGCAGGATATGAGCTGCCAGGCGAAAAAGGTTCTCCAGGGCAAAATGCCAGGTTGCAAATTCGGCCTTCTGAAGTAAGTCCTGTTTTTTATTTTCCGGTAAGGCGGTAAGTTCGGAGTCTATGAAACTAGCGGTTTGCTCAAAATGGTTGAGCAGGCTTTCGGCCTGGCCGGTTAACGACTGACAGTCCGGATTACCGTTATCCGCGTCCTGTTGCAGCCTGGCATAAGCGTAAAGCCGGCTGATAGTTTCTGCCAGCTGGTCTCGTAAAGTTAAGGCCTGTTTCAGGCTAGCCTCGTCAGCCAGTTGACCTTTGAAGGCAGCCAGCTGCGGCAAAATAACTTTCAAAGAGGAAGCTGCTTCCTGCCAGCTCTTAAGGTCAGGATAAAGATCGCTTACCGCCCATTTATATTCGGCCGGGATGGTATTTCTAGGCGTGGTACTACCATGTTCTGGAATTTTTTGCATAAAATCACCTCATCATAGAATAGACAAAACCGCTTAAGTGCTTTGTCTTCAGTAAGACTATTGTAGCACAAAAGCGGTAGTTTGACTATTTCCTGAAGGTAAGTTTGGTTAAATCATAGGGGGTTTCCTGATAGACCATGTTGATCCAGTTGTGATAAAAAAGATGGGCATAACTACACCAGATAAATCTTGGTTTTTGGGTGTCATCATTGTCAGGATAGTAATTTTCCGGTATGGCAATTTTCAGTCCCTTATTTTTATCCCGATAATACTCTGTTTCCAGAGAACGCCGGTCATATTCAAAATGACCTAAGATAAAGATACGGCGCAGGTCCTGAGTACAGACAATGTTAATGCCATTATTGGCGGAACGGGAAAGGACCAAAAGGTCTTCCGTTTCATCAACCTTCCCATCATCAATGGAAGTGTGGCGGGATTGAGGAATATAATACCGGTCATCAAATCCGCGGAGCAGCGGATGATGTTTAACTGTTAGAGTATACGGGTAGATACCGAAGAGCTTTTGCGGCAGCAGTCGTTTGGAGATACCATAATAATGGTATAAACCGGCCTGGGCCCCCCAACAAAACTGCAGGACTGAGAATACATGGGAACGGGCCCACTCTAAATAATCGATGAATTCCGGCCAGTAATCGACTTTTTCAAAGTCGATGGTTTCTACTGGAGCCCCGGTGATGATTAAGCCATCATAATAATTATTCTTGATGTCATTAAAAGTCAAGTAATATTTTTCCAGGTAGGAAGGATCGGTATGGGTGCTTTCATGAGTGGCAGTATGGCAAAAGTCTACCTCCACTTGAATGGCCGAATCGCCAATCAGTCTGAGCAGTTGTAATTCCGTTGGCTTTTTTAAAGGCATCAGGTTGAGAATCAGGATGCGCAGAGGCCGGATATCCTGGTGCAGGGCCCTGGCGCTTTCAATCGTACTGATTCCCTCTTCATTTAGTTGTTTTTGAGCCGAAAGTCCATCGGCTATGGTAATAGGCATTATTTTGACTCCTTTGCAGCATGTTGCAGGTACTGATTTAAAGTATTATCAGCTTATTAAATTGATACAAGACTCAATGGTCAGAAATTAGAGCTAATGGTTAGATCTTAGCTAACGCCTGGGAAACATCATCAAGCAGGTCATCAATATTCTCCAAACCTATGGAAATACGGATTGTGCCGGGAGTTATGCCGCAAGCCTTCATAGCCGCTTCATTTAATTGTTGATGGGTAGTGGAAGCCGGATGGACTAATAACGACTTGGAATCACCCACATTGGCCAAGTCAGAAAAAATCTCGCAGCTATCGATAAACTTGCGGGCAGCCGGATAACCATCCTTTAATTCGAAGGAAAAGATAGAGCCGGTGCCGCGGGGGAAGTATTTTTGTGCCAGTTTATAGTAAGGTGAAGTAGGCAGAGAGGGGTAGTTAACTAGCGCTACCTTAGGGTGTTTAACTAAAAAGGCGGCCATTTTCTGGGCATTAGCAACATGACGCTCAACTCGCAGGGACATGGATTCTAAGCCCTGCAGGAGCAGCCAGGCGTTAAACGGACTGATGCAGGCCCCTAAATCACGTAAACTCTTAGCCCTGACCCTGGTAACAAAACTTGCCTCAGGTATATCTTTAGCAAAATTTATGCCATTATAGGAAGCATCGGGAGAAGAAATTTCCGGGAAACGGCCGGAAGCGCTCCAGTCAAACTGACCGTTTTCTACAATGACGCCGCCCAGGGAAGTACCGTGTCCACCCATAAATTTAGTAGCTGAATGTACGACAATATCACAGCCATGCTCTAAGGGACGCAAAAGAAAAGGGGTAGCGAAGGTATTGTCGACGATAACCGGTAAGCCGTGCTTATGAGCTAAGGCAGCAACTGCTTCAAAATCTGGTATGTTGATAGCTGGGTTGCCAAGGCTTTCTAAATAAATAGCTTTGGTCTTATCATTTATAGCCGCAGCAATTTCGTCCAGGTTGTCTCCGTTGACAAAATGAGTGGTAATACCAAGACGTTTTAAAGTTTCACCGAATAATTCCACGGTACCTCCGTAAAGCGAGGAGGTAGAAACAATTTCATCTCCGTTACCGGCTAAATTCAAAATAGTATAGGCGATAGCGGCCATACCGCTGGCTGTAGCCAAGGCGGCTGTACCATTTTCCAGGGCGGCTACCCGTTTTTCAAAAACATCCTGGGTGGGGTTGGTCAGACGGCTGTAAATATAACCAGGTTTTCTTAAGGCAAATAAATCTTCGCCTTCCTGAGTATCTTTGAAAACGTAAGATGTGGTCTGATAAATGGGGACAGCTCTGGCACCGGTGGTGGGATCAGGAACTTGACCAGCGTGTTGTTGTAAAGTCTCGAAACGATAATTTTTCTGGGTCATCTTAAATTCCTCCTCTAAATTTTACTCTGCCTGATGTTGCAGCCTAAAGCGGATGAAAAAATGCTAAGAGCGGCGAGCAGTATTTTGCGGGCAATAAAAAAACTTCCGTTCCCCCAAAGGGACGGAAGCACCGTGATACCACCCTAATTCACCTTAGACTCACGCCTAAAGCCTTATCAGGTACGCAAACCTTGCGGCTTTTAATACCCTAGTGCTATAACGGGCACACCCGGAAGGCTTTACTATTCGGCCTGTCAGCTCGGAGTCCATGTTCCATTTGCTCTTCCGTTCCTCACTTACACCAGGCGGAGGCTCTCTGTGCCGGTACTGCAAATGTACTCTTCTCTTCATCGCAACTATCAAGTTTTAGGCTTATTATAGCACAAAGGTAGGACTTGTCAACATTTTTTTTAAAATGAACTTTGAATTTTGAGCTTTTTGTAATATACTGTAATTTATGAAAGGAACTGGTAAAAATGAAAACAATCTTAGCTGCGGTTAACAGCAAATATATACATACGGCCCTGGGTTTGCGTTATATTAATGCTTATTGCCAGCAGCAGGGGCTAGATACAACCTTGATGGAAGAAACTATTAATACGCCTATCCTGACGGTGTTAAGCCGCCTAACGGCTTCCAATCCGGATATTATCGGCTTGGATGTACATATCTGGAATAGAACTTATGTCTTTGAACTGGTAACGCTTTTACGACAGGTCCTGCCGGAAGTAGTTTTGCTCCTGGGGGGACCTGAGGTTATGTTTGACCCACAGGGAGTACGAAAAAGTTTGCCGCAGATTGATTATGTAATTATCGGTGAAGGGGAAGAAGTGATGGCCCGGCTTTTACGGGACTTAGAAGCTGGCCGGAAGCCGCTTTTATCAGAACAACCGGCGCTAGTGCAGGATTTGTCCGTCCTGCCTTTTCCGTATCCTGATTTAGCCGCGGTTTTAAATCAACATAAAATTTGTTACTATGAATGCTCCAGGGGCTGTCCTTTTCAGTGCTCCTATTGTTTATCCGGCATATCTCATGCGGTAAGGCAGCGGCCTTTAAAGCTGGTGATACAGGATTTAGACCGTTTTATAGCGGCGGGGGTACCTCTTTTAAAGTTTGTTGATCGTACCTATAACTTGGATGAAGATTATTATTTGCCCATTCTGGAGCATTTGGCTAAGGCGCAGACGAAGGCTACCTTTCATCTGGAGATAAAGGCAGATTTGTTGTCTGCCCGGGTATTAGACTTTTTAGACACGGTACCTAAGGGAAGATTTCAAATGGAGATTGGTGTGCAAAGTACTAATCCCCAGACCTTGAAGGCCATCGGACGTCAGGATGACTGGGTTAAGCTGAAAACTAATGTGCAGAGACTATTGAACGCTGGGCGGATTCATATCCATATGGATTTGATTGCCGGTTTACCGTATGAAGGGCTTAAGGAATATGCGCAATCATTTAATGATGTTTACCGTTTACAGCCACAGATGCTGCAACTTGGTTTTTTAAAGGTCCTTCACGGTACGGTTATGGAAAAAACGGCAACTGAACACGGTTTAGTTTATATGCAGCAGCCACCCTATGAAGTTCTGGCGACTAAGTATCTTCCATATAAAGACTTGCGCTTTTTGAAGGTCATGGAAGAAGTTTTTGAGGTTACTTATAATAGCGGGCGGTTTCCTCGTATGCTGGCTTATCTGGTTGACTACTGGCATCAAGATGCTTTTGCTTTTTACAGTACCTTGACTGATTGGTGGATTCAGCGAGGTTTGTTTGGCATAGGTCATAAACCGGCGGAGGTAACGGCATTATTGCTGAGTTTTGTTAAAGATCGGTTAAGCGATAGTTTAGACGTGGTGACAGAGTTATTACGTTTTGACGTCTTTTGTTTTCAAGCTGGTTTTAAACCGGACTGGTTAAAATGGCGGGGGCTGACATATTATGAGGAGTTTTCTTCCTTTTTAAGAACGGAAGCTAAGGTTCGCCGTTATTTCTCTGATTATAAGTTTACGAACTGGAGGATGGTTCATAAACGTTATGGTTTAGAAGCTTTCCTTTATGAACCTGATACATTTGCACAAAAAAGTTGCTTTTATATGATAGATTATGACAAAATGTCAACAGAAAAAATACAGTTGTCCTAACTGAAAAAACTTATTTAAAAGTGTTATTTTTTCTGGCAGAGTCCCTTGACAAGCAAGAGTTTCAATGATATCATATAAAAGTCGCAAGACAACACAGAACCTTGAAAACTGAATAACATAGTGAATGTGCGGGTACACATCTTCTAGGAGATGTTACCAAAATCATATTTCTAAAATAATTACATGTTTCTGGTTAAGGCCAGAGATATGCCAGAGAGCCACATCGGTTCTCCATAAACTATTATGGAG
>Ga0268357_100544_pt1 | contig 45292 bp, 35 predicted proteins | sample BioMet10_FD_192466 | JGI IMG/M metagenome (GOLD analysis project Ga0268357, IMG submission 192466) | Sewage microbial communities from Oakland, California, United States - Biofuel 10 (Illumina Assembly) | ecosystem: Engineered > Wastewater > Sewage > Unclassified | place: USA: California... | reverse complement strand
TTGGCCGAAGGCTAAACCTAACCGGGCTATCGCCTTATTTTGGGCTTCTAACCTGGCTTTGAGGTTCGTAGAAGTGGTATAATCAGCCCCCTGGATACGGCCCAGGATCAGTTCCGCCTGAGGTTCCACGTAGCTGCCTCTTCCCATTTGTTTCCTTAAACCGTATTCGCCGCTGAGACTGTAGCCCCAGGTATGATAATCCGCCCGGGCGCTGTTGCCGCCGGCACTGACCAGGTTGTACTCATCCGCATACCGCCCCGCCTTGAGAATTACGTCGTAATATTGACCTCCTTTTCGGATACCGGTCTGATAAAGCGATAAGGTGGTCTCGCTTAAATCACCGCTGCCGATCTCATAGTTGCCATCGCCTTTGGCGTGAGAAACCGCCACGCCCCGGTAAGTAGTCTCATGAGAACCCTGGCTGTCCTTATCGATACCGACCTGAAACAGGTTATATTTTAAACTGCTCTGGCCCCGTTCCAGTTTACCCGTATGATAGCGGCCCCAAACGCCGGCGGATTCCGCTTTACCCGCCCGTAAATCTCCCAATCGTTTATCCAGATGGTTATTTTCTTTCAGCCACAGGTTGTGCAAGGCCACCCCGCTCTGGCCGATGGTCCGGACCGGTCCGGTAAGAGTCGTCACCACGCCGCTGGTACCGCCTCCAGTATCTCCGCCCGTATTACCGTTCGTGCTTCCACCGTTACTACCACCCGTACCTCCTCCGGTGTCACCACCGGTATCACCGCCCGTGCCTCCACCCGCATCACCGCCACCGGTACTAACATTATCAATCTTAATCTCCGTGATGTACCATTTGCCATCCGTCTCCTTTACCACCGTCGGTGTATATTGATAAAGGTTATACTCGCCCTGTTTACCGGTAAAGGTCAGCGTATCCGGGGCCAGACTGACCACCTCGGCCTTGCCGTAAAGCCTGTTGCCCGCCGCCAGGTTGGCCGTCGCCAGATACGGATCGTATTTTACCTGAATGTATTCCCTGGTCGCATTAAGCGCTGCCCCGGCAAAACTCAGCTTATCGGCCACATTATTAGCTAAATCGCTGTTGAGTTTAAAAATACCATTATTGCCATCCAGGCGGTTGATGGTCAGAGTCCTGGCCTGCGTAGAAGGATTGCGCAGACTGTTATCCCAGGCCAGATCCACGATACCGCCTTCGTTCAAAGTCAAATTTACAATAGAGTTATCCTGCACCTGATAACCCTGACTGTAAGTAGCCGGCACCGTGCTGTCATAGAAAGAGCCGTAACGATTGTCATACACCGGACGCCAGACGGCTCCGCCTCCCACCACTAAATTCACCCGGCCTCCGTCCACTCCTTTGACATTGCCCTGCAGATAAGAGGCCGGCTGGTCCAGGGTCACATTAATCAACCCGTTTTCATTTTTTGCCTTCACATCGCCCTGGAGCTGGATGACCTTGCCTAAGGAACTCTGCCCGTCCGTACCCACGTTAATCATGCCGTTATCAGCGTAAAGAGAACCTGCCCCAAAAGCGCTGCCGCTGACCGGGGTCACGGAAGCGGTAATGGTAGCCGCATCCAATAACTGTACCATCCCCTGAGAGCTGTAAATACCGGCCGCATGCACTTCCGAACTTTCGCTGGCGCTGCTTCCGCCCAGCGCCGAAACCAGAATAGTCACCGGACCGGCTACGGTAATATCGTTTGGGCTTTCGTTAAAGATACCAACTCCATCCACCGAGGCATACCTTGGAACTATATTAGCTAAGGCACTGCCGCCCTGCGCCTCTACGTCCACCTGCCAGCTTCCTTGCAAAAAAGCGCGGCCCCAGTCGGTGTTAACCAGTCCGTAAGCTTCGGCCGAAACATTGCCCCCATCCGCCGTACCGGTTCCACCCTGGGCCCGAACCAGCAGAGAGTTCGTTCCTGCGGCATTCGTGGTTTCCAAAGTGCTGCTGTTATTTTTGATGCCCAAAGCCTGGGCGTACTGGTCGCCGGAACCGGTACCTCCGGTGGCTGAAATTTTGGTCATCTTAATACTCGCAGCCGTAATAGTATCAGGCGCCGTTTCATTATAGATGCCGTAGGCAACGGCATAGGCCGTATCCCCCATTCCGCCCTGGGCCTGGACCAGGTCAAAATTTAAAGCAGCAGCCGTTACTTCCTGATCCTGATTATATAAACCATAAGCTTCAGCGGAGGCATCCCTGGCACTGCCGATTTCTAGCTCCGAAGCCTGCCGGCCCCCCAGCGCCTGAACGGAAAAGGCGGTAGGTCCGCCCAGGGTCAGTTTTCCGTTGTTAAAGATACCGTAGGCGACTGCATTAATCAGCGCATCTCCTTGCGTACCCGTACCGCCGGTTGCAATAGCCTTTACTTTGCTTTCTCCGTCCTGAAAAGCCAGCTCCCCATAGTTATTGATGCCCCTGGCATCGACGGTAGCTTCTAACCCCGCCCTCTGCCCCGAAGCCGTGACCGTCAAATCAAAACTGGTGCCGCTGACCTTACCGTAATTATCCAGCCCGTAGGCCCCTGCGTTAGCATAAGGACCAGTTCCGCCGGTGGCGGTCACACTACCGGTCATCCGGCCGGCAGCGGTAAAAATGGTACCGTCACTGTTCTCCAGAAGATAAGCCGTAGCGTTGGCGTAGCCGTTTTCGTTGCCGTTATCTCCTGCTACGCCGCCCTTAGCAACCACCCCTTTCAAGTCCACTGCCCCGGTGGTCACACTGCCGCTCAGGTTCTGTACGCCAAAGGCTATGGCGTCGGCCGTGCCGCCCTCACCCACCGTGCCGCCTTGAGCCAGTACCGAATTCACCGTCAGGATGCCGGTGGTTACCGATCCGCCTTCATTATAAATACCGGAAGCAAAACCGGTCGTATTATAACCCACCGTACCCGTAGCCTTAACTAAATCCAGTACCAGGTCACCGGTGGTCAAATTAGCCCCGCTTCCGGAATTATGCAGACCGAAGGCTTCGCCGGTAGCGCCGCCGGCTGTAAAAGAATCTCCGCTGCCCAGTGACCCGCCCCGCGCCTCAGCGCTGATGGTAGTCAATCCCTTAAAGGTCAGACTGCCGTAATTTTTGACCCCGCAGGCCGTCCCGATTACATTGATGTCCGTACCGGCCGCCGTGCCGCCCAAAGCTGTCACCCTGATAGTATTCTGACCGGCATCCGTACCTATCACAGCAACCGGCTGTACCTCAGCATTCTCATTATTGCCGTTCAATATTCCGTAAGCAATGGTATCAACATTGCTATCACCTGCAACAGCCGTTCCCCCCTGAGCCGTCACAGACAAAGTAGCTGCCTCCGTGTGCAGGGTACCGGCGATAACACCCATACCGATGGCTTCCGCCCCCCCTTTACCAGGACCGGCCCCCACTGCGTTGACCTGCAAGGTCAAAGGACCGTAGATATTAGTCACCGCCGTCTCCGACATGGACCCCACCCCGGCCGCGACAACCCTGCCCGTATTAACGCTGCCGTCATTAGACACCTGCACCACATAATTTCCGGATGCCGGGGTCGTCAAATAAAGATTTAACGGCTGAGTTCCGGACCCGTCATTGCTGACGCCCAGATAAATAGTTACCCCATTATCCGTGATTGAAGAAGCGGCGCTGTTTTGGGTAACCACGATGCTGTTATAAGGGTCTGCCGCCGTGCTCAAATTATTAGAAGGACTAACCATCTTATTACTTTGAAAAGACCCCTGGGCCCAGGCCTGACCGCCGCCATTTACCAGGCAGGCGGTGATAGCCAAAATTAACCACCGTGTTTGTTTCTTCCTGCGCAACATAATTTTCACTCCTCTCCCTGCCCTTCCACCCCTTAAGTGCTAATCTTTGTCCTTACCGGCAAGACTTTTATAAAAATGTATTTATGTATACATTTTCACCTGCTAGGAATTTTGCCTTGACTGTCGAATGAAACAGTACTTCCACCAGTATGATTTTTCTTACCTTCCCTACAATAATTAAGCTGTAGCTTAGAAAGGGTACGCTTATGCTGAACCATCTTCTAGGTTTTACTTTTTATACCAGCTGGCTGTGGTCGCTTTTTCTGGAGGGACCTTTGCTGGAACAAATAGCGCCATTTTGGCGTCAGCCGGCGGAATTTATATTTTTAACCTTTCTCTTCTTTCATTCCCTCAGCTGTTTTAGCTGCGGTTACCTGCTTAAACATACCAGGCTGCGTTTTTTCGAGTTGCTGAAAGCTGCCGTCATTTTAACCGCCCTTCTCTCCGGTGCTTTCTTAGTTTTACCGCTGTTTTTGAGTGAGGCCGTCTGGCTGCCGGGCTGCGGACTCCTTGGAGCCGGGGTTGCCGGTTTAGCAGCAGCCCCGCTGGCTATGGGCTGGTGCGCAACCCTCGGTTCCCTGGCTTTACCGGATTCCGCCCTTATCTTTGCCCTGAGCATCAGCCTGGCTACCGGTTTAACTTTGTTGGCACCGCTGCTGCCCTTTTCTGTTCAAATTCTCTTGGTCGCCGCCCTGCCCTTAGGTTCCATTTTTTTGTTCCTGCGCCAGTCTCCACCGCCCCAGGATCAACCCGGCAACCTGGACGCCCCTTTCCGGCAATTTTTCCCCTGGCAGTTTTATGTATTGATGGCGCTCATCTATATTGCCGGCGGCTCTATGTTTAAACTGCTTTTTGTAGATAACGGCTCCCCCCAGCTACTTTATTGGTCCAACCTGGCCTATGCCGGCATGTGCCTGGGCGGGATGTTTCTTTTACGCCGGGCCCGTTTCCCGGATTTATTTATCTTATACCACCCGGTCCTGCCCTTAGTCGGACTGGGTTTTCTCATCCTGCCCCTGTGTCAGACCCGGCTGTCCCTGCTTCCTTTTATGTTTTTACAAGGAGGACTGGCGGCCTATGATATGTATACCTGGCTGGTGATCGCCGCCTTAGCCCGTTCTCACCTGAGGCCTTACACCGTTTGCGGCTATGGCTTAGGCTGGATTACCTTTTTCGTCTTCAGCGGCGATATCTTGTACAACCTAATAGCCCGCACCGGTCAAACCCTGCCCCAGACAAGTTACATCAGCGCCCTGGCCGGTTCCCTCTGCTTAATCGCCACCCAGCTTTATCCCCGTTTTCCTAAAAAAGAGGCTCCCCCGGAAGTACCGCCTCCGGTAGAAGAAAAAAACTCCCTCCCGCCGGCGGCTCCTTCCCCCGATACCACCGGCAGCTACCAAATCGAGGACTTGCATGTCCTCCTGACTCCCCGGGAACGCCAGGTGCTTTTACTTTTAACCCAGGGCCGCAACTATAAAAGTATCGCCGAGAAACTGGGTATCACTACCAACACGGTGAAGTTTCACGTGGGACATATTTACGATAAGTTCGGCGTCTACAACCGGCAGGAATTATTAGAGCTGCTGGAGAAAAATTCCCGTCCCTCTTAAACCACACCGGTCCTACTTAATTTATACTAGAAGCACCGGGGTTTAATCCTACCGGCTTCAGGTAGGACGGCTTTAAAACCTGACTTTTTCTTCTTTTATAAATAAAGGACCCCCGTAAGGTAAAAGCTTTTACCCTGCGGAGGTCTTTATTTAGTTGCGGCTATTTTTAATTTTTCCCGTCCCGGGACCATAACTGATCCAGCTGACCATAAATAAACAGAGCATCCTTAATATGGAAGTGGTCCACGTAAATATTAGCTGCCGCCGCGGTAGTTACCAGCAGGTATTCCCGCCCGTGCACCTTAGCCAGGCTGGCCATACATAAGCCGGCGGAGGAAGTGGCACCGGTCTTCCCTCCCAGAATCCTGGCCATAGGCGAAAGAGCGCCGTCGGCTAAGGTCTCCCCCTCCCCCCAGGATAAGGAATTGGTACTAGCATTAATGGTCTTGGTATTATCAGGCTTACCTTTCCCCTTTTCCGCCGGCTTGAGGTTTACTGACCAACCAGCTGCGTTTAAAGGCACTAACGGCTCGCCTTGAAGGCGCAGCCTTTCCTGCTGCCCCAAGAGACCAAAAACATGGTTTCTCAGCCTGATTCCCTGGGGATGCAGCTGCGTAGGCTGAGTATAGTAAACCGGCGTAGTTAAAATCTGCCGGAGCCGGGGCTTAGTTAAATCATACCTCAAAAGGATCGCCATATCCCGGGCCGTACTATACTGCCAAATATCCTGCAGTCCCGTAGGATTTACAAAATGGGTTCCGGTCATTCCCAGCTCCAGGGCCTTGGCATTCATCAGGGCGGCAAAGCCGGCTTCGCCCCCGGCAATCTTCTTCGCCAGGGTCAGGGAACCATCGGCTCCGGAAGGCAGCAGGACTCCGTATAAAAGATCCAAAACCCGCACCTTTTCCCCCGGTTTAAAGCCAGCCACCGAAGCATGCTGCTGTTCCAGATAAGGAAAAATCTCCGCCGGCACCGTCAGCGTTTCATTTAAATCCGGCAGCTGGTCCAAAACCACTGCCGCCGTCATCAGCTTAGTCAGAGAAGCAGGAAAAATAATCCGGTTCTCCTCCCTGGCCCTCAGGACCTGGCCGGTCTGCCGGTCCAGCAGTATCAGGCTTTGGCTGTGCACCGGTTTTAAGTCCAGCGCCGCTCCTGCGGTTATCTCAGCGGCGGTTAAGGAGGTAACCTCTCTGTTAACGGCTGCCGGCAGCAGGGCCAGATAAAAAATTACCCCGCCTAGACCCAGGGCGATTATCCCCAGGAGAATCTTCTGTTTAACCTTCCCAAATTTTTGCATAAGGTCACCTTTGTCTACTAGTTTTACTATTTATTTCCCGGGAAATAGCGGTTAAAAATTCCCCGCTATCCTGCACCTGAAGTCCAGGGCCTGGAAAAATAGAAAATACCCTGCCTGAACAACAGCTCCTCAGACAGGGCACTTCCAGGGCTATTTACTTTCTGCAGCGTGGACGACTTCCCGCACCGCCTTTAAAAACTTGGCCCGGGGCAGCATGACGAAGTGACCGCAGCCTTGACATTTCAGGCCGAAGTCCATCCCCACCCTGGTAATCTCCCAGTCCTGGGAACCGCAAGGGTGTGCCTTCTTCATGCGGACCACATCGCCCACATTATAAATGTTACCAGTCACCATGGCTTAGTTACCAGCCTTAACGGTAGTGATATTGGTAACATCATAACCAGCTTCCCGAATGGCCTCGATTACGTCCATACCCGCCTGGGTCAGATCGGCGGCAATAGTTACCTCAGTAGTGCCGTCATCATTGTTCAGGGTATTCACGGAGATGATGTTAATGTTCCGATCGGCAAAAAGTTTGCCGATTTCCGCCAGCACGCCCACCTTATCGGTACAGTCGATAGTGATGCGGGTACAGTTCTGGTTCAAGCCGAAAATATCCACCAGGGCCCGGAAAATATCCGTATCGGTGATGATGCCGCACAAAGCACCGCCTTCATCTACTACCGGCAGAGAACCAATCTTATTCTTATACATCTGGTTAGCCGCATCCTGCAGGCCGCTTTCGGCCCGGACGGTAATCACCGCCTTGGTCATCACGTCCCTGACCTTGAACCGGGACAAAAGATAATTAGCCTCGTACTTGGACAAGGTGCTGGCTTCGCTGGGGGAAGCCCGGCCTACGTCCCCGTCGGTGATGATGCCCACTACCAGGTTATTATAGCCCAATACCGGCACCCGGCGTACATTCTTGCCGCGCATCAACTCCTGCGCCTCTAAAATGGTCTTATCCTCAGAAATCGTAATTACCTTGGAGGTCATAATGTCTTTCACAAACATCTTTCTCACTCCTTTTCTAATGAGCAGGTCCTAAAGCCATCCGCTTCCAGCCCAAACGCTCTAGCCGCCCCAGCGCTGCGCGGCTCAAACTTTTTAAATACTGGCGTTTTACCCCGCCTCAGCCGCCCAGGTAAGCCTTCTGAACCGCTTCGCTGTTTTGCAGCTCTTTAGCCGTGCCAGCCAGGGTAATCCGGCCTGTCTCCAGGACGTAGGCCCGGTCTGCAATATCCAGCGCCATCTTGGCGTTCTGTTCTACCAAGAGGATGGTTGTACCGCTCTCATTGATCTCTTTTATTATATTAAATATTTCCTTAACAAGCAAGGGGGCCAGTCCCATGGAAGGTTCATCCAGTAAAAGCAAACGGGGACGGCTCATCAGCGCCCGGCCCATAGCCAGCATCTGCTGCTCGCCGCCGGACAAAGTTCCCGAAACTTGATCCTTGCGTTCCTGCAGCCGGGGAAACTTTTTAAAGACGTCTTCTAAATCCTTGGCGATACCGTCTTTATCCGAACGGACATAAGCCCCCATCTCCAGGTTCTCCATAACCGTCATATTGGCAAAGACATGCCGTCCTTCCGGTACCTGGATTAAACCTTTGGAGACGATCTTATGGGCCGGTACCCCCACGATACTCTGCCCTTCAAAAGAAATCTCCCCGGTTTTCGGCTTCATCAAGCCGGAGATAGTCCGCAGCGTGGTCGATTTACCGGCACCGTTGGAACCGATCAGGGTGATAATCTCCCCTTCGGCCACGTCCAAACTGATCCCTTTGATAGCGTGAATCGCACCATAATAAACATTAATATCCTTAACTGTTAACATCAGGAGGCCTCCCCGCCTAAATAAGCTTCGATAACCCGCTTATTATGTTTGATTTCCTCAGGCGTACCCTCGGCGATACAGAACCCGTACTCCAAAACGTAGATGCGTTCGCAGACCCCCATGACCAGGCTCATATCATGCTCGATGAGCAGGATGGTCAGGTTAAACTTTTCCCTGATCCACTGGATCATATGCATCAGTTCCTTGGTTTCCTGAGGGTTCATGCCGGCCGCCGGCTCGTCCAGGAGCAAAAGCTTAGGCTCCGTCGCCAGGGCCCGGGCAATCTCCAGACGGCGCTGCTCGCCGTAAGGCAGGTTCTTGGCCAGATCCTCCGCATGTCCTTCCAGATGGAAAATCTTTAAGAGCTCCAAGGCTTTTTCTGCCACGGAAGCTTCCTGGGCAAAATATTTATTGGTCCGGACTACCGCCTCAGCTAAATTATACTTGATATGCATGTTAAAGGCAATCTTCACGTTATCGATAACCGACAGCTCAGAGAACAGACGGATATTCTGGAAGGTACGGGCCATGCCCATCTGGGTCACCTTATAGGAAGGGTTGCCGTTAACCTTCTGCCCGTTAAAGGTAACCTCCCCTTCGGTAGGCTCGTACACCCCGGTGATCATATTAAAGGCCGTGGTCTTACCGGCGCCGTTCGGACCTATGAGGCCCACCAGTTCTCCCTTGTTGATGTACATGTTTAAATTGGAAACGGCCCGCAGACCGCCGAACACGATAGAAACATTATTTAAATCCAGCAGCTTCTCACTCATTAGTCTTACCTCCTAAACGGGCGAAATGGAACATCTTGGCCGAAAGTTCCTGACTGCCGAACAGACCCTGGGGACGACGGAGCATCAGAATGATCATGGTCAAAGAATAGATGATCATACGCCACTCAGGAAATTCTGCCAGATAAGCCGAGATAAAGGTCAGGAGCACCGCGCCGGTCACAGCCCCAGTCATGGAACCCAGACCGCCTAAAACCACCATGGTCAGGATATCGAAAGAACGCATGAAGGTGAAGGAGGCGGGATGAGCGATAAAGAAATAATGGGAGAACAGCACCCCGGCCGTACCGGCAAAAGCCGCGCCGATAGTAAAGGCCATAACCTTATACTTGGTGGTGTCGATACCCATGGTATCCGCTGCAATCTCGTTCTCCCGGATGGCCAGGCAGGCCCGGCCCGGCGCCGAGTTCTTAAAGTTCTTGATGAAGAACAAAATGGCCACCATGATCCAGAAGGCGATGGTAAAGGTGGTCAGACGGGGAATGCCCATCAAACCGGAAGCGCCGCCTACATAATCAATGTTCAGGATGCAGATACGGATAATCTCGCCCAAACCCAGGGTAGCGATGGCCAGATAGTCACCGTTTAACCGCAAGGTAGGCAGACCGATCAAAAAGCCTAAGAAACCGGCGGCGATGGTGCCCGCAATCAGAGCCACCACAAAACCCAGATCCAGCTTGACGGTCATGATGGCGCCCACATAGGCACCCACGGCCAGAAAGCCCGCATGGCCGATTGAAAACTGGCCCGTATAGCCGTTAATCATGTTAAGGCTGGTGGACAGGATAATATTGATACAGATCAAAACGATGTTCAGTTCCCAGAAGGGATCGATAATTTCCGCTTCCATCAGGCCCTGGAAGACAGCATAGAGGACAACACAGGCACCTAAGGCTTTTAAATCTTGTTTGCGTAAACTGTTCATGGCTGTCACCTACACTTTCTCACGAATATTCTTGCCCATCAGGCCCGCCGGCTTGTAGAGCAGGATCACAATCAAAATGGCGTAGGCGGCGGCATCGCGGAAGGTGGAGCTGATAAAGCCGCTCACCAGCGCCTCCACCACGCCCAGGATCAGTCCTCCGGCCATGGCGCCGGGGATAATGCCGATACCGCCCAGAACAGCGGCAATAAAGGCCTTCATGCCGGGCATCATGCCCATCAAAGGATCGATAGAGTTATAATAAATACCTACCAGCACCCCGCCGGCCGCGGCCAGAGCCGAACCTAAAGCGAAGGTCAGGGAGATGATCTTATCCACGTTAATACCCATCAGCTTGGCGGCATCCGCGTCAAAGGAAACGGCGCGCATGGCCTTGCCGGCCTTGGTCTTGTTAACGATATAGGTCAGGGCTACCATCAGAACCAAAGCGCTGACCAAAATCAAAATCTGCTGGCTGTTGACCACGATGGGCCCCAGATGGTAAATCGTCGCGGCGAAGATAGCCGGGAAGGTCCGGGGCTGCGGAGAAGCCACCAGCATGGTGGTATACTCCAAAAAGAAAGAAACGCCGATGGCCGTAATCAAAATGGCAATCCGGGGCGCGTTACGCATAGGACGGTACGCTACCCGCTCGATAACGATGCCGGCTAGTCCTGCACCCAGCATGGCGATGATGATCGCCGGTAAGAAACCTACATGTAAATAAGTCGTAGCCAGAAAACCTATATACGCTCCCAGCATGTAAATATCGCCGTGAGCGAAGTTGATCAGCTTGATGATACCGTAAATCATGGTATAACCTAAAGCGATCAATGCATAAATACTGCCCAGGGAAATGCCGTTAATCATTTGCTGGACAAATTGCTGCATCAAAGAACTCATATCCATAGTTAGCCCTCCATCATGATAAAAGAAATTACTTGCCTTATTATAGCCCCCGTTTGCGCCGGACAGACCTAAAAACCAGGGCCCCGGCCAAACCTTAAAAGCAAAAGGCCGTGGTGGTTTAACACCACAGCCTCCGCGCTTCACTCCAAAATTGCCTTAAATAATCTTAAATAATTTATCAGGGATTAACCTTGGTCTTAAAGGTCTGGGCACCACCCTTGTGCTCAATGATGACTGCGCTCTTCACCGGATTATGCTGCTCGTTGAAGGTTACGCTGCCCGATACGCCGTTAAAGCCCTTAATCTTGGCCATGGCCTCGGCAATCTTACCCGGTTCAGTAGAGTTGGCACTCTTGATAGCTTCCGCTACCAGCAGCGCAGAATCATAGGCCAGCGCGGCAAAGACGTCCGGACGGGCGTTATAAGCCTTCTGATACTCAGCTACGAAATCCTTGTTCAGCTTGGAGTCGTCGTCAGGCGAATACAAACTGGAGAAGAAGGTATTGTTCAGCGCTTCTTTACCGGCAATCTCCGGCAGCTTGGCACTATCCCAGCCGTCACCGCCGGCCATGGGGATGGTCAGACCCATTTCCCGGCCCTGCTTAACGATCATGCCTACTTCCTGATAATAACCGGGGATATAGAGCAGATCCGGATTAGCCGCTTTAATCTTGGTTAAAGTAGCCTTAAAATCCGTATCTTTTTGCAGATAGAACTCTTCCGCCACGATCTGACCGCCGTTCTTCACAAAGTTTTCCTTGAAGAATTGGGCTAAGCCTTTAGCATAATCTGAGGAATTATCAATCATAATAGCTGCTTTCTTCGTCTTCAAATCTTTGCTGGCAAAGGAAGCCATGACCGTACCCTGGAAAGGATCGATGAAACAGGTACGGAAATTATACGTCTTAGTCTTATTGTTCTTAGGATCGACCGTCACGTTAGGGTTGGTACCCATCGGGGAAATATCCAGCACCTTGGCGCCGGTATTTACCGCAGAAGCCGCGATGACCGCGGAAGACAGGTTTGGACCGATAACCGCTACGACCTTGTCCTGAGAAACCAGTTTCTGCATGGCGTTAGTAGCTTCGGTGGCTTCGGATTTATTATCCGCTACCACCAGGGACAACTTTTTGCCGTTGATGCCGCCCTTGTCGTTAATCTGTTTAAAAGCCAGCTCAATGCCGTTCTTAGCTGAAGCGCCGTAACTGGCGCTGCCGCCGGTCATTTCCAGATCGCCGCCCACCTTGATGGTGTCGCCGCCCTTCTTAGCGCCGCCGCAGCCGGTCAACATAACCAGCATAGCCGTACTGGCAGCCAGGACTGATAAACCTTTTAACGTCTTGTTCATAATGAACCCCCCTTAAAATAAAAAATAATATATTTTAAGGCGGGACCTAAAGGCCCCGCACTTAAAATCCCTCTTTGGCTCTTCTGAAAGCTTCGTCGCCGGTCTTAACCCTGATCTTTAATATTTTTTAACGCTTTAGAAAGAGCGCTCCGGGCAAACCAGCCTTCCCTCTTTTAAATCCCGCCGGACGAAAGCTTTAAGCTCCAGCCTTATAACTTTTTCTTAAACAGTCAAATCAGCCTAACTAATTTTTAATTTACAGGCTGATCTTTTCCTTAAAGGTCTGTTTGCCATCCTTCATGGCAATGACGATGGCACCGGTAATCGGGTTGTGGTTCTGGTCGAAGGTCAGCTTGCCGCTGGCTACGGGCAGATCCTTGGTAGCAGCGATAGCAGCTGCCAGTTTGGTACCGTCGGTAGTACCGGCCCGCTTCAGAGCATCGGCCAGGATCAAACCGGCATTATAGCCCTGCATAGCAAAGACATCCGGATCTTTCTGGTACATAGCTTTGTAACCCTTGATAAATTTCTGCACGGATTCAGACTTATCATCCGAGGAGAAAGCGCTGGAGAAGTAGCAGTTGTTCAAAGCGGCGCCGCCGGCAATCTCAGCCAGCTTGGGGCTGTCCCAGCCGTCCGAACCCAGCATGGGCACGTTCAAGCCTAACTCTCTGGTCTGTTTAACGATCTTGGAAACTTCTTCATAGTAACCGGGAACATAGATGGCTTCCGGATTAGTAGCTTTAATCTTGGTCAACGCGGCCTTAAAATCAATATCCTTGGACAAGAAGGCTTCCTTGGCTACTACCTGACCGCCGTTCTTCTTCAGGGTCTCTTCAAAGACCTGAGCCAGGCCCTTGGAATAATCGCTGGAAGAATCATAGAGGATAGCAATCTTTTTAACGTGCAGGGTCTTATCAGCGAAAGTGGCCATGACCTGACCCTGGAACGGATCGATGAAGCAGGCCCGGAAGATAAACGGTTTAGCCTTGCCGTCCTTACCCACGGTTACGCCGGGGGCGGTGGCGCAGGGAGCGATCAAAGGCACCTTGCTGCCGGTAACGATAGGATCAGCCGCCGAAACACAGCCGCTGGTGGCCGGTCCGACTACGGCTACGACCTTATCCTTGGTTACGATCTTGGTAACGGCGTTGCCAGCTTCCGCCGGCTCGGATTTATTATCGCTTTCTACCACTTTAATCTGTTTACCATTAACCCCGCCGGCTTTATTGATTTCGTCAATAGCCATCTTAAAACCGCTCAGGGTAGACTTGCCGTAATTGGCCACGTTACCGGTCAATTCAAAGCTGGCGCCTACGGTAATTTCCTTAGCGCTGTCCGCGCTTTTTTTAGCGCCGCCGCCGCACCCGGCTGTCAAAGCTGCGAGCATCAAACCCGCTAAAGCCACTCCAGTAACCTTTTTCCATGTTTTCATTTTGTTCTTTCCCTTCTTCTTTCCATAATATTAGTTGTCCCCTTCAGGTGTTGATAGCGGCCCCCTCGGCCCGTGTACTGGTTTTCCCGTACAAAACAACCCTAGGCGACTATTTCTCTATATTATAAGTAATTGTTCATACTTTTGTCAACTATATTTTGCAAATTTATTATACATCTGGAAAAACTTCTTCTAAAACGTAACATTTTTTGCAGAAATGCAGAATTTGTATTTTATTAAAAGATTTATGTCTCATGTACATAGACTTATAAAATAATTCACTGCTGAAATGTATAAAAGTTTACCTGTTTTACGATTATTTTCCATAAACTGTAATAAATACTAGTTTTTATCGTGGAAAATTTAGGGTAAGCGGCCAAAAAGTTAAGCCTCTTTGACCTTTAGGGAACCTTAAAGGCTCACTTTAGGTAAAGAGGCTTATAACTAGCTTACAGTCAGAACGAATTACCCTTGAAGCTTTGCGGTGCCACTTACACAGCTGCGTCCCGCACTGCCAGCTAAGTTCAATTTTTTCTTTAACTTTCTTCCTATTTTATAAACTTCACATGCTTAATAATTTCCTCGTAGGCCTGATCCCGCTTTTTAATGAACTCGGCCCGGTTTACCTCCGCCAGGTTGTGACCGTGGGCATCAATGGAGACAATCAAGGGGCCAAACTCCTTGACCCGGCTCTTCCACAAAGTTTCCGGCATGCCTAAATCCCGCCACTGGGCATCCTCAATCTCTTCCACGGTGGTAGCGGCGATAACCGCGCAGCCTGCCGGGAAGACGCAGAAGATAGCTTTATGTTCCTGGCAGGCCCTCTGGGTCCCGGGTCCCATGCCTCCCTTACCTACGATCAGCTTTACGCCGGTCTTCTTAATAAAGGCTTCCTCGAATTTTTCCATCCGCATGGAAGTGGTGGGCCCTACAGAAACCATCTCGAACTTATCGGGCTGCCCCTTAATAGGCCTGACGATGGGACCCGCATGTAAGATAGCGCCGTTTCTTACATCCACGGGCATCTCCCGTCCCTCTTCAATCACCCGGCGGTGAGCCACGTCGCGGCAGGTGGTGATATGCCCCGTCAAATAGATGATGTCCCCGCATTTAATATTTTCCAGATCCGCAGCTTGAATAGGCGTATGTAATACAATCTTAGCCATTATAATTCTACCTCCTTATGAGAAGTGATGGTATAGTTCAGGTCCTTGTCGAACTTAATGTGACCCCGGCGATGGTTCCAGCAGCCGATGTTCACCGCTACCCCGATGGTGGACGGGTGACGGGCCGTATTCTCAATATGTACGCCCAGGACGGAGCTGTCCCCGGTAAAGCCCTGGGGTCCCAGACCGATGGCATTGATGCCGTCTTCCAGCAGTTTTTCCATCTCGGCGGCCCGGGCGTTGCTATTATGACTGCCTAAGGGACGCATCAGGGCCTTTTTGGATAAAAGGGCCGCGGTTTCTACGGAAGTAGCTACCCCTACCCCTACCAAAAAAGGCGGGCAGGCGTTGGGACCATAGGAAGTCATCCGCTCCAGCACAAACTTGGTCACCCCTTCATAGCCCTCGCCCGGCATCAGCACCATGGCATGGCCCGGCAAGGTACAGCCGCCGCCGGCCATATAGGTATCAATCTCACAGGTATCCGCATCCGGTACGATCTCCCAGAAAACCGTCGGCGTGCCCTTGCCCACGTTCTTGCCTGTATTGTACTCATCAAAGGTCTCCACGCTGTTGTGACGTAAAGGCGCCTTAATGGTCGCCTGCACGGTCGCTTCCTTCAGCAGCGCTTCCAGTTCGCCTATCAGGGGGAAGCTGGTTCCGCACTTCACAAAGTACTGCATTACCCCGGTATCCTGACAGGCGGGCCGGTTTAATTCCGCCGCCAGCTTCTGGTTGCGGGCGTAAGTTTCATACAAAATCTTGGCAATGGGCACCGTCTCCTTGGCCGCCAGCTCCTTAAGCTTCGCTTCCACGTCATCGGGCAGATGTTTGCCGCTGTAATCTACAAATTTGGCCATGATATCGGTCATCTTAGCCACTTGTTCTTGTTTGTTCATGTTCATATCCTCCTTAAATTTTACTTGATAATGCTCAGATTAGACGGAGCCGGCAGTCAGCCGGCTTTTGCGGTTTACCGGGTACTAAAAGCTTCTTTTTCTTTCTATTATATATATGATTATTATACGTCCTTCAGCCGTTCTCCTTTACTCAGCCCGGATAAAAGGGGAAGAAGATGGGCAGCAGTACCAGGCTGACCACGGTAGCTACCAGGATTAAGGGCAGACCGGCTTTGGTGTAATCTAAAAAGCTGTAACCACCCGGCCCCAGGACCATGGTATTAGCCGGCATCCCGATAGGAGTAGCATAAGCGCAGGAGCCGCCGATAACCGTAGCCATGATGACCGCCCTGGGATCAGCGCCCATCCCGGCCGCAATACTGATACTGATAGGAACCAGAAGCGCCGTGGTAGCCGTGTTGCTCATAAAATTCGTAAGGACGCAGGCAATCATGAAAACCGCTACCAGCAGCATAAAGGGCGAAGCATTCTGCCCTAACAGCCCGATGACGGAGGTGGCGATGGCCTTACCGGCACCTGTCTTCTCCAAGGCGGTGGCCAGGGATAAGGTACCACCGAACAAAAAGATGGTCTGCATATCAATAGCTTTATAAGCCTGCTTTTCACTGATAACCCCGGTGAGCACCAGGGCGATGGCACCGATGCAGCCGGAGATGGCCAGCTTGATGCCCAGCTGCTTCTCAAAAATCATAGCCAGGATTGTTAAGACCAGGATGATTAAAGAAAGATTCTTCTTCCACCGTGGCACCCTGCTGTAATCAAGGACCTGGTCAAAAGCAGTGTCACCCGCCGTGTTGCTCTTGTTGGGCAGCAGCTTATAACCAAAAGTGGCAAAGTAGATAATCCCGGCCACCAAAATGGGCAGCCCCACCAAAGCATATTCAAAGAAACCATAGGACAAGCCGATTTTTTGCACGGCCGCCTGCCCGATCATATTGCCGGGAGCGCCGATCAGGGATAAGTTGCCGCCCATAGCGGCGGCAAAAACCAGCGGCATCAAGAGCCGGGACTTAGAAAAACCAGACCGGGAGGCGATACCGATAACTACGGGGATTAACACGGCCGCCGTACCGGTATTAGAAAGAAACCCGCTCATGGTACCCGTAATGACCATCACCGCCACGATTAATTCTCTTTCCGTCTTGGCAAAACGGGTTACTAAACCGCCCACCTCATTGGCCATACCGGTTTCAAAAAAGGCACCGCCGACAATAAACATCGCCACAAATAAGATTACATTAGAATCCACAAAACCTGCAAAAGCTTCTTTCATGGTCAGGACCTTCGTCAAAACCAATCCTACGCACACAATCATAGAGGTCAAAGCCAAGGGAATTTTTTCCCAGACGAACAAAATAATCGAAAAAACTAAAAAAATCAGGGTGATTGCCACTGGTGTCATATAATCCGCTCCTTTGCTAGATATTTTCGATAATTGGATATTTTACCAGGCGCCTTTATATTTTATAAATGATAATGTATCCAATTCATGTTTATAATATAAAGCCCTTGGCTCAAAAAGTCAAGGGCTTTTATTAAATAGTTTGCGGTTTAACTACAATGGAATCTTTTTCAGCGATGCTTTCTCTCTTTAGAAGCGGCTTTTGCGGTGTTAATCCTTCCCGGAAACTAACTTTTTAAACAGCTCAACGCAGTCTTGTATCTTCTTTAGGCCTTAGCGGCGTTCAAATGAGTCAGGATATTTTCCATGCTGCGATGGATATGTTCCCGCATAAATTTACGCGCCTGTTTGGCGTCATGCTTCCTGATGGCATTCATAATGAGAGCATGTTCCTTCATAGAGATTTGCGCATACTCCTGCTCCGTCACCTTATAGCCCATGGACAGGCCGTTCCACAAAGAGGAAAGCAGCATCTCCATCTTCAAATTTCCGGCTGCCCTCCAGATGGCTAAATGCCAGCTTTGGTTATATTTCTTATAATCCTGATAACGTTCTTCCTTGAGACTTTGGCAGGCACTTTCATAGACCTCTTCTATCTGAGAGATATCTACGCCCTTGCCTGCGGCCTTGGCAGCAGCTTCGCTTTCTAACACCGCCCGGGTTTCGTAATGGTCATGAATTGTCTTAGCGTTAACCCCCAGGACCAGGGCCCCCTTATTAGGACGCAGCCTGATCAACCCGTCTCCGGCCAGAATCTGAAAAGCTTCCCTGACCGGGGTTATAGAAACCCCTACGTATTTGGCCATGCCTTCTAAAGTAATCTCCTGTCCTTCCATCAGTTCCCGGGACAAGATGGCTTTACGCAGGACGGAAGCCACCATCTCTCTGGCCGGCAGCAGATGGATCCGGGAAATATTCATGAGTGGCAGTTCCTTAGCATCGGCCTGAGTCAACGGCTGCGCTTCCAGAGCAGGGGCGTTATTAAAAGGAACGGCTAAGTCTGCCTTGAACCCAGCTTTTTTCCTCCCGGATTTCCCTATGACAGATTCTGTCACGCTTTTTTTCTTTTTGTTTTTTTTCTCTGCTCCTTCCGGCTTACCTGACCAGGACCCGGGCGCTGCTACCTGCATATGGCGATTGTCTAAGCGCTCTACGTAACCTTCTAAAACCAAGGCTTGTAAAGCTTCCCGAACCGGCATCCGGGAAACCCCAAAAGCCTGGGCCAGTTTTTCCTGTACTAATTCTTGCCCCGGCAATAATTTACCGGCTTCTATTTCTTTTTTAATAGCCTCCCCAATTATCTCCCGGGAAGACGGATTTATTTTAAGAGCAGCCTTCATAATTTCCCACCTTGTTTAAACTTACCTTTTGTCATCCTTAATATCTTTTTAACTACCAATTAACTACCCAAATTTTTCAACTACCAATAATCTTTTAACTGCCACTTCTTTCTAACTGCCAATGCTAACTTTTTAACTAGGATTGAGAAGAATCGTTGCAAACGTCGTAAAATCGTTTTTGGGCAATTTTAAGCAATTTACGATCTAATCCTTGCATTTATGGGAAAACGACCTTCTAACTTAATTTTAGGAGGTCGTTTTTTACTGATTTTATAAGAAAATTTTCGCCAGGATAACCACCACCAGCAGAGCCGGTATTTGATTGGCAATTCTTACCGTCATGATTTTAATCATATTACAGGCAATCGCCATAATAAGAACTCCACCGGCGGCGGTCAGCTCCGTCATAATTTCCGGCGTCATAAAACTCTGCATATAAACGGCCAGAATAGTTAAGGACCCCTGATACAAGAACACCGAAAGAGCCGATAAAGCCACGCCGATTCCCAGGTTAGCCGTAAAGATAACCGCCGTAATGCCGTCCAGGGTAGACTTGGCAAACAGAATCTGATGGTCCCCCACCAGCCCGTCCTGGATACTGCCCACGATAGCCATAGCGCCAATGCAGTAAATCAGGCTGGCGGCGATAAAACCTTCCCCGATACTGCCGGCCGGTGTAGACGATTGTTTGTGGCGGGCCACCTTAGCCTCCACCCAGTTACCGAACCTGGTCAGGTAATTATCGATATCCAAAGCTTCGCCCACCGCCGTACCTAAAACTATGCTTACGATTACCAGGATAATCTGCTTACTCTGCAGGGCCATCTGTAAACCAATGACCAGAATGCACAACCCCACTCCCTGCAAAATAGTCTCCTGCCATTTTTGGGGGAAGCCCCGTTTCAACACCAGACCTAACATACTGCCGCCCAGAATGGCGGCCACATTAACTAATGTTCCTAATCCTATCATTAATTTAACTGCCGGACCAAGGTCCAGCCTACCTGCCTTCCCTACCTTACACAGTAAAATTTCGGTTTTTTCCTTTGACTTTTAAACTGGGCGCCGCAGCTACTGCTTCCTTGCCTTGCAGCAGATCATAGATACGGCCCAAGTCATCTTCCGAGTAATACTCAATCTCTATGCGGCCTTGTTTTTCATTTTTCGGTACCACCCGGACCTTTGTGCCTAAAAAAGCGACCAGGGACTCTTCAAAAACTTTATGGTGGATATCCTGTTCCACCGGCTCTTTAGTCCGGCTGGAAGATTTATTAGCTTTTTTTCCATCTTCCCCGGCCGCATCAACTACCTCTACCCGGTTTTCCTCCACCTTAACCTGATGGCCGGCCTTTAATTCTTTGACCACGTCTTCCACCAGACGGGCGCTCCAGTCGCCGGCTTTAATCTCTCCGGCTAGCAGCAGCTGCTGCTGTTCTTCTCCCAGGGACAACAAAGGTTTCACCTGTCCCATGGTCAATTTTTCCTGGATCACATCCTGGCGGATTTCCGCCGGCAGACGCAAAAGCCGCAAAATATTAGCTACCGCCGCCCGGCTGCGGCCCACCTTCTCCGCTGCCTCTTCCTGGGTCAACCCATAACTGTTCATCAGATACTGAATACCCTCTGCCTCTTCGATAGGATTAAGGTTATGGCGCTGAATGTTTTCCACCAGGGCCAGTTCCATCATCTCCTGGTCCGTATAATTCTTCAGCAGCACCGGCACCGTGGTCAAACCAGCTTCTTTGGCGGCCCTTAGACGCCGTTCCCCTGCTACCAGCTCATAACCGCTGTCCTTTTGACGGGCAATCAGGGGCTGAATAATGCCATGCTCCTTAATGGAAGCCACCAGTTCCTGCAGCTTATCTTCGTCAAATACCTTCCGCGGCTGAAAAGGATTAGGCTTAAGGTCACTAACCTTGATAGTTTCAGTACCAGGCTCCCCGGTAGTCTCTATCTTAGTTTCCACCGCTTCCGCGTACTGGGAATCGCTAGATCCGAAAATTGCGTTCAAGCCCTTCCCCAGGCCATGTTTAGTGGTCTTACTCATCCCCGATGACCTCCTTGGCCAAATCCAGATAAACCAGCGCACCCTTGGATTTAGGGTCATAAACCAGCACCGGCTCACCATGACTGGGCGCTTCGCTTAAACGTACATTCCGAGGAATGATGGTATTATACATTTTGGTATTAAAAAACTTCTGTACCTCATTAACCACGTCAGTGGATAAATTAGTCCGGGCGTCAAACATGGTCATGACCACCCCTTCCAGCTTCAAAGCTGGATTAAGGTTCCGCTGCACCAGTTGAATCGTATTCATCAGCATACTGACCCCTTCCAGGGCATAAAACTCGCACTGGATGGGGATCATCACCGAACTGGCGGCGGTCAGGGCATTTACTGTTAAGAGTCCTAAAGACGGGGGACAATCAATCAAAATATAATCATAATTATGTTTAACCCGCTCCAGCGCCGTCTTCAGCCTTGTTTCCCGGCTCATGGTGTTAACCAGCTCTATTTCCGCTCCCGCCAGCTGAATCGTCGCCGGCAAAATCTCCAGATTATCGTACCTGGTCTTCAGGATAACCTGGGCAGCCGGAACATCATTTATCAAAGTATCATAAATGCATTTTTTTATATCCTGCTTGTCAAACCCTAAACCACTGGTCGAATTGCCCTGCGGATCCGAATCAACGATCAGGACTTTGCGGTTCATGGTAGCCAGACTGGCAGCCAGATTAACCGTGGTAGTGGTCTTACCTACGCCGCCCTTCTGATTAGCTACTGCTATTACCTTAACCAAAGTGACTCCTCCTTTATTTCCTTGTACGTAGTTTATTTTAACACATTTTGCGAAATATTAATACTCCCAGTTTCCCGGTTCTTTGTTTCACGTGAAACAAAGAACTTTTCGGTTATATTTTATATCTGAAGGTAGGTGATCTTACGAACAACTTCTACAAACAAGATGCTAAACTAACTAACCCGTTAAAGCTGATGTTGTTTCACGTGAAACAAAAAGATAACCTCCAGTTAAAGTTTATCGTGCTGTTACTTTAAACTGGAGGTTATCCACATATTTTTAAAGTTATCAACAGGTTTTCTGTGCATAACTTTTTATTTTGCATGTTTATTCCCTTTGGTATTCTTAATCCTTAAAGTCACCACTACCTCATCGCCTTCTAAATCCTGAGTCATCTGAGCCGGAATACCTGATTTTTGAATGGTATTATAAATTTGCTTAATGCTGTTCACATAAATTCTCACATCATTAACGATGACAATCCGGTTCTTATGATTGTCCGTCTCCGCAGATAAAAGATTTTCTATCAAATTCTCCGTCTGCCGTACATTAAGCTTCTTTTTTACCACAACTTGGATTACTTTTAACTGGGAGTCATCCCCCTCCAGCTTTAACAGGGCCCGGGCATGACGTTCTGACAAGCCTTGCTTCCGGATTTCCATGCGCACCGCCGGACTTAGCTTTAACAAACGCAGCTTATTAGCCACCGTAGACTGCTTTTTTCCAACCCGGGAAGCCATACCGTCCTGAGTCAGCTGGAACTGGGTCATCAGCTTTTCATACCCTTCCGCCTCTTCCAGAAAATGTAAATCTTCCCGCTGGAGATTTTCAATCATGGCAATCTCCGCCATCTGCTCCGGAGTATATTCGCTAATAATAACCGGGATTAAATCCACGCCTGCCAACTTAGAAGCTCTCAACCGCCGCTCACCGGCAATCAATAAAAACCGTCCGTCACCGTAAGGGGCTACCAGTAAAGGCTGGAGCACTCCCACCTGCTTAATGGAAGCCGCTAAATCTGCCAGCGCTTCCTCATCAAACTCCTTACGAGGTTGATAAGGATTAGGTACCACTTTCTGAACCGGCACCCGGACCACTTCCACCGGGGTCACCGGTTTGGCCGCGCTTTTAACCTCTAGGGCCTCTCCCAGCATGGGAAATCCGTCATCAGGCATGTCTATTCCTCCCATCATAATATAGGCTTTTTAGCCGGCAGTCCGGCTTTACGCGGATAAGCTTCAGGGGTAGGCTTAATCTTCTTAATCCTGATAATGGCCCGGCCGTCATCCAGTCCGGGCAGGGTCACCGGCTCCGCTTGAACCAGTTCTCCGCCTAAAACTTTCAGGGACCGTGCGCTTTCCTCAAGCTCAGTTTGATATTTACTGCCTTTCAGGGCGATAAAAAATCCTCCCACTTTAACCAGGGGCAAACAGAGCTCCGCCAAGACCGCAAGCTTAGCTACTGCTCTGGCCGTAACTAAATCAAATTGACCACGGTACAATTTATTCTGGCCCGCATCTTCCGCCCGCATATGTACACAGCTAATCTCTTGAAGTTTAAGCTCCGCAATCACCGTCTCTAAAAATTTTAAGCGCTTCGCTAAAGAATCCAGGAGTACTACCTTTAAAGAAGGACAGTAAATCTTCAAAGGGATACCAGGAAATCCCGCCCCGCTGCCAACATCTATCAAAGACCGGCCCGTGAAAAATTTATCTTCAAAAGCCAGCAAAGAATCTATAATATGCTTAACCGCCACGTCCTCCGGGGATGTTAAAGCCGTCAGATTCAGTTGTTTATTAGTTTCTACCAAAAGTTTATAATAAATATTAAACTGTTCCAGCTGGAGGTCCGTAAAACTTAAACCAGCCTCCGGTCCTTTTTCCGCCAGGATTTCCTTAAATTCCATATCCAGCCTCCTGAAAAAAACTCCGACCTTAAACTAACTCTCTTAAGCTTCACCGCCCGCAGCCGCTTCTTCCGATCTTCTTCTAGCTTCCAGGGCGATCATCAAAACGCTCACATCAGCCGGCGAGACCCCGGAGATACGGGCCGCCTGTCCCAAGGAAACCGGTTTAACCCGTTCCAGCTTCTCCAGTGCTTCACTGGATAATTCTTTCAGCTCCCGATAGCCAAAATCACCCGGGATTTTTTTATTTTCCAGCTTAAGGGCCCGGGCCACATCGGCCTTCTGCTTATTAATATACCCTTCATACTTGGCATGAATCTCGGCCTGCTCCGCCACCACCGGGCTCACTTCCGGCACCGGGAATAAACTTTTAAGCACCTGATAGTTCATCCCCGGCCGCTTCAAAAGATCCAAATAAGTGGAAGCCGTACGTAAAGGCAAAGCCCCCGCCTGCACCAGACGGCCATTATTTTCTTCCGTGGGACCCAGCCGGTTAGTATTTAAAAAAGCCAGCAGCCGTTCCAGTTCGCTGCGCTTAGAGGTAAACTGCTCATAACGCTGGTCATCCACCAGTCCCACCTGCCGGCCCAGCTCGGTCAACCGCAAATCCGCATTGTCCTGCCGGAGCAAAAGCCTGTACTCCGCCCGGCTGGTCATCATCCGGTAAGGCTCACTGGTTCCCTTGGTCACCAGGTCATCGATCAGCACCCCGATATAGGCTTCGCTGCGTTTTAAGACCAAGGGCTCCCGGCCCCGAATCTTCTTCACCGCGTTAATCCCGGCTATCAGTCCCTGGGCCGCCGCTTCCTCATAGCCGCTGGTACCGTTGGACTGACCGGCTGAAAATAAGCCGCTGATAGCCTTATGCTCCAGGGAAGCTTTTAACTGCAGGGGGTCCAGACAATCATAGTCAATGGCATAGCCGGCCCGCATCATCTTCACCTGCTCCAGGCCGGGAATAGTCTGCAAAAACTGCAGCTGCACCTGGGCGGGCAGGGAAGAACTCATCCCCTGCACATACATCTCCAGGGTATCCCGCCCTTCCGGCTCAATAAAGAGCTGATGCCGGTCCTTATCGGCAAAACGGACAATCTTAGATTCAATGGAAGGACAATAACGAGGGCCGATCCCTTCCACCAGTCCGTTAAACATACCGGACAGCTTTAAATTTTTCTTAATGATCTCATGGGTCCGGTTATTAGTATAAGTCAGCCAGCAGGGAACCTGCTGCCGGGAAGTTATCTTACTAATATAAGAGAAATTACGGGTCTCCCTGTCCCCTTCCTGGATCTGCATCTTGCTGTAATCCAGGCTCCGGGCATCCACCCTGGCGGGAGTACCGGTCTTAAAGCGCATCAGCTCCACCCCGCACTCCTGTAAGGAAGCAGACAGCTTCAGCGCCGAACGCAAACCGTTAGGACCCGAATCATAGTTCACCGTGCCATAAACAATCCGGCCTCTCAGGTAAGTACCGGTAGCCAGGATCACACACTTTGCTTCAAAGAGTTCGCCCGTCTCCGCTTCAACCCCCAGAACCTGTCCGTTTTGCACATGGAGCTTGTCGATCATCAGCTGCTTCACTTCTAAATTAGCCTGCTGCTCCACAATCTTTTTCATCAATGTATGATAAAAAGGCTTATCTGCCTGAGCCCGCAAAGAATGCACCGCATAGCCCTTGCCGGTATTCAGCATCCGCATCTGGATACAGGCCTCATCAGCGCTGATACCCATCTGGCCGCCCAGGGCGTCAATCTCCCCTACCAGCTGACCCTTGGCGCTGCCGCCTACTGAAGGGTTACAGGGCATCAAAGCAATATTATCTAAGGACAAGGTAGCCAGCATCGTTCTGGCTCCCAGCCTGGCCGCTGCCAAAGCCGCTTCTACCCCGGCATGACCGGCTCCTATGACGATTACGTCGTAACTATCAACTATTAACACAGTTTCATCTCACTTAGATCTGACCCGATTAATACCAGGTCCGGATAAGGTTTTCTTACTCCATCATTCTTTTAATATATCACCGAAGGTTGCTTCATCAGTTACACAACCAGATCGTTTTTCTAAACTAATATATAACCAGTTCTTAGTACCAGGTAATGCTATTTTCCCACGCAGAACCTGGCAAAAATCTCACTGATAATCTCATCGCTCCTGGTCTCACCGGTAATCTGTCCCATAAGGGCCAGGGCATCTTTAATATCTATCACCAGGCAATCATAGGGGCGTCTTTCCTCACAGCCGATGCAGGCTTCGTCCAGACTAACCTTAGCCTGGCGCAGCAATTCCTCCTGCCGGGCGTTCTGTACAAAAAGTCCTTCCCTCAGATTGCCCTGCTTGCCGTAGACGAACCTTTCCAGCCAGGCCTGAAACTCGGGCAGGCCGGACCTGGTTTTAGCCGACAGCTCCAGCACCCGGTCCGGGTCACACAACTGTTTTAATTCCGCCGTCACTCCGCAGGCCGGCAAATCGGTCTTATTAACAATGATAACATATGGCCGGGACAAGACTAAATTTAAAATCTCTCGGTCCGCGGGCTGCAAAGCCTCCGACCCGTCCACCACCACGATGGCCAGCTCACTTTTCTCCAGGCTGGCCTTACTCTTGGCAATGCCGATTTTTTCGATGCTGTCCTCGGTGGCATGAATGCCCGCCGTATCAATTAAGAGCAGAGGGATACCGTTAATCATAAACTGCTCCTCAATCACATCCCTGGTCGTGCCGGCCCGGTCCGAAACAATAGCTCTTTCCTCATCCAGCAGCATATTAAGCAAACTGGACTTACCTACGTTGGGCCGCCCTACGATGGCAGTACGCAGCCCCTCCTGCAAAATACGTCCGGTCTGGGCCTGCTGCACTAAAATATTTACTTGTTCCCGGGTCTTTTCCAGCTGCTCTTTAACCTCCGGATAAGTTACATCTTCAATATCCTCCTCCGGATAATCAATCACAGCTTCCAGGTGCACCACTTCATCTAACAAGGACTTCCGAATCTTGGCCAGTTCCCGGGACAAGGCGCCCCCTTCCTGACGGAGGGCATTTTTTAAGCCTGCCTGACTGCGGGAAGTGATGATATCCATCACCGCTTCCGCCTGAGTCAGGTCAATCCTTCCGTTCAAGAAGGCTCTTTTGGTAAACTCACCCGGCTCCGCCGGACGGGCACCCTTTTTATATAATTGGGCCAGGATAGTTTTTAAACTCTCCACCCCGCCGTGACATTGTATTTCCACTACGTCTTCCGCCGTATAGGAGCGGGGCCCCTGCATATAGACCAGCAAGACCTCGTCGATAGGATCTTTTTTCTCATCTACTATTTTACCATAAATCATGGTATGGGAAGGATAAGCTTGAATTTTTTTCCCGGAAGCAGCTTGAAATATTTCCTGGGAAATAGCTAACGCTTCCGGCCCGCTGAGACGTATAATACCGATAGCCCCGACCCCTAAGGCCGTAGCGATGGCACAGATAGTATCTTCATTTGCTGCCAGCTTTGTTATTTCTTCCATATCTAAACCTTAACCTTTATATGTACCTTTCATGGTCAAAAAATGTCCAGATTAACCAGACAGCCTTAACTTTTAACCTGCTAATAAGTTTTAAACTTACAATTTTAAAACTTCTGAACTTTAAACTACTTTCTCACAACTATCCTTATTAAAGAAGGAGCTGTCTCCAGGGAAACAGCTCCTTACATGCTTATTTTTTTAGTTCGATTACTACCCGGCGATAAGGATCACTGCCCTCACTAAGGGTCGTAACGCTCTTATCAGCCTGCAGGGCTGTATGTATAATTTTTCTTTCGTGAGGATTCATGGGTTCCAAAACTACCTTCTGCCCACTCTTCTTAACCTTTTCGGCTAATCTCTTAGCCAAACGGGTCAAGGTCTCCACCCTTCTGTCCCGGTAATCTTCCACGTCGATGACGATATGCATCCGGCTGGTCGCGTTCTTATTAGCCACCAGGTTAGTCAGATACTGGAGCGCGTCCAGGGTCTGGCCGTGCTTGCCGATGAGGATGCCCATGTCGTCCCCGTGCAGCTTAATAATTACGCTGCCCAGGTTACGGTTCACGAACTTCTCCATGACCACCTTAATCTTCATGGCTTCGAAAATTTTTCTTAAAAATTCCTTAGCCGCTTCCACCGCTGCTTCGTCCACCACAAACTCCCGGGATTCTTTCCGGGCGGTATGCTCTTCCGCCGCCTGGCACTCCGCCGGTTTAACAGCCTCAGCTTCAGGTTTCTGCTTTTCCTCCGGAGCTTCTACTTTATCGGCTCCCTCTTCCCTGGTAACTTCGGCCGCGGCTTCCGCTAAAATCTGCTGTACTGTAGGTTCCGGTTCAGCCTTAGGGGTAACCTTAATCTTGGCCTTGCGGCTTACCAAACCAAAAAAACTCTTAGAAGGTTCTTCTAAAACTTCTACTTCCACCTGGTCCCTGGTCAGGTTTAATTCCTGCAGGGCTTCGGCTAAAGCGTCCTCTACCGTCTTAGCAACTTTTTCTACCGCCGTCATTTTATTCTACTCCTTCGTAATGTTACTTTTTCGTAGGACCCAGCCCGATATGGTTCATGTAAGCTTGCTGAGCAATCTGCATGATGTTCATGACCACCCAGTATAAAACCAGGCCGGCCGGGAAACTGATGCTGATGTAGCCGATAAAGATGGGCATGAAGTACAGCATCATCTGATTTTGCATGCTCTTGGTATCCGTCATGGTCTGACGGGTCTGGATATAGGTAGTTAAAGCCGACAGTACAGGCAAAATATACAATTGATCCGGATCAGCGATGGAACTCATCCATAAGAAATTAGCCGGACCTTCGTAGGCGAAATCCCGGATGCCATAGAAAATGGCGAACAAAATCGGCATCTGCACTACTAAAGGCAGACAGCCGGCCAAGGGATTAACTCCCCGGCTCTGGTATAATTTAGCTAACTCCTGGTTTAAACGTTCCTTATCATCCTTATACTTAACCTGTAATTCCTTCATCAAAGGCTGAATTTCCATCATGGCCTTGGTAGACTCAATCTGTTTCTTGGTCAAGGGATACAACGCCAGTTTAATAATAATGGTCATCAAAATAATAGCCAGGCCATAGTTAGCCAAGCCCAAAGTTCCAGTAAAATGGTACAGGACGGTCACGACCTGCTGTACGATGCCGCTCAAAAAATCCACAATATCACTCCTTATAATAGTTCCAAGCCATAGGCCTACTTAACAGGATCATAACCGCCAGGATTCCAGGGGTGGCAGCGGCAAATACGTTTCACAGCCATCCATGATCCCTTCATGATACCTTTTTTGCGAATGGCTTCAATTGCATACTGAGAGCAGGTTGGATAAAACCTGCAAGTGGCAGGGAATAACGGGGAAATAGCTAACTGATAAAATCTAATACCGGCAATCAAAACCAATTTTATTACATATTTGAAAAAATTCTTTCCTAAATTAAAAATTCTGCTAACTGCTGACATAAGTTTACTCCCGGCGCATTAAAGCCGCCCTCCTAGCCAGACGGAGAAAAACTCTTTCATAGGTTTTTAAATCTGCCTGGGCCAAACGTTTCCTGGCTACCCAGATCAATCGGATATTATCATTTAATTCGCCTTTATGCAGACGAAAGACCTCCCGCATCATACGTTTGACATGATTACGGGTGACGGCGTTGCCCATTTTCTTACCGACAGCAAAACCTACCTGTATTTTTTCATTTTTGCCCGGCAAAACATAGAAAACAGACATTCCGTCTACTACAGAATGTCCTTTTTCATACACATTCTGAAATTCCTTACTGGATTTTAATTTATTCAGTTTCGGAAAACCGAATTTCTTCATCTTAAATAAGTTACTCCTGTCCATATGGAAAAAATAGGCCACATTAAGCGGCCTATTTTATGAGCTAAGCAGAAATTTTCTTTCTGCCCCTTAAACGCCTGCGCTTGAGGACCTGACGTCCACCAATCGTTGCCATTCTTGCTCTGAAACCATGAGTTGTCTTCCTGCGATGATTATTTGGCTGAAAAGTACGCTTCATTGTATAAACCTCCTTACCATGCTCAAGTTTTATCAATTTATCTTAATTGAATTGATAGCTACGACGATTATAATAAAAACTGAGCTCAGTGTCAAGCTTTTCACAAGATATTTTTAGAAGATAATTTTAGAAAATCCTATCTACCTGTGGATAACTTTCCAGATTTATGATAAAATAGATAAGATAAATTGAGAAAGGATGTTGCAGAAACATGCAAGATTATGAAGTAACCAAGGTCTGGTCCCGTCTGATTGAAAAATTGAGCCGTTCTATCAGCGAAGACAATTTTAAGATGTACATCAATCAGATGAAACCCTTTAAGATTGAAGATAATACCCTGATTGCCACAGTAACCAGCTCTACCTTAAAAAATGCCATCGAGCAGAAATTTTTGTCCATCATGAATGGTATACTGACTGAGATCACCAACAATAAAGATTTCACCATGGCCATCTGGATTGACGAAAAAAGCCGGGATATAGTCAGCGTCCCTAAAGAAAATTACGAACCAGTCAATCTCTTTAAGGACGAACCGGCCGAAGAAAAATTCGAAAGCCATCTGAATAAAAATCAGCGCTTTGATAACTTCGTAGTCGGCAATTCCAACCGCTTTGCTTGCGCGGCGGCCCAAGCCGTAGCCACCAAGCATCTGGCGGAAGCCTACAATCCCCTTTTCATCTACGGCGCTTCCGGTCTGGGCAAAACCCATCTGATGCAGGCCATCGGCAATGCTCTTTTAGCTAATAATCCTCAACTAAAAGTCTTATATCTTACCAGTGAAACCTTTACCAACGAAATCATCAACTCCATCCAGAATAAAACTACCGAGACTTTCCGTAAAAAATACCGGAACATCGACTGTTTAATCATCGATGATATTCAGTTCTTAAAAAATAAGGAAATGACCCAGGAAGAATTCTTCCATACTTTTAATACCTTAAAAGAGGCCAACAAACAGATCATCATCTCCAGCGACCGTCCTCCCAAAGATATGGACAATCTGGAAGACAGGCTGCGCAGCCGTTTTGCCAGCGGCTTAACCGCTGATATTCAGCCGCCGGATTTGGAAACCAGGATTGCCATTTTACGCAAAAAGGCCGAACTGGAAAAGGTCAACCTGCCCAACGATGTTATTCAACTGATTGCTACCAGCATCAACAGCAACATCAGAATGATCGAGGGCGCTTTTAACCGGATCGTGGCCTATTCGGATCTGATGCAGGTTCCTATTGATGTTAACGTGGCCCATAATGTACTGGATGAGTTCAGCAACAATATCCAGCAGACCATCACCATCGATAAGATTATTACTTACATCTGTACCTATTATAAGATTAAGGTAGAAGATCTATTGGGCAAGAAACGTCCCAAAAATATTGCTAATCCCCGGCAGATAGCCATGTATCTTTGCCGGACCATGACCGAGTCCTCCCTGCCCAAAATCGGCGACTCCTTCGGAGGCCGGGACCATACCACCGTTATTCACGCTTGTGAGAAGGTCTTAAAGATGCGCAAGGAAGACAAAGGCTTTGATAAACTGCTCAACGATTTTGAAAATGAGATTAAGAATAAATGAGTTATACACAGCTTAAGTGGATAAAACAAGCTGATCAGTTCGTAACCCTTTTTACTTGTGGATAAGTTTTAAGACCTGTGGGTTTTGTGGATAAGCCAAACAGCTTATCCACCTACTTTACCACAAGTGCCAACCTGCTTGCTAACAGGAGCAAGGTTAGTTATAAACAGTATAAACAGGTCTTACTACTACGGTTACTAATTTTTAAACTAATACAGCATTAATAAAAAGAAAGGAATGTTGAAGATGATATTTTCTTGTACAACCGCAAGTCTAAACAAAGCAGCTCAAGCAGCTATGAGCGCCGTTCCTTCCAAACCCAGCACGCCTATTTTTGGTGGGATGCATCTCATCGCCACCAAGGATACCATAGAACTGCAAGGCATGGATATTAACCTGGCCATTTCTTGTACCATTAAAGGCGAAGTGGAAGAAGAAGGAGAAATTGTCCTGGCTGCCGCCCGTTTTGCCGAAATGGTTAAAAATATGAACGGCGAGACCGTTAAGATCACCCAGAGCAGAGAAGAAGGCAACGTACGCCTCCAATCCGGCAATACGGATTATAAAATTTTGTTAATGAATGCGGAAGAATATCCTAAGTTCCCGGAATTCAACCCGGCTAAGACTTTTACCCTGCCGGATGAAAAAATCAAAGAACTGATCAAAAAGACGGCCTTTGCCTGTGGCAATGAAACAGAAAGACCTCTGTATACCGGTATCTGGTGTGATATTAAACAGGGGAAAATTACTTTTGTAGGTACCAACAGCCATCGTCTGGCCATTAAATCCATGCCCCTGGAAGGGATAGATGATTTAAGCATTATTATTCCTAACTACCTGATTAAAGAAATCAATAAGAACCTGAACAGCAAACTGCCTCAGGAAGTAAAAATTTCTTTACTTAACAATCAGATTATGGTGGTCATTGACAATCTGGTCATGGTATCCAGGCTGATTGATGCCAAGTTCCCTGATTATAAGATGGTCATTCCCGGCAGTTTTGCCGTAACTACTACGGTCAAGTCTAAGGATTTAGCCGGGGCTGTTTCCCGTATGTCTTTATGCAGCAGCGACGAAAACGATTATAGTATCGTCAAGCTGACCGTGGATCAGGAAGAACTTAAGGTCATGTCCAGCAGCCCGGACGTAGGTACCGGCCAGGAAATTGTCCCCTGCTCCACTACCGGAGAAAAGTTAAACATCGCTTTTAACGCTGTTTACCTGCTGGATATCATGAACAACCTGGAAGCGGAAGAAGCCATCATTCAGTTTAACAACCCCTTAAGCCCGGTTTGCATTAAATCTGCTAAGGATCCGGACTATATCTATATCGTTACTCCGGTCAGGGTCTTGTTCTAAAATTATGAAGCTGGCTGCTTTGAATTTGATTAACTTTCGCAATTACGATCAGTTAGAGCTGAAGTTTGAGGCCATGATCAATGTTTTTTTCGGAGCTAACGCCCAGGGAAAGACTAATTTACTGGAAGCGCTGTATTACAGCGCTTTCGGTCTTAGCCACCGGACCAGCAGGGAAGAGGAATTGATGGAGTTTGGCCGGGACGGGATGGCCGTAGCGGTAGATTTTTATAAAGATGAATTATTACATACTTTGCGGCTGAAACGTTTTGCGGAACAGGGTCAAAGTAAAAAAGCTATCCTGCTGGACGGAAAAAAAATCAGCCGGAAGGAACATTACGGTTATTTAAATCTGGTCATGTTCTCGCCGGAAGATCTGCAGATCGTGAAGGGTGATCCGGCCTTAAGGCGCCGTTTTCTGGATATGGAGATTGCCCAGACCGATGCGGTTTATTATGACCTGCTGGTCAAATATAACAAAAGTCTGCGGCAAAGGAACCGGCTGTTAAAACAAATCCGGGAACTGCATAGTTCCCCGGAGCTCTTGACCAGCTGGGATAGGGAATTAGCCGCTTATGGATCGCAGATCTTAGCCAGGCGGCTGCAAAATTTAACCAGGCTGGCTCATATCGGCCAGGAGATTCTCACTTCTTTGACGGATTGTACCGATGCTTTTACTATTAAATATCAGTTAAAAGGCTGGGAAGAGGAATATTTGTCTGCGGCCGCTTTCTTAAAATACGGTCAAGCCTACTGGCAGGATTTTTACCAGCAAAAATTAAAAGCCGGGCGGACCCGGGACCTAGTCTTAGGTTATACGGGTATTGGCATTCACCGGGATGATTTAGTTTTTTATATTAACGGCCACGACAGCCGCTTTTTTGCTTCCCAGGGGCAGCAGCGCAGCTGCGCCCTGGCTTTGAAGCTGGCTCAGCTGGAGTATGTTAAGTCCAGCTGCGGAGAATACCCTATTATGCTGCTGGATGATGTGATGAGCGAGCTGGATCAGACTCGGCGGCTGCAGTTACTAAAATTTATGGATGGCCGGGTGCAGACCTTTATCACGGTTAATGATAAATTTTTAATCCCCGACCTGCCCCAGACGGATTATTTTGAGGTCCGTCAAGGTTTAGTCCAGCCGGCTGGCAGTACTTTATTTTCTTCTTGACGCAGGTAGCTATGGAAAACGTAGAACAGATTTTATTAAAATTTTTCGGTAAAAATAAAGAACAGCAAAATGAGTTTTTTATCCAGAAACTGCGCCACTACTGGCCGGAAGTCATTGGCAGCGTCAATGCCCGGCACGGGCAGGCCTTGAAGATTGAGCGCCGGGTCCTTTATATTAAAACGGATAGTTCGGACTGGTCCAGTCAGTTCTTAATGTTAAAGCAGGTAATCGTGCAGAAGGTTAACCAGTTTTTGCACACCCCGGCCGTTAAGGATATCCGTCTGGTCAGCGGCCGCTTGAAAAATTACCAGCGGCTGCCTGAAAATACCAGGCTGGTTAAGAGTCAGGGACCTGAAGCTGAAACTTCGCTCCCGGCACTGCCGGAATTAAGTGCGGAGGAAGAAAAGCAGGCTTTGGCTTTGCTGCCTTCCTTTAGCGACGCTAAGCTGGCGGAAAGGGCCGCTCAGGTGCAGCTGCAACGGGCTAAGTTAAAAAAAAGATGGCGGCAGTCCCGGCAGAAGACTTGTGTAAGCTGCGGGGCCTATATCTTTACCGAGGCTGACCTTTGTCCCCTCTGCGCCCGCCAAAAGGAACAGGAAGAAAGAACTCTCCTGGCCCGGGAACTGAGAAGTCGTCCCTGGCTGAAATATGAGGACTTATCAAAAGAGCGGAAATGTGATAAAATATTATTCTCTGCGGTGAAAGATTCCCTGAAAGCTTTTTATTTTGAAAAAGTAAGGACGGACACCGCTTCTTTACAGGAAGAACAGATCGCGGTGCTGCTTCAGAGCGGCAAAAATCCTCAAGATTTGCAGGAACAGGAATATGCCAATATCGTAAGTTTTTTAAGAGGTAAAAAAAATGTACGTACATCTGGGCACCAACTGCATCATTCGCAGCGATAGCATCATCGCCATTTTTAATTTAAAAGAGCAGAAGGATTTTTATAAAACTTTTGCGGACAATTATCAAAAGCACTATGAAGTGGTAAAATTAGCGGAAAATGAAGATTTTTACAGCTGTATCCTGACCGACGATAAGATTTATCTGTCGGCGATTTCCGCCTTGACCATCAAAAAAAGAGCTGAAGATGGTTTTTTCACCTTAAACGAAGCTAATGTTGAACATGTTTAAGGTTAAAGATAATTATTAACGTAATGTTGGAGGTTAGTATGACCGAAAGTAAGGACAAGCCAAATAAGGTGACACCACAGGATTTAACTACGGATGTGGAAAAGATTAAAGAGGAAGAAGAAAAAAAACTAGCAGAGATTTCTAAAAAAATCGAAAAGGCTACCGCGGTGGAAGGCGGTTATGATGCGGATAAGATTCAGGTCCTGGAGGGACTGGAAGCGGTCCGGAAGAGGCCCAGCATGTATATCGGCAGCATCAGCTCCCGGGGACTGCATCATCTGGTGTCCGAGGTAGTGGATAACAGTATTGATGAAGCTTTGGCCGGCTTCTGCGACCATATCGAAGTCTTTATCCATAAAGATAATAGTATCACGGTGGTGGATAATGGCCGCGGTATCCCGGTGGATATGCATAAAACCGGTAAACCGGCGGTAGAGGTGGTCATGACCGTCCTGCATGCCGGCGGTAAGTTTGGTGATGGCGGTTATAAGGTTTCCGGCGGCCTCCACGGCGTAGGTGTTTCCTGCGTTAACGCCTTAAGTGAAAAGATGGAGGTAGAGGTACGCCGTAACGGCAAACGTTACGCCATTGAATTTAAAAAAGGCCATACTTCTATCCCTCTGCACGAGGTAGGTACGGCTGAAGGTACCGGTACCACCATTCATTTTATTCCGGATAGCAGTATCTTTACCGAATTGGTTTATAGTTATGATACCCTGCGTCTGCGGATCAGGGAGTTGGCCTTTTTAAATAAGGGCGTGAAAATTTCCCTTACCGATGAAAGGGACGGCAAATCCGAGACCTTCCATTATGAAGGCGGTATCCTGGAGTTCGTCAAGTATGTGGACCAGAACAAGGACCGGATTAACAGCCAGCCCATCTACGTGGAAGGCGTTAAGGATAATGTCATCGTGGAAGTGGCCATGGAGTACTGTGACATCTACACGGAGAATATCTTTACCTACGTTAATAATATTAACACCGAAGAAGGCGGCACCCATCTGGCCGGTTTAAAACAGGCCCTGACCCGCTCTATCAACGGTTATGCCCGTAAGGTGGGCATGCTGAAGGATAACGATGAGAATTTAAGCGGCGATGATGTCAGGGAAGGTTTAACCGCAGTCTTAAGCGTTAAGGTGCCGGATCCTCAGTTTGAAGGTCAGACCAAGACCAAGCTGGGCAACAGTGAGGTCCGTCCCATCGTGGACGCTCTGGTGACCGGTCAGCTGGAAGAATTTTTTGAAGAAAACCCTTCGGAAGCTAAGAAGATTGTCGATAAATGCATTATTTCGGCCCGGGCCCGGGATGCGGCCCGTAAAGCCCGGGAACTGACCCATAGGAAGAGCGCCCTGGAAATCAGCTCCCTGCCGGGCAAGTTAGCCGACTGTCAGAGCAAGGATAACGTCATGACCGAGATTTACCTGGTCGAGGGCGATTCCGCCGGCGGCAGTGCTAAACAGGGCCGGGACCGTAAGTTTCAGGCTATCCTGCCTTTAAGGGGCAAGATTTTGAACGTGGAGAAGGCCCGCATGGACCGTATGCTCAGCAGCGAGGAGATCCGCAACATGATTACGGCCTTCGGCTGCGGCATTGGCGAAGATTTTGATTTGACCAAGGCCCGCTACGGCAAGATTATCATCATGACCGATGCCGATGTGGACGGGGCTCATATTAGGACCTTGCTTTTAACCTTTTTCTATCGTTATATGAAACCATTGATTACCGAGGGTCATGTCTTTATTGCCCAGCCTCCCCTTTATTTGATCCGTAAGGGGCAGAAACATCGTTACGCTTATAGCGATGATGAGCTGCAGCAGGTGCTGGACGAAGTAGGAAGAAATAACAGCCCCTACGTACAGCGCTACAAAGGCTTAGGCGAAATGAATCCGGAGCAGTTGTGGGAAACCACCATGGATCCTCAGTACCGGACCGTCCTGCAGGTACATCTGGAAGATGCGGCGGAAGCGGATAATATTTTCTCTATTCTGATGGGCGACAAGGTAGAACCACGCCGGAAGTTCATTGAAGATAATGCCGACAAGGTTACCAACCTGGATCTGTAACTAGATTTGTAAGGGTAAGGTAAATTAAGGTTGTAAAATTAAACTTAGGAGAAATTAAATTTTCCTGAAGTATACGAAACGTTGATTTTGAAAAGAAGCTTTGGTATTTTGGGCGAGATTAAAAAAACAAAAGAAAAAGGTTCTTTTGAGGTGTTCTTATGAAGATTAAAAAAAATTTATCTGACGCGGAAATGTTTCAAAACAGCAGTGAGGACTATTCTTTTGAAACCGAGGTCCTGACGGATGATGCCCGTTCCTCTTCTTTTAGAAGAAAGGCTCAGCAGCCGGAGAAGAAAGAACTGCTGCTGCCGGAAGAGGCCCAGGAAAAATTAAACCGCTGCCTGTTAGAAGTAAGCATGGAGTGGCTGAAGGATAAAAACGGCGAGGCCGCCTGGAAGGTAAAACGGGAAGGCCTGCAGATTATCATTGAGCCGGCCCCGGCTAAAAAGCGTCTACCTAAATGAAAGAATTTAATTTTCCTCAGGGATGTTTTACCATCACGGAGCTGCCAAAGGATGGCAGTCTAAAAAAGGCAGCGGAACCTGAGCTTGCGGCGGCGGATTATAATGTGCTGGCCGCAGGAGGCCGGGCTCCCTCCCCTGCCTGGCTGCAAAAAACCGGTCAGGGCCGGCAGGTTTACTGTGCCGACAAGGGTCTGGAATATGTGCTGGCCGCGGGATTAAAACCTGTTTTTATCTGCGGCGACGGGGACAGCGCGGCCCCGGCCATCTGGCAAAAGGCGCTGAAAACTTATCCCGCTGAGGTTCATCCCCGCAATAAGGACGATACGGACCTGCAGCTTTTGCTTAAGCATCTGGATCAGCAGAAGGTTTTAGTGGCTACCGGTGTCTGGGGCGGGCGTTTTGATCATCTGTACAGTAATCTTTTGACCTTGGCCGCCTGGCAAAAAACCAGGGGAAATGCAGTTTTTTTAGCAGATGAAGTGGAGCTGGCCGTGCTGGTTCGTCCTCACTGTCAGGTAACCTTTAAGCCGGAAGCTCCGGTAACGGCTGTTTCTCTCTTACCTTTGGCCGAGGCCAGTCTGGTCAATATTGAAGGGGTAAAATGGCCGCTGCGGCAGGCACCGCTTGTGCGGGAGCGCCCTTATGCGGTCAGTAACGAAGTAACCGGTCCGATTGTGACCTTTTCTTACGAAGAGGGAGCGGCGGTGCTGTATTTTAAGTTTCACGTGGAACAATTTTAAGTAAATTGAATTATGAGGTGATATAGTGGACGAATTAATCGCAGATAACGGTAAGGTACTTCCCGTCTATATAGAAAAAGAGATGAAGAAGTCCTATATCGATTATGCCATGAGTGTTATCGTGCAGCGGGCGCTGCCCGATGTCCGGGATGGTCTTAAACCGGTACACCGCCGTATTCTTTATGCTATGCAGGAAGCCGGCATGGCTTCCAACAAACCCTACAAAAAATCAGCCCGTATCGTGGGTGAAGTTTTAGGTAAGTTTCATCCCCATGGTGATTCTTCCGTATACGGAGCCATCGTACGTCTGGCTCAGAATTTTTCCACCCGGTATATGATGGTGGACGGCCATGGCAACTTCGGCAGTATCGACGGGGATTCCCCGGCAGCTATGCGTTATACCGAGGTCCGCATGAGCAAGCTGGCCGAGGTTATGCTGGAAGATATTGATAAGGATACGGTAGAGTTCGTCCCTAACTATGATGAGTCTTTAAAAGAACCTTCTGTACTGCCTTCTAAGGTTCCCTCCTTATTGATTAACGGTTCCGACGGTATTGCCGTCGGCATGGCCACCAATATTCCTCCCCATAACCTGCGGGAAGTGGTAAACGGGGTCATCATGCTCATCGATAATCCCGATGTGGAAATAGAAGAGCTGATGACGGTCATCAAGGGACCGGACTTCCCTACCGGCGGTCTTATCTTAGGCACGGCCGGGATTAAGGAAGCTTACCAGACCGGTAAGGGCGTGATCAAGGTCCGGGCTAAGACCGACATTGAGCCTATGGCTAAAAATAAAAACCGGATCGTGGTCACGGAGATTCCTTATCAGGTCAACAAGGCTAAACTGATCGAGAGTATCGCTCAGCTGGTCAAGGATGGCATTATCGAAGGCATCACCGATTTAAGGGATGAGTCGGATCGCCGGGGCATGCGGATCGTCATCGAGCTGAGGGCCGACGTGGTACCTGACGTGATGCTCAACAAGTTATATAAGCATACCAAGCTGCAGGATTCCTTCGGTATTATTAATCTGGCCTTAGTAGAAGGCCGGCCGAAGATTTTGACCTTGAAGCAGATGCTCTATTATTATCTGGAGCATCAAAAAGATGTTATTACCCGCCGCAGCCGGTACGAACTGGCTAAGGCCAAGGAAAGGGCCCATATCTTAGAAGGTTTGAAGATTGCCCTGGATCATTTGAATGAAGTAATTAAGACCATCAGGGACAGCGCCAACGCTGATGAAGCCAAGGCCAACCTGATGAGCCGCTTTAATTTAAGCGACCGTCAGTCCCAGGCTATCCTGGATATGCGGCTCCAGCGCCTGACCGGTTTGGAACGCAAGAAGATTGATGATGAGTATGTGGATGTCATTGAGACCATCGATTATCTGGAAGGCGTTTTGGCCGACGAGCATAAAGTTTTAGAGATTATCCGCAAGGATTTACAGGAAGTGGCTCAGAAGTACGGCGATGACCGCCGTACGGAGATTACGGTGGATGTAGGTTCCATGAACGAGCTGGATCTGATCGCGGATGAGGATATCGTGATCACCATCAGCAACCAGGGTTATATTAAGCGCCAGACCCCGGATAACTTTCGGAAGCAGAAACGGGGGGGTATGGGTAAGATCGGCGGCAGCGGCAAGAAGACCGATGATTTTGCGGAGCATCTGTTCCTGGCGGCTACCCATGATTATGTCCTGTTCTTTACCAATAAGGGCCGGGTTTATCAGCTGCGGGCCTACGAGATTCCCGATGCGGGCCGGACGGCTAAGGGCACGGCTATCGTCAACCTTCTCCCCTTCAGTCAGGGTGAGAAGATTACGGCGGTCATTTCCGGTCAGACCTACGGGGATGCTAATTATCTCTTCATGGCTACCAATAAAGGTATCGTCAAGAAGAGTCATCTGTCTGAGTTCGCTTCCGTCAGGAAGAGCGGCCTGATTGCTATTAAGCTGGAAGAGGAAAAGGGCGAAGAGCTGATCGGGGTGGAACTGACCGACGGTAAGACCGAGATTCTTCTGGCAACTAAAGATGGTATGGCTATCCACTTCAGTGAGGAAGATGTACGCGCGATGGGTCGTCCTTCCCACGGCGTCAAAGGCATTTCCCTGCATAAGGGGGATGCGGTGGTGGCTATGGATACGGTGGTCGGCGAGAAAGAAGAAGTTCTTACCGTCACCGAGTGCGGCTACGGCAAACGCAGCGATATCAGCCTGTATGCTAAACAGACCCGCGGCGGCAAAGGCCGGATCAACTACAATATTACCGACAAGACTGGTAATGTGGTCGGCATGTGCGTAGTGCATCCTACCGAAGAGCTGTATGTGATTACCAGCGGCGGCATCATCATCCATATGGATGTGCAGGGTATCTCCCAGATCGGCCGCAATACTCAGGGTGTGAAGGTAGTTTCCTTGAGTGATGAGGACCGGGTTACCTCTATTGCTTCGGTGGCCCCGGAGGATACGGTAATGGCTCAGCGGGAAGCTCAGCGGGCCGAAGAGAAAAAGAATCATCCGGAAGCTTTTAAGGCGGCGGCCAAGGAAGAAGAAGAGGCCCGGGTCTTTGCCGAGCTGGCAGCCAAAGAGGAAGCGGCTCAGGCGGAGGAAGAAGCGGCCGAGGCTAAGGACGCTGAGACGGAAGACGAGGACAAGTAAGAAATTAAGCTTAAACTAAGTCAAGGCTAAACTAAGTATTAATTAAGCTGAGACGGAGTTAAAAGAAGCTTAAAAGAAGAGGATCTGGCTGAAACTTTGGTAACTCAGTCAGGCTCAGGGGACTGTTGTCAGTACAAGTATTACGCTGACAGCAGTCCTTTTTTAGCTTCAGAGTAAAAAGAAAGGTGCTGGAGCTGAGCTGAGGAAGATGGTGGGGTAAGCTGAAGAAGATACTGAGCTAAGCTGAGGATACTTCCAGCGGAGCCTGGTCTAAGATAAAAATAGAATACAAAAGTATTTTTATAATAGACAAAAGTTAGAGATTAAAATTAAATATTCTGAAAATCCTAGTTTTTTTTAAAAAACTGTTGACATAAAGTAATGTAAGTGATATATTATCGTTCAACAGGATATTGGTAACGCTAAGAACAGGACATGAAAGTTCAAGGTTAATCTTCCTTAGAGAGGTGCCGGCAGCTGAAAAGGCACTGAAGGTTTTGGACTTCCCTCCCCTGGGAGCAGGCAGCTGAAGCTTAGTAGGCGCGCCCGGTACTTCCCCGTTATGGAAGAACAGTTCCCCGGTAAAAGGGGGCCTGCAGCAGAGAGGCTGTATTGTTAAGATACGGCAACTGAAGTGGTAACGCGGAGTAATCCTTCGTCTTCATTAAGAAATGAAGATGGAAGGATTTTTTTATTTCTTGTTTAGGCAGTGTTTCATATCCTGAAGTGGTAGTAGGTTTAGTTAAGAAGAAAGAAGGGTTATTGTGAACGGTTTGACGATTGTAGTATTTGCTATCGTGGTTTTCATCTGTGCCTATACTTTTTATGGGCGTTGGCTTGTGAAGACCTGGGGTATCGACCCCAAAGCTGAGACTCCGGCTCAGCGGTTTAACAATGGTAAGGATTTTTGCCCGGCTTCTAAGTTTACGGTTTTTGCTCATCAGTTTTCCGCTATTACGGGCGCCGGCCCTGTTACCGGTCCTATCATCGCTGCCATGTTCGGTTGGGTTCCGGCCTTATTATGGTTATTAATCGGCGGCGTGTTCTTTGGGGCGGTACAGGATTTTACGGCTCTCTATGCTTCCGTTAAAAATGACGGCAAGTCCATGGGCAAGATTATCGAGATGTACGTAGGCAAGTTAGGCGGCAAGATGTTCTTGATGTTCTGCTGGCTTTTCTCCCTGCTGGTCATCGCCGCTTTCTCCGATATTATGGCCAGCACCTTTAACGGTTTTGCCAAGGATGGTTCTCAATTGATTCCTAACGCGGCAGCCGGTGCTATTTCCATGTGGTACGTGGTAGTAGCCGTAATTTTCGGCTTTGTCTGCCGTAAGTTCAATATCAAGGGTACGACGGAACTGGTTATCGCCATCATCGCCATCATCGCCATGATTAGCGCCGGTATCGCCTACCCCATGTTCGCCGATCGTATGACCTGGCTGTACATCACTTACGCTTATTGTTTCGCTGCTTCCATCATGCCCATGTGGATGTTGATCCAGCCTCGTGACTATTTAAGCGTCTTCCTGCTTTTAGGTATGATCCTGGCCGGCGTGGTTGGTATTATCGTAGGTAATCCCACGATTAATATGCCGGCTTTCACCGGTTTCACCGTGGCTAATAAGCCCCTGTTCCCCATTTTGTTCATCACCATCGCCTGCGGCGCCGTTTCCGGTTTCCACAGCCTGGTTTCTTCCGGTACATCTTCCAAGAGTATCTCCAACGAAAAAGATATGCTGACCGTAGGTTACGGCTCCATGTTGATTGAGTCCACCCTGGGCGTGGTTTCCCTGGTTATCGCCTGCTCCGTTGCAGTAAACGGCGCTCTGCCCAAGGCTACTCCTTTTGCTATCTTTGGTACCGCTATCGGCGGCTACTTCACCATGTTCGGTATTCCTAAGATGGTCAGCTCCTGTATCGTGACCATGTGCGTTTCCGCCCTGGCCATGACCACTATCGATGCGGTTACCCGTATCGGCAGGATGTCGCTGCAGGAACTGCTCTCTAATGAAGACGGCAGCGAACTGACCGGCTGGAAGAAAGTTTTAAGCAATACCTACGTGGCCACCATCGTGACCTTGATCCCCAGCTATCTGCTCTGCCTGGGCGGCTATATGAATATTTGGCCGCTGTTCGGCTCTGCCAACCAGCTGTTAGCTTCCCTGGTTTTGATTGGTCTGGCGGTGTTCCTGCGTACGACCGGCCGTAAGGGCTGGATGCTGTACGGACCCATGGTCTTCATGTTCCTGGCTACCATGACTGCCCTGGTCATGAGCGTGTATGCTATTTTTGGCAAAATGATGGCCGGCAAGTTCGTGTTCCTGGTAGACGGCCTGCAGCTGATCGTAGCCTTGTGCCTGATGTTCTTAGCTATCATGGTAGTAACCCATTGCAGCAAAGAACTGTTTGGTGCCAAGAGCGCGCCTAAGAGCGAAAACCCTGCTAAAGCTTAAGGTTAGCAGCCTTTAGTTTAGGTAAGGTTTAAGAAGTTTAGCAGTTACCAAAAGCCCCGGTTTACTTAGAACGGTGTAGATCGTTCAGAGACCGGGGTTCTTTTATTGCGGCGGCAGTTTAGTGAAGTTTTGGTGGTTAATATTTTTTAGAGTTAGTTTGGTAAAACTAATTTTGAAGATAATTACCTTATCAGGAAGAAAAATGGTATAATAAAAATATATCACAAGGTTTCTGAAGGGAATATTTTATCAGGAGGTTCATGATGAATAAATCCGTGCTAGTTATCGGTCATCGCAATCCCGATACGGATTCTATCTGTGCCGCTATCGGCTATGCATTTATGAAACAGCAGCTGGGAGTGGAGGCTACGGCGGCCCGGGCCGGCAAGTTAAATCCTGAGACCAGGTTCGTGCTGGATTACTTTAAGGTACCGGATCCGGTCCTGGTACATGATCTGTACCCGGCTCTGTCCGACGTGGCCTTATTGCAGCCCCCTACCTTGAATCCCGAGGATACTCTGCGGACCTTAAGTAAGCTTTTCGTGGAGCATCCCCATTTAAAATCTTTGCCGGTGCTGGACGAAGCGCGGCATATAGCCGGCGTGGTTACCGGCAGCGATGTGGCCCGCCGGTATTATAACGAGCTGGCCCAGCAGGAACCGGAAACAGAAGACATGGATTTTCGCTGCATCCTGGACACACTGGAAGGCAGGCTGCTCTGCGGCGATGTGAATAAGCATTTTCACGGCCGTTTTTATATTGCGGCCCTGCAGTTAGACCGGATGCATCAGGTCATTAAGCCGGGGAACCTTTTAATCGTGGGTGACCGGGAAGAAGCGCAGCTGGCCGGCCTGGAAGCCGGTATGGTGGGACTGGTGGTAACTTACGGCAGTCCGGTTTCAGAGAAGGTGCTGACCTTGGCCCGGGCTAAAGGGGCCGTGATTATCAGCACGAACTACGATACTTATTTCACCGCCCGGTTGATTAATCAGAGCGTGCCGGTACGGCTTTTGATGACCCCGCAGGTGGAATGTTTTAAGATTACCGATATGCTGACGGATGTGAAGGAGAAGATGCTCAGCACCCAGTTTGCCGCCTACCCCGTCTGTGAGCAGGGCAAGTACCTGGGAATGGTGGACCGGGGAGTCATGCTGGAGCCCAGCCGCCAGGAGGTCATCCTGGTAGACCATAACGAACGCAGTCAGGCCGTGGAAGGCGTAGATGAGGCGCGAATCCTGGAGATTATCGACCATCACCGCTTAGGCGGACTGACCACCGGCGCTCCCATCTTTATCCGGCAGGAGCCGGTAGGTTCCACCTCCACCATCGTAGCTAATTTAATCTGGCACCGGGCGATTAAGATGACCCCGCAGATTGCCGGGGTGCTGTTCGCCGCCATTGTTTCAGATACTTTGTACTTCCGCTCCCCTACCACCACTAAGGTGGATATGGATACGGCGATCAAGCTGGAGGAGCTGGCCGGGATTAAAAATCCCGATGATTTAGCCATGGAGATTTTGCGGCATGGTTCTTCTTTGGAGACTATGTCTATGACGGATCTGGTCCGCAACGACATTAAAGAATTTGAACTGGAAGGCAGCAAGATTTCGGTCAGCCAGCTGAATATCCTGGACCGGGCCAAGGCGATGGAGCTTTTGCCTCAGATTATGGAGGCTCTGGAAGCCTTAAGAAAACAGGAAGGTTACAACTTATCCCTGTTAATGTTGACGGATATTCTATCCACCGCCACGGATTTAGCCGCGGCCGGGCCCAGTCAGGCCGCGCTGCGCAGCGCCTTCGGCCAGCCTCAGCAGCCGGGGCTGTACTACCTGCCAGGGGTCATGAGCCGCAAGCGGCAGATTATCCCGCCCTTGACGGAGGCGTTGAAGAATCTTTAATAAAACTGGTCCGGCAGTAAGTTTAGTCTTATAGAAGCTTACCGCTTAGAGCGTTGAATCAAGGTTTTATGACTAAAACGAAGATTGGTTCTAAAAATAAAGATTGGTTCTAAAAATAAAGATTAGCTCTAAAAAAAGTTTGGCTCTAAAAATATTCCCAGAAAAGAGTAGTTAACCTGAATTATTCATGAGCAAATATCCTCAGCCAAAATCCTAAAATTTTGCCAAAAATTTTGCTCTTACAACGACTTCTTTTATCAAACACTTAAA
>Ga0268357_100541_pt1 | contig 45659 bp, 43 predicted proteins | sample BioMet10_FD_192466 | JGI IMG/M metagenome (GOLD analysis project Ga0268357, IMG submission 192466) | Sewage microbial communities from Oakland, California, United States - Biofuel 10 (Illumina Assembly) | ecosystem: Engineered > Wastewater > Sewage > Unclassified | place: USA: California... | reverse complement strand
ACTGAAAGATCGGCGAGGGCATCCTCGTCGCCCCCCGCGCGGGGGCGTGGATTGAAACTTGAAGATGCCGTACATGGTGCCCATGTAACTGGGTCGCCCCCCGCGCGGGGGCGTGGATTGAAACCTCACCGCAACCGCCGCGACCAGCGGCCGGCGGTGACTGGGCCTTTGGCCGAACAGGAACGGTTTGTCCGGGCCTCTCGCTGACGCGGCCACGTGCGGACACCGGCCTTCCGTGGCGCCGTGGTTCAGCACGCGTGGAGCAGCTCCAGGACGCCCCAGACGGACGCGGGGGAGGGGCCCTTCGTTCCGCTTCACCCCGGCCACGTCCAGACGGCAGAGTGCTCTGACATTCTTCTGCCCGGCAGTGGTGGGGACGTGCTTCGTCGAGCGGTCCTCATCTCCACCAAAAACAACGGGTTGCGGCAGAGTCCGCACCCCGGCGTCCTATTTTGTAGCAAAAAGTACGCAGTATTAGGGCTTTGACGCCTGGGGCGTCGCCTGCTACCTCCTGGGAATTCGGAGCGTCGCGCTCCGGGACGGCCGCAGCCGCTGCCGGGATTCGTCGCGCCGGAGCGCATCGCAACGCCGTTGGGGCGTCGAGCGCCCCTGCGGATCAAAAGGAAACGTCATGATCTACCTCGCGGGCCCCCTCTTCACCGCCGCCGAACAGGACTGGCTGCGCAGCCTCAAGGCCACGCTCATCGAGCATGGCCACGAGGTCTGCTGGCCGTTTGAACTCTTCCGATCCGGGCAGATCGCCGAATGGGGGCCCATCGCGCCGCGGCGCATCATGGAGCGCTGCCGGGAGGCCCTGGATCGCTGCGATGTCGTGGTCGCCTGGCTCGACGGCACGCAGGTGGACGACGGCACGGCCTGGGAGGTGGGCTACGCCCACGCCAAGGGCAAGACCGTCCACGGGGTCCGCACGGACTCCCGCCAGGCCGGCGATACGCAGCATTCCGTGGTCAACGCCATGATCGAGGCCTCGTGCCGGGGCATCGCCCGCACGGTTCCGGACCTGCTCAGCGCCCTGCGGCGCTAGGCCGGCGCGTCACAGGTTGACGCTGAAGCCCAGGCGCAGGCCGAAGATGTCCGTGCCGCTCTTGGGCTCGTAGAACACGTTGCCGGTGGTGACGCCGCCGCGGGTCATGCGCACGTTGGGCGATTTGCCGATGTCCCAGCGCTCGTAATAGGGCGTGAGGAAAATCGCGTACGTGGTGCCGATGTCGCGGCCCAGCTCGTACTGCACCGGCAGCTCCAGCCGCGCGCCCGGCAGCGGCTTGATGTGGAAGGTCGTGGAGTCGAAATTCCCGCCCATGGTCGTCGTCATCTTCATGAACATCGGGTAGAGGAGCGCCGCGTCCGCGCCCAGGAGCCAGGGGCCGGTGCGGTAGGCGACGTTCAGGCCGGCCGCGCCGTACCACCAGGTGTACAGCTCCGTGTAGTCCGCGCCGCTGTTTTCGCCGCGCCGCCAGTAGCGGTACCCGACGCCGAGGTAGGGCGAAAACGTCGTGTGGCCTTCCTCGAAGAGCTTGTACCCGAGGTCGGCCTCGGACTTGGCGATGAACTCCGAGGTGTTGGTGGAGTAGGGCGTGCCGTTCAAAAGCGAGCCGTCGTAGCGGGCCGAGCTGGAGCCCATGGCGTCGAGCTTCAGTCGGGCGAAGGCCCTGGGGAAGTCATAGCGGGCCTCGGCGTAGCCGCCGTGGAGCCAGCCGGTGTCCGTGTCCAGGGTGCTGCCGGTGCGCGCGGACTTTTCCGCGTAGCGCAGGTAACCGGCCTCGTAGCCCAGGGACAGGGTCAGGCCGTTGACCTCGGCCCCAATGTCCCGCCCGCCGGCGCAGGCCGGGCCGGCGGCGAGGACGATCAGGACCAGCGCCGTCGCAAGCAGGCCTCTTTTCCGCATGGCAACCCCTTTGTTCCGCGCCGCGGCGCGATTTATTTTCGGCGGAAACGGATAGCGCATCACGCCGGAAAGGTGAAGCATTCTCATCGGCGTTCCGGCGGAATCCTTGAGGGGGAAAGCGGACGGCGCCGGCGGTTTCGCCGCGCGTGAAGACGGCCGCCCCCGGCGGGCGGCGCGTCTGCGCGTTTTGCCGTGGCCGGACCTAGCGGCAGCGCGGCTGGCGCGACCCCGGCGTGCTGAACACGACCTGCCAGAGCTGGATGTCGCGTGCGCGGAAGGCCCCGGCGCAGGATTGCAGGTAGTACTCCCACATGCGCCGGAAGTGCTCGCCGTAGCGCTCCTTGAGCCGCGGCCAAGCCGCCCGGAAGTTCCGCAGCCAGGCCATGAGCGTCGGATCATAGTTCGGCCCGAGGTTGTGCCAGTCCTCCATGACGAACAGGCCCTCGGACGCCCGCGCGATCTGCGCGATGCTCGGCAGCATGCCGTTGGGGAAGATGTACTTGGAGATCCAGGGATCGCAGGCGTGGGTGCTGACGTTGCCGCCGATGGTGTGCAGCAGGAACAGCCCGCCGGGTTTGAGGCAGCGCGCGGCCACGCGCATGTACTCCCGGTAGTTCCGGCTGCCCACGTGCTCGAACATGCCCACGGACACGATCTTGTCGAAGCGCTCGTTCAGGGTCCGGTAGTCGCACTCGCGGATCTCCACGGGCAGCCCGGCGCAGAATTCCCGCGCAAAGGCGATCTGCTGCTTCGAGATGTTCACGCCCACGACCCGGCAGCCGTATTCCTGCGCGGCGAAGCGGGCCAGCCCGCCCCAGCCGCAGCCGATGTCCAGCAGGCGCTCGCCTCGATTCAGGTCCAGCTTGGCGCAGATCAGCCGCAGCTTGTTCACCTGGGCCTGGGCCAGATCGGCCGCGCCGTTGAAATAGGCGCAGCTGTACTGCATGTAAGGGTCGAGCTGGGCCGCGAAGAGGTCGTTGCCCAGGTCGTAGTGCTTGTGGGCCACGATTTGCGCCCGCGAGCGGGTCTGCATGTTCAGCAGGTAGGCCGGGAGCAGCGCCAGGAGCAGCTTGAGCCCGCCCTTGACGCGCTCGGCCGCGCCGGAGCGCAGGATCCGGGCGAAGAACTCGTCCAGGCGATCGCAATCCCACCAGCCGGCGGTGTAGGCCTCGCCGAGGGCCAGGTTGCGCTGGGTGAGCACCTGCGGGAACAGGCGATCGTCGTGGACATGAATGTCCCAGGGATGGGATCCGTTGAGGGTCACGCCCGCCTCGGCGAGCAGACCGGTAATGAGCGACTTTGCCTCCGCCATACGCGCCTCCAGGGAGTTTACCGGGAGAGTCGGAACGGATGCGTCGCGCCCGCGGCCCCGGCCGTCCCGGCGCATGAACCCGCTCCCCGCCGGGGGGAGCGGCAGGCGTCGGTTGCGACCGGATGGCGCATGGGCGTCACGGTTTTCGGACACCGTAATAGTCCGGACGGGTCCGGATCGCAAGAGGCGCAGCGGCGCTGGCGCCGGGCCTCGCGGAGCCCCGGGCGAGGTCCCGGGGCCCCGGAGGAAAGGGCGGACGGACGGCCCGGCCTATTGGCGGAGCGCCTCGTCCAGGTATCGCTCCGACTCCCGCACCTGCTCCACGTCGGTGTAGTAGTAGCGGCTGGGGTCGATGCCGTTCTCCTCAAGGGAGACGGACATGCGGTGCAGCACGCCGACGGAGTTGGTGAGCAGCGGCAGCAGGACGTAGACGATGGTCAGCGCCGCGCCAAGGGCGGCGACGAAATCGCCCATGCGCCGTGGCAGGCTTTTTTCGGTCATCTGCAACACTCCTCTGTTCGGCCGGACCGGAAGGTCACCCCGCCGGCCCGGCGCGCGGAATCGTTAGATCTTGGAGGTGATCTCGGGGAACACCAGGTAGAACATGACGTAGGCCATGGCCAGCGTCAGCACGAGGTTGAAGCTCTGGCCGCAGACGTACAGGATGAGCGGCTTGCCGCCCTTGAAGTACTTGGCCAGCTCACGGAAGTTCGTGGCCAGGCCGATGGCCGCGAACGACAGCGCGAAGAACCAGCCGCGGAAGAGCCGCGTGCCGCCGCGCACCACGCCGTGGTCCACCATTGCGCCGCCCAGGTCCTTGCCCAGGCTGGCGTCGACGATGGAGAACAGGATCGAGGCGGCCAGGAAGCCCAGCACGAACTTGGGGAAGCGGTTCCAGATCTCGACCATGCCGACCTTGCGCCCTTCCTCGCACTCCACACGCAGGCACCAGTACATGGCCACGAAGAAGGCCGTGACGCCGATGAGCACGTTCTGGATCATCTTGACCGTGGCGGCCACGTAGAGGGCCTTTTCGCCCAGGAATGCGCCCGCCGCGGCCACCGCGCCGGTGGCGTCGATGGTGCCGCCCATCCACGCGCCGCCCAGGACCTCGGGCATGCCAACGGCCTTGATGAAGGCGGGCATGACGATCATCATGATCGCGGTGAAGACCAGCGACAGGCCGATGGAGAGGGTGAGCTCCTCCTTCTTGGCGCGGCAGGCCGCGGCCGTGGCGATGGCCGCCGAGGTGCCGCACACGGACATGTCGGCGGAGATGACGATGTTCAGGGTCTTGGAGGGGATCTTGAGCACCTTCTGGCCGAAGATGAAGGTGCAGATGAGCACGATGGGCGTGACCACCCAGGCCACGAAGATGCCGGGAATGCCGATGGCGATGATCTTGTTGAAGAGCACCTCGGCGCCGAGCAGCACCAGGCCGGTCTTGATGAAGAACTCCACCTGGCAGGCGGAGAGCACCCACTTGGGCGTGCCGATGGTGTTGGCCACGATCATGCCGAGCACCACGCCCCAGGCCTCCGCGCCGACGCCGTACTGCTTGCTGATGGACTGGTGGCCGAGCAGATACGCCAGGGTCGCCACCAGGAAGACGATGACGAAGCCACGGGCGAAGCCGGCGAAGCTGGAGCCCATGAGCGCCATGCCCGCGCCGAAGGCCACGATGAGGAAGGCGCACAGGCCGATGAGCGTGGGGATGTAGTTGTAGGCCTTGTGCTCGGTCTTCTTCTTGGCGTCGCCGAGCTTCTTGTGCTCCACGCGCCAGGCGGTGATCTTGGCCTTGGCGTCGTCGTTGAGCGTTCCGTCCTTGAACTCGGCCTTGGCGGCGGCCTCCTCGGCCGTCTTGGCGGCGGCGAAGGCGGTCTCGTCGGCGGCCTTGGCCGCGTCAAACTTAGGCAGGGCCTTCTCATTGAGGGCCGCGGCCTGCTCGGCGGACATGACGAAGGCGTCCAACGGGTTATCCTTCCACGAGCCGGGCGTCTTGGTCCAGTGCGCCACGAACTTGCCGAAGGGCGAGCTGGAGGCCTTCAGCTTGGACTTGCCGTCCTGGGCCTTGTACCAGGTGATGGTCTTGAACGGGGCTTTTTCGGCCTCGGCCATCTGTACCTGGTTGGCGTCGTCTATCTTCTTGGCGAAGTCTTCCTTCGGACCGTAGTTGAAGTAGGCGAACATGCATATCGCGATGATGATGAACCCAAGCCAGATGGCGAGGTAATCTTCCTTCTTCCACAAATCGGAAAGACGGCTTTGACCGCGGTCAATGACGACATTCGAGTTTTCTTCCATGGGACGCTGACCTCCTTTCATGTTGAGATGTGTTGCCTGCGCAGTGCAGACATTGAAAGCGCAGTTGAAATATGTTCGCCGTTCAAATGCAGTGTGCCGTATTCATGCCCATTGCATTTCGAAACATGCTACGCATGCCGGTTGATTCGTATGTTCCTGCGCCGCAGGATAACGCTGCGCTGGTTGTTCTCCTGGATTCTCGGAAGCGGAAAGCTGGCCACCGGGCATGGTTGTAGCGTCCGGAACAGCTGGAAATACCTTGGTCAAAACCAATATAGAGACGAAGTGAAATAAATTCGACGGTTAGAGTTCGCCCATTCCATAAATGTAGCAGGATGTGCAGCGTGTGCAAAGGAGTTCTTTGCAATTCCGATATATTGGGAATTGCTGGCCGGGCCGTGCGGCGTTGCGTCCCGGCCCCGGGGCGGGTATGCTGGGGCCATGGGGAAGAAGACAACGCCCTGGAGGCTCGCCGCGCCGTCCTGCGTGCTGCCCGCCGGCGTGGCCGAGAACTGCGCCCGCCTCGCCGGGGAATACGAGGAGATCGCGCTGGCCTTTTTCGAGACCGACGCCTGCCTGGCCTACACCGAGGCGGACCTGCCGCGCGCCCTGGCGGACCTGCCCCTGCGCTACAGCATGCACCTGCCGCTGGATCTGCCCTGGAACGAGGGCGTGGACCGCGTGGCGGAAATCATCCTGGAGCTGGCGCGGCTGGCCGGCTTCCTCCGGCCCTGGGCCTACGTGCTGCACCCGCCGGAGACGCCGGCGGAGCTGGCGGCCCTGGCCGGAAGGCTGGAGCGGGGCGGAATCGCGCCGGGGCAGGTGCTGGTGGAGAACATCCGGGGTCGCGACCTGGCCGCGCTGTGGCCGGCCGTCCGCGGCCTGGACCTGGGCGTCTGCCTGGATCTGGGGCACATGCTCCTCCACGGCCAGGAGGACTTCCTTGACCTGCCGGGCCTCTCCGGGCATACGCGCATGGTGCACCTCAACGCCCCGGACCCGGCGAAATACGGCCGGCACGCCTCGCTGCGCACGCTGGACGCGGCCGGCCGGGCGCTCATGGGCCGGCTCGTGGCGGCGCTGCCGCCGGGCGGCAGCCTGGTGCTGGAGCTGTTCAACGAGCGGGAGCTGCGCGATTCGCGCGGGTATCTTTCGGAATTCATGGGCGAAAACGCCCGGGGGGCCTGAGCGGTGATCACCTTCGTCCTCGGCGGCAACAAGTCCGGCAAGTCGGACTACGCCATGAACCTCCTGAACGAATCGCCCGGGCCGGCGCTGTTCCTGGCCACGGGCAAGGCGCGCGACATGTCCTTCCGCAGGCAGATCGCGGCCCACCGCGAGCGCCGCGATCCGTCCCTGCCGGTGGTGGAGGTGGGCTGGGACTTGCCACGCGCGCTTCTGGAGGCTAAAAAGACCTATGCCACGGTGCTGGTGGACAGCCTGGATTTCTGGCTGTACGTCTGCATCCAGGAGCGGCACGAGGAGCCGCTCGTCGAGGTGTTCCTCGACGTGTTGGAAAAGTGGGACGGCGGACGGCTGATCCTCGTCTCCTGCGAGATCGGCTTCTCGCCGCTGCCGGCCTCCAGCGAGGCGCGGTCGTTCCTCAAGCACCTGGGACGGTTGAACCAGGCCGTGGCGGCGCGTGCGGACGAGGCTTGGCTCGTGGCGGCCGGGCTTCCCCTGGCGCTGAAAAAGGCGGAACATGGGCGTAAGCAAACAGACTGACGAGAAAATCCAGGCGCTTCTGCCGCTCCTCGCCAAGGACGAGCGCTGGCTCATCGTCATCAACGCCGACCCGGACTCCATGGCCTCCGCCCTGGCGCTGAAGGCCATCCTGTCCCGCCGCGTGCGCGACATCGGCATCGGCCACGTCAACGAAATCAAGCGGCCGGACAATCTGGCCATGATCCGCTACCTGCGCGTGCCCACGCGCAAGCTCATCCCCAACCTCGTGGCCCAGTACGATCGCTTCGCCCTGGTGGACTCCCAGCCGCACCACCACCCGGAGTTGGAGAAGCTGGAGTACTCCGTGGTCATCGACCACCACCCCGTGCTGCCGGAAAAGCCCGTGCAGGCCCAGGTGGTGGACATCCGCCCCAAGTACGGGGCCACGGCCACCGTCCTCACGGAATACATCCAGCGCATGCAGATCCGGCCGCCCAAGCTGCTGGCCTCGGCGTTGCTCTACGGCATCAAGGCCGACACCCTGAATTTCCTGCGCAAGTTCATCGACGCCGACATCAACGCCTTCAAGTACCTGTCCAAGTACGCCGACCACACGCTGATCACCCGCATCGTCCGCAGCGAGTACCACCTGGAGTGGATGCGCTACTTCTCCCGCGCGTTCTACAACCTGCGCCGCCTGGGCACCGGGCTCACCGCCCACCTGGGCAAGGTCCTCAGCCCGGACATCCTCGTGGTCGTGGCCGACTTCTTCATGCGCGTGCACTCCATCTCCTGGGCCGCGGTCTCCGGCGTTTCCGGCGACACCCTCGTGGTGATCTTCCGCGGCGACGGCATCCGCAAGGACATGGGCAAGTTCGCGGCCTCGCTCTTCGCCGAGGTCGGCTCGGCCGGCGGGCACAAGGGCGCGGCCCGGGCGGAGATTCCGCTGGCCGCCCTGGACGGCAAGGACCCGGAGCTTTTCGTCCTGAAGAAGCTCTCGCGCGGCAAGACCACCGGCTTTCAGCGGATCTGATCCATGTCCCTCAAGGCGCGCCTGAACCTCGGCGGCGGGGAGCCCCTGTTCCTCGTCGACGGCACGAGCTTCCTGTACCGCGGCTTCTACGCCTATCCGGACCTCAAGCGCTCCGACGGCCTGGCCACCGGGGCCATCTTCATCGTCCTGCGCATCCTCCTGCGCATCCTGCGGGAGGAGCGGCCCAAGTATCTCGGCTTCTTCATGGACGGCCGTGGGCCCACCTTCCGCCACGGGATGTTCGAGCCCTACAAGGCCCAGCGGCCCCGGATGCCCGAGGATCTGGCCGCGCAGATCGAGCCTCTGCGCGAGGCCGTGGGCCTGCTCGGCCTCTCGCTCACGGTGAGCGACGGCATCGAGGCCGACGACTGCATCGCCTCCCTGGCGGCCCGGAACCAGGCCGACCGGCCGGTGGTCATCGTGGCCTCGGACAAGGACCTCAAACAGTGCCTGACCCCCTCCGTGTACCTCTGGGACCCGGCGGGCAAGGCCGAAAAGCTCACCAGCGAGGCCGACTTCCGCGCCGAAAACGGCATCGCGCCCGCGCAGTGGCCGGACTTGCAGGCGCTCATGGGCGACAGCTCGGACAACATCCCCGGCCTGCCCGGCGTCGGGCCCAAGACCGCGCTCAGGATCATCCAGGAGTTTCCCACGCTGGAGTCCGTGCGCGAGGCCTTCCTCGCCGGGGGCGGCAGCCTGCCCGAGAGCTTCCGCAAGAAGCTCGACGGTCATGTGGACGATATTTTCCTCTACCGTGAGCTGACGCGGCTCAAGACCGACGCCTGCGCGGAGCTGGACCTGGCGGCCCTGGCCGTGCGCCCGCCCGAGGCGGTCAAATTGGCCGAGTTCCTGCGCGCCTACGAGTTCAAGAGCCTGCTGCGTGAGATTCCGCAGCCGGCCCTGGCCGAGCCGCCGCGCGCCAGCGACTCCTACTCCGGGCCGCCGCCCTGGCTTGCGCCGGACCCGGCGGGGCTGACCGGGGAGGGGGGTGCGCCGATGGTTCCGGCCGCGCCGGCCGCGCCCGACGTTGCGGCGGGGAAAAAGTCCGCCAAGGCGTCCAGGCAGCCGCAGCTCTCGCTGTTCGGCCCGGCCGAAACCGCTCCGGAGCCCGCCCCGGCGCAGGAACTTCCGTCGCTGCCCGTGCGCCACGTGGCCGCGGCCGCGGCCCTGCCCGACGCGGCGGGGCGCGTGGCCGGGCTTGCGCCGCTGGAGAGCGGGGCGTTCCGCCTCGCCCTGGAGGGCGACGACGAGGAGACCGAGTTTAGCGGCCCGGCCGGGGAGCTGGCCGGACGCCTCGCGGCGGCCGCGCGCATCGCCGCGCCCAGCCTGCAGGACCTGCTGCGCGCCGACCCGGCCTGGGACGCGGTGCCGCTGGCCCGCTGGTTCGATCTGGGCCTGGCCGCCTATCTGCTCAACCCCGAGGACCGCAATTATTCCTTTGAGCGGTTGCGCTCGGCCCTGTTCCTCCAGAGCGATCCGCTGGCCGGCGAGGACGGCGGGGCGGCCGGCGGCGACGCTGCCGCCTCTCCGGAGGAGGCCGGAACGGACGCGGGCACGCCGCCACCCGAGTCGCTGGCCCTGGCTGCGCTGGCCTGCCTGCGCGTTCTGGACCGCCGCGTCCGCGACGCCGGTCTGGCCGATCTCCTGCGCGATCTGGAGATTCCGCTGATCCCGGTGCTGGCGGCCATGGAGCGCCGCGGCGTATGCATCGACTTCGCGGCCTTCCGGGAGTTCCTGGACGAGGTCAGCGCCGACGCCGCCGCCCACGAGCGGCGCATCCAGGAGCTGGCCGGCGCGCCGGTCAACGTGCGTTCCAGCAAGCAGCTGGGCGAATTGCTGTTCGGCAGGCTCGGGCTCAAGCCCGCGGGCAAGACCCCCGGCGGCCAGCTGTCCACGGGCAGCGAGGCCCTGGAGAAGCTTTCGGGCCAGCATCCGGTGGTCGACGAGATCCTGGCCTTCCGCGTGGCCGAGAAGCTGCGCTCCACCTACCTGGAGCCCCTGCCCAGGCTGGCCGACGGAAACGGCCGCCTGCACACGCGCTTCAACCAGCTGGCCACCGCCACCGGACGCCTCTCCAGCTCCGGCCCGAATCTCCAGAACATCCCCATCCGCGGGCCGCAGGGCCAGCGCATGCGCGCCTGCTTCACCGCCGCGCCGGGCCTGCTGCTCGTCGGCGCGGACTACTCCCAGGTGGAGCTGCGCGTGCTGGCGCACTTTTCCCAGGACCCGGCGCTCATCGACGCCTTCCGCAACGACGAGGACATCCACAGCCGCACGGCCGCGCTGCTCTTCGACAAGGAGCCCGCCGCCATCACCCCGGACGAGCGCCGCGGGGCCAAAACCATCAACTTCGGCCTGATCTACGGCATGGGCCCGCAGAAGCTCGCGCGGGAGCTGGGCATCAGCCTCAATCAGGCCAAGGAGTTCATCGAGCGCTATTTCGCCAAGCTCGGCACCCTGAAGCAATTCTACGAGGGCCTGGTGCAGGAGGCCGTGCTGCGCGGCTACGTGACCACCCTGGCCGGCCGGCGGCGGCTCCTGCCGGAGCTGCACTCGCGCAACCAGCAGGTGCAGTCCCAGGCCAGGCGCCAGGCCATCAACACCGTGATCCAGGGCTCCGCCGCGGACATCATCAAGCTGGCCATGCTGCGCGTGCACGACAGCCCGGTCCTGGCGCGCCTCGACGCCCGGCTGATCCTCCAGGTGCACGACGAGCTCCTTCTCGAAGCGCCCGCCGCGGCCGCCCCGGAGGCCGCCGCGGAGCTGGGCCGCATCATGCAGTCCGTGGCCAGCCTGCGCGTGCCGCTCAAGGTGGACGTGGGCCATGGCCGCACCTGGGCCGAGGCGCACTGATGCCCGCGCCCGCAGCAACGCCGCGGAACGCCATTCTTCTCGCCGCCTTCGGCTCGCGCCTGCCCGGCGGCACCGACGCGCTCAAGGCCATGCAGGCGCGCGCCCAGGAGCTGTATCCCGGCTTCCGCGTGGAGACGGCGCTGACCTCGGGCACGGTGCGCCGGCACAAGGCCGCCAGCGGCAGCCGCCATGGCCGCGCGCCCGAGGAGATCCTGCGCGGCCTGCGGGCCGAGGGGATCCTGCGTCTGGCCGTGCAGTCGCTGCACGTGGTCCCCGGCGACGAGTTCCACGCCCTGGAGCGTCTGGCCGCGTCCATGCAGGGCGGCCGGGAGGGCTTCGAACGCGTGGCCGTGGGCCGGCCGCTCCTGGGCGGCCGCGAGGACATCCGCCGCGCCGCCGGGGCCATCCTCGCCGTGCTCCCGGCGGAGCGCGCTCCGGGCGAGGCCGCGCTGCTCATGGGCCACGGCACCAAGGGCCGCGCCAACGGCGTCTACCGCGAGCTGGCCGGGGAGCTGCGCGCCCTGGATCCGCTCGTGCTCATCGGCGCGCTGGAGGCGGAGCCCGGCCTGGCCGCCAAGGTGGCCGAACTGCGCGCCCTGGGCGTCACGCGGGTCCACCTTTTGCCGCTGCTTTTCGCCCGCGGGGTGCACGTGGCCCGGGACATGGCCGGGGAGGGCGAAAACTCCTGGCGCGCGGGCCTCACCCGCGCCGGGTTCGACTGCGTCGCGCACCTCAAGGGCGCGGGCGAACACGCCGCCCTGGCCGAGATCTGGCTCGACCACCTGCGCGAGGCCGTGGAGCGCGTGCTGGCCTAGCGCGGGACGGCTCCCGACCGGTTGTCGGCTGCGCGGGGGACGGGCCCTGCCGGCTGACGGCTTCCGGCTTTCGCGCACCGCCCCCCTCGACGAAGCGGCGCGCTTCTGGCATAGAGGGCTTGCGGGCCGTCCGGGTCCGCGAAGCCTCGCACTGGGGGGAGCCGCCCATGACCGAAGTCATCAAGGTGCTTGTGGTCGACGACGAGGAGCGTTTCCGGAACACCCTGGCCAAGCTGCTCACGGCCCAGGGCATGCAGGCGGACGTGGCCGGCGGCGGGGCGGAGGCCCTGGAGATCCTGCGCCGCGACCCCCACGACATCGTGCTCCTGGACGTGAAGATGCCCGGCATGAGCGGCCAGGACACCCTGCCCGAAATCAAGAAAATCGACCCGGACATCGAGGTCATCATCCTCACCGGCCACGCCTCCGTGGACATCGCCGCGGAGATGATGGCCCGGGGCGGCTCCGACTATCTGCTGAAGCCTTACCCCATGGACGAACTGCTCGGCATCATCCACATCGCATACGACCGCCGCAGGGCGGCCAAGGGAGAATAGGCACGCCGCCATGCGCATCATCCGCGTCCGCCACAGGGAAAAAGCCTTCTACGCCGCAATCACCGGTCCCGAAACCGTCCGCTGCCTCAGCCGCGAGGACGGCCTGCCCGAGGGCGACATCCCGCTCGGCGAGGTCGAGCTGCTGCCGCTGGTGCGGCCGAGCAAGATCATCTGCGTGGGCCTGAACTACTTCAACCACGCCCGCGAGCTGGAGATGGCCGTCCCGGAGGAGCCCATCCTGTTCCTCAAGCCGCCCAGCAGCGTCATCGGCGCGGGCGACGCCATCGTCACCCCGGCCTGCTCCCAGCGCGTGGACTACGAGGCCGAGTTGGCCCTGGTCATGGGCAAGGCCGCGCGCTTCGTGTCCGAGGAGGACGCGCTGGGCCACGTGTTCGGCTTCACCTGCGCCAACGACGTCACCGCCCGCGACCTGCAGAAGAAAGACGGCCAGTGGACGCGCGGCAAGAGCTTCGACACCTTCTGCCCCATCGGCCCGTGGATCGAGACCCAGGTGACGGACGAGAACGCCCTGGGCGTGCGCACCGTGATCAACCACGAGGTGCGCCAGCAGGGCAACACCTCGGAGATGATCTTCTCCCCGCGCAAGCTGGTGAGCTTCATCTCGCGGGTCATGACGCTCCTTCCCGGCGACGTGATCCTCACCGGCACCCCGCCGGGCGTGGGGCCGATCAAGGCCGGCGACGAGGTCTCCGTGGAGATCGATCAGGTGGGCTTCCTGGTCAACCCGGTGGCGGCCGAGGGCGAGGAGCGCCGCGGCGCGGTGCAGTAGTCGCGTCCCCGCTCCGCCGGTCCCCCATGTACCCGCCGCGGCGGGAATTTTTTCCGCTTGCCAAGCGCCGCCCGTCGGCGTAAAAGCAGCCGTTTCACACTACACACGCCCCGGCGATCCGCTGGGTGCCCCCGGACGGTCCGGGGCGGCATGCTTGCCGGGGCGGAGGAAAAACCCAGGAGGAATTATGGCTTACGTCACCATGAAGCAGATGCTGGAGACCGGCGTCCACTTCGGCCACCAGACCCGCCGTTGGAACCCCAAAATGCGCACCTACATCTTCGGCGCGCGCAACGGCATCCACATCATCGACCTGCAGCAGACCGTGAAGCTGTTCCAGAAGGCCCACGACTTCATCGTCGAGACCGTGGCCAACGGCGGCAAGGTCCTGTTCATCGGCACCAAGCGCCAGGCCCAGGAGGCCATCAAGGCCGAGGTCGAGCGTTGCGGCATGCACTTCGTGACCCAGCGCTGGATGGGCGGCACCCTGACCAACTTCCAGACCATCAAGAAGCGCATCGACCGCCTGAAGAATCTCGAAAGCATGTTCGCCGACGGCACGATCAACAAGTTCCCCAAGAAGGAAGTCGTGCAGCTGGCGCGCGAGGTCGAGAAGCTCAACGACGCCCTGGGCGGCATCAAGGAAATGACCGACGCCCCCAAGGTCGCCTTCATCATCGACCCCAACCGCGAGCACATCGCGGTGAACGAGTGCCGCAAGCTCGGCATCCCCGTCGTGGCCGTGGTCGACACCAACTGCGACCCGGACCTCATCGACTACGTCATCCCGGGCAATGATGACGCCATCCGCGCCATCAAGCTCTTCGCCACGCACATCGCCGACGCCTGCATCGAGGGCGCGGCCGCCCTGAAGGAAAACGCCGCCGGGGCCAAGGCCGCCGCGGCCAAGGAACCCGAGGCCGAGGCCGGCGCCGAGAAGGCCGCCGCCGAGGAAGGGAAGGAGTAGGAACATGGCTGAGATCAGCGCCTCTGCGGTGAAGGCCCTGCGCGAGAAGACCGGCGCGGGCATGATGGATTGCAAGAAAGCCCTGGTGGAGACCGCCGGCAACGAGGAGAAGGCCATCGCCTACCTGCGCGAGAAGGGCCTGGCCAAGGCCGCCAAGAAGGCCGGCCGCGCCACCAGCCAGGGCCTCATCGGCTCCTACATCCACTCCAACGGCAAGATCGGCGTCATGGTCGAACTCAAGTGCGAGACCGACTTCGTGGCCAAGAACGACAAGTTCAAGGAATTCGCCAAGGATCTGGCCATGCAGATCGCCGCGGCCAGCCCGGTGTGCGTGTCCGTCGAGCAGGTGCCCGCCGACCTGCTGGCCAAGGAGCGCGAGATCTACAAGCACCAGGCCATGCAGGAAGGCAAGCCCGAGGCCATCGCCGAGAAGATCGTCGAGGGCCGCCTGAAGAAGTTCTACTCCGAGGTTTGCCTCCTGGAGCAGCCGTTCATCAAGGACGACAAGAAGCACATCAAGGATTTGCTCAACGAGCTCATCGCGGTGCTCGGCGAGAACATGCAAATCGGGCGCTTCACCCGGATGGTACTGGGGGAAGGCGAGGCGGAAGCCGAAGAATAGGGAAACGAAACGGGCCGCAAGGCCCGTTTTTTTTGCGGGCCCGATCCGTTTTTCCCGGGCCGGACCCCGACTTTTCAGTGGAGAGTCGCGAGCGAATCAGGCATACAAGCACGGGGGGCGCATGGAGAAATTGCGTTATGCACGGGTTCTGCTCAAGCTGAGCGGAGAGGCCCTTGCCGGAGACCAGAAGTTCGGCATCGAGCCGAAGGCCATCGGGGCGTTCTGCCGCGAAATCGCCGACGTGGCCGGCAGCGGCGTGCAGATCGCCCTGGTCATCGGCGGGGGCAACATCTTCCGCGGCATGGCCGCCAGCGAGCAGGGCATGGACCGCGCCCAGGCCGACTACATGGGCATGCTGGCCACCGTGATGAACGCCCTGGCCGTGCAGGACGCCCTGGAGAAGCTCGGCTGCGACACGCGGGTCATGACCGCCTTCACCATGAAGGAGGTGGCCGAGCCGTACATCCGCCGCCGGGCCGTCCGCCACCTGGAGAAGGGCCGCGTGGTCATCTGCGCCGCGGGCACGGGCAATCCCTATTTCACCACCGACACCACCGCCGCGCTGCGGGCCATGGAGCTCAAGTGCGAGGCCATCCTCAAGGCCACCAAGGTGGACGGCGTGTACGACAAGGACCCGCGCAAGCACCCGGACGCCAAACGCTACGACACCATCACCTACATGGAGACCCTGGAGAAGCGCCTGGGCGTCATGGACGCCACGGCCATCGCGCTGGCGCGGGACAACGCCATGCCGATCATCGTGTTCAACCTGTTCAAGGAAGGCAACATCCGCCGTGTGGTCCAGGGCGAGCGCCTGGGCACCATCGTCGAAGGAGGGAACTAGATCATGCAGGTTATCGAAGACGGCAAGAAGCGCATGGCCGGAGCCCTCTCCAGCCTGACCAAGGAATTCGCGCGGCTGCGCACCGGCCGGGCCTCGGTGGCCCTGATCGAGCCGATCATGGCCGACTATTACGGCACGCCCACGCCGGTGAGCCAGATCGCCTCGCTCTCCGTGCCGGATGCGCGCACCATCACCATCCAGCCCTGGGACAAGGCCGCTTTCGGCGCGGTGGAGAAGGCCATCCTCAAGAGCGACCTCGGCCTCAATCCCGTCAACGACGGCAAGCTGATCCGCATCTCCATGCCGCCCCTGACCGAGGAGCGCCGCAAGGAGCTGGTCAAGGTGGCCAAGAAGTTCACCGAGGAGGCCAAGGTGGCCGTGCGCAACGTCCGCCGCGACCTCAACGAGGAGCTGAAGAAGCTGCACAAGGACAAGACCGTCACCGAGGACGAGCAGCGCAAGCTGGAGACCGAGGTGCAGAAGCTCACCGACGAGACCATCAAGAAGTGCGACCAGACCTTCTCCGCCAAGGAGAAGGAGATCCTGGAGCTGTAGGCGCGCATGTCGGAAGTCGCCGGCGTGCCCCGCCACATCGCCATCATCATGGACGGCAACGGCCGCTGGGCCAAGGCGCGTGGCCTCTCCCGCGGGGAGGGCCACCGCGCCGGCACCCGCGCGGCCAAGGCCGTGATCACGCGCTGTCGCGAGCTCGGCGTTTCGCACCTCACCCTGTACACCTTCTCGCGCGAGAACTGGTCGCGGCCCAAGGACGAGGTCGGGCTGATCTTCGATCTGCTCGTGCAGTACCTCAAGGGCGAGCTGCAGAACATGCTCGACCAGGACATCCGCCTGCGCATCCTGGGCGAGCCGGAGGGTCTGCCCCTGGCCGCGCGCAAGGCCCTGGCCTACGTCCTGGAGAAGACCGCCGGCTGCCGGTCCATGACCCTGAACCTGGCGCTCAACTATTCCGGCCGCGAGGAGATACTGCGCGCCTGCCGCGCGCTTCTGGCCAAGGGCGTGAAGCCCGAAGGCCTCGACGAGGCGGCCTTCGCCGCCGAGCTCTACACCGCGGGCCAGCCCGATCCGGATCTGATCATCCGCACCAGCGGGGAGCTCCGGCTCTCCAATTATCTCCTGTTCCAGGCGGCCTACGCCGAATTCTACTTCACCGAGACCCGCTGGCCGGACTTCGGCCCCGACGAGCTGGACCGCGCCCTGGCGGACTTCCAGGGACGCCAGCGCCGCTTCGGCAAGACCGGCGACCAGGTGCGGGGCGCGGGCGGCTAGGGGAACTGCATGGCCAAACCCCACGGCAGCGCGGACGCGGCGGACCTGATCCGCGAGGCGGATGTCGCCGCGCCCATGCGTGACGGGGTTTTGCTGCGGGGGGACGTGTTCCGCCCCGCCGGGCCGGGGCGCTTTCCGGCGCTGATCCTGCGCACGCCCTACGGCCGGACCGGCGATCCCGACGAACTGCGCTTCGCCCGGCGCGCCGTCGGCCGCGGCTACGCCGTGGTCCTGCAGGACGTGCGCGGCCGCCACGGTTCGGAGGGCGCGTTCACGCCGCACGCGCACGAGGGCCGCGACGGCTTCGACAGCATCGAGTGGCTGGCGGCGCAGCCCTGGTGCGACGGCCGCGTGGGCAGCTTCGGCCTGTCCTACGCCGGCTCCGTGCAGTGGTTCGCGGCCCTGGAGAATCCCCCGCATCTGCTCGCCATGGCCCCGGCCATGACCTTCGCGCGGCTGCGCGACGCGGTCCGCAGCCAGGGCGTCCTGGACATGGACTGGCTGCGCTGGGCCTTTGTGGCCATAGCGCCGGACCTGCGCGCCCGCGCCGGCCTGCCGGGCCCGGCGGACATCCCCGCGGCCGAGGCGGACTGGGCGCGGCGCGGCGCGACCCTGCTGGCCACGCTGCCGCTGCTGGACCTGCCGGAGCTGGACGGCTGCCTGGCCTTCCTGCGCGACTGGCTGACGCATCCCCAGGACGACTCCTGGTGGGACTTCGGCGATGTCGCCGGGAAGTATGACCGGGTGACGGCCGCAGTGCTGAACCTGGCCGGCTGGCACGACGACGCGTTCACCGTGGCCGGGGCCGTCGAGAACCATCGGGGGCTCGTGGCCGCGCGCGCGCGCCAGGACGCGGAGCCGCGCAGCATGCTCGTGCTCGGCCCCTGGTCCCACGGCATCAACGCCGTCACCGGCGACGCGCGTTTCGGGACGCGGGACTTCGGCCCGGCCGCGCGGCTGGACTATGACGGGCTGGTGCTCGACTTCATGGACCGGCATGTGCGCGGCCGGCGCAACGTCCTTGCCGGGGTCGCGCCGGTGAGCTGCTTCTTCATGGGCGGCAACGCCTGGCGCGAGGGCCCGGAATGGCCGCCGGCCGGAACGCGCGAATTCCCGCTGCATCTGGCCGCGGGCCTGGAGCAGGCGGCCGGCGTGGGCCGCCTGGCGCTCCTGCCGCCGGATTGCGGGCCGGAAGGCAGCGTCTTCGCCGCCGATCCGGCGCGGCCCGTGGCCGAGACGCCGGGCTCGGGTCTGGGCGCCGTGGATCACGCGGACCTGCGCGGGCCCGGCGTGCTCCTGTTCGAGACCGCGCCGCTGGCCTCCGCGTTGACCGTAGCCGGCCGCATCCGCGCGGAAATCTTTCTGACGGCCGACGTCCCGGACCTGGACCTCTACGTGCGGCTGCTGGACGTCGCGCCCGGCGGCGCGGCCTTCAACCTCATGGACATCGGGGCCGAGGTCGCGCGCGTGGGGCTGCTGGGCGGGCCGCTCGCCGCCGACGAGGTGCGCCGCGTGCCGATCGACACGCCGCACACGGCCAACGTCTTCCTGGCCGGCCACCGGGTGCGCCTGGCCGTGTTCGCCAGCTGGCGGCCCGGCATGTCGCTCAACCTCCAGACCGGCGCCAGCGAGGTCGCGTCCGCGGCCATGCGGCCGGCGTGCGTCACCATCCGCCACTGCGCGGCCCAGCCCAGCCGCATCATCCTGCCCCTGCTGCCGCCGCCGCGCGCATAGGCGGCCTTGCCTTTGTGGACGGGGCGTGTTCTTGTTCCGGCCAACCAAAGGAGATTGCAATGCGTCGCCTTCCGCTTTGTCTCGCCGCGATCCTCTGCCTGCTGCTCGCCGCCACGGGACCGGCCCTGGCCGCGGATTTGCCCAAGGACGCCCCGTCCCTGGCCGACGTGCAGGAATACGTGCGGCTCTTCGGCTACCGCGAGATGCTGGAGCAGAGCGCCAACCGGCAGCTCGCCGCCCTGCTGGACTCCGTGCGCAAGGAACGGCCCGACGTCTCGGCCGAGACCTTCGACATCATCCGGCTGGAGATGCTCGGCGAGATCAAGGCCGCGTCCGAGCGCTCCGCGCGCGACATGGCCGAGGCCTTCCGCAGGATCCTGAGCCGCGAGGACGTGGCCTATCTGCTCCGGCTGGGACAGGATCCGCGCATGCAGCGGGTGATCCGCCTGCAGCCGGCCCTGGCGCGGGATCTGGAGGGCGTCGGCGAGCGTCTGGCCAGCGAGGTCACCGCGAGCGCCATGCCGCGCATCGCCGAGCGGCTCAAGGCCCTGCGCGGGCAGGGAAGCTAGGCCGGCCGGCGGCCTTCGCGTCCGTTTGGACGCGGGAACTGCGTTCCGCCGCCGGAGCGCAGTTTTTTGTTGACCCGTGAAATCGATTCATCGATATTCGTGGCGTCTGTCGAAAGCACTGCGGCCACCGCAGCGGGGGAGGACGTCATGCGGGTGCGCAACCTGAACGGGACGCGCGACAACGTCTGCGCATGCGGCAGCTGGATCGACCACTGGGAGCGCTTCAGCGGGGAGACGGCGCTGTTCTGCGCGGCGCAGGGCTGCCCCAACCTCGCCGACGTCGGCGCGCACGTCCGGAAGGCGGCCGGCGGGGACGACCGTTGGTACATCATTCCGCTCTGCCGCGACTGCAACATGCGCCGGGGCGACATCGACATTGAGGACGGCACGGTTCTTGTCTCGGCCAATCGGGCGGAGACCTGCGCCAAGAAGGCGGGCTAGATCAGCCCGGCCTCCTGGAAGCTGAAGTGGCGATCCTCGGCCACGATGAGGTGGTCGAGCACGCGCAGGCCGAGGTTCTGCGCGGCCAGGGCGATGCGCCGGGTGAGGTCGCGGTCGGCCACGGAGGGCGCGGGGTCGCCGCCGGGGTGGTTGTGGGCCAGGATCAGGCCCGAGGCCTGGTGGCGCAGCGCCAGCGTCAGCACCTCGCGCGGGTACACGGCCGTCTCGTCCACCGTGCCCCGGCCCACGCGCTCCCAGGCCATGAGCCGGTTCTTGTTGTCCACGAAGGCCACCCAGAACTCCTCCACGCGCAGGTGCCCGATGCGCGCCCGCGCGGCCTCGGCCACCACCTCCGGCCCGCTGAACACCTGCCGCTCGCGCACCGGGGCCTCGCCCAAGCGGGCGTAAAGCTCGGCCAGCAGCGCCCAGTGTCCGGCTAGGCTTTCGCCGAAGCCGTCCACCTCCAGCAGGGCCTCGCGCCGGGCCGTGAGCGCGCCGCGCAGGGAGCCGAAGGCGGCGATGAGCGCCTTGGCCAGGGGCTTGGTGTCGCGCCGGGGCAGAACCTGGCCGAGCAGCAGCTCCAGCAGTTCGTAGTCGGCCAGGGACTTGGGCTCGTCCAGGAGCTTGTCGCGCAGGCGCTGGCGGTGGCCCAGGTAGTGCGGCGGCGGGGTCTCGCGCGCGGCCGCGGCCTTGGCGGCGGGCTTGGAGCTCACGCCCGCCTCCCGGCGGCCGGCGGTCCGGCTTCGGACCGGAGCAGCTCCGCCAGCGCGGCCACGTAGGCCTCCAGGGTGTCGTCCGGCCGGCGCGCGCCGCTGATGACCCCGAGCTGGGCGTCCAGGGTCAGGTCGATGACCCGGGCGATGCCCGCCCGGCCCAGGCGCTTGGCCGTGCGCGTCAGCGCGGGCTTGTCGCGCGGGTTCATGCGCACCTTGGCGTCCTCGCCCTCGTTCAGAAGCCACATCTGGCGCGCCTGCCAGGACACGTAGCCCAGGAGCTGGAACAGGATGCGGTCGCCGGAGGGCCGGAGCTTGTCGTCCAGCACCCGGGCCCAGACCTCGCGGAAGGCCTCCGGATTTTCACGCGGGGCGATCGCGAGGGCGCGCATGAAATCGAAGAACTCCATGTCGCCGTGGGGCGCGACGAGCTGGGCGTGCTCCGGGCGGATCGTGCGATCCTCGGCCGCGGCCAGGGCGATCTTGTCCAGCTCCAGGCCGGCGGAGAGGGCGTCGCGCGGGAGGGCCTCCACCAGCGCGCGCCTGGCCGCAGGCTCCAGCGTCAGCCCGGCCCCGGCGGCCCACTGGTCCAGGAATTTCGGCAGCTCGGCCTCCGTGAGCCCCGGCGACTGCCAGATCCAGCCGCGTTCCGTTGCGGTCTGCCAGAGGCGCCGCTTGGGCAGGAAGTTGGGCACCGCCGGCGTCTTGCCGTCCTTCCACGCGCCCTCCAGGCAGAGGACCGGCAGGACCGTGGCCGTGGCGCGCGGCAGCGCCTCGTCAATCTTGTCCCAGGCCTCGGCCTTGAGGGTTTCGGCCCGGCGCAGCACGAGGACCGTGGGCGTGGCGAAGAGGTTCTGGATGGTCAGCTCGGTCCAGTAGGCCGGGGGAAAGGGCTCGTCATCGGCCCAGAAGACCTTGCGTGCGCAGGATTTCCCCAGGGGCGCGGCCTGCTGCGCAACCTGCCGCCGGAGCAGTTCCGCGTCCGGGCAGACGAGGATGCGGAAGCCGTGGCGGGTGGGCGCGGGAGGCATGGACGCTCCTAGTAGTTTTCGGTCATGAGGTCGGCCAGGCGGCGCACCACGAGATCCGTGACGCGCGTGTCCGCGCCGGAGGAGTCGCCGGGATAGAAGGATTCGTTCTGGCTCTGCTCGCCGGAGTCCCAGAGCAGCACGCCGTCGCTGGCGCGGGTCACGCGCAGGCGGATGATGATGCCGGTGCTCAGCTTCAGGGACTGGTCCTGCTGGCCGGAGACCGAGGTCTCGCGCGAGTAGCGCTTGATGACAATCGTGAGCTGCGAGGTGGCGTCGGCCTTGTCCGTCCAGACCACCAGGCGGCGGCGGTTGAACTCGTCGCGGATCAGCGAGCGCAGGCGCGGCTCAAGCCAGGCCTCGGTGGTGGGGTTCTCCACGCGTACGATGACCATCTTGCGCAGGGCGGGATCCAGACGCGAGGCCACCTCCGAGGAGCCGCTGGCGGCCATGCCGGAGAAGCGGTAGCCGCAGCCGGAGAGCAGGGCCAGAAGCAGCAGGCCGGACAGCAGGGCGGCGAGGAACGTGGGCCAGCGCATGCGTCCTTCCTCCGGCTAGCCCGCGACCACGTTCACCAGCTTGCCCGGCACCACGATGAGCTTGCGGATGCTCTTGCCCTCCAGGTGGCGGAGCACGTTCTCGTGGGTCATGGCGAAGTCGCGCACGGCCTCCTGGCTGGCGTCGGCCGGGACCATGAGCCGGCCGCGGACCTTGCCGTTGACCTGCACCACGAGTTCGATCTCGTCCTGGACCAGCGCGGCCTCCTCATAGCCCGGCCAGGCCAGGTCGGCGAGCTGGCCCGCGTGGCCCATGCGCCGCCAGAGCTCCTCGCACAGGTGCGGGGCCACGGGCGAAAGCAGGGTCAGGGCCGTGGACAGGGCCGAGGACAGCACGGCCGCGCCCTGGGCGGCGCCCTTGAGGGCGTCCTTCTGGGCGTACATCTCGTTGACCAGCTCCATCAGCGCGGCGATGGCGGTGTTGAACTGGAAGTTGTTCTCCATGGCCCGCGTGACCTTGCGCACGGTCTCGTGCTCGCGGCGGCGCAGGTCGCGCGCCGGGCCGGAAACCTCGCCGCCGAGTTCGGCCAGCGGGGCCACCGGGCCCACGGGCTTGAGCGCCCCGGCCTCGTCCAGCTCCTCGGCCAGACGCCACACGCGGCCCAGGAAGCGGTACGCGCCCTCGATGCCGGCGTCGCTCCACTCCAGGTCCTTCTCCGGCGGCGAGGCGAAGAGGATGAACAGGCGCGTGGCGTCCGCGCCGTAGCGCTCGATCATCGAGTTTGGGTCCACCACGTTGCCCTTGCTCTTGGACATCTTGGCGCCGTCCTTGAGCACCATGCCCTGGGTGAGCAGGTTCTTGAACGGCTCGACCTGCTCGGCGTAGCCCAGGTCGCGCAGGACCTTCACGAAGAAGCGCGAGTAGAGCAGGTGCAGGATGGCGTGCTCGATGCCGCCGATGTACTGGTCCACGGGCATCCAGTACTTGAGCGCCGCGGGGTCGAAGGCCCCGTCGGTCTTGCGCGCGCTGGTGTAGCGCATGAAATACCAGCTCGACTCCATGAAGGTGTCGAAGGTGTCGGTTTCGCGCCGGGCCGGGCCGCCGCACTTGGGGCAGGCCGTTTTGGCGAAGCTTTCCAGCATGGGCAGGGGCGAGCGGCCGTCCTCGCGCACCTTGGCGTCCTCGGGCAGGCGCACCGGGAGCTGGTCCTCGGGCACGGGCACGATGCCGCACGTGTCGCAGTGCACCACGGGGATGGGCGCGCCCCAGAAGCGCTGGCGCGAGATGCCCCAGTCGCGCAGGCGGTAGTTCACCGTGGGCTTGCCCAGGCCGGAGGCCCCCAGGTGCTCCACGATGGCCTTCTTGGCCGCCTCGTTGGGCATGCCGTCGAAGCGGCCGGAGTTCACCAGGAAGCCGGGATCGGCGTAGGCTTGGGTCATGGCCGCCGGGTCGAGGGTCTCGCCCTTGGGCTGGATGACCACCTGCAGGGGCAGGTCGTACTTGCGGGCGAATTCAAAGTCGCGCTGATCATGCGCCGGCACGGCCATGACCGCGCCGGTGCCGTAGCCCATGAGCACGAAGTTGGCCACGTGGATGGGCATTTCCCGGCCGGTGAGGGGGTTGACGCAGTACGCGCCGGTGAACACGCCCTCCTTCTCCAGATCCTCGGCCCCGCGCTTGATGCGGTCCATGTTGGCCACGTCGCGGCAGAAGGCGCGCACGGCGTCGGCCTTGGCGTAGCCGGCGATGAGCTTCTCCACGAGGGGATGCTCGGCGGCGAGGCTCATGAAGGTGGCCCCGCAGATGGTGTCCGGCCGGGTGGTGAAGACGTCGATGCTTAAGTCCATGCCCTTGACCTGGAAGGTCAGCTGCGCGCCGACGCTCTTGCCGATCCAGTTGTGCTGCATGGTGACGACGCGCTCGGGCCAGCCGCCCTCCAGCAGCTTCAGGTCGTCCAGGAGTTCGTCGGCGTAGGCCGTGATCTTGAGGAACCACTGTTCGAGCTGCTTCTGCTCGACCTCGCCGTCACAGCGCCAGCAGCGGCCTTCCTCGACCTGCTCGTTGGCCAGCACGGTGTTGCAGTTGGGGCACCAGTTCACGGGCGAATTCTTGCGGTAGGCCAGGCCGCGCTCCAGCATCTTGAGGAAGAAGCGCTGCTCCCACTGGTAGTATTCCGGCCGGCAGGTGGCGATTTCGCGCCGCCAGTCGTAGGAATATCCCAGGCGGCGGAGCTGGGCGCGCATGTCGGCGATGTTCTGGTAGGTCCAGGTGGCGGGGTGGGTCTTGTGCTTGATGGCCGCGTTTTCGGCGGGCAGGCCGAAGGCGTCCCAGCCCATGGGGTGCAGCACGTTGAAGCCGCGCATGCGCTTGTACCGCGCGACGACGTCGCCGATGGAGTAGTTGCGCACGTGCCCCATGTGGATCTTGCCCGAGGGGTAGGGGAACATCTCCAGCACGTAATACTTGGGCCGCGAAGGATCGGCCTCGACCTCGAAGCAGCCGGACTGGTCCCAGGCCGCCTGCCATTTTTTCTCCACCTGCGCCGGATCGTACTTGCCGAAACCCATTCTGCCTCCCCTGGGAATGCGCGCGTCTATTTGGCCGGCGCAGGCTTTTTGGCCGCGCCGCTCATCTCCATTTTCTTGTCGATGCCGAAGCGGCCCTGATCCACGGCCCGAGCCACGGCGTCCAGGATGCCGTTGACGAAGGCCCGCGAGTTCTCGTCGCCGAAGCTCTTGGCCAGCTCGATGGCCTCGTTGATGGCCACCTTGAGCGGGATGTCCGACCGGTGCAGGATTTCGAAGAGCGCGAGGCGCAGGATGGCCAGCTCGATCTTCGCGATGCGTCCGATCTTCCAGTTGTCCGAATGCCCGCCGATGACCGCGTCGATCTCCGGCAGGCGCTCGGCCACGCCCATGAACAGCTCCGAGGCGAAGGCCACCGCCTCGGGCGATTCGCATTCGGCCACGGCCGGATTGCGGGCGAAGACCTGCCGCAGGGCCGCCTGGCCGCTCTGCGGGTCGAAGGATAGGCCGAAAAGGACCTGAAAGGCCAGGGTGCGGCCCTGCCTGCGGGTGCCCTTGCCCTTGTCGGCGGGCTTGGCCGCGCCGCCGGCCGGGCGGTTTTCTGGTGCGCTCACGCGATGCTCCCGCCCCTGCTAGATCTGGGCGCAGACGCGCGCGGTCTCAAGCATGGCCATGGCGGCGTCCACGCCCTTGTTGCCGGACTTGGAGCCGGCGCGCTCGATGGCCTGCTCCAGGTTCTCGGTGGTGAGCACGCCGAAGCCCAGCGGGATGCCGAACTCCAGGCTCACCAGGGCCAGGCCCTTGGCGCATTCGCCGGCCACGTAGTCGAAATGCGGGGTGGCCCCGCGGATCACCGCGCCGACGCAGACGATGCCGTCGTACTTGCCGGTGGCCGCGAGCTTCTTGGCCACCAGCGGCATCTCGAACGCGCCGGGGATCTTGACGATGGTCAGGTCGTCGGGGCTCGCGCCGTGGCGGGTGAGGGCGTCGACCGCGCCGCCCACGAGCTTGTCGACGATGAAGTCGTTGAAGCGGCTGGCCACGATGGCGACCTTGAGCCCGTGAGCGTCGAGCTGTCCTTCCACGGTTTTCACATGCGGCATGGGATTCCTCCGGAAGCGAAGTTGGGTGCGGTTTTTACTTCTTGGACTTCTGGGGTTCGCCCAGGGTCAGCATGTGGCCCATCTTGTCCTTTTTGGTCTTGAGATACCGCTCGTTCATGGAACAGGCGGTCATCTCGATGGGCACGCGTTCCACGACCTTGAGGCCGTAGCCCTCCAGGCCGACGATCTTCTTGGGATTGTTGGTCATCAGGCGCATCTGGCAGACGCCCAGGGCCACGAGGATCTGCGCGCCGGTGCCGTACTCGCGCAGGTCCGGCTTGAAGCCGAGCTTGACGTTGGCCTCGACGGTGTCCAGCCCCTCGTCCTGCAGGTGATAGGCCTTGATCTTGTTGCCCAGGCCGATGCCGCGGCCCTCCTGGCGCATGTAGAGCAGGATGCCGGTGCCCTCCTTCTCGATCATGCACATGGCGGCGGCGAGCTGGTCGCCGCAGTCGCAGCGCACGGAGCCGAACACGTCGCCGGTGAGGCATTCGCTGTGCACGCGCACGAGCACCGGCTTGTCCGGGGAAATCTCGCCCTTGTACAGGGCGATGTGCGTGCGGCCGTCGCTTTCGGCCTTGAAGGCCGCGGTCTTGAAGTGGCCCCAGCGGGTGGGCAGCTCGGCCTCGGCGATCTTGGTCACGGTCTTGCCGCCGAATTTCATGCGGTGCTGGATGAGCGCCGCCACGGAGCAGATCTTCAGGCCGTGCTCCGCCGCGTAGGCCTCCAGGTCCGGCATGCGGGCCATCTGGCCGTCGTCGCGCATGACCTCGCAGATCACGCCGGCGGGCTTGAGTCCGGCCATGCGGCAGAGGTCCACGCTGCCCTCGGTCTGGCCGGCGCGGATGAGCACGCCGCCGCTGTTGGCGCGCAGGGGGAAGACGTGGCCGGGCGTCACGACGTCGCCGGGCTTCACGCCGTCGGCCACGGCGGTGAGCACGGTGTGCGCCCGGTCGAAGGCCGAAATGCCGGTGGTGACGCCCTCGCGTGCCTCGATGGAGACGGTGAAGTTGGTGCCGAACTTGGACTGGTTCGACTGGGCCATGAGCGGCAGCTCAAGGCGGTCGATCATCTCCGGGGCCATGGCCAGGCAGATGAGCCCGCGGCCGTATTTGGCCATGAAGTTGATGGCCTCGGGGGTGGTCTTTTCCGCCGCGATGACGAGGTCGCCCTCGTTTTCGCGGTCCTCGTCGTCCACCATGATGACCATCCGGCCCTGCCGGATGTCCTCAATGGCTTCCTCTATGGTGCACAGGGGCATGGATGAACCTCGCTTCGTGGCCGCGCGGCGGAGAGTCGCCAGTATGGGCCGGATTCTCAAACAACGGAGGCCGCCTGTGTATCTCAAAACGACGCTGCTGTGAAGCGCCAAGATCTGTCTTGAAAGCCGCGCGGTTGGGGTTCCGGGCGGGTTCCGGGGCTTCCGGGCGCGCGCCGGCGGCGCAAAAAAAGCGCCCCCGCGCCGGGGGACGCGGAGGCGCTGGGCCGTTGGCCGGAGGCGCCGGCTACTGGGGATTGTGCTCGCCGGCTTCGCGGCGGTCGTGGCGCAGTTCGTTGCGGTCGTGCTGCTGCTCGCGGCGATCCTGGCGGACTGCGCGGTTGTCATGGCGCACGTCGCGGCGGTCGTGGCGCAGCTCCTGTTCGTCGTGATGCAGGGCCTGACGGTCCTGCTGCACGGCCTGGCCGTTGCCGGCCTGGCGGCCCTGGCGCAGCTGCTGGCGCTCCTGCCGCAGGTTCTGGCGGTCCTGGCGCACGTCGTTCATATTCTGGCGCCGGTCGGAGCGGTCGCGCCGGATGTTCTGGCGGTCCTGACGCAGGTCCTGACGGTCGCGCTGGAACTGGCCCTGGGCCGGGGCCTGGCCGGGCGCCGGGGCGGGAGCCTGGGCGGCGGGCGGGGTCTGCGGCGCAGCGGGCGGGGTGGTGTCCTGGGCCATGGCGGGCAGGCTCAGGGCGGCGAGGGCGCAGGTGGTGCAGGCGATACGCAGCAGGGTTTTCACTGGATTCCTCCTCAAACTGGGTTTGCGCGTGCGGATGCACGGGTCGCCCGCCCTGAAGCATCCGCCGTGCCAGAAAAAATATTCTGGGAAGTCATTGAGTTAAACGGAACTGCGCAGAAGCGTGCAGGCAAAAAAATGCGCACGAGCGCAAGAACGCGCAGCGCCGCGCGTCAGCGCGGCAGGCCGGCGGGCGCGTCCGCCGCGCCAATTTGCGCGAGCATCTCGTCGCCGTCCGGACCGTCGAGGTACTCGGAGACGTACTCCAGGACCTTGCGCAGGTCCCGCTCCAGCTCCCCGTCCTTGCGCCGGGTGGCCGTGAGGATGCTGTAGGAGACGTTGAGGTAGGCGAACTGGGTGACGAAACGCCAGAAGTCCACGAGCCGGGGCTGCAGGAAGTCCATGCACGGCCGGGCCAGCACCTCGGGACTGAGCCTGCGGCGCAGGGCCTGGGGCACGATGTCGTCCACCGGCATGCTGGTGGTGGTGAAGTGCGCGGCGCAGTCGCGCAGCTTGGCCAGATTGTCCAGAAGCGTCCAGGGATCCAGGTGGAAGGCCGAGCCGAATTCCTTTTTCGCCAGCTGCGCCAGCCGCGCAAAGCTGACGCCGAGGGCCCGGCGGCTGTAGCCGCAGCAGCGGCGCAGTTCCGAGCGCAGCAATTCCTCAATAATCATCAGGGCGTTGATCAGCACCAGCCGGCTGGGATTGCGCTCCAGGGCGTCCAGCAGCCGCCCGGCCTTGCCGGTGGCCTCCAGGGCCATGTCGATGAGTGCGCGCATGGGACAAGCCGCCTGTCTGGGGTGGGAAAGCGCCGCCAAGCGGAGGCCGCCGCCGACTTCCGCTTTATCGGCAGAACATGAATCGGCCGCACAGTCAAGCGCAAGCGCTCCGGCTCAGCCGCCGCGGCCATGGCGGCCGCCGCGGAAGAGGCCGTGGAGATGCCGTCCGAAGCCGCCCTCGTGGCCGCCGCAGCGGTCGCGCCCCTCGGGGCCGCAGTTTTCGGGAGACTCCGCACGGCGCAGGCGCGGATCGTCCTCCAGGGAGGCGACGAGCTTGGCCAGCAGCCGGCCCAGGGTCTCCCGCTCGGCGGGGTCGAGCCCGACGAAGAGGGTTGCGGCGTTTTCACCGCTAAGGCCCGCCTGGCCGGAGCAGGCGGCCTCGCCCTTGTCCGTCACGGCGACGGTGAAGCCCCGGCGGTCGGCGTCGTCGCGCCGGCGGGCGATGAGCCCGTTGCGTTCCAGCTTGGCCAGCACCTCGCTGAGCGAGGCCGAGCGCACGTCCAGGAGGTCGAGCAGCTCCCGCTGGCTCATGCCGCCGCGTTCGCGGACGATGGCCAGCACGCGTTCCTGGGCGTGGCCCGCGTGGCCCGGGCCGCCGTGCTCCAGGCGGTGGGCGGCGCGGGCCATGAGCCGCGAGGCCCGGCGAAAGAGTCCGGCCAGGGCCTCGCTGGTGATTCCCGGCGTATTTCCGTCGGCCTGGTCCAAGCGCTAGTCCCCCGTGTCTTCGAGGTTTCCGGCGGCGTAGGCCGCGCCCCGCCGGCAGCCGGGCGCGCTGAGCGGGCAGTGGTTCTTGCACAGCGGGCAGACGCCGCCCTGCGGCTCCGCCGTTGCGGTCCCGGCCGCGGCCGCCGGGAGCGGCGCGGCGAACCCGCGCGATTCACCGGCCTCGCCTTCGTCTATACGCCCGAAGGGCCGGCCGCGTCCATGCCCACGCATGCGCCCGCGCGGGCGGCAGTCTTCGTGGCCGCGCATCCCGCGCCCGTGCCGTTCGCGTCCGTTCTGATCCTGTCCGTTCCGTTCGTGTCCGCAGTGTCCGAATGCTCCAAACATGTGGTGCTCCTTTGTGGTAATTGAAAAGGTACCTTCTTATATGGAGCGCGGTGCGCGCCTGTCAAGATAAAAAGGTACCTTCGCAATTGGCCGCCGAAGGAGACGAGGGCGGGACGGCCGCGCCTCAGGCGAGGCCGACCAGGAAGCGGAACAGCGCGAAGAGCAGGAAGACGACGGCGATGGCCGTCAGGTTGAGCCGGTGCGGGTGGGCCTTGGCGAAGGCCGCGAAGCGCGGGCCGGCGTCGGGGAAGCGCCGGGCCAGCAGGCGCGCGCTCCAGGCCAGGCAGAAGACGGCCAGGGGGATGGCGTAGAGCGCGATGCGCGCGCCCGGCGTGTCCTTGAGGACCGTGCCGAGGCGGCCGGGCTGCACCCGGGAGTTGAGCACGAGCAGGACGAAATAGCCGGCCAGGCCCAGGGGGGCCAGGACGTTCAGCAGCCGGGCGAGGGGCCCCTGCGGTTTGTTTTCAGCGGTCATGCGCATTCCTCCGCAGCGGCCCTCCTACCGCGCGCGCGTCCGGAGCGCAACGCCGGACCGCCGGGCAGAGCTCCTGGCGCGGTTTATGCTGTTCGGGACTGACCCGTGCGGCCGTCCGGCGTGGCCGGGCGCGCTCGGGCCGCTGTCCGGAAACCCTGCGGAACAAGGAGCGTCCTGCGATGCGCCGTGGCGTTCTCGCCCTCCTGGCCGGTCTGGTTCTGCTTCTGGCGCTGCTTTCGTGCGCAACGATGCAACCCGGGCCTGCGCAAAATTTGGTTTTTTCCAGCAGCAACGCGAGCGCGCTCGGCCCCTGGTCGGCGCGGGTCGCGGTTTCGTCCGCGCACCTGACGCCGGGCGCGCCCCTGGAGATCCAGGCCCGCCTGCGCGTGCCCGCGAGCCTGCTCGCCAACGTCATGGGCGACGGCGGGCGGCCCGACCGGATGCTCCTGCTTGTCACGGCGGAGCGGACCTTCGACGCCGACGGCGTGCTGCGCCTGCCCAGCGACGAGCGCATGTCCACGCTCGTCACGCCCACGGGCCTGGCCATCGAGGGTGGCGAGCAGGGCGCGGTGACCCGGCGCTTCGGCGGCGCGTTCCGCACCCCGGTGGACGAGCTGGCCGCCGCGCCCATCGGCCAGGCCGCGGCGGCCGGGACGGACCGCGTCTTCGGCTTCGCCGTCAGGACGCGGCTGCCCCGCGACCTGCCGCCGGGCGTCTACCGCCTGCGCCTGGACTTCGGGGCCGCGCGCGGCAAGCGCATGGCCAGCCTGAACGGCGCGGCCTTCGCCCGGCGCGGCTTCGTGCGCGAGCCCAACGCCTCGGAGTGCTACTCCCCGCCGCTGCGCGCCTCCGGGCTGCGTCCGGACGGCCGGACGGTGAACGCCGCGGCCATCCGGCCGCGCATCCCTTGGGTGCTGCTGGAGCAATACAACTCCAACGGCTGCCGCGGGGTCGTGGCCGAGGAGGACCGCCGGCGCTTCGCCCTGTCCGGCCGCAACATCATCCAGGACGAGGTGGTGCTGCCGCTCTATTCCGAGCAGGGAACCCCGCGCGTCCTGGCCTACGACCTGGAGCCGCGCTTCCCCGCGGACACCATCACCGACACCCAGAACATCCCCTGGGACTGCGCCAAGGGGGCGCTGTCCATCCGCGTCACCGGGCCGGACGGCCGCACCGAGGACCTCGGCACGGCGAACTTCGCTGGGCGCAACGGGCGCTGGCCCACCACCCGCAACCCGGCCTTCACCCGCTGGCGGCCCTGGATGTACGGCCGCTACACCGTGCGCGCCACGGGCTGGACCCAGGACGTCTGGGGCAACCGCTACGAGGGCGGCGGCACGTACGGCTTCTGGATCGCCAAGCGGCTGACCCTGGCCACGGCCACCTTCCAGGGCCAGGCCTATCCCGTGGGCGGCAGGTACGGCCGCGACATGGCCTTCAACCCCGCCGTGCCGGCCGAGGTCACGGTGACGGCCCGGCTGTTCGTCAATTCCGACGCGCGCAACGTGCGCAGCGTGAGCAGCTCCGGCCGGGCCACCTCCGGCGGCGTGTTCGGGCCGGGCCAGGGCCTCAAGCCCCTGGCCCTGGACGCGCCCGGCGAGTACTCGGCCGCCGTGCTGGCCCGCTACACCGACCCCGAGGGGCACCTCTGGGTCTGCGCCATGCACCACGCGGGCGTGGTCTATCCGCCGGATTCGCCCATCGTGGCCCGCGGCAAGCCCATCCGCGTGGGCAAGACCCTGCTGGATCGCGGCGAGAGCCACTTCGAGGGCTACGCCGAGGCGGCCGGCGACGCGCGCCACCTGGACCACGTGAACTTCCCCTATCGCGCCGGCGACGTGCTGCTCATCGCCAGCGAGGGCGACGGCGCCAACAAGATCATCCCGGTGCTCGCCTGGGAGCCCAAGGACGCGCCGCAGCGTTTCGATCCGCACATCCAGGGCATCGGCCTGACCAACGTGCGCCTGGCCACGTCCAACGGCTATTCCCCGCACCTGTTCCCGGAGTTCATCACGGACTGGGAGTATTACTACGCCGGCGCGCCGCGCCCGGGGCTCATGGGCCGCTTCCTCGTGGCCGAGAACGGCGTGCGCTCGCCCTATTGGCCCACGAGCCGCCAGAGCTTCGGCGGCCAGATCGGCGCGCCCGGCGGCGGCGACCGCCCCGGCGACATCTACCGCCTCCTGGGCGCCGTGGTGATCCGCCGGAAGGGGCAGCCGCCCCAGTACGCGGGCTACATGGCCAGCGCGTTCATCCTGCCCAAGGGCTCCAACAACAACCGGGTCATCGCGCCGGGCGCGGAGGACCTCCTGGGGCCGCTGCACCGGAAGGCGCGCTTCTTCCTGGCCACCAACGCCCGGCCGGGCATGGTCTACGAGACCGGAACGAGCTTCGTCCCGGCGGTGCAGATCGATCCTTTCGGCCCGGTGGACGTGACCTTCGCCCTGACCTGGCCGGACGGCGCGCGCCGGGTGGCGCGCGGCCCGGGCGACGCCGGCGGCGCGTTCGTGGGCCGCGAGCGCTGGGTTCTGGACCAGCCCGGGGTGTACCGCTACAGCCTCGGCGGCGAGTGGATGGGGCATCCGGCCGTGGTGCCGGGCCTGCCTGCGGAGGGCGGCGAATTCTATGTGGTGGAGAAGACGCCCCCGGCGGCGCTTGCGCCCCTGCGGCTCAACCTGGGGCCGGTGACCAGGATCGACCCGGCCAAGGGGCTTAGGATCACCGGCTCGACCACGGCGCGCAGCGTCCGCTACGCCATGATCATGCCCGGCGCGGTGCTGGCCCAGGGCGAGCTGCCCGTGCGCGACGGGACCTTCGCCTTCACCTTCGACCCCGAGGCCCTGGGCCGGGCCACGCAGACCTACGTGCCGGCCGGGGAGAAGGGGCGCGTGGAGCCGGGGCCGGTGGTGCACCTGACCTTCTTCAGCGCGGAGACGGCCCCGGTGCCGGGCCACAGCTTCGCCCGGCTGATCATCCGGGGCAACATGGCCTATTACGCGCATTAGCGCGCGGGCGGCGCGGCCGGGAAAAGAAAAGGGCCCCGCATCTGCGGAGCCCCGTTTCTTTTGGTGCCGAAGGGGAGACTCGAACGACTAATGCCTGTAGCTGCCTGAAGTGCCTAGAAAAATTCTCCGTGGCGGTCCTCAACTGGCACAAGGACTAGAGCACGAAACGGCTCAGGCGGTCAACGGAGTTTTAGCTTGCGCCTCGCCAGCTAACGTTTGAGCTGGGTTTATGCCGAGGCTTTCGGCTGTCGAGAGAAGGGGCTCTTGCGAGCTTGTCTCGCAGGCTTTATATAGCGTAAAATCTGTAATCGAGGTGTGCAGGGGCAACGGCAATGCACATTGCCTCACGGTGTTTACAAAATCACCCATTGGATTTGTGCCGTTCAATAGGCGGTTTAGGATTGTTTTGATTGCTTCGTCACTGTTGTCAATCCCAATCCACTTTCGTCCAAGGCGTGAAGCTGTCGTTAATGTGGTGCCTGACCCGGCATAGCAGTCAAGGACGATATCTCCAGCATTTGACGATGCCTCAATGATTCTCGCGAGTAGCAATGGATTCTTTTCTGTCGGGTACCCTGTGACGTGGATGTTTTGGTTATGTGCATCCCGTAGGTCCATCCAGATGTCTTGGATTGGAACACCCTCGCTGCCATCTAGGTACACTTTCCTCCGTGGATTGCCTGTCGGGGACCAGTAAATTTCGCCCCGCGCATCCATCTCATCGAGTGTGGAAGGCTTGTACTGCCAGTGCTTTCCAGGAGGAGGCTGCATCCCTCGCCATGTCATGCCGGTTTCTCCATTGCGAACACCCGGAGCATGTATGGGGACTTTCTTGAATCTGCGTCCAGACTCATCCAGACAAGGGTATTCCTTTATTGCGCGTAGCTCATCCCAAGGCTCAACCGGACGATTCCAGACATAGTTGTCTGATTTCGTATAGAATAAAATGTAGTCTGAAACATTTCCGTAAGTTCTGCGCGTGTAATTTTTAGGGTTGCACTTCTTACGAGTGATGCAATTTCTGAAGTTGCTTGCCCCAAATATCTCATCGAGTAGAATACGAAAGTGGAATGCCATTCGTCCATCAAGGTGCAGATATATAGAGCCATCATCCGCAATGATGTGATGGAGAAGAATTAGCCGCTCTCGGAGTGCTTCAACGTAAGCAGGGCCGATAAGGTGGTCGTCGTACGCATGCGTCTGCTTTCTAGATTCAAAAGAAGAGGCGGTGGCATAAGGCGGGTCAATGTACACAAGCCTTACCTTGCCTGCTATGGCTTCGTCCTTTGCCAGGGCTGCGAGGGCTGGGAGGTTATCCGCGTGGTAGAGGCGGTTGTCTCCGGCTTGATACTCGGGGTTAATAGCAAAATAGGCTGGTTCTGTCGCGAGAATTGCCTCACGTGACTTCTTGCCTGGGTACTCCAGGCGCAAAACCTCCTCATTCGGCTTGTCTTGCCCATGCTGCTGAGACTCGCCACGTCCGGGGATGCCTACTGCCATTTTACGACCTCAGCCATTCTGCGGTGATGCGCTCTTGTATCATTCTCAAGGTTACGACTTTAACTCGGTTCGGCCATTGGTTTTCGATGTACGAGTAGTCATCCCACATTGAGCCCAGCAATAGTCCAGGCCCATCGTTGACGAAAATCACTTTCAGTCTAGGGAGATTGTTCCTGCCCGCGTATTCAAGGATTTCCTGTGACACTTCACGGTATTGTCCCGTACGGTCATCCTCTTGAGCTCCCCCACGGTCTGAATCGTATCGTGCTAGTCCGATGGCAAGAACTTCCGTCCCGGATTTAATTACGAAATCGACGGGCCTGTCTGGCTTTGTGTAATCATTGAAGACCGCACCCATGAGAATGTCTCTTCCTGCCCGCTCTGGGCCACTGATTGTAAACTCAGTGTGCTGCGAGCGCAGGATTTGAAATAGGCGCTCCGTGAGGTCGTACCCTTTTTTGCCCCTGTCTTTGTATTCCCAGAGGACAGCACAGAGGGCTTCATCAGGTATCGGACGGCTTTCAAACTTCTGCTGTACATCTGGTATCGGCCTGAAGGTGCGGCCAAACTCTTCGCAGATTTTAGCTGCGGCGCTCTTCTTTTGGAGCATTTCGACGGGAAGCTGAGGGCTCACGTATTTTTTGAACACACGGCAGAGTTGCGTCCGCATGGACTGCTCAGTGCCGTCCATGATGGACGCGAATAGATTCTCAGAAGAGTGAGACGTCCTAAGGAGGCGGCGGAATTCGATAAGTACGGGTTCATAAAGGCGGCAGGCATCGGGCAGTATGTCTGGGTAGTATTCGCCACCTGCCAATGTAACCCACGCCGCAGCCTCGGTTTTATAATCACTAAAGCTGCGCTCAGGCATGGTCTCTTCCTTCAGGTTTGGGATGTGGCTGGAAAATGCACGCCTGTCTCTAGGCGTGCGGGTACCCCAGAATAGAGAATAGTTAATTGAATCCGCTGGTTCTCTGATTCTCGGCGGCATACTTGGTAGCCGAAAGTTGACCTTGCCAAGGTACGGCCTTCCCTCTTTCGAGTCAAGAATTGGGGCATAGTGCACAAGATGGCAGCGTCAGAGGGGTAGTATTTACACTAAATTATGGCCCGTCCGGGAAAAAAAAGGGCCCCGCATCTGCGGGGCCCCGTTTCTTTTGGTGCCGAAGGGGAGACTCGGGGCACCATTATGCGCATACTTTAACACGCTGAAATGGCTATGTTAATTATTCTCGTCTCTGTCTCCTCTCCGTTGTTTGACCTACCTTTTTGACCCCAAGTAGTCAAGCCGGTCGCCAGGCCTGGCGTGCCTTGGTGCCCATGGCGCAAGCTTGCCTGTTGTGAATCACTTCAACAGGCAGGCAAAAAATGGGGCTCGATGTCAAGTATTTCGAAAGATGGCGGCGACTATTCGAAGTCCGAACTGGTACTGTGAAAGTCAAGGCCAGGAAGTCGTATCCAGCAGAGTTTGTGCCCACTGACCAGATGGTCGAGTACCCCTATATTGTTATCAATAGCGGTCGGTTGAATTGGGTGCATATTGATGTTGACCTGCCTCCAGGCCTGCCGGTTGTCGACGGCGAGACGTCGCAGCTGATGCTCCAGCGAATAGCGTTTGACCCCGCCCCCTACGACGAGTTGAATATTCCTTATCCCGCCTTCTCTGTGCTATCGCGCAGAAGTTTTCACCTCGCCTGGCCCCTATTGCGCTCGTTACCTGGCGAACCGACCCTGCGTGCCTGGAACTTCTACCGCGACACGCGGCTGAAGCTGGCGCTTGCGCTCGGCGGCGATTTCGCTTGCCCGTCAAATTCCGTGTCAATGAAAAATCCATTTTATGACGAACACTTCGCCGCGACGTACCCTACTGCCCCATGCCGCCTGGCCGACTTGCTTGTTGACGGAATTTTGCCAACCCGTGCGGCGGTTCTTGAGGAAATTGCATACGAAACGGGGCAACGAAATCTCGCGACGTTCCGTGCCGCGCTCGAATATTCCAGTGCCCATCCCGGTTCATCATATGAGCGTCTGCTTGATTTTATCGAGAGCTTTCAGGCGAACCAAACAGATCCGCCGTTGCCCCGGACAGAAAATCAGGGGATTGTTGCTTCCATTTTGAACAACCGCCATTACCGAGTTCGTGCACACCGGAACTACGGCGCGATGAACTTGCCCACTTTGCGCGGGACCGGGCTCCCCCCGGAACAGATGCTTGCCGCCATCCGCGAGAGGCAAGCAGACGGAGCGAAGTTCAGCTGCGCGCGGCGCGTGAGCAGGAAAAAAGCGGCACTCCAGAACGCCATCACGGCCATGGAGAACGAAGGGAAACGAATTACTGGGGATGAGCTTGCGGCCAGGGCAAAAGTCTCGATTGCATACGTGCGGAAGTCTGTTCGCGTTTCTGATGGCGTTGTGAGCTGGAAGGAATGAGGCAATAAACCTATACCTCTGTCAAGTCTACGAAAGTTAACAGGGTAAAGGCGCGGGACGGGGCACGAGGTGGATCTCTGGGGGGGCATAGGGCCTTTCTGTCTTTGCTTTAGGGCCTTTCGTCTTCAGGCTGTTCCATGGGGAGTGTGAAGGTAGAGGATATACGTCGCGCGCCGCGCACACCTCGTCCAGGCGGGGGAGAGAAGGCGAAACCAGCTGCGCGCTCTTGACGAGAGCAGGAAGAGCATCAGACAGAGCACAGACGGGAGCGACAGCATGAAGAGCGATGACGAGAACAGGCTTGCCGGACCAGAAGCCGCGCGCGGCTGGGATATTGACGATGCGCGCCGCGAACAATATCGGGCGACCGCGCTGGCGGCGCACGAGAAGAAGAAGCACGGACGAGCTGTCGGCCAGGCCGAGGCTCGTCATGCGCTCAACCGCCCCAGGCTTATGGTTGAAGAGCTGATGCCACAACAGGCACACCACGACCTTGCCGCCATTTCTTTATTCTCGGGAGGGGGCGGGCTCGACATCGGCTTCGAGCGCGCCGGTTTTCGACACGTCGCATGCTACGAGCTCTTGCCGAAGGTGGCGGCTTGCTTGACAGCCAATAGGCCGACCTGGGCGGTTCGCACCGGTGAGGCTGGCGATGTCCGTGGTCAAGACTGGGCCCAGTACCGGGGCGTTGACGTGATGTTCGGTGGTCCGCCGTGCCAGCCCTACTCGCAAGCGGGCGAGCAGAACGGGAAAGAAGATGCGCGGGACATGGTCCCCGCATACGTGAACGCGATCCGAACTGCGCGCCCCCGTGCTTTTCTCCTTGAGAATGTCGCTACGCTTCTCAACCCCATGTTCGCCGCGCATTTGGCGGCAGAAATCGTGCGCCCGCTCTCGCCAACGTATCAGCTACGCATGTTCACGCTCGACGCGGAGACCTTCGGAGTCCCACAGGTCAGGCGAAGGGCGTTTATCGTCGGCTTCCTGGCGGAAGCGGATGCCGCAAGGTTTCATGTCCCAGTCCCAACACATCGAGCCGCTGGCTCAAAGGAGGACCGAAGCTTACGCCGTCCGCTCGACGACGGCGAGGAGCCGCCTTTCTGCCTGGGGACGCGCGAAGCCCTGGGACTGGGGGCTATCGGCCTGGACGGCCCTGCGCCGACCCTGCGGAGTGGATTGACAGGAAAACGCTTCACGACGTCCATCGTAAGCGGGGAAGCAAGCGCCAGGCGCTGGGCAGAGCTTCAAGTTTGGCCGAACGGCGTTGCCCGGACGAGGGAAGCCGCGCAGCTGTTTCCGACACCGAACGGGCATTTTCGACTTTCAGTGCCAGACTGCGCTTTGCTCCAAGGCTTCCCCGAGAGTTGGATGTTTCCCCGTCAGGCATATCTTGCCTTGGGTATCATAGGAAACTCCGTGTGCCCGCCCGTGGCATACCAGTTGGCCCGAGCTCTGCGAACGGCCCTCGCTCGATAGTCCCGTGAAACCGAAGTATTAAGCATGCTCCTTTTGAGAAACTTTGTCGGCCTATCTTCTGGACAGCTTGAAGGGCATGCCGGGTGAAGTCTGTAGCCGTTCCAAGCGACCCCACGGCACGTCTGACGACCATTCTTGAGCTGCATCTTTGCCTTTGATGGCCGCCATGTTCTGCGATCTGACGGAGCAGTCACCTTGGCATCTTCGAAAGAGGGCCACCAATTACCTCAGTTTGGTGCGGATTTTTGCCTCAAAGTCCTCGAGGGAAGTTGGTATCCCCGCCGTAAGCCCCTCCACTGCCCGCTCCAGCGTGGTGTAGCGGACAGCGTCAATTGCCATTGTGGCAATATCACCATCAGGGGCTTCGTCAAACCTGACGATAAACCAAATGATGTCCGAGTTGCTGACATGGGGGACACTGTCCATGGGCCCAAGAGAGTCAAAAAAAGGCCGGTCAACGACCACCGCCATCTTTCTCCCCCATCTGCGGAGCGTAGGCACCTTGGTTTGCAGTTGCGGCATTAACCTTTTGGGGCCGCAACTCCTAAAGTCAGGGCGCCGGGCGGCACCGGGCATAGGCACTCCGTCACCGGTGTGCCTGCGGATTGCCTCAAAGTCTTTCCCCATAGCACCACCAGAAAAATAGACAGCTTGAAGCTCGACGGCGCACCAGTTAAGCCGCTCCGTGTCTGGGTGCACCATAACCATGTCAATGCGCCCCACGTCTTCGGCATCAGCTACGGGGGCTGGTTCCGTTGGGTCCATCTCTCCGTTCGTTTGCGGTCGGATGAGAAAGGGTATTTCTTTTGCTATTAAGGCGTGTTCTGTCCCAAGGAGAGTCCGACCTATTTCATTGAAGACAGTGCTACCTTCGAGGAATCGATTCGGGCAAGTGGCAGTAATTGGGCCGAAAGCAAGGCCTCCATCATCATCAAGAGCAAAAGACCTGAGAGAGCACACACCGCCTTGCTTATTGCAAACAGCTCGTCCTCTCGGAGCCAAGCCAGGCATATCTGACATGAAACGACATTCGGCAGGGAGTGGTGGGGATATTAACCCTAAACGGTCGGCATGGCCAAGGGTCCGATACAGACGGCAGTACCACTCGCCGATGCCGTAGCTGTTTCCTTGAGCACGCCGGCGGTGCTCTGGTGCTCTTGGCATTGATTCCCTCGTATTGCCCTGAAATCTATAGACATCAGGCCGCGATTTCTTTGTTCGTTTTGTTCTTGATACCCGAGGTTTTGTTCATAGATGTCTGAACCGCCTCGGCAATGCATTTGCCAAGCAGAGGTGGCACGGCATTACCGACTTGAATATATTGCTCCGTCCGGCTTCCCTGAAACACAAACGTGTCGGGGAAGGACTGAATTCTTGCCGCCTCGCGGACGCTAATGGCTCTGTCTTGATAGGGGTGGATGTATGCACCCCAGTGGACATCGCATTTTGTCAGAACCGTGCACGACAGCCCATCGGGACGCATGCGACCGTATCGCTTCGTGTGATCACTCCGTTTGGCCCTCTTCATGCCTTCCGGCAACAGATCGTTCGGAATGTCTCTCCATGACCCGCCGATTGGGATATGGTGCATTCGTGCAACGTTGACGGTGCTGAGGCGGGGAGCGTCGTGGTTAAATACAATCTCCCCGGCTCCTTCCCGCGCGTATGACTGGAACCAATGGCTTGGATTCGTCGCATAGCGGGCTTCTTTTCCTTTTTCCCCGTTGTTGAGTGGAGGCAAGTCCCCGATGGCATCCCATATGGATGTGAATGGAGCCAACCCGCTCCCTTCACACCCATGAGTAGACTTGGGGAAAAGGATCGGGCAACCGAGACGGTTCCCAATGAAAACAATGCGGCGGCGCTCTTGAGGTACACCGTATTCTTCTGTGCGGAGGATACGGTACTCGACATCATAGCCGAGGTTGCGCAGTTCCTCCTTGATTGACTGGACAACCGCCCCCCCCGCAATGGAGGTAATGCCCGTGACGTTTTCTAAAACCACCCATTTAGGGTTCATTCCCTTGACGATTCGCAGATATTCCCGAAAAAGACTGGCGCGGGCATCATGCATGCCCCGGGCGTGATTGTAGACCGAATAGGCTTGGCAAGGCGGACCACCAAGGAGCACGTCCAGTTCACCAGGCCGAACGCCCCCCGCTTCGCAAAGGAGGTCAATCTTTACATCTTGGATTGGGCCGAGGATAAATTGGGAGTCAGGATGGGTTGTCCGGTAAGTTGCGCCAGCGGCTACGTCGACATCATTGCCAGCAACAACCGTGTAACCTGCCTGCCGAAAGCCTTCAGAAAGCCCGCCTGCTCCACAGAAAAGGTCGATGGCTGTTAGGCGTGTCCGATTTGTCATAGCCCCCCTCCCTTTCTGGCTCGTTGCTTTTTAACTTCCTAAATGCAAAGCAAAAAATGAAAATCCCTCTAGTTGACCGCACCTATCATAGGGTATCGTTCTTGCCACCACAAGAGCTTAAATCCACCTTCCGGGAGAAAGTCTAGAATCAAATAGGGCGGGAAGTGGGGGATTCATGTGTTGCAATGAACAGCTATCACGCAAAGAAGGGCCATACGGCCCTTCTTCTATCACCAAAACCTTGCGCCAAGGTAGCGCGCAACGACGTCATCACGATCAGGCCCGTGCCCGAGCTCTGCCTTGATTACTAGGCGCGCATCCCGGTCGAGATCCCACCAGGACGCCCCGGCGGTCGCCTGTGCGTCGGCAAGTACGCCACCAGCTGCGCGGCAGGGGAACCCGGTCATTTCCAGGTAGCGCGCATGTGCCCATCCATGCCGCAACCCGTGCAGTGAGGCTCCGCAAGATGCTTTCGAAAGCCCCACAGCTCGCGCAATCGCGTATGCCTTCTTCTCCCATGAGCGTTCGGAGGTGCCATCAGGCATCAAGTTGCCATGCCTGGACACGAACTCTTTCGCTCGCTCGATTGCCGCCAGGAACGCGGCGGAAGGGGCGCTTTGCATACGCTCCCTGCCGCCTTTCGTGCCGTCAGAAATCCAGATCCGCCCGTCCTGGAGGACGCATCGGAACGGATTCAACTTCCTGGCCTCTTCATGCCGCAATCCCCCTTCCCGCATCAGCTCGAGATGCACGGCGAAACGGCGTTCATCATTCTGTCCGGCGCGCAGGCTCGCGACGGCTCCAGCGTACACGGCATCCGGGACGGCCCGATTTTGTGAGTCGACGTAAACGCGCGCACCGATGAGCGCCGTGCCGTCAGCTGCGCGGAAATCGTTATCCGACCGAATGCTGGTGTTGCCGTATGCCCGAGCGACCATGCGCACGCCCGACAAGTATTCTTTCATGGTCGCGTTTGAGAGTCCGCGCTGTTTCCAGCGCTCGACTACCGTTGCGACGTGTTTGTTTGTCACCTTGTCCCATGCCTGGACTCCGTGACCAGCTGCGCGCAGTTCTGCGACGAACCGCGTTGCCTCCGACCGGTGTTGAAAGCGCGTCTTCGCGCTTCCGAACAGACGTGCCCGGCTTGTGGCGTAAAGCAATTTGTCTCGCATGCGACCTCCGGTTCGTCATCCCTGCGGCGGCCGGCGGGTGCCTGGCCGCAAGTACCGGTTCAATCCGATTTGCCCTTCGGCATGCGATCATGCCGACGCCAGGAGGCGCGAGAGGGCCATACGCAAGGCTTTGAACCTCGTCGTCTATTCGCGGGAAGGCCGAAAAGTGTTGATGGTTGTGGGCTACATGCCACCGTCTGTTTTCTGGGCCAGAAAACAGACGGTGGCGAGAAAAATGAAGGAAGGAAGCAAAAGGAAGAAAAGGGAATGGCAAAGACGATCTAGATGGTACCTCCTTGAGCAAACAGGAACAGGAATAGGGGCCTTGACGAAAGTAACCCATGCGCGAGGCAAGAAAGTCAAGAGCCAACCAGGAAAAAGATGGAATCGGTCTTGTGGTTGGCCTGGCCCCTGGCCATCTGCACGCGTTGTCCTTGGTTGGCCGTTTGTGCCCTTTTACACCTTGTTCGTTGGCGCACAAAAAACTTGACATCTGTCAAGTCCTGTGGCTTTCTAAAAAGTTCTGGACAAAACAATTCAGTTTTGTTATACGTTTCCCCGTTGCCGAATATCTCACCTTGAGGTGCTCATGAACGGAAATACCCTTTTGTCTTTCAGTGGTTCAACCGTGGTCCGCTCGACCAGCGGGGGTCGTCTTCCCCGGGGTGCGCGAACAGCGCGAAGGAAACACAATGGACAAAAGGAGCGATTGTTCAGGCGTCTGTGGGATGGTCTGGGCCAATCCTGGCCCTAAAGAGCACGCGGCTTTGGGCAGGGCCCTTAACGAGTTGCCGCAGGGCGCGCTCAGGGTTCTCATCAGCGCGACCCCCCTGGGGTTCCGATTCGTCTACATGGATCTGCTTCTTGACTCGGTCAGGTATGAGGGGTCCGCAGTTTTCTGCCGCCTCTTGGGCCTCGACGGTGATGAGCTCCCTCTTCCGGATGTCGAAGACATCTACGACTTGGTCTTCGGGTTCCGGGACGCCGACTTGAAGAGGATTTATCGGGCGCTGGCGAAAGCTGTCGTATTTTCCCACGAGAATCTGTTGCGGGCCATCTTCTCCGGCGGCCTCGATTGAACAAAAAAAGCCCCCCGAAAGGGGGGCTCTTCGTTTTCCTGGCGGACACGCGCGGCGTCACACGATGAAGAACGTGCCGCCGTCAGCTGCGCGGATGAATCCCTGCCCTGCCAATGTCTCCAAAACCTCGACGACCCGGGCGCGCGGGGCGCGGGCGAAGGCCTTCGCCACCGCTTCGGCATCCGCCTCCCCGCCCAGGGCGAGAAGCGCCGCACGAACGGCGCGGAACTGCTCAAGCATCGCGCCTGGCCACGGCGTCGGCGTCGTTTTGGCGGCGGGCTTCGCCGTCTTGCGCGGCTTCTTGCCAGCCTTCGGCGCGGTTTCCAGCGCCATTTTCGCCTGCTTGGCGACCTTTGGAGCCTTCGTGTGCTGGTAGGCCGGGCGGAGCCAGAGCACACGCCCGTTCTCCTCTTCGCCCGCGCGTAGCTGGTTCAATTCGACCAGGCGGGACAAAATCTCGTCGTCCGTCAGGCTGGCGGGCCAGCAATAGGCGTCGAACACGGCCTGGTCGAGCTCGTCGTGGTAGTCCTTGAGGACCACGACGGCCCCCTTGTCGTGCGCCGCCTGCGCCTTGGTGTGAGCTTTCGGCCCTTGTGGAGGGTCTCAAGGGCTTGTGCAGGCCTTCAGCACCAGCTCTGTGTAAAGCGTCTACTGGCTTCTATTCTTCGTTTTCTCGTGCGCAGCTGGTTCCTTCTTGCGCCTTCCACGCGTGTTCGTGCCAAGGAAGCGGATGTACTTCGAGCAAGCCAGGGGTGAAAAATCGACTCCGTAATCGAGGCGAGAAATTACGACATCGTAAAGGACTTGGGGCCAGGGTGTTTCGCCATAAACAGTAAAATCCAATGCTGGAACCCTGTGCCCAAAGAAATACCGATAAATGTCGCGTTCGATTTCGTTTTTGTATATTCGATTCTGCTTGTAATAGTTGTTGAATGTATGCCTGAGAGAATTCATGCTCTTATTCCCTTCGAGGTGTAAGGAATCAATTATCTTTGAAAACTGTTTACTTGGTTGTTTGCCGTATTTGTTGTCTTTTGCTTTGTTAAGCATTGGGAATACTCTATCATAGCCACAAGATTTAATGAAGTCGACGTATTCAATGAATCCTATGTCTATCAGCACCTTATGAAGTGGGATTGTTCTTCTAGCGCTTCTGTTTTTCAAATGCTTGTCTGGATTTTGTTTTGCGACTTTATCAGATGAATCATTGTCAATTGTTGTGATGTCAAAATACTTTACACTTGAACGCGTGTCTGTCTTTATGTCTGCTATATAAAGCTGTGACATTTCTTCAAGACGAGCACCAGTGAATAGGCATAGCAATGGAATCCAGAAATAGGCTGGGTTTGTGAAATCAGAATTTGCAAAAGTGTCGATTGAAAAAATTTGCTTTAGTTCATCAGTACAAAAAGAATCTTTTGAAAGTGCAAGAATTTCATCACTATGTATTGCAAGCCCTGAAATGTCAGTGGCTTCTATATTTGTCTCCTTCGTTATATACTTGAATAGTGTGGATGCGGCATCCATATGTTGCGCAACGGAGTTTGTTGACAAAGTCTTTTCATGTTTCATTGCGGCAATTGACTGCATTGACATGCCGGAATAAGCCTTATTTTTTGCATAATGCGGAGGGAGCTTGAATAGTGTGTCCCTGTACTCCCTAATATCATTTCTAGTGATGTCTCGAAAGTCTGCGTTGTTAAAAAAATGAACAAGTGGAATTAGCTTTGACTTGTGTGAAGCTGGCATATGCTGTTGTATTTTGTTGTCAGAAACCTTTTGAGACAAGCAATAGTTTATGCAATTTTCAAGCCTACAGTCAAAAGGCTTTCCACCAATCTCTACAATATGCGAATTTTTGTTTTTGCTCTTTTTGTGGCTTGATTCAAAAGTTTGTAAATCTTCTTTATCTCGTTCTGTCTCAATCGGACTTTTGTCATGTTCATGGGCCATGAATTGTTCTTCATAGTCGAAATTTCCGCATTGCCTACTTTTTAATATGTTAAAAAATTTAAGAAGGCACTTGCCAACCTCCTTGGAAATAACTGGAATCATTTCATCATCAAGTTGCTCTTTTGTGAAATATCCTCTGCGAAGGAGCCCATAAGCAACTATTTTTGAGTCTTGTATATACGCACCGTTTTGAAGCGCAAGCTTTGTAGTCGAAATTGCGGCATCAATGTCATGTCTGTATTCGTATACTCCTTCATCATCTTCGGAAAATCCTTGCCCTTCTGCAATATCATAGTCGTGAAGAAGCCCACGGAGGTAGGCATTCATTTTTCGCTTGAGTTCGTCATAGCTGATTGCCATAGCTCTAACCTTTGCGACATTCGCGACGAATATGTGGTTCAGCTGCGCGGCCAGGAGGCGTGCCACGCGGAGTTCCGTTGTGAGCAAGCTTACTCGCAGTTCGGTACGGCCTGTGGCAACTCGAAGTGCCATCGGCAGGGCAATCCGAAAGTAGTACGTTTGACTCTTGCGGTAAAGATGACTGGGGGCGGCGGGGAGGCGGCGTTTCATGGGCGATCCGTTTTGACCCAGGGCTTTGACCCCGGGGCATCGTTGTCGCCATTTCAGCTGCGCAAAATCACAAAAAAAGAAGGCGCTACAGCTTGTTGCGTGTAGCGCCCATCTTTTTATGGTGCCGAAGGGGAGACTCGAACTCCCATGGCCTTGCGACCACTAGACCCTGAACCTAGCGTGTCTACCAATTCCACCACTTCGGCGTCGCGAAGGTTGCTTCTAGCGGCAACGCGGATGCTTGG
>Ga0268357_100533_pt1 | contig 46511 bp, 43 predicted proteins | sample BioMet10_FD_192466 | JGI IMG/M metagenome (GOLD analysis project Ga0268357, IMG submission 192466) | Sewage microbial communities from Oakland, California, United States - Biofuel 10 (Illumina Assembly) | ecosystem: Engineered > Wastewater > Sewage > Unclassified | place: USA: California... | reverse complement strand
TTTCTTACTATATATAATTCTACACAAATCTTAAAAATCCTTTTTGAATATAAAAAAAAAGCCCTAATCGGGCAAAAAAATGAAAAGCTGTTGGTAAATTATGTTTATCAACAGCCTGAGGGCATCTATTACATATGCCCTGTATTTTTTCTAAAGTTTCATTTAATTTATATTTGCAAAATTTCTACCTTTGGATCTTGTATAAATAGGTTTTTGTTTTATAAAATTTGATAGTCTCACCCTTAGAATCATAATCATAATATGCAACTGTATAAATAAAACTATCTCCTTTTTTATTAAACATAATACTATTCGCATTATTTTTATTATCTAACTTTTCTACTGGAAGCATTCTTGCATTCTTTATTTCCTTACCATTAAAATCTCCTATAAAAGAGACTGACTGAATTTTAGATATTGTTTTATTATCTGATTCCAATGTATAATTAACTACGTCATAACCTATAACATTATTACTTATGCTAACATCGCTGAACCTTCTGATTTCGCCGTTGTTGCTTATGCTTTCGCTTAATATTTCCTCAGCCTTATTTTTTGATATATCATATTTTATAATGGTGCTTTTTTGTTTTATTCCTCCAGCTAAGAAAATATAGTTTCCATCCTCTGATATATCAAATATTTTTCCTCCACCTTTATCAATTTTTTTAAGATCCTGATTTCCCGGCTTGAACTCATATATAACATTATAATTACCTGAGCTCATGTAAAAGGTATCCTTATTTTTGCTATACGCCCAGGAAGGCATTAATGAAGCTGTCTCTAAATTAGGGAAATACCCTCCTTTAACAGACCATTTAGTTACATTTTGCGTTTCCAAGTCAATAACTTTAACATCACACATGGGATACTTTTGCCAATCCTTAGTAGCCACCATTATATAAACATATTTATCACTTCCAAGCACAAAGCCTGCATGTATTCTCTTTAATATCTCATTGTCATCATGTGGAATTGCAGGGTTTTCTCTCAGATCCTTCATTATTTCTGATAAATCAAATATAGATTTTTGTGTGTTTTGTAATACATTGTACATATACAGCTTCTCGTCTTTTATATAGAGGAAATTGCCATACATATCCATTTGACCTACATCTCCACATAATGCATTAGTTATTGTGTTAATTTTGGTGACCTTGTTAGTCTTTGTATTGATATTACAAACATTTATATCATCCACATTAACACTATTTAAATCAATAACATTTTTACTTTTCTCACTACCCTCTGTTATTATCAGGTTTTCATCATCCTTCCAGCATATAGGAGAATAATTCATGTTGCCTAAATCCAATTCTTTTTCTTTTACTAATTTAGGTGCATTTTTTTCTTCATCTTTAATTTGCTGTTTTACATCGGTTGATAAGTCAACCTGCTTCTGCTTTTCCGTGCAGGAAGTAAAGGTTAAAGGTATTGAAATTGCTAGAGTTAATAACAATGCTACCCCTTTTAAATTTTTCTTCATAATACTTACTTCTCCCTTCTAAGTTAGGCAGTATAATTTTCCTGCCCTTATCTTACCTAAATAATACCACTTAGTGTTTTCTAAATTTACTTAAGTTGTTTCTAAATTGTTTCCACTAAATGAAAAAGAAGGAATTTTTATCATTACTTTTATTACATTGCTATTTTCAATCTGTATTTCTCCATCATGTTCTTTAACAATTTCATTACATATATACAAACCTAGCCCGCTGCTTCCCGATTCAATTGAGTTATCACCCTTTACAAAAGGTTCAAAGATATATTTAAATTGTTCTTCAGGTATGGGATTGCCTTTATTTGAAATCTCAATTTTATAAGCTTCATTCTGGTTAAAAGCATCCACGCTAATTCTTTCTCCTGAAAAAGAATATTTAATTGCATTGTCTAATAAGTTTATTATAAGCTGTCTTATCTTATTCTCCTGACCAAATATAGTTCCTTCTTCTATATTTGTTAATATACTAATCGAATATTTTTCGGCTTTTGTTTTCATATCCTCACACATATCCTGCAATAGATTTTTCATTTCAATGTACTTTTTATCTTCTTCTAGAAAATTTATCCCTTTTGAAGCACTGATCAAGTCAATTACAAGCCTATGAAGTCTTTCACTTTCCAAATATATTCTATGTATGGCCCGAGTTTTAAATTCTTCATCTTCCACATATTTGTCTGAAAGTATTTGTGCATAGCCTGAAATAGCTGTTAGTGGGGTTTTTAATTCATGAGTTACATTGTTAAAGAACTCCCTTCTCACCTTTTCCAGCTTTACAACCTTGTCTCTTTCCATACTAATTGTTTCTATTTGATTTTGTATTTTTACCTTCATATTCATAAACTCTTTTAATAAAATACCTATTTCATCATTATTTTTGATATTTAAATTTATTTCATAATCTCCTTCTTCAATTTTCTTTACTTGTTTTGTTAATGCTGTAATAGGTTTTACTATTTTTGATATAAGTAAATAGGATGCTATAAATATAAGTATAAAGACTGCTATTTCTATTATAGTAATAAGATTAATTATCCTTTTATTTTCAGCATATACCTCCCAAAAACTTTTACTTATATTAAGTACCCCTAAGCATTTATCACCATAATACAGCGGATAAGACAAGATTGCCTGCACATTATTTTTGCTGTATTCAATATTTACCACAGCCTTGCCTTCAAGAGCAGCTTTAGTACCTTTATCAGTTAGTTCACTAAAACCTTGACTCAAACTGCTTTCTGCAACTTCCCCTGAGGGAGTTCTTAATTGAAGCTCATAATTATATATAAACACAGAATTATTAAGCATGTCCCATAACTTGTTGCACAGTGTTTTCTCATCCATATATGAATATTCCGGAAGCATATTAGACCTAATATATTCTCTTGAATTTTTCATTGTATCATTCATAGAGCTTTTTATTGAATTTTCCAGGTTGTTTTCAAATACTTGTCTAATTGAAAAATTTAAAACAGCCGCAGCAATTATGAATATGACTGATAGTCCTGCCATGAATTTGAATTTTACACTATTTTTCATATCATTACCTCATCACATATCCTACTCCAAAAACTGTTTCAATAAAGGATTGCCCATTATCTAAATTTAATTTGGATCTTAACCTTCTAACATGAATATCCACAGTTCTTATTTCACCGCAATAATCCATTCCCCAGACTTTGTCCAAAATTTCCTCTCTTGTAAATACTCTGTTTTTGTTCTTAATAAAAAACACTAATAGATCATATTCTTTAGGTTTTAGTTTAATTTCTTTTTCATCTTTAATTACAATTCTATTTTCTAAATTAATCTTTACAGCATCACTTAAATTTATAAAATTATTCTCTGGCTCAAAGTTTTTATATTTATCAACTCTTCTTAAAGCCACCTTTACCCTTGCTAGCACTTCTTTTATATGAAATGGCTTTGTTATATAATCATCTGCGCCAAGTTCCAAGCCGAGTACTTTATCAATAATATCGTTTCTTGCAGTAAGCATAATAATTGGTATTTTATAATTAGCATTAATGAATTTACAAAGTTCAAACCCATTTTCATCCGGTAAATTTATATCCAGCAATACCAGATGAGGTTTGAAGTCTTCAAGATATTGCCTTGCTTCCTTTGACGAGAAAGCACTTTTAACTTTATATCCTTCTCCTTTTAATGCAAAAGTTAATATATCATTTATGGAAAACTCATCTTCAATTACAATTATTTTAAAATTCAATACCCTTCCCCTGCCTTCTTATACCTACTTAAAATTTTCATATTTACTTAAATTATATCAATAGTTTTCCACAATATCCATTGATTACCTTGAATATAAAATTTTTTAATGTGCAGTTGCTGTCACTCATGAATTGTAGCTGGATTAAACTAACTGATTTTAAACATAAAAAAACTATAAGCGGATTAATTATTAAAAATCCGCTTATAGTCTTCCACATAGAGCACATAATAATCTAAGTTACACCACTATAGATAACCTATATTACCTCACTATGATGTTCCCACCATAATAAAGCAGTTCATTACCCATAATAATGATTTCTTCGACTATATAAAATATCTTCACAGCTATATATAATCTTTCAACTATATATAACCATCTCAACACTCCATATAATCTTAGCTCGACTCTATACCATAAGTTAGAACCTAAATATAATCAGATTAACCGACTATATTTAAACTTTTCCCCACAATATAAAATCTTCCCTCTGACTATATATAAGCTATTTAGCATAACCTATATATAATCGTTGGCCGACTCATATATACCTCTAAGTTAAAAGCACATATAAGTCTTGGCTCAACTGTTACATACCCTATGCTATTATAATGACCTTTTTGCATTAAATTTATTCTGGTAATTTAATCCTTTTAACAGGTAAAAACCCAATAGCAGGTCTTGATTCTCATAATTCATTATTTAATATCATATCGTGACTTTATGATACCCTCAACTTTCTTTTCTATTTTCCATTTAATTTTTTCACTTAGTGGAATTTTATTTAAATTTTGGATTAAATCCTCTATTTCAATTCCATGAACAGCAGCAGCTTCTTCTATACTTTCGTTTTGAGAAGAAGGGCATCGAACACAGCTCATCCCAAAATTTGTTAATATTTCTTCTGCTTTAGGCCCCATATATAAGACATCCTTTATTAAAGTTGTCCTTTCAACTTTCATAATATGCATCTCCAATTAAACATTATATGTTTGATCTAAAACCCAAGATTTTCTCCAATTAATACTATCTTTATCTTATTTGCTGGACGGCTTATTCTAGTTGTTACTATATATGCACAAATACAATCTGCACTTATACAATCTGTACAACTGCCTGTTGTATAGCATGGAGTCTTCATGTCCTTAAAACGTTGAACATTTGCTGGCGCAGCGATCGTTCTGGCTCTCTGCATCGCATCCTCGAGATTTTTTGCAATTTTATTCATTCCAGCTACTACAATTACACTTTTGGGTCCAAAAATCATTGCAGCCACACGGTTCCCATTTCCATCAACATTAACTAATTGACCATCTTCACTGATTGCATTACAGCTCATCAAGAATGTATCTGACAAAAGTGCTTTTTTCATAAGTTCTGTTCGTTCTTCAGGACTTTTGGCCATATCTCTGTCAATAACTTCATATCCATTCTCTTTAATAAGTTCCTTGATACCTATTTCGTCCAATGTCTCAGAGCCACCCCAGGATACAATATGATTTTGAGGAATTAACTCTAAAATTAGGTGCAATGCATCCTCCTTAGTTTCACAATAATGAGCATCAAAATGGTGCTTCTGCAAGGCATCAATTACCTTTGTTCCCAACTTATCATAACGTTGCTCTAAAGCTGATTGTCTTATCATTTAAAAAATCCCCCTTATTTCTGTTTTATGTCTTTTTTTGACTAGCTGATTTTATTTTAATATATTATGATATATTTATAACATAAATATCTTTTTAATGTAAATATGCACTTTTTTGTAATATAGTACCCAAAATGATACCGCCAAGCTTCTATTTGAAAGAATTGTTTTTGAATTATTCAATAGTTCTTTGCTTCTTCTCTTGTCATCCAAAAATGAATTCCCGTTGTAGAGTCCATCCATCGATCCTCATTAAAATCTTTTACTTCTACCCACTCACCCACACGATAAACAAAATTTTCATCTACCAAAGACCATGCTTCCATGTAATTTTCCTTATAATCGAAACTTTTGATTGTAAGAACCTTTGCCTTGTTGCATCGGCAAGAAGGTAACGTAGCCGAGGTACGTTTTGCATCTGCAGGTATTAGCAATTGCACCAAACGCTCATTAAAACACTTCTTATATCCAAGGAAGGCTCCTTTCTCTGGACAACGTAAATTAAACCATTTTGTGTCTTTATCAGTAATAATGCCATCCAATTTAGCATACTCTAACACCGCACAATATAAATTTGCACCTTCAATATTACAGCCTGACATATCTACATATCGAAGCGCTGCGCATTCTAAATTTGCATGTCTAAAATTCGTCTTACTTGCAGTACATTCATCAAACAACGCATTATAAAAACTGCTGTACCCTAAATCTGCCTTATCAAACTTAACTTGATGAAATGCGCTCAAAGAGAAGTCTATATTTGATAAATCCCAACCTGTAAAATCCATATCATAAAGTTCTATTTCTTTTAGATCAAGTCTTTCTTTTGGTTTTCTAGTCTTTAATATCTCCTTAAATTCCTCTTGTGATAATTTACGCATAACATTTTTCTCCTTTTACAGGTCGGCAATTTTATGTCCTTCACATATAATTTGTCAACCTTTATGAACATAAATGATTCCTTCTTTATTTTACCACTTTTACGCTGCGACTTCGAGTCAACAATATAAATTAGAGGCTTAAGTTTGCTATTTTATAAAAAATTTTAAGAAAATACAAAAACACCTACCCTATTTAATATATAAGGTAGGTAGTTATGCTTAACATTATTGCCTTGCGCCTGTCCAATAACCGTCATTTCCAATTATGCAGCTTCCCATTGAGTCATTTGCAATACCGGAATGGTCTAACCAATAACCTTCAGAATCCAAGTAGCACCAGCCGTGTGAGTCCTGAATCCACGCATTTTTTAGGGCATAACCGTTCTTGCCAATAAATGCCCATTTATTAGTTAAGGAATCCATTTTCCAGCCTGTACTTTTGGACGACCAATATCCATCCGCTCCTATATAGCAAAGTCCGATAGAATCCTTTATTAATACTCCCTTGGTCCAATTACCATTAGAATCTAAGTAACACCAGCCATGGCTGTCTGATTTCCAAGAATTAACCATCAAAGTACCATATTTATAGTAGTGCCATTCTCCGTTTTCCAATAACCATCCGTTTGGGACAACCGGTTTTTTTACCAGTCCATAATATTTTGCCAAGGCTGTGGCATCTGCTATCCCTAATTGCTTAAGCTTATCATCAGTTGATAAGTACTTTTGTGCTTCAGTAGGATTATCCATAAAACTGTGTTCAATTATAATTCCTGGGAATCCCGAATAGGCAGCGGCCTTTATTACTGAATAATAATCAGCCACCTCACCAGTTAGCGTGAAAATTGTGCCAGTCTCACTTGGCCTTACCTTTACCCCTCTGTTATACAGGCCTAATGCTGATAGTTGATCAAGTATAATGTTTCCCAATGCAGTAGATGTTTCATTATAGGCCTTAAGCACAGACACAAATACTTCAGAGCCATACATTTGGCCTGTACCACTGGAATTATTATGCATGCTCACAAATAAATTTGCTCCTTGTTGTTTTGCAATATCAGCTCTTTCCGCAAGCCCCAAGTAAGTGTCTGAGGCTCTTGTCATACCTACCGTTACCCCTGAATAGGTGTCAAGCTCCTCTTTGGCATACTGCGCTATCTTTAGATTTAAATCTTTTTCTAAATATTTTCCTGCTACTGCACCAGACTCACTTCCTCCGTGCCCAGGATCCAAAACTATTGTAATTCCTGATTCAGCAAAGACAGTATTACCAAGGCTAGCAGTGGCATTTACTGACAAAGATTGTCCATCTTCACCTTTCATTGCCTCATTAACTTTGGATATTGCTTTACCGATATCATCACTTGTTATAGACTTGTCCTTATTCACGTCAACTACTGCTGATGTTTCCACGGTTTGAGCACCCACAGCATCGTTGGCTTTATTATTCAATTCTATCTCTTTGCTTTTTTCTGCTACTACATCATAAGATGCAGTCATTTTCTTAAGATCGATATTATCTAACACTGTGCCATTTTGCAATACAACCCCTGAATGGTTTCTATTTACAAAATCACCAGCTGCCTTAACATAAAGTCCTTTAATACTAAACCCCATAGCTTGGGCACTTAACTGCAAAGTAAATATCAACGCAAATGCAATAATCTTCTTATATAATCTCATAATCTTCTCCATTCTATACTAATCTATTGCGTCCTAAATTCCATGTTAAATTTAATACAGCTTCAAAGAAAATTTTTTATTGCTATCATTAACATTCATTGAATTTTAACCTTATTTTAAGTCATAACAGGACATTCTTCAACCCTTTGAGTGCTGGCAATGTATGGTGCTATTGTGAAAAATGGCTAAACAGAAAAGCACCAACATTTGCTGGTGCTGCTAAGGACTTTACAATTCAAAAGGAATCATGAAACATACTAATCCAGTTTTAATTCAAAGCAGTAAGAACACTTTTCAAAGCCATAATTCTCATAGAATTTATGCGCCTCCACTCTTGGGATACCGGAATCCAGCACAATGGCATGGCAGCCTTTTTCCATGGCAAGTTCTTTCGCATGGTCCATCATTTTGCCTCCATAGCCCTTTTTTCGATCTTCCTGATTTGTAATGATGCTGGCGATATAGCAGGTTTGTCCCGAAAGCCAAAATGTATTGAAGAAGGTACCATGACAAAATCCTTTAGGCATTCCGTCATCAAACAGGAAAAATGCAAAATCATTTCCATTTTCCAAAACGTCATTATAAACTTTTTTAATTCCCTCTTTATCATAGGTATTGTATGTCCATAACTTTTCGATGTAATCAAATGCTAGGTCAAAATCCTCTATCACTGCATTTTTGATTTCCATTATTTGCTCCTCCTTTCATTGTACAAGAAAAACATCCTGAAAATTAAGCGAGACTCTTTTTCTGTGTCTTACTATCAGGGTATAATCTAGATATTTACTTTTGATTTAATCTATTCTCCTGCTTGTCCCTATACATCTCTCTATCTGCCAAGTTCAACAGCTGCTCTGGAGTATCAACATCTTGTTCCCCTAAAGATGCAATCCCATAGCTAAATTTAAACTGGTAAGGTTTCTTCAAATCGTGCGACAGCTTATCAAGGGAATTCTGAATCCGGGTTACGGTTCTATTTGCATAATCCAAATTACAATTGATTAATAAAATGATGATTTCATCCCCACCGTATCTAAATACCGCATCATTTGAATTGAGGCTGCTCGTTATTTGTCGTGCAATAGTCTTAATATAATAATCTCCTTCTTCGTGACCGTAAAGGTCATTAATTAACTTTAAGCCGTCAATATCCACAAAACAAACACAAAGATCTTCATTAGTTTTGCATGCATAATCAAAAAGGTTACTAAGTACTAGCATTCCCGATCGTTTGTTCAAAAGTCCGGTCATTTCATCAATAGTTGCATATCTCTTCAACACTTCTTCAGCAGCCTTTGATTTGGTTACATCTGACATCCCCAATAATATGGTTCGTTTATCATCATACTTAATCACATTTGAAGATAATAACATAATAAGTGGTTTTTCATTTTCAGTGTTAATGACAACTTCTAAATTTTCTAAAACTAATCCCGAAGCAATCTGCTGCATCAGTTTATTCATTTCATCTTCCTTTAGGTCAAATATTTTTCGAAGATCAGTATGCGAAAACCCCTGCATGGAAGGATATATAATTTGTTTGGCTAAATGATTTAATTTTATTATATTAAAATTGTTTTCATCCACTAGCAGCATTGCAGTAGGTGCTGTTTCAAATAGTTTCTCCATATTGTCCCTGCCAATTTCCACTTCCTCTAAGCTTTTCTCAATTTTTCTTTGGGCAGGCCTGAAGATGAATAGTGCCTCCATCATTAAAGTTAAAAAAGTGACCACTAAAATTATTAGTTCTGAAACTTTTATAATATTCACCTTTTGCTTTGACTCAGCATCGTATTGAAAAACTATAGCATCCATACCTTTTAGAAATTCTGATTCATTTTCCTGAATAATTCGAATCTCAGGCAGAAGATCTTCTTTATTATAGTTTGAAATTGATGCAATTTTTTCAATTACTGAGGTCGCCACTACAATCTTACCATATTCATCATCAATGCATTGAAACATTTCTGTTATGGTTTTGCTGTTGTTACCTGGCAATCCCATTTCCGCATTTCCCTGTTGGAGTCCCTTATGTGATTGCTGCCAAAGCTCTAAGGATTGGGTTAACTCGTCCAAATATCGCTTTTGTTCATTTACATCTGCACTAATGTATAAACCAAATGCATCTTTATTAATTCGCTGGCTTAACATACGCTGCCTGCCGGATATATTTACAACTCTTGAATCGTCCTGCTGTCTGGTGATGGAATACTGAATAATAATCTGACTAAAAACAACCAAAAAAGCAATAATACTTAAAGCAGCAATATATCTCTTTTTGAGCATATTACCCACTTTTTTGCTATTGGTATCATTACTCATTCCATGCCCCCCAATCACTAAGCAATTTTCGACAATTTTCAAATGTTTTTATTATCTAAATTATAGCATTACTTTCTTCATTATTCTTGCAATATCTATATATTAGGCTATTCTTTAAATTAAAAAATGATATTTATATTTAAATATAGTGTACCATAAATAATCTCAATCATATATTAATCTATACCACTATATTTTACGGAGGAAATGGTATGCATATAGATAAAGCAAAGATTAATGCTGGATTACCTTGTTTTAATTTTAAATACAGGTGAAATTGCAATATAAAGGTTAGTGAACCTTCCTCAAAAGGGCCTTTATATTGGCAGCCTCCTAGCTTTGTTCCGTATATATATAAAGCAAAAGCTCTTGGCAACACAAAAACGCCTGGCACAAATATTCTTAGTCCATCAACCATAGAGCACTGCATGAAAAAATTTACGTATGTTTGGTTGAATGATGGCAAAGAATTCTGGTCAGTACCTATATTGGTAAGTAATAATTATATATATATATGGATTTGGAATAAAATTCGATTTATGTACTTTAAAATGCCATTGCAAAATATTGCTTGCTTTATATGCTATTGATTTAATTTGTTCTTAACAAATATGCCCCCTAGCGCAAGGGGGCGTGAGATTTTTCTATACTCTATTCAACTTTTACACATTTAGGATCATTTTCTAAACCAACCACTGCTATATTGTTCACACTCTTAGACAGCCGCGAAAACCTCTGGAACCATAGTAAGATTCGGCACCATTATGATACACAAATACTCTGCCATACCTAAAATCAGCAAATATAGCTCCACCAAGCTTTCTAACATCAGAAGGGGTTTTCAGCCAGCTGGAGGTCTTCATATCAAATTTCCCAAGTTTCTGCAACTGCCCATATTGTTCCTCCGTTAGTATTTCAATACCCATTAAAGCAGCACTATTAGCAGCGCTGTTTTTAGGTTTGTGTTCTTTCCTGGATTCCAGAGCTTCACTATCATAGCAGAAACTTCTCCGGCCTTTTGGACTTTCCTCTGAACAATCATAAAAAATGTATTCATCAGTTGTTTCATCATAGTCAACCACATCTGGCTCTCCGCCAGTTTCTTCCATTTCGCTTAAAGCCCAGTACTTTTCAGCAGCAGATTCAAGCCTTACCTGTACTTTAACCCATTCAAGGTCTTTATGATGTTTCATATTTTTCTCAAAACGACTTTTCAATATATTGAACAGTTTTTCACGTTGCTCTATAGATAAATCCTTTTTCCCGTTTTCCATAATTGACCTCTCTCCAAAATAGATTATTTTACATTTATTATACCCAATAGTTTAGGACAATTATTAAAAATCATGAATTCCCACATAATCTCAAGTTTAATATTTGAAATATAATTATATCTACAATTTATAAAATTTAAAAATATTAATAGCAATATTAGATAAATGATAATAAGCAGTCCCTCTAGAATATTAACAGTATACAAAACAATAATAAATACAGGAAGGATACTTATGAATATTGATGATAAAGCTAAGTCATTTCAGAATCAAATAGTAAAATGGAGAAGAGATTTACATTCCATACCTGAACTTGGATTTGAATTAAAGAATACTACCAAATATATTTGCAAAGTACTTGAAGATCTGGGGGTTGAACATAAAAGAATAGCTAATGATACTGGAATTACAGCTATAATTAATGGAAGTAAAGAGGGAAAAGTTATTGCCTTACGAGCAGATATGGATGCTGTAAAAATAAAAGAAGAAACAGGACTTCCCTATGCTTCAACAAATTCCAATATGCATGCATGTGGGCATGATGCTCATGCAGCAATGATGCTTGGAGCAGCAAAAATTCTTAATGAATTAAAGGATTCCTTAAAAGGCAGTGTCAAACTCATCTTTCAGCCGGATGAAGAGGGTTCAAAAGGAGCAGCACTTATGATTAAAGATGGCGTACTGAAAAATCCTAAGGTAAATGCAGTTTTAGGGCTTCATATTGGACAAATTTCTAAAGAGGTGGAGCTTGGATTTATCGGGGTACGCATTGGTGAACTAATGGCTTCGAATGATAAGTTTAGGATAGTAGTAAAGGGAAAAGGCTGTCATGGAGCTATGCCTGATACAGGGGTCGACAGTATTTGGGTTGCATCTCACATTGTAATTGGTATTCAGTCTATTGTATCTAGAGAATTAAATCCCATAAATTCTGCAGTAATTACAGTGGGCAGATTTACTTCAGGAACTCAATATAACATTATTCCTGGCTTGGCGGAAATAGAGGGTACTGTAAGGACTTGTAATTCAGAGGACAGAAAATTTATTTTGGCAAGGATAGGAGAAGTAGCCGAATTAATTTCGAAATCCATGAGAGCCAGCTGTGATTATGAAGTTACATTAGGTTCACCAGTTGTGAAAAATAATAAAGAATTTACCCTTAAATTTGTTGAGACTGCAAAAAAAATAGTGGGAGAAGATAAAATTACGTTTATAGAAAAGCCAATTATGGCAGGAGAAGACATGGGGTGTTATTTAAATGAAGTGCCAGGCACTTTCTTTTTCCTGGGCGGGTTTAACGAAAGTAAAGGGATTACATATCCTCACCATAACAGCAAATTTGATATTGATGAAGACGTACTGTGGATAGGGTCTGCAGTGCTTGCACAAAGCGCGGTTGATTATTGCAGTTAAAGCCTGTAAAAAATTAGTTTCATTATACCGTGAACTGGTTCTTTGCTTTTTATTTGTAAGAAAAGAGCATTTGTAAAATTTCTATTTTACAAATGCTCTTTTACCTGCTACATCCAGTCCTTAAAAAAAATGATCACCTTCATGTAGTTTTATTCATCATATTCATACAACGCTGCACTTTCAACATAGTTTACAAAGCGTCTTAGTTCTTTTGATTGTTCAGTGGTGATTTCTCCCGTTTCATACATTCTGGAAATTTCGTGGCGTTCAAAATCCATTACCTTAATATGCAGCTTTTCCTTCTGCTTCTCTGTTTTTTCATTATATTGTGATTTAGGTGTCTTTAAAATATTGATCATCCTTTTATAATCTGAAATTACTATAGAAAAAATTCCCATCATTTCGCTCTTCTCTGTAGATTCTGTTAAGCTTTCCAATGCTGCCTGGAAAGCCCTCAATTGAATATCTTTTCCAAAGCGCAATTTATCCTTACTTGATTCTTTATCTTTGATATACTTGCCTCTGAATTTGGTCCAGCCCCTTACAGTTTTTCCTAAAAGACATTTTATACCGTTGCCAACACTATTTGAAAGAACCTCTTCTCTGCACTCCAGGGATTTTTCAAATATTTCAAATGCTTCCTGATTTATTTCATTCTTTCGCATTATTTCATGGATATATCTTCTCTCTGCTTTTAACCCCATTAATCTTACCTGGGATATTTTTCGCTGAAACTCATTTGATTCCTCGGAGTTTTGATCATAATGTATTTTTTTAAGTATAAGTTTATATTCACCTATTAATTCATAGGATGCTAATTGATTTTCTTCGTTCATTTCACGTTTGAGCTTTCCAATAACCTCAACAATGATTTTTCTTCTTATCTCAGCTAAATCAGTTTTTTTCAGTGCTTTTCCATCTGCGTTTCCTTCTTTGCTTAAAAGAGGCAGAATAACCGTTGCGGCTATTAATGTAAATAATATAACACCTGCTGCTAGAAAAAGAATCAGTGAACGCTCCGGAAATTGCTCTCCACTTATTGTGATATATGGAATTGACAGAGCTCCCGCCATAGTTACTGCACCACGGACACCCGTTAAGCTAACCATCAGTGTGTTTTTTATACCTGGTTTTTCAGCATCCTTTACTTTTCCATATTTATATCTGAAATAGGAGGAGCAGTAGGACCAAATAAATCTTATTCCCAAAACAACCATGCCGATGGCAAGGGCATATCCAATAGCAAGCCAGTTATCTATATTGGGATCAGCTACAGTTTCAATCATAGATAAAGGAATGTTCAGTCCTAACAATATGAATACAATACCATTTAAAACAAATAAAATAATGGACCATATGTTTTCTGTTACAACTTTTTCTTCTGCCACAAAGGTTTCTACCCGTTCTTCAATCAAAGAATAAACAATACCTGCAGCTACCACTGCTATTACTCCAGAGGCGTGAAAAAGCTCTTCTGTAATAATATATATAATAAAGGGAGCTAATATTTGAAGCAGGGAATGGAAAGTTACGTCGTTAATACCTTGCTTTTGCAGGGTGTATCTTATGGCCGTTATGAGCAGGCCCAAAACAAAGCCCATTACTGCCCCTGCTGCCAACATATATGCAAAATTCAATACTGCTGCGTTTATAGAGAAATATCCCGTAACCACAGCAGCTACGGCATATTTGAAGGCAACCAAGCCTGATGCATCATTAATAAGGGATTCCCCTCTTACAAGATTCAATACATATTCGGGAATATGGATACGCTTAGCGATGCCGCTTACAGCTACAGGGTCTGTAGGTGAAAGTATTGCCGCCAATGCAAAAGCTGCGCCAAGGGGAATAGCTGGTATCATCCAATGTATAAAATACCCTCCCAAAAGGGTTGTTAAAAGCACAAGAATAATGGCATTGCCAAAGATTGGGGATCTCATCTTCCATAATTCTTCCCTGGGGAAATGCCTTCCATCATTATATAAAAGCGGTGCTACAAACAGCAGCAAAAACCATTCCGTTTCAATTTCAATTTTAATGCCTGTGAAGGCAATGGCAATTATTATTCCCAGTACAACCTGGATTAATGCGGTGGGAATAAAAGGTATATAATGACTGATAATGTTTGAAATCAACAAACAAACCAGCAGTAACAATACTGTAATCAATAAATTCATAAGTTCCCTCCTGAAGTTGGACTTTGTGACTTGGTGGTGCTTGGGCTTGGGACGGTTATGCATTAGTTTCACCCTGCCTACTATTTTACATTATTTTCGACAATTTAGCACCAATAATAACAATAAAATCATTGGTCTCAAGTTGGTCTGTATATACTAGCTATATCTGCTCTACTTTTACAATAAATTACAAGTTATATATCTGCCATTATTATCTTAGAGGATTTTTTGTAGAAATATAGAATTAAATAAATATAAACTAAATTTATGAGGTGGAAAATGGAGTTATTTCAGATTATACCCAGCAATTTTTTCAATATATTTCTGTCTACAAATAGGGAACTGTATATGCAGTCAATACTGCAGATATATAAAGAGACTAAAAATAACAGTTATGATGTAACTAAAAGTCAGTGTATTAGTCTTCTCAGCCGTTACCATGATGATAATATTTTTAAATATAAAGTTGAAGCTTTTGACGAGGAAGTTTCTGATGAAAAAATAGTTGAAACCTATTCAAGAAGAATTGTTAAAAATCTTACTTATTACGGATGGCTTGAAGAGAATATTGTATTTGAGGAAAAGGCGATTTATATTTCCATACCCTCTTATTCCATACAGTTCATTGAGGCTATTAGAAATATTATTAATCCTCAAACATTTCAGACTGAAAAATGCATTACTAATATTTATGTTAATATAAAATATATTGCAAGAGACAATATTAATTCATGGATCAATTTGCAGAATGCTTATGACAGTATAATAGAGCTTGAAAGACTATATCAGGAAATGATATTTAATCTAAAAATATATTATAATAGGTTACTTATGAAAAATTCGGTTTCAAATTTGATGGAAGAACATTTTGATAATTATACCGTATCACCTCTTTTCAACAAATATTTTTCTCTTAAGACCGATGATAATGTTTATAAATACAGATATGAAATAATTTCTATTATTAATAATATCATTAATGACGAAAAGCTTATAAGTATTATAGCTAAGCAGCTTTCAACTAAGAAGGGAATAGCTGATACAGAAGCGGAGGATGAGGTGCTTTTATATTTAGACAAAATAAAAGCAGTATTAGAGGATGTTGATAAAAAGCAAAATCAGGTTAACAGAAAACACAATCAGTATGTTTCAGCTACCTTGGATAGAATTAATTATCTTAAAAATAGAGATGAGGATTTTAAGGGAAACCTTGTTAATATATTGAAGATTATTTCAGAAGATAAAGATAATGTGATGGTAGATAAAATTAATAAGCATAAGCTTCTGTATAATTTCAAGCTTTATTCTAACAAAGCTTTATATAAAGAAAAATTCAAGAAACCTGCTTTTGATGGACATGCAGTGAGTGCAGAATTTTCTATTGGCAATAAAGATTCTGCCCTGCAAAAAAATATGATTATTTATAATAATAAAAATAAGAGTATCTATAAATATAGAGATCCTGTAATAGAGGATTTTATATTTGCAAATATGGGAGATAAGGAAAGCGTTACTACTAAAGATTTTTCAATAAATAGTATTGATGATTTCATAAAATTTGTAATGGCATATAAACTGTGCCAAAAGAAAAGATTTAAATACCAGGCTGTAGTTATCCATGAAGAAACTGCGGATTATGACAAGTGGAGACTGCCTGACATTGAATTTAGGAGGAAACAGAATGGAAATAGCTCAGTTAGATAAATTCAGCGAGAATGAAAAGGAACTGTTTAAAAATGCAATTCAAATATTGATGAGTCAAACATATATTTTAGAAAAAAGATATCACAAAGAAAAGAACTTATATAGAGATCCACTATATTCTTTTATAGAAGAATATGAGTCACTATTTAAAGAGTATCTTAATTTTAGTGGATTCAATTTAAAAAATGACGGTAATAATGGAGTGTTTTTTATTGAAAGCCTGGAATTTAGTAATAATTTATTTTTCACAAAGCTGACTACTATATTTTTGCTACTAATAAGGCTCTTATATGAAGAAAAGCAGGAAAGGATAAATCTAGGTGCATTTACTCTTTTCAATTATTCTGAAATACTGAATAAAATTGATGTATTCAAGCTTTCTGATAATTTACTGCAGGAAACAAAACAAAAAGAAGCTTTAAAAACATTATGTAAATATAATTTTATCGAAAAGATTGAAGGAAATTACACTGATCCTGGTTCCATATATGTTATATATCCATCAATACTCCACTGCATAGATGGAAATGCTGTTAGAAATATTTTAGAGGAATTTAATAAGGGTAACGCTGATGAGGAAGCGGCTTTAGATAGTATTGAAGAAGGAGATGAAACAGATGAGATATATAACTAAGCTGCATTTAATAAATTGGCATTATATTCAGTATAGAACCTTAGATTTTTCCAAAGGTGTAAACTTTCTAACAGGTGAGACCGGGTCAGGAAAATCAACAATACTGGATGCTTTACAGTTAATAGTTTTAGGGGATGTAAGAGGATATTATTTTAATAAGGCTGCTAATGATAATTCTCAAAGAAAGTTAATTGAATACTTACGCGGTATGACTCAGGATAATACTGATGAGGGTAAAAAGTATCTGAGAGGAAATATTGATTTTAATAGCTATATAGTTATAGAAGTGTTAAATTCAGAAACAAATGAGACCTTCTGCCTCGGAGTGGTATTTGAAGTAAGGAAGGATTCCAATAATCCTGAACATATGTTTTTTGCATTAAAGCAGGCTTTACCTGAAAATGGGTTTATAAAAAACAATATCCCGCTGTCAATGAGACAATTAAAGGATGAATATGGCAGTATGTTAAAGCCATACTCTACTGAAGAGTATAACGAACACTTCCTGCAGGAATACATGGGAAAATTAAAAACTGGATTTTTTGACATATTTAAAAGATCTGTAGCTTTTAAACCCCCAGCAAGTATTGAAGAATTTATACAGAGTTTTATCTGTGATGATATAAAAATTGACATCGAAACAATGGTTACTCCCATTAAAATATATAAAAAAATAGAGAATGAAGCTGAAGGTGTTAAAGTGCAGGTTGAAGCTTTGAATACTATTTCTAATGAATATAAGAAACTTGAGGAAATAAGGGAAAGGCTTCAGCTAAGTAAATATGTAACGGATAGAACTAATCTTGAACTAGAAAATATTGAAGCACTTAAATTAATGGAAGAATACAAGGATGCAAATGAGTTTATTTACAGAGCAAATAAAAGAAATGAAGAAATTGATGATAATATTAAAAAACTCCAGGAAGAAATAAATGATTTAATATTTAAAATCAGTAATTCCCCTGAAAAGATTCTGAAAGGTGAAATTCAGGAGTTAAAATCTAAAATCACTGACTATAAAAAAATACAAAGCTCCTTTACCGCTGAGGCTGTTAAATTTGAAAGATGGATTAACTGCATTGAAAATCTAACTTCTATTTATGATGATATTAAGCTTGAGCCTAATTATTATTTTAGTGAGATTTCTAAGATGAAATTATGTAATATGGATGGAGATAGTTTTTTTAAATTAAATGAGCAGCTTCTAAAGATAAAAGGCATAATTAATGATAAATATGCTGAGGTTACTACAAAAAATCACGGCAATCAAAGTGAAAGAAAAAATATTAAGGAAGAACTTGAAAGGCTGTTAAAGGGTATAGTGTATCCAAAATCCATTGAGAATTTAAAATGTATTTTAGAAACAGAGTTAACTAAAAAATATGGAACAGATATAAAAGTAAACATTTTAGCAGATTTAATTGATGTTAGAGATAAACAGTGGCTGGATGCAATTGAAGGTTATATGAATTGGCAAAAGATGTATTTGATTGTAGAGCCAAAGTATTATCAGGATGCCATAAACATTTACAATTCCCTGGATAAGAATAAAGTATATGATATAGGTTTAGTAGATGTAGGTAAAATTGAAGAAGAAAATTATAATGTGTTAAGAAATTCACTGGCAGAAGAGATAGTTACAGAAAATAAATATGCCAGAATTTATATAGATTACCTGCTTGGCAGGGTTATAAAATGTACTGATATAGCTGCAATAAGAAATAATAAAACTGCCATAACTAAAGATTGTTTTCTTTATAAAGGATATATAGCTAGAAGAATGTCGCCTGAAACTTATAAGAAAAATCGCTGCATTGGTTCGGAGTCTAGAAGAGAAAGGATTGAGGAATTAAAATCGTCATTAAGACTTTTGGATATTGAAATAGAAAAATTAAATGAGATTGAAAAAACATTGAAAAATTATTTTGATTTTAAAGTTTATAGTAAAGAAGATATTGAAGTAAAATTAGGCGAACAAGCTAAAATTAATCTGATTCCTTCACTGGAAGCAACTAAGCTGCAAAATGAAGAGGAATTATCAAAGATTGATTTATTCTATGTTCAGGGACTAAATGAAAAATGTAATAAATTAAATAATGATAAAGGTAACCTGGAAGAAACAAGGAAGGAGCTATTAAAACAAATTGGTAAGAAAGAAGAAATTATTAATAATGATGAAGCTAAAATAGCTAAGCAGGAAATTAAAAAACTTGGTCTTGAAAAATTAATAGATACAGCCTATGAAAGTGAATGGAGAAATACTATAGGTGAAGCTACGTACAGCAATTTTGTTGTTGAACTTAAAAATTATAATACAATTTTAACACTGTTTGAAGAAAAAGCTAAAAATCAGACTGCTGAAGAAGATAAACAATTTAACAAAGTAGTAAAATTAAGGGGCGAGTTTTGTGTTAAGAACTCTTTGTCCTGGGACATGCAGTCTAAAGATAATAAAAAGTATGATAATTACCTAAATTTGCTAAATAATTCCAAGATGCCTGAGTATATTGAAAAAATAAATTTACAGAAGAAAAAAGCTTATGATGCTTTTAAAACGGATTTGCTATCCAGACTTAAAGATGCAATTGACAAAACCGAAGAGCAGATAACATTTGTTAATAGATCACTTGAAAAGATGGAGTTTGGTGAGAAAAAGTATAAGTTTGTGGTAAGACCTAAAGCCAAGTATATTGAATTTTATAAAATGCTGAAGAGTGACTTTTTAGGTATGGATTTAACTGCAGGAGTTTTTGAAAAAGAATACAAGGATCAGATTAGTTTTTTATTTAATATTATTACTAACACCACTGAAAGCTTGCCGGGCAATGACATGGAACAACTTAAAAAACAAATTGATGTTTACACTGATTATAAAACATACTTAGAGTTTGATATGGAACAGATAACAGCAACCTATAGATCTGACCTATCCAAAACTCTGTCCAAGAACTCAGGTGGAGAAACTCAGAGCCCATTTTTCATTGCGGTATTGGCAGCTTTTGCAAATCATTACAGGATACATAATGTTAGAGATAATAACACTATGAGACTTATAATATTTGATGAGGCTTTCAGTAAGATGGATGAGGAACATGCAATGATCAGTATTCAATTGCTAAGAAAATTCGGATTTCAGGCAATCATTGCAGCTCCAGATGATAAGATCCCTGTTATTGGTCCTAATGTTGATAAAATCTTTTATGCAAAAAATGAGAATAGAAAGAACATTGTGATTGCTGAATTTGAAGCTCTTGATATGGAAAATCTAATTAGTGGAAATCTGTAGGAGATTATATGGAAAAGATAATTGCTGAAAAAATTATAAATTCATATGAAAATAGTACTAAACTTAAGCAAGGAGCAAGAGAAGGAAATAAGTCTGTAAACTTTACGAAGTTTACAGACTATAATGATGATTCGAATTACAAATATAGAAATAATATAAATGAAGCAGCTAATAAGCTTCAATATGCTGGACTTATTAAAATCAAATGGATAAGTAAAGATAATATTATTGAGAGAATATACTATAATCTTGAAGATATGGACAAATTTTATGAATTATCAGGATCAAAAAGTAAAGAAAGTACACTAAACAGTGTTTTAGAAGAATTAAATGATTGTCAGGCTAATATTGTTAATGCAAATATAAAGAAAATATTTATGGATTGGCAAAATCAAATTAGAGAAAGGTGTAAGCTGCCTTCATTGGTAAAAGATATTGAAACAAGAAATTTAATTTTCAAAGCATTAAAAGGTATTGATGAGCTGTTACTTAGTTCTGACACAATGTATGAAAGAGTGTTCAGCAAGAAGTATCTAAATAACAGTAAAATTTTTGAGAAGCAATTACGCAATGCTCTATTAGGTTTAATAAAAAAATATTTTACTGAAATTGATGCAGAATATGAGGATGACCAGATATTGAATATAATAGGAATAGAGAAGACTACCAGTGAATTACACATTAAAGGAAATATTCAGTTTGAGTTAGGTGAAAATACAATTAATATTGCGGATTTTCCTTATGGGGTTGCATTAAATTCGCAAACCATAAGAGAGCTGCAATTATTAAACTTTAACTTTGACAAGGTTATATCTGTAGAAAATAAGGCAAATTTTAATTACTTATGTAACATTGAAGAAGATTCATTAATTCTTTTTACCGGAGGCTTCTATACTCCTGTGCAAAAGAGATTTTTGAATATACTGTATAGGCAATTGATAGATAAACATTATGATATTGAGTTTTATCACTGGGGAGATCTGGATCTAGGTGGTTTTAATATCTACAGAAATATCAAGAATAATATATTTTATAATCTTAAACCATATAAGATGAGCGTGGATGTGATAAAGGAACATGCTGATTACTGTGAAAAAATCCTAGATGAAAAATATATTTTAAAGCTTAAAAAACTACTTGAATACAATGAAATTAAAGAACTCCATGAATTAATCAGATTCATAATAGAAAACAAAATTACCCTAGAACAGGAGAGTTTAATTATTTAGTCTGTAAAAAAAGCGTCAAAATGATTCAGAAATTAATATTCAATATAAGTTTCTAAATCATTTTGGCCACAAAGCTTATCACTTCTGCTGCTGGAACTAATAAAACCTGTGCTAAAACCGTACCCGATATTAATCCTCCAACTATAAAAATTATGCATCTATCAAACTGCAATTCACTGCAGTCTCCTCTTATTACATCATCTGTAAGCATTGATATATAAGGATCTATAAATATAAACATAAGTAATGTAGCCAGTCCATTTATTACAGATGCCAATGTGCTGCAGGTGGTTCTTAATTCAGGATTTAAACATCCTGCATACAAGGAGGCAAGAATACCCACTGTAGATATGGCAAATGCTATTGTATTCATCAGAATTATCTTCTTGGGTACCATGTTTAAACTTTTCAGCTGTGCCAGATTCTCTTTTTTAGGTACACTGACGCTGCTTTTAAATTGCTCTATCCCCGCTTTTGAAAAACTGTGCAATATCAATTTAGGAATAGAACGATAAATGCTGAATCTTTCTACAGCTTTTCCAAAGACCCTTATAAACGTTGGCATTAACAATGCACCAATAATTGTTGCCACTGTTGTGGAAAATAAAATCCACCTGAATATGTATAATAAACTTTGAGGGTCTCCAATTTTTATAGTATTTTCAATTGTTTTAGCCAATAACGGAGCTTGTACACTATTTGCCGTTCTGGATATCAATGCAAAAACATTAAACACTGCAAAAGATATTGCTATTCTTCCAGTCCTTACACCTACAATCCTTACAGAATAAGCCAGTGTTGAAATTATATAGATGATAACTGTAAGAATTAATACGATTATTACCTGTGTTGACATTTATCTTCTCCAATCTAATTTTATTTTCATTGTTTGCCTATCTCTTGTTATCTTCAGATTATATATTTATTTCATTATTTTAGTTGCTCCTTACATATGTTCAACGCTGTCTTCCACTATTGCCACCATATCATCTTCTGCCCCCAGACTGAAGTTTAAAAAAACGCCTTGTCCTCCGCCTGCACCTATTGCGGAAATATATAAATCATTGCCATGGCCTGCCACAGTGAGACTCAAGCTTGCCCTGTTGCCGTTTCTCATGAAATATTTATCGTATACCCTAACTGCTATTTTTGTGTCTCCTGCCACATAGTTGCTCTCATCCACTAAATTCATGGATACTCCGCTGTTTTCAATATCCTGCTCCAAACATTCCAATACTTCCTTAAAGTCACCCTTTAAGGCTTTTTCATACTTTGCCATAGTTCTTTCCTCTCTTTTCTGCAATTTTATTCTTCATTATCATCCAATAGTATTTTTAACATCTTTTCAGGTTTCTCCAGAAAAGCTCTTGTAATTTTATAATGTTCAGTATCCTTATAATTTACCTCCTTCAAGCCTTGGTCCAATTGGTAAATAATTGAGTCCGGATAAGCCATCAGTATAGGAGAATGGGTTGCTATTATAAATTGAGAATTTTTCTTAATTAATTCGTCCATTATTACAAGCATGGACATTTGCCTGGCTGGTGAAAGTGCAGCTTCAGGCTCATCCAATATGTACAGCCCATTCCCCTTAAACCTGTTCCTCATAACCGATAAAAAGGATTCCCCGTGGGATTGTGAATGCAGTGAAACTCCACCATATGAACCTGCTACATCTATCTCATCTATATTTGTAGCTAAATTGTAGAAGCTTTCCGCTCTAAGGAAAAACCCATCCTCAGGCCTTTTTACTCCTTTAACCAACTTGAAATTTTTATATAAATCCGAGTGGGTATCTCTGGTACAAAAATTAAAATTTTTTGTACCCCCCTCAGGATTAAAACCACAGGCCACTGCCACAGCTTCCAATATAGTTGATTTGCCGGAGCCGTTTTCACCTACAAGGTATGTAACCTTGGGATGAAATTCAAGCATTGTTAAATCTTTTACTGCAGGCAGACAATATGGATATTCTGAAAATGATTCTATTGCTCCCCTGCATAGTTGGATATGTCTTAAATACTGATTAAATCTCATCATTTGTTTGCCCCCCAATACACAAATCCTGATTATTAATAACAATACAATAAAGTTTATTATCATCATCTTGCAATATTTGATTCCAGTCAGGTTTTTTCTGATGATTTTATATTTTTTCTGTTGGATATTTTTACAATCTTTTCAACATATCATGACTCAATGTTCGAAATACCTCACAATAATTTTGAAATCCTTTCTGGCCAATAATATAAATATTAGGCATATAGGCCATCCTTGCTTTTGAATACGCTATACGCTCCAAGCCATTGTCTACAGCTGTATGATTACTTAGAGCCACATCAACCTCTTTCCTCGCTGCCTCAATAACAAAGTAATCCAATGATTTAAGATATTGTTTCACTTCATTCTTGGTAAATGGTGGTGTGGTACCTCCCCATAGGGCAGCCATATGTATTTCTCCAGCTTCTTTTACAGGAAATATATAGCTTAATCCTCCGGTGGTATGACCAGGAGTGCTGTAAACATATATTATTTTATCTCCTAATGTTATGGTATCTCCATCTTTAATATAATTATCAATTTTGTAATCCTTCCAGGTTTCCGGTCTATCAGGCTTTGCGGGGTGTTCTTCCCAATAAATATCATCTGTTTTAGAAAGGTAGGTTTCAACATGATATTTTTCTACAAACCATCTCCCACAGCCTGTATGGTCAACATGTCCATGGGTTAAAATTAATTTTTTTATTGTGTCAGGATTCCAGCCTACAGCTGCAATTGCATCAACTATAGCTTCAAAAGCTTCTTTTGCGGGCCATATAGCGTCTATTAGTATCAGACCCTCACCAGTGTTCAACACAAAACAATTTGTTTGTCTTTGTGCAACAACCAGCAAATCATCAAAAATCATAGCATGGACAAAAGAGGACATATCCTCCATTGCCTTAATTGTTTCTTTAGTAATAACCGGTTTATTTAATCTATTCATTTAATTTTCACTCCTCTGTACAATATTTATTTTATGGCTGCACAGAGGCTGATGCATTCTTTGGATGCATACGTAAAAATATCTTCATTACTTCACCTACTTTCTAAATTGGAATTTAAAGTCGGAAATTTATGCTTATAATCTCCACCAAAGAGTTTCTCCAAATTTATCATGTTTGAATCCGCAATGCTCTAAAATCTTTTGGGAAGCCAAACCTTCTAAATCAGTTTCAGCAATTACACTTGTAACACCATCTTGTTTTAATGCCCACTCACACATTGCTTTTACGGCTTCTGTCATATATCCGTTATGCTCAAACTCTTTGCCTAAACCGTAGCCAATCTCGACTTCACCATTCTCATTAGGAATATCTTTAAAATCCGCTGAACCTATTATAACCCTATCGTTCTTGCGTACTAAGAAAAAAAAGCTGTGCCATAAGTAATTGTCAGGGTCTTTTCGAGTTATATCATATTGACCCTTTACTATTTCAAGAAAAAAACCTTCCATTGATTCTGCCTTATATAAACAATCTAATTCCTTTTCAAGTACAGTAATATCTTTAATCCATAGTTTTAATTGATTGGGAGTTAATGGAATAAGCTCCAAGCGTTCAGTTTGTATTATCATTTTGTTACCTCCATCAAATAATATAAAATTAATTATCTGATTCCACCGTGCTTTTCAAAAATTTCATCAAATATTTTGCTTTTACAGAAACCTCTTGGTGTATATCCAGCTGAATTTCTTGCATTTATGTTAAACCCCAGTTTAATCAGAGTTTCTAAAAATGCTTCGAATTTATTTGAATCACTAAATAAATAATCATCATGGAGGACTGTGTTCCCGTACTTATCCTTCATGTTTAAATCTGCGCCATATTCAGATAGTAGGCTGATAAGTTCCGAGGAAAAGCTGTGGAAACAACTAAATATGGGGGTTTTGCCGGATATGTTTTTTGCATTTACATCGGCACCTTTTTCCAGGAAAACTCTTATTAAATGCATATTAGGTTTAACCCGTTCACAAATCTTGTGCAGGGGTGTGTCCATGTATTTGCTGTGATGGCTGTTTATATCATCACAATAACTTATTAAAAACTCGATGGTTTCATCATAGTTGTTTTTACAATTGTCGATGGCATAGTGTAGTATGCTTTCAGGATCAAAATCTGAATTGGTATGATTAGGGCTCTTTAAGTATGTACTTATCTCCTGAATGTTTCCTTCAGCAATGGATTTATGTATGGTATGCCCTTTTGGTGAAAATATGTTACCAAATAATTTCATAGTATCATCTCCTGTTAATGTATTATTTGCCCTCAATATACAAATCTTGATTATAAATAATATACCCTGCAGTTAAATACGAAGTATACACATTTATATATTTAAATTATATACATATAATGTAATGGTTTCAAATGTGTAATATTTAAATACTACTAATCTCTTATGGTATTCAATTTATGAAGCAAATATTCTTTCTTGTTCAAAGCATTGTAACCAGATTTTTCACGAATTTTACCTAGTTCTATGGGAACTTCCTTGTAGCCGTAAAACTTAGTCATGAACATCCCTTTTCCCTCAGAATAGGAAGCAATCTTCATATTATACTCCTTTGAATTTTCTACCGGAATTAACCCCTTTATTAAAAATTCATCTTCTATAATAATTGGATTTTCAAAAACTGCTCTCATACTCTCTAAGTCCCAAATAGCTTTACTAAGAACATTTTGTGGAATTCTTAACTCAAATTCATATAAGGGCTCTAAAAGCTCAGCTTTAGCCTCATTTAAGGCTTCCATAAATACCATTGGTGTTGTATTTCTAAAGTCTGCCGGAGTGCTGGCTGGGCTAAAATACTCCCCACAAGTAAGTGTAACCTTTATATCTACAATTTCCCAACCAAACAAACCTTGTTTGCATGTACTCCTAACAGCACCTTCAATACCGTTTTGAAAGGACTTAGGCAAAGAACCTGTGGAAACATTAGATGTGTATATTAATCCTTTTCCTCTCTCAGCAGGCTCAACTTTTAAACCCACCGTTGCAAAAAAAGGATTTAACTCCTCCTGCATTCTAGCTATAGCAGTTCCTGTACCTTTAGGGGTTTCCTTATATATTGTGAGAATATTTGAAAACTCAACTTTTATTCCATATGCTTCTTCCAGCATGGATTTAATTATTTCCATCTGAACTTCACCAAATAAATTTATATAAATACCTTTTTCTAGATCATCAGTTTCTACTTCTAACAGGGGGTCTTCTTCGGTAAGAAGGGTAAGGGCTTTAAATAATTTGCTGTTTTCTTCTTTATTAACGGTAGTAATTGTAGTTTTTAACGTTGGTTTAGCTATAGAAATTCTCTTTATTTTATCATTTGTGACTCCAATGATATCACCTATTTGAAAACTGGAAAGTCCATATAAAACCCCTATATCCCCAGCGCAAATGGTTGAGGATTCAATAAACTTACCATTTTCCAACACATTAATCTTTTTCACCTTCTCTACCATATCCTTGTTAACCAGTTTTATTGTATCTCTAACTGAAATCTTTCCTTGAAATAATCTTACATAGACTCTTTTTTCATTAACATTTGTTCTTTCAACCTTAAACACAACTCCTGACAAATCACTACTGTGGTCTCCTGCAATTTGCGGCATGAATTCACAAATACCATCAAGTAAACTTTCAATACCAAGTCCTATTGCTGCTGCACCACAAAATATTGGATATAGCATGCCTTGCTTTGAATAATACGAAAGTTTTTCTAGCAACTCGTTTTCACTATACTTTATCCCTGTAATGTACTCTTCTAAAAATGAATCATCTATATCTGCTAATACGTTAATTATATTATCCATAACCACATTAGAATGTATTAAAGGACTTATTGAAATCTCTTTACTCCCTTCCTTTTGAACCTCCTGCAATCTTACAACCTTATTTGACAAACTCTTTTTTATTTCTTCAATTACTCTATCGATATTAGCTCCAGATCTATCTAATTTATTTATAAAAATTATTGTAGGTATTTTTAGAGCCTTTAAAGTGTTAAATAATATCCTTGTTTGAGACTGAACACCCTCAACTGCAGATATTAAAAGTATCGCCCCATCCAAAACGCTTAATGAACGCTCAACCTCAGAAATAAAATCTACATGTCCTGGAGTATCCAGCAAATTAACTTTAACATTCTTCCAAGTAAAGGATGTGGCTGAAGCCCTAATTGTAATCCCCCTTCTCCTTTCAAGTTCCATGGAATCTGTTTGTGTGTTTCCTGAATCGACTCTCCCCACTTCTTTTATAATTCCGCTGTAATATAAAAGATTTTCCGTAGTAGTGGTTTTTCCGGCATCAACATGGGCTACAATTCCTATATTAATTTTCTTCATATATCATCACCAACCTTATGTTTTCAAAAAAGTTATTCTTATTTATCAATTCATCTATCTTAAAGCTCCCAAATATCATAAAAACTATCTCCTTAAATATAAAGGGCTGCAAATGAACATTTCGTTCACTTACAGCCTCATAATATGACTTAAATATAAATATGCAAAATAGGCAAAAAAACACCGTGCTAAGAACACGGTTTTCTTACTATTATGCAAAAAAGGCGTAAACATGCTCATTGTAATACGCACTATCTTTAGAAAATAAGTGTAAATGCGGCTTTGCAGCATTTTAATAATTTACTCAACCACAAATTAATCTTGACTACTCAAGATTTTTTAATTTACCTTCTAAAAACAATACTTATTCAGTTAGTTTAGTTAAAAACTACCTCTTTGCGCATATTAACAACACCTAACATTTATATTTTTTCATATTTACATTTAAATCTATTTATTTTATAACATATACTTGGAATTTTTTCAACATATCCATGTATTAAAATTTTTTTTATTGTGTCTAGATTCCAGCCAAAGCTAATCTTAAATAATGTTGTTTATTATTCTGTCTCTTAAATCCAAAACTTTGCTCTCAATAAGTTTTGCCGTAGCAATAAACTCTTCTTCGCTTTTCCCCGTTGGGTCCTCAAGGCCCCAATCCTCCCTGAATCTGCAGGGTAGGTATGGACACTGCACATTACATCCCATGGTTATAACTATATCCACAGGAGGTGTATCTGAAAGCAGTTTAGATTTCTGAGTGGAGTTCATATCAACTCCATAGAGCTTTTTAATTACTGCAACGGCATCCTGATTAATCTGCGGTTTTGTTTCAGTTCCTGCAGAGTATGCCTCATATGCATCTGCTGCAATAAGCTTTGAAATTGCTTCCGCCATCTGTGAACGGCATGAATTATGAACACATATAAATGCTACTTTAACCTTATCACTCATTATTTAAGCCTCTTTCTTTATATTCTTTGGCAGCCCGCTTTCATTGTAGTATTTGTTCTTGAATAGTAATGCAGCATTTACTAATGAAATCATAACAGGAACTTCTACAAGAGGGCCTATTACAGCTGTGAATGCCACATCCGAGCCTATTCCAAAAATCGCAACAGCTACTGCTATGGCAAGCTCGAAATTGTTGCTGGCGGCGGTAAATGCCAGGGTAACAGTCTGGTCATACTTGAAGCCTTCTTTATAGGAAATATAAAAGCTTATAAAGAACATAATCCCGAAGTATATCAGCAGTGGAATTGCAATTCTCACCACATCCAGAGGATTTTTTACAATCTGCTCACCTTTGGTTATAAACATTATTACTATTGTATAAAGCAATGCTATCAATGCAAGAGGAGAAATTTTAGGTACAAATACCCTCTCATACCATTCCTTTGATTTAGACTTAATAAGGCTGAACCTGGTAATAAAGCCTGCTGCAAATGGTATTCCAAGATATATCAATACGCTTTTCGCCACATCCAGCATTGAGACATTCACCGCATGTCCACCCCAGGACAGACCAAGGAACTTTGGAACCAAGGTAATGAAAACATAAATATATACAGTGTACAAAAGAATCTGGAATATTGAATTGAGTGCCACCAATGCCGCACAGTATTCATTATCTCCCTTTGCCAGAGTGTTCCATACAATAACCATTGCTATACATCTAGCCAAACCGATAACTATAAGACCCATGGCAAAACCCGGTTTGTCACCTAGAAATATTAGAGCAAGAACAAACATAAGCAGAGGACCCATTATCCAGTTTTGAATCAATGAAAAGGAAAACACTTTTTTATTTTCTGTAACCTTTCCAATTTCCTCATACTTAACCTTTGCCAATGGTGGATACATCATAATTATTAGACCGATAGCTATAGGCCAGGAGATTGTTCCTGTACTGAACTCACTTAATGACTTCGCAAGACCGGGAAACAAATAACCACCCATAACCCCAACTGCCATCGCAATAAAAATCCACAAAGTCAAAAACCTGTCCAAGAACGATAATTTTGCCTTTTTTTCATTTTCCACTTTAATCACCTCTTATATCATTTTTATCCAAACTTTATTTGCAATTGATATTTTTGCATTTACAAATACAATCTTCTTTATCACTTGTGATTAGGGTTAAAAATTCTATAACCGATTTAGATTTTTCATTATTTAGTGTATACCTCATCCAAGCACCGTCACGTTTTCCATTTACAAGACCGCTTTCAGTCAGGATTTTCATATGATAACTTAATGTAGATTGAGATATGCTGAGCCCTTCCAATATATCGCATGCACACATTTCTCCACAAGAAAGCATATCAATAATCTTTAATCTTGTCTCATCCGACACAGCCTTAAATAACGAAGCATACTCAGAATACGATTGATTCATTCAATTCCCCTCCACTTATCGACATATATCAATGATATTGAAATTTATCGATATATTGTAATTATATGATACTAAGCATATCGATAGTTGTCAATATAATAAATTAAAATAAATTTATTCAACGAAAAAGTACCTGGTTGGCTTTAAATAAGCTTTCCAGGTACTTTTAAATTTCAATGGCATCCTTAAACATTACTCCTCTAGTCTAGTCTATTCCAACCACCTTGCTTCTACACTCCATCAAAACCACATCATGCCAAATTCCGTCACTCATTCTACCTAGCTTCTCCCTAAAGCCTACTACCCTGAAACCACAACTTTTGTGGAGCTTTATGCTTGCTTCATTTTCTCTCATTATTCCTGCTTGTAGAGTCCAAAATCCATTTTCCTCCGACTGCTTGATTAATTCGCTAAGCAGTGCTGTTCCAATTCCCTGCCCCCTGTGTTTCTCTCCTATATATATGCTGACCTCAGCAGCTCCCTTGTAAACACACCTGCTGGATGTAGGGCTTAATGCTGCCCAGCCTAAGACTAAGCCTTTTGCCTTTGCTGCCAGCCTGCAGCATTCCACATGGCTGTTATCCCATTCCTGCCAGGATGGAACTTCGGTTTGAAATGTAGCCCTGCCTGTTTTAATACCTTCCAGGTAAATTTCTGCAGCCTGTTCAAATTCTTCGGGTTTTAATTCCATAACTTCATAATTCATAAAAAACACCCCTTTATTTATATGCTTTTACATGAGCACCGGCAAAAGCTCCATCCACAATATTCATATCCATTCCTTCAAGGAGACTTGCTGCATTTTTATTTCTTGCAGTTTCCTCTATAATATCTCTTGTATATATATTTACAGGTGTGATTGATACATCTTTAAAACCCACCTTTTTTAAAGTTGCTTCGTATTCCTTCACTGGCAGGGCTCCAGCAATACACCCTACCCACATTTCTACGCTCTTTTTTATGTCTAGAGGAATATCTTTAAGAACTACTACATCCGCAATGGCAAGTCTTCCGCCTGGCTTCAAAACCCTATAAGCTTCCGCTAGAGCATCTTCCTTGCTTTCACAAAGGTTTATCACACAGTTCGATGTTATTACATCGATTGTATTTCTTTCAAGAGGAATATCCTCAATATAACCCTTAATGAATTCTACATTTTCTGCTCCAATTTTTTCTTTATTGCTATTGGCAAGCTCCAGCATTTCATCAGTCATATCCAGACCATAAACCTTGCCGGTTTCACCTACATATTTTGCAGATATAAACACATCAATTCCGCCGCCACTTCCAAGGTCAAGAACCACCTCTCCTTTTTGCGGATTGGCAAGGATTATTGGGTTGGCACATCCTAGAGATGCATTTACGACCTCATTTGGAAGTCCATCAATATATTCCTTTGTATACAGATTCGAATCAGTGCTTCCACAGCAGGATGAACCGCAGCCACAGCTTCCCTTTGAGCCATTGCTCACTTTCTTTGCAATATTTCCATAGTATTCTTTAACTTCCCCTTTAATGTTTGCTTTCATTTTCATATCCTCCTAACAGCATTTATTATTACTAACTGCATCAATCAGCAGTTTTAAGCTTTCAAGCACCTGTTCCCGCCTGTCTTCAGGTATTGAACCGAATATTTTCTTATAATAATCCGTCATGCTTCCTTCGGTATTCCTATAAACCTCTTTCCCTTTTTCAGTAAGCTTTATAGTAATATATCTCCTGTCCTCAGGATGAAGCTCCCGTATCACCAAACCGCTTTCCACCAGGTTATTTATGGTTCTGCTCATTGTGCTTTTGTCCAAAGTCAGCAATTCAGCCAGCTCATTTAATGAAATCTCATTGGTCCTGCCTATTTCAACTATTGCATGGCACTGTGCTATGGAAACCCCGCAACAGCTGGCATCGGACTTTTCCAACACTCCAAGGTTTCTGACCAATATTCTAATCAATTCTCGCAAATAGTTACTCCCATGTTTATCCATATCTTCACCTCTATTCCATTGTAACATAAAACTGTTGCATATTGCAACTATATTGTAAAAAATATCCCCCCCAACGCAGAGTGGATATCATCCGCGCTATAGGGGGATATGCATAAATTTTATTTATTTTTCTACTGTTAAAGAACTATTTCCTGCCCATTCATAGTATGATGAATCATAATTTTTAGCATTAAATCCGCACATTTTTAATATCAAAGCCATATCAGCTGACCTTATTCCCTTTGTGCAGTATGTCACTATCTCATCAGTTTTATTAATTCCTTTTGCTGAAAGGATAGCTTCTATATCTTTTTGGCTCTTTACTGTTCCATCACTATTATATAATTGTGTCCAAGTTATGTTTATTGCCTTAGGCAGATGTCCGCCCCTAGCTTCACCATATTTAATTGCTCCGTTATATTCATCAACTTCTCTTGCATCAATGATTTTTAACTTATCTATATTGCTTTTTAAATAATCAGTAGTAACATTAATGCTTGTATCTATTGCTGAAATTTTGAATGCAGCAGCTGTTACAGTCGGTGCTGCAGTGTCTGTTGAATAACCTTTGGTTTCCCATGCCTTATATCCGCCATTTAATATCTTTACATTTTTTAGTCCTGCAGATTTAAGTGTCCATGCAACTCTGCCATCTTCAGCCCACCCAGTTGGAGGTGCTCCATAAACTACAACAGTTTTTGTTCCGTCAATCCCTAATTTACCAATAGCATCCGCAAGTTTTGAAGCTTCAAGTAAATTTCCCCAGCCTTTATCTCCAGGCTTTTTGCCTTGCATATCAGTAAACTGCTGCCATGTAACATTTATAGCATTGGTGATATGCTTTGCAGCATATGCCTTTGAATCTCTGGCATCCAGTATAACTACCTTGTCCATATTGTCCTTTAACCAGTCTGCGTTAACAAGCAAGTCATCATTTGTATAGGCAGCTGTATTTGTAGAATTTGCAGCTTGTTTTTGGGAACATCCAGCCAAGACTGATACTGCCATAATTACTGTAATAATTGAAATTAGTATTTTTTTCATATATTTCCTCCCCATAGTGTTATTTATAATTATTATAACACTCATAAAAAGGTTGGGTTATCGCAAGTTAAAATACAAGAACTACGAACTATAAGCAATCTTAATAATAGCTTTTCATGATCTTTCCTCCAAAATATTAACAGATTGCTTTCCTTACAATTTTAATATACTCCTGCAAGTACTGTGGTACATAGCTGCTTTTTCTGTATACTGCAAAAAGATCTGTGGAAAACTTTGGGCTCCCAATAGAAAAACAAACAGGTTTGTTTTTCATCGACATATATTTAAGGTGGGTTTCTGAGCCGAAGCAAATACCAAATCCATAGGATGCAAGCCGCACGGCACATTCCACGCTCCTTGTTTTTAATACCACCTTAGGTTTAAAACACAGGGTCTTAAATATGTTTTCAGCCATTTCGCCGCTTTTCTGATCTGAATAATTTATAATGAAGCTTTCCTCTTTAAATCTGTTAATATCAATCCAGGGAAATCTGCAGCCCTCCATTTGCGTTCCCTCATTAGCCAGTAAATGATTTCTGCTCACAGCCAGTGTTATTTCCTCATTTTTCAGCAGCTCACATTCCAGCATTGGGCTATTGCCTGAGTAGTTGAACACAGCCAAATCCACATCTCCGCTGATTAAAAGCCTGCTTAATTTATTGGATTCCGAAATTTCTACAAAGTTTATATCCACATTGGGATATTTCTCCTTAAATTCAGGCACTGTTTCAGGTATGAGGTAGGGACTCCTGATTAATGCACAGCCTACAATCAATCTTCCCTTTTTATGGCTTAATATGTCTGATAATTCATCATCCAGCCCTTTTTTCCTTCTTAATATTTCCTTGGCGCATTCCATATATTTTTCACCTGCATAAGTCAAAATGTAGTTATTGCCCATTCTTTCAAACAGCTTAAGGTTTAAATTTTTTTCAAGATTCTGAAGATACTTGCTTAAAGAAGGCTGAGATATATATAGTTCTCTGGCAGCCTTTGAAATACTGTTATTTTCTGCAATACTTAAAACATACTGTAATTCCTTAAAATCCATTTTTTACCTCCAAAAATATAGCTTAACTGCATATTTAATATAGAAAATATATATTAGCGTAATACATGTTTATATTATATACTAAAATTAAGTGAAAATTAACGGGGGGTACTAATTTTGAAAGAGAAAGAGAAATATATTTATATAGCCTTAACCACAATCATATTCAGTACAATGGAAATAGCTCTGAAGCTTGTGTCCGGAGCCTTTAACCCTATACAGCTTACCTTTACCAGGTTCTTTATAGGAGGATTATTTCTTATACCATTTGCTTTAACCACTCTGCATAAAAAAAATTCTTCTGTTTCTAGGGATGACCTTATTTTTTTTGCCTTTTTAGGTTTTTTAGGCACTGTGGTAAGCATGGTGCTTTATCAACTGGCTGTTGTGAATACAACCGCTTCGGTGGTTGCAGTTTTGTTCAGCTGCAATCCTATTTTCGTTACAATTCTTGCATATTTCCTTTTAAAGGAGGCAATTCACAAAAATAACGTTATTGCTTTAATTCTTGACATAGTAGGAATCTTGGTAATAATTAATCCATTAAAGACCCGGCTCAGTATTCCCGGGGTAATACTTACTTTAGCTTCCACCATAACCTTTGCTCTTTATGGTGTTACCGGTAAAAAAAAATGTGCTAAATATGGCGGTGTTGTAGTTACCTGCTTCGGTTTCATTTTCGGCAGCCTGGAGATGCTGTTTTTAATCGGATTAAGCCATATTGGCAGTATCGCAGACCTTCTAACTTCCGGCGGACTTTCAATATTTGCAAATATTCCATTGTTTACAGGATATAGTGCACATACACTGCCTATCATATCGTACATCTGCATCATTAATACAGGTGTAGGGTTTGCCTGCTTTTTTAAATCCATGGAGGTTACCTCTGCTCAGACCACTTCCCTGGTATTCTTCTTTAAGCCTATACTGGCACCTATTCTGGCATTGATTATACTGCACGAGATTATACCGATAAACATGCTTATAGGAATATTACTTATATTGGTGGGCTCACTTACATCCATACTACCTGGGCTGCTAACACAAAAATCTGTGAAAGCTGCCGATTCGGACATCTCCAGAGATTTATTAAAAGGCCCTGCGGAATTATAGTAATAAAAAATTAATAGAAGCACCCCGGATATTAATGCCGGAGTGCTTCTATTAATTTTGATTCTTTTGCAATTTATATTTTTTTAAAGCTTCAGTTAATTTTGGAATAATTGTTCTTACGTCACCAACTATGCCCATGTCAGATACACTAAAGATTTGAGCCATATCATCCTTATTGATGGAAATAACAAATTCCGAATTTTCCATTCCGGCCACGTGCTGTATAGCACCGGAAATACCGCAGGCCATGTAAAGTTCCGGCCTTACTGTTCTTCCGGTTTGTCCAACCTGTCTATCCTTTTCAATCCAGCCTGCATCCACATTTGCTCTTGAAGATGAAACTTCTCCTCCAAGCACATCCGCCAATTCCCTAAGCATATAAAATGCTTCCTGTGAACCGATGCCTCGTCCACCGGATACAAGGTATTTGGTCTCTGTTATATCGGCGCTCTTATGGATTGATTTTACAACTTCCCTTATAACCACATTCATGTCTGAAGGTACAAAATCAACTTTAAATTCCTTAATTTCACCTTTTTTATTAGCAACCCTGTCAATTCTCTTCATAACTCCCGGTCTCACGGTAGCCATCTGAGGCCTGTAGTTTTTGCAAAGGATTGTAGCCATTATGTTGCCTCCGAAAGCAGGACGAGTCATAAATAACAGTTTCTGTCCAGGATCATCTTCATTTTCCTTGAAAACATCTATTGCAAGCTTTGTGCAGTCTGCCGTCAACCCCGTGTGCACTCGCTGTGCAATTCTTGGTGCAAGGTCTCTGCCTATGGCCGTGGCACCAAAAAGAACAATCTCGGGGTCACATTCCCTTATAACCTTTGTAACTGCCTTGGTATAAGGCTCTGTTACATATTCCTTAAGCATTGGATCATCTATATAGAGAACTTCGTCAGCGCCGGCTTCTATAAGAGCCTGGGCCTTGTCCTTAATATTATCTCCCAATATGACAGCTACCACCTTATGGCCTAAATCCTCTGCGAGCCTAGTAGCCTCACCCAGCAGCTCCAAAGCTACTTTGGCTATATTCCCATCCCTTTGTTCCGCTATTACATAAACATCTTTACTCATTTTAGATTACCTCCCTCTCCCAAACTAAATTATATGTCTTTCTTCAAGTTTAGCAACAATTAAGTCCACTGCCTCGTCTGGCGCTATATCCTTGTAAATAGTTCCAGTGCCTTTAGCCTGCTTTGTGAAAGATTGCCATACATTTGTAGGAGAACCTTTAAGTCCTATATTTTCAGGATTTAAGTCATTCTTTAAATCATCAAAGCCTAATATCTTTATTTCCTTATTGTAAGCATCTATGACACCGCCAACATGCATATACCTTGGTTCTGCCATTTCTGAAATAGCAGTGAGCAAGCATGGTGTCTTTACTTCAAGGATGTGATATCTATCCTCAAACTGTCTCTTTACAATAACCTTGTCACCTGATAAGCGTATTCCTTCAGCATAGGAAACCTGAGGAATATGAAGTGCTTCCGCAATTTGAGGTCCAACCTGAGCAGTATCTCCATCTATAGCCTGTCGTCCGGTAATTATCAGATCAAAACCAATCTTCTTTACTGCGGCGGCAATTATTGTGGCGGTGGCATATGTATCAGATCCGCCAAATTCTCTTGCCGATACCAGGTATGCATCATCACAGCCCATAGCAAGGGCTTCTCTAAGAGCAACATCTGCTTGTGCAGGCCCCATACTTACAACCGTAACAGTGCCGCCGGCTTTTTCTTTTAATTGCAGTGCCGCTTCAATACCTGTTTTGTCATCAGGATTTATTATACTTGGAACACCTTCTCTAATCAGTGTATTGCTAACTGGATCCAGTTTAACTTCATTAGTATCAGGTACTTGTTTTATACATACTACGATTTTCATCTATCTTTCTCCTCCCAATAATTTCTTCTCTAGAAAATCTTCATTGAACCAGATATAACCATTTTCATTACTTCTGAAGTACCTTCATATATTTCTGTAATCTTAGCATCTCTTAAAGCCCTTTCCACCGGATATTCTCTGCAGTATCCGTACCCGCCCATGAGCTGCACGCAGTCTCTGCAAACATCATTGGCCATTTTTGAGGCAAACAGCTTTGCCATTGCTGCATCCGGACCGTAATTCTTGCCTTCATCCTTAGTAAGGGCGGCCCTCCAGGTCATAAGTCTTGCAGCATCAATAGATGTCTGAAGGTCTGCAATTTTAAACTGAGTGTTCTGGAAAGAAGAAATTCTTTTACCGAATTGCTTTCTTTCCTTTACAAATTTAATTGCTTCGTTTAAAGCTCCTTGAGCAATGCCTACTGCCTGGGCAGCAATGCCAATTCTTCCGGCATCAAGTGCTTTCATAGCAATTTTAAATCCGGCACCTTCTTTTCCAAGACGATTTTCCACTGGAACAATTACATTTTCATAGCTTACTTCGCTGTTTTGTGCTCCCCTGATGCCCATTCTTCTGATGTTCGGTCCAATTGTAATTCCAGGCATGTCCTTATCTAATATAAATGCAGATATTCCTTTCGTTCCAAGTGTCTTATTAGTCATGGCAAACACTATAAATGTATCTGCAATTTTAGCATTTGTAGTGAACATTTTTCCGCCATTTATAACATAGTGATCCCCATCCAAAGCAGCCCTTGTCTGCTGTCCGGCAGCATCCGTCCCCGCATTAGGTTCAGTTAACCCAAAACAGCCAACCTTAGAACCGTCTACAAGTGGCCTTAAAAATTTCTGTTTCTGATCTTCTGTGCCAAAACTGTCTATACAAGAACATGCCAGAGAAGTATGAACTGATATAGTAATAGCGGTGGAAGCATCAATTTTGGACATTTCCTCCATGCAAAGTACATAGCCTAGGTAATCTCCTCCAGCCCCGCCGTATTTCTTTGAGTAGGGTATCCCCATAAATCCATACTTTTTAAGCTTTGCAAGAAGCTCCAAATTATATTCTTCTTTTTCATCCATTTCTTCTGCAATAGGCTTAATTTCATTTTCAGCAAACCTACGAAACAGCTCTTGCTCCAGTAAATGTGTTTTTGATAATTTAAAATCCATTTTTAACCTTCCTCCTACTTCTTAATCTAAAAGACTAATATTAAAACAACAGCTGCCGTCATCACCTGTGCAATATCTGAATCAGCGGCAGCTGTTTTCCCTTTATAAATCAGCTTCTTATATACCGAACATTTTTTTAAGTCTTATCCATTCACTATCACGAACCTCGATTATTTCTACGATGTCTTCCTCTTTTAAATGCTTGAATCTCTTCTGTTTTTTCAAATAACTCTCCACAAATTTGAATTCTTTAGGCATATAGTTAAGCTTCATTTCACCTCTCTCGCACTCAGCCAAATACCATAAACCCGATTCTACTGCCAGCTTTCCTATTTCTACCGTAAGCGCCGGGTCATATCCCCAACCGGTAGGACATGGAGCCATAACATGTATAACCTTACATCCTTTTATTTTCTTTGCCTTTTCCACCTTCTCCATAAAATCCTTAGGATAAGCCACTGAAGCAGTAGCCACATAAGGAATTCTATGAGCCGCCATAATTTCAAACAAGCTTTTGCGAAATTTATTTTTTTCACCCTTGGAACAAGCTCCCGTAGGAGTGGTGGTTGTCCAGGATTTATACGGTGTACTTGCACTTCGCTGAACCCCAGTATTCATATATGCTTCATTGTCATAGCATAGGTAAATAATATCCTCGTTTCTTTCTGCAGCACCAGACAAGCCCTGCAATCCTATATCAACCGTTCCACCATCACCAGCTATGCCTAATATGGTTACATCCTCATCCCAGCCCAGCACCTCCTTGGCAGCGGACATGCCTGAAAGGGTAGCCGCCAAACCTGGGAATGCAGTTATCACATTGTTTACAAATATTGAAGACTGAGGATAAACAGTGGTGGTTGCTGCAAAACAGCACGCAGGCGTTGCCAAGCATGTCTTTGGGCCAAGAACCTTCATAGCCATTCTGGCTGCCATTATGGCTCCGCAGCCCTGACATGTTTTTGCGCCATACAGCAGTTCAGTATCATCCAATGTTTTGAAATTAATACTCATTATTTCCACCTCATTCCAAGGAATTGAACCTCTGGCCCATCTTCTTTCCCTTTAGCCAGATTAAACAGTTTTTCATACATTTCGCTTATAACATGCTTGGGAATATCTCTCCCTCCAAGCCCAACTATATAGTCAGCCAGCTTGGCATTTGATCCGTAAAGCGATGATTTAACCTCAGAAAAAACCGTTCCGTCAAAACCGAAGGAAATACTTCTGTCTATTACACCTATGGCCTTGAATCGGTCCTTTAAGCCTGCAAAATACTCCTTTGGAAAGGGCCTGTAGCTCCTTAATTTTATCAATCCAACTTTTTTACCATTCTCATTAAGGGAATCAACAACAACTCTTACAGTTCCTGCCACACTTCCCATGGCAACCAACACCACCTCAGCATTTTCACACCTGTATTCCTCAATCATACCGCCATAGCTTCGGCCCATAATATCTCCATATTCTCTGTCAACAGCTACTATTTTTTCCCTGGCTTTTTCAAAGGCCTGTTGCTGAAGATACCTGCCCTCTGCGTGAAAATCAGGGCCTACAGTTTCACAAAGGGTCTTAGGATTATTTAAATCGAGTTTATTGGAGGTAACAAAGGTCGGTAAAAATCTGTCCACGCTATCTTGGTCCGGCATTTCCACCATATCGTAGGTGTGGGTTAAGGTGAAGCCGTCAAGATTCACCATTACCGGAGTCATTACCTCCGGGTCCTCAGCTATCCTGAAGGCCTGTATTACTGTGTCCAGCGCTTCCTGGCCGCTTTCTACAAACAGCATAATCCATCCCGAATCTCTCATTGCCAGTGCATCTCGCTGGTCTCCGTATATGTTCCAGGGTGTTGCCGTGGATCTGTTTGCATTAACCATTACTATAGGATGTCTTGCACCACTGACATAGCTCAGCATTTCACACATGTACAGCAACCCCTGGGATGAGGTAGCGGTAAAGGTCCTTGCACCCATCATTGATGAGCCCAGAGCCGCTGCCATAGCGCTATGTTCACTTTCCACCATGATATATCTAAAGTCTGCAATACCTTCTGCTAAAAAATCCGCAAGCTTTTCAACCAAGGTTGTTTGCGGAGTTATCGGATAAGCCGATACCACATGAGGCCTTGCCAGCCTGACTCCATGCGCAGCAGCTTCATTGGCCGATAAGAATGCCTTGTTACCCATCATCCTCACCGTCCTTTACCATAGTAATGCATTTGGTTGTACATACATTGGCACATATACCGCAACCCTTGCAGTAATCCATATCTACTTCTAATTTTCCATTGCTTTTGTCGATACAACCTTCCGGACAATATATCCAGCAAAACATACACATAACACATTTTTGATCGTTTAATTCTGGGTGAAAAGTTCTAAATCCTGAATTTACAGTAGGCAGTATCCCAACTCCATTACTTGCGCCAAAAAACATTTCCTCATAACTTGTTGGTGGCATAAATTCTCTATTAACCTTTGGTTTATTCATTTCCTCGCCTCCAGTGCCAAATTATATGCTTTTTTTGCAGCTGCTGCATTTTTTTCTCTCAGCCCCGGTGGCATCATATCATGGATTGCCTGTTCAACAGAGCCAATATCAACCATGCTGGTTGCACCAGCTGCTGCGCCCAGAAGAATAGTGTTCACTATAGGAGCACCCAGCACCTCCAGGGCAATCTTTGTTGCATCTATTGCAATCAGGTTCTTTATTTCCTTAAAACGCTTATCACATATTAAATCTTCTTTGCTTCTGGCAGAATTAATAACGTAAGTGCCCCCTGCCTTTAATCCAGCCATAGTATCCACAACATCACAAAGGGTCTCATCTAGCACAATAACACAGTCACATTCATATACCTGTGAATGATCTGTTATTACTTTATCTGAGATTCTTGTAAACCCGAGTACAGGAGCCCCTCTCCTTTCAGGTCCAAAAGAAGGAAATGCCTGCGCAGATTTACCTTCACATATTGATGCAGCATAGCCTAAAAGCTTAGCCGCAGTAAATGCCCCGTTGCCGCCTCTTCCATGCCATCTGATTTCAATCATTTCATATCTCCCTTTACTATTTTTTCTTTACTTCTTTCAGCGGACTCTCAACATCAGCAAGCTTCCTGGCATAGTCAACATAGTTGTCCCACTTTGTGGCTGCCTTAACTACCATCTTGGCTGTATCAGGGGAACCGCCACCATGCATGCATCCTGGAACTCCTCCGCCAATGGTGAGCCATTCTACAAGTCTTGCCATTTTAATCCTGTCCTCTCCCGGAACAGCAGAAGTCAATGATTCAATAAGCTTCTTCCCATAAATTGGTGACATCATATCCTTATATGAAGGCATACAACCTGTCTCGGTAATACCTCCTGAAATTTCCTGTGCCAATATCTTTGTATTGTAAGGCAATGTTGCTACATGAACCTTATTTACATGAGCAAGCAGCGGGTTAGGATAGAATGCTCCGGATGGATGCTTCTTACCTGTATAAATTGCTCCTATTCCAAGTCCATAAGTGGTTTCGTTATTCACTGCCATTTGTGTCAGCTTATCCTGAAAAGCCTTCTGTGCCAGGCCGTTTGCCCTTGCCATACCTATTGCCGAACCTATCATCAAATCGCCCTGTCCTGCAACACATGCACCAATTGCCGCTCTGTAAATTGCAGTGAAATTACCTACACATGCTCCGGCATATTTTGTTTGTCCGTTCAAAAATATATGTTCATTTGGAATAAATACATCTTCAAATATTATATAAGCCTGGGTTGTCCCTGATTTAATTCCATCCCAGCCTTCTTCCTCTGATCTTGTATCGGAAGGTCTTCTTGTTTCAACAATAGTAACACCCTCAGCATCCCTAGGAATTGCTGCTGCTATGGCAAAAGCCTCTTCTCCTGCACCCATTCCTGTGGTAGGCATTACCATAATATATTGAGAGCCTGCTACACCGCAGATCTGATTTTTAAAACCGCTGATTATTACACCGTCTTCCTTTACTTCCTTAACATGCAGATACATATCGCTGTTTTCCTGTTGTCCTGGTTTTAATGCCCTATTGCCCTTTGCATCTGTTAAAGCTCCGCTTAATGACAAAGCTTTTTCTTCAGCAAACATTGCAAATGCCTTTAATCTCTGATGATAATCGGTCCCCAACTCCTTGTCCATGTCATAAGTAACTCCCCATAATGCGTTTAGGACTGTCCAACCTGCACAAATAGGGCCCAGACAGCTTCCGCAAGTTCTGTACCCGTCTCTTTTCATCAATGCATTTCCATATACATCATCAGCACAGGTCATTATTGTGTCCCATCTATGTGCTTTATTCCCTGTGAGACATGATGTGGTGGTATAAAGTGATTCCTTTTCAGTATCAAATGCATTGTCATACCATTTGGCAACGTTTTCAATATGGGCCTTAGTTGCCAGATGCGTTGTAACATCCTCAATGAGTTCCCCCCACTTGTATATGTTTGGTCTCATTTTCTTCATTTCTTCAATGTATTGTGCGCCAGTTTTTAAAGTCATTTTTACCCCTCCTAAATAATTTTTTTTACTTTTATAGATTAAAATAACCAAACTTTTTAGTTATAGTTATTTTTAAACTATCAATATTATTTAGTCATTAATTGTCGTTTTTAGTCTCCGTTGTATAGATGATATTTCCGATTGCTAAAACGTCAAAAATAGTAACTTCTGCTCAAAAATCTTTTACAAGATGTGCAACATACAGTAACTTATATGGAGATAATTTCTTTTACCGGCAATTTTTTCTGTTTTAATTCCTATTTTTATTATACTCGCTAAATTATGTAAATGAAATATTTTATATACCAAATTACACCTAATATTCTTGAAATATTATTTATTACCTTAACCCGATATCATTGGTACAATTTTATATACATTCCAAATTATATGCAATGATTTTCCATATCATGAGGTTTTATATGAAAATTAATAAGGAGAAGAGATTTACATGCCATGTCTGAGCAAAGAATTTACTCTTGAATTTATTGAGACATCAAATTTGATATTGATGAAGAAGTACTGTGGATAGGGTCTGCAGTACTTGCACAAAGCGCGGTTGATTATTGCAGTTAAATCCTGTGAAAAATTAGTTTCATTATACCGTGAACTGGTTCTTTGAGCCAGTTCTTTTCTTTTTATTCATAAGAAAAGAGCTGTTGCGAAATTTGTTTACATCTACTGCATCATCTTCGATTCTTTTCCTTCCAGGTTTATTTATTTCACTCATTCTTACCTGCTGAACATACTCCTCTGTAAACTCATATCCAAGTAATTGTAGATCCTTAATAGCAACAAAAACTGCTGAAATATATTCCAGCAGTTCCCACTCAATGGCTATCGCCAAGTTACCTTCTAAATTTTTCTAGAAATGAAATCAAAAATGAATACTATAGCCGCTACAACAAACAGCAGATGTATTATGCCTCCGCCAATTCTAAGCAGAAACCCCAATATCCAGAAAAATACTACTATTCCTCCTAGCCATCGTAAAAACCCCATACAGTTCACTACCTTTCATATATTTTTATTCTAACTGCGTTTACTCCTTACTTAAGGCTTTAGTAAATAGTAAAGTTCTTTCCGCACCTCGGACAGAACTTAAAATCTTCTGTTGTTGTAAATCCACAGTAAGAACAGTATTTTACATTACTTTCTCCAGTTCCAAATTTCAACGAATTCGGATTCAATGATGTCATCTCACCTTTTTCTATCGCTTTCCTAGTTCGAAATTCAACTCGCACTCAGAGCTGCAACAACTCATCCTGACAAAATAGTGTTTGTTCCATTTGATTATTGGAATAAAGAAAAACATAAAATAAGTATAGGTCATAAACACTTGTATATGCCCATACTTTCCACAACAGCTGCATAGGATAATCTGATCAAAATTTAACTCTTTCTGTTTCTGACTGATGCCCATGATAAAAAACATATCGTTCCTCCATGTGTTTTAAATAACTTTTACTATTTTACTATTAATAGCAATAACCACTTAAGCTTTTCTGCCTCTGGGGTTTTATAGTGTAGCAGGAGGGATTCGAATTCCACCCTGTTATATCTTTGTCTTGTTTAGAATTATTTTATATCAATGTTTGTAATTTGAACATCATTAATTTTTAGACATTCTGCAAGATTTACAGGCTTCGTATTAAAAGTAATATTATTTCCATCGCTTGTACAGACTATTGTTCCATTTAAATCTGTCCTGAAAGTACTAATTTCTTTATTTAGTAATTTTATTAAAACCTCTGGTGCCGGCGGACCATTGAGATTACCTGCTCCCACAGATATCACAGCATATTTAGGGTTTACCTTATTTAAAAATGCCTGTGAAGTAGCATTATACACTCCATGGTGTCCAACCTTCAAAACATCCGCAGATAAATCGTACCCTGCCTCAATCATAGCCATTTCATTGCTTTCAACCGCATCACCTGTAAGCAGGAAAGTATTCTTCCCGTAAGTAATCTTCATAACTATAGAATATGTATTCAAGTCATTTGCATCAGCATTAACCGGACCTAATATGGTACAAATTGCTTCTCCAAGTTTAAAGGTACTTCCTGGTACCGGAGTTGTTATTGTCATATTTTTATTTTTAACACTTGACATGAAATCTTCAAAAGCCTGAGTATTATCTGAAACTTTAGGCATATATATCTTACCTATTTTAAAACTATTTATTATGTAACCAAGCCCTCCCACATGATCTTCGTGGGGATGAGTTGCTATGACATAATCTAATTGATTAATTCCTTGCTCACTTATATAATTTTTTACTGAAAGTGCATTTGCTTCATATCCCGCATCAATAAGCATCGAATAGCTTCCCTGCTGAATTAGTATGGCCTCTGCCTGTCCTACATTAATAAAGCTTATTTTTATGTCGCCACTCACAACTGCTGGTGGTGTGAACTGTGTAGATATTTCTGGTACAGCTGTTATTGTCTGTCCATCCCAATAGCCATTATTACTTATATGTTCCCAGCCCTTTGAATCTACAACCCACATAGGAACTTTTACCAAGTAACCATTTTGTATGTATCCCCAGTTTCCCGAATTTTGGGCCCAGCCTTCTTGTATCAAGTAACCATCCTTTATATATCTCAAGCCTTCAGAATCCTTAACCCAGCCTTCCTGCATCAAGTGACCGTCCTTTATGTATCTCAAGCCTGCAAAGTCTTTAGTCCAACCCTCCTGCATTATGCTGCCATCCTTTATATATACCCAGCCCTGGGTATCTTGGGCCCAGCCTTCCTGCATCAAGCGACCGTCCCTTATATATTTCAAGCCTTCAGAGTCTTTAGCCCAGCCCTCTTGCATAACGTGACCGTCCTTTATATATCTCAAGCCTTCAGAATCCTTAACCCAGCCTTCCTGCATCAAGTGACCGTCCTTTATGTATCTCAAGCCTGCAAAGTCTTTAGTCCAACCCTCCTGCATTATGCTGCCATCCTTTA
>Ga0268357_100526_pt1 | contig 47491 bp, 46 predicted proteins | sample BioMet10_FD_192466 | JGI IMG/M metagenome (GOLD analysis project Ga0268357, IMG submission 192466) | Sewage microbial communities from Oakland, California, United States - Biofuel 10 (Illumina Assembly) | ecosystem: Engineered > Wastewater > Sewage > Unclassified | place: USA: California... | reverse complement strand
TCTCAATCTAATAAAACAATTATCTCTCATTAATGGAGATAAATAAAGAAAAAGGTTTATAGGTTTCCCTAATAAATAACCTAAATACATTATACAAGGAGAAATTATTATGGAAAATAACCATGAACATGATTGTGACTGTGGCTGCAATGGTGAAAACAAAAAGGAGCAAGTCCACGGACACATTCACGGCGGACATTATGTAGGTGAAAAGGTAGATGGTAAAAGGCATGGTGAAGGAACTTATTATTATAATGACGGCAGCAAATATGCTGGTGAATGGAAAAATGATTTAATGGATGGCGCAGGAATTTTCACTTGGTCAAATGGTGAAAAGTACATTGGTGAATGGAAAAGTGACCTAAAACATGGAAATGGAATATACACTTGGCCTGACGGTGAAAGCTATGTGGGAGAATGGCAAAAGGATCTAAAGCACGGACATGGAATATATACTTGGTCAAATGGTGAAAAGGCTGCAGCCATTTGGTCTGAGGATGAAATGATATAAGAGTAATTATTATTTCACTAATTTAATAATGCTGGTGGAGGCGAAACATGATCTTTAAAATCCACGAATTAATACTTTTTCTAGTATACTTATATTTTAACTCTTTCCATTATAAATCTTTATCTATTTGTTCAAGTTATTTTCCATATTCTTGCGATAAATCCGTAAATAAAAACTTGTAAACACATAGACAAATTTATTATAATAAATTAACATATAGTCAATGAGGTGAATTTTCTTGAATAACCAATCAAATATAGATATTAAAAAATTTGTAGACACATTTGAAAGTTTAACAAGGCTTCAAAAACAAAATCAAACCTTAGAGGGAATAAAAAAAAGTGAAGCTCTAGTTTTACTTCAAATAAAATATATTTCTCAAGAAAAAGATTGTAAAATAACTGTTTCTCAAATTAGTAAAAATCTGGATATTGCTTCTCCAACTGCCACTGAGTTAGTAAAAGGTTTGACTGATAAAGGATATTTGGAAAGACACGTAAATGAGAATGATAAAAGAATTGTCGAAATAATATTAACTAATAGTGGGGAAAAAAAAATAGATGATATATCTAAATACTTTGATGCTTTTTTTTCTGGTCTTGTAGAAAGGTTAGGAAAACAACAAAGCGAATTATTGATTGAACTATTAAGCAAAGTTAATATTTATTTTAATGAATGGTATAGTAAGATGAATTACTAGCAATTTAATAAATGAAAAATTATACTTAATATAATTTAATGACTGATCTCAAATGTAGAAAGCAAATTTCTATTTGGGATCAGTTTTTTTATTTAAAAAAAGTATTACAAAAATTTATTAAATTGTTTATTATTGACTAATCATAATAATAATAGTATCATAATAGATAGGTAGCCTACCTATGTAAATTGTGTAAAAATATATGATTTAGTAATGTTTATATTCATACTTTAACTCAATTTATAAGATTCACAATAACATTAACGGTTAAAGATGAATATTTTACTAATGAAGGAGATGTTGAGAGAATTATGAATAATATTATTGATTTATTAATTATTGGTGCTGGACCATCAGGGCTTATGACGGCAAAAACTGCAGCAAAATTAGGATTGAAGGTTACACTTATTGAAAAAAATAAAAACTTTAAACAATTACGTAGAGCATGTTCTGCACAATTTATTTTGGATGATGGTTATGAAAACGAATTTATTAAATTGGAAGATGGGAAAATATTATTTACAAAGAATAATTTCGAAGTTAATTATACTGGGGCTTTAGTTGATGTTAAGAATAAATACTATAAATCTCCTAATGGTCATAGAATTCATTTTGCTCTTCCAGACCTAAAAGCATTTGCTGTAAAATTTGATAAACGAAAACTTCTTGATGATTTATGTAAAGAATGTGTAGATTTAGGCGTTGACGTTAGAATGTCAACTTTGGCATCTGGAGGATTCGATAATGGTGACTACGTAAGCATAGAGCTTAAAGATAATAAAAATAGTTATATTTTAGATGCAAAAAAAGTTGTCATTGCTGAAGGCGCAAATGCACATTTAACTGGCTTATTCGGATTAAATAAAGGTAGAACTAACTTTGCTACAGCTCTCGTAATAAAATATATACTTGAGGGCGTATCAGGAATTGAACCCAATAGCTGGAATCTTTTTTATGGGAAAGCATTTTTCTCTAATGCACCAATAATTATAGGACCAAGTCTTTATGGAGATAACACTTTTGAACTAACAATTTCAGGTTCTGCAAATGCAAGACCTGATTCAATTTATAAAAATGTTATCAATAACAGTCCACTTAAAAAGAATTTTGAAACTGCTAAGTTAATAGATAAACAAGGTTGTGCTGTAAAAGCTTTCTCATCACTTAAAAAGCCTTATAAGGGTAATGTTCTTGTAATTGGTGATAGTGCTGCATTTGTTGAAGTAGAAGTTCAAGGCGGATTAATGTGTGGATATCATGCAGCAATTGCAATATATGAGGAACTTATAGGAAAGAATGGTTTTGAAGAATATACTAATTGGTGGAAAGACGCTTTTGAATTTAATAGTGACGAATATCTTTTAGTATCTCAAGGTTATGCACTTGTACCAACATATACTGATGATGAACTTGATTATCTTTTCTCTCTTGTTGAAGGAAAAACATTGGAAGGCACTTATAGTCAATATAAAACTCCAAAACTTATTTGGGATGCGATTTTATTGCATGAAGACAAAATTAAAAGTGAGAGACCTATTATATATGAAAAAATTAAAAAAATGAACACTATGACTTTAACAGATACATTTAAGAATTAATTTGAGGGGAGCTATGTTATATGATTGATTTAATTGTAGTTGGTGCAGGACCAGCAGGACTAATGACTGCAAAACGAGCAGCAGAGTTAGGTTTAAAAGTAACAGTCATTGAAATGAAGAAAGATATTACAAATGTAAAACGAGCATGCTCTGCTCAATTTGTTACAGATGAAGGATATGAAAATGAAACTGTAAAAATAGAGGATAACAAAATAATATTTACAAAGAACGGCTTTCATATTAATTACACTGGACGTTTATTAGATATTATCGATAACTATCATCACTCACCTAACGGCTATAAAATTCATTTAGCACATCCGGATCACAGACCCTTTGCTGTGAAGTTCGATAAAGGACACCTTCTTTCAGATTTATGGAAGGATTGCGAAAAGCTGGGTGTAGAATTAATATTGGATACAATTGCAAATGGAGGAAAAGACCTGGGTGACCATGTTAGAGTAGACATCAAAAGTGGTAAAAACATTTCTTTTATTTTAGCAAAGAAATTAGTTGTTGCCGAGGGTGTCAATGCAAAATTAACTGGATTATTTGGTTTCAATAAAGGTAGAACTCACTATGGAACTCCTTTGGTATTTAGCTGCATTATGGAAGGTACCACTGGATTTGAGCCACAAAGCTGGAATCAATTCTATGGAAGTAAATATCATCCTTTTGCAGAAGTAATGATTGAATCTGCTATAGAGGGTGATGATGCAATTGAACTTACCGTTATGGGTACTAAAGACTTAAGACCTGATGTTCTTTTTGATAGACTTATTAAAAACAGCCCAATGAGCCATCATTTTACTGATGCTCGTGTAGTAGAAAGAAGAGGATGTTCCGTTAAGTCTTATGATTCACTTCAGAAACCATACAACGGAAATGTACTAGTAATTGGTGATAGTGCAGCTCATATTGAAGTTATCGTACAGGGAGCATTAATGTGTGGCTACCATGCAGCTAATGCCATAAATGATGAACTTATGGGAATAAGTGGTTTTAAGAAATATACAAGCTGGTGGGATGATGCATTTGATTTCAATCGTACTGACCCTCTTGAATTCGTTAAACTATATGGCAGTTTAGGCATGAGGCCAAAATACTCAGATGATGAACTTGACTATTTATTTTCTTTAGTTGAAGGAAAATTAGTCAATGGAAATTTCAGTCAGTTTGAAGTTCCTAAAAATGTATGGAAAGCAATTTTATCTCATAGGACTCAGATTCAATTTGAAAACCCAATTTTATTTGAAAAGATAAAGAATATCGATGAATTGAATGATGAAGGAAAACTTGATTAGCGGTATTCATCGGAAATGGAGTAATAGTATGAGAAAAATAAATAATGAAAATCTTTTTGATATTAACAGAGAGACTATTAATCATCATATTAATAGGGGAATGGATTTAGTAACTTCCAGTTATGACCTTAAAGAAGTGGAAACTGGGGAATTTGCCAATATACAAATACAAGGTATTAACTATAGCATTAAACAATATGACATTAATGGAGTAGGAAATCTTTTGGTAATGGATTCTAAGGATTCAAATAAACTTCAAATGGTTTCATTTGTGATAACTCCCTATTATAAAGCATTACCTTTATTTTCAACTGATTATATATATATGCAGGAAAAGCGGAGTTTTTTAATCGAATATTATGATCTGGTACCAGAAAAAGATGAGCTCTATTTAAATTATATGAACAGATTTGCAGCTATTATAGCAGAGCATAACCAGCTGGAGGATATGATACTGAAGGAATGCTGGTATGATTCATTGAAGCCCGTATGTACAGCAAAAAAATCATATATAACCGGGGATTCGGAAATATCAGCTATGTTCGCAGACAACCTGGAATTATTTATTGAAATGGAGAAAAACAGCAGATTGTTTACAGAAGAAGAAAGAAAGTTGAAATGGAAAATTACCCAGAGCTATACAGATGGATTAGTTGATAATGGAGGCGTCTCCACAAATGTGTTTAAGGCGATTATGGGTAGTGACGGAACTAAAGAATTTTTTAATAACGTGTTTTTTGGAACAAGCAGGTAAGTAAGCTGCTAAATCAAATGTTTATAATATATTATTAAATTAAAAAATTTATACTTTGATCTTCTCTGCGTTGTACCAAATTAAGTAGTTTTTAAGAATCTCAATAAATTGTTCAATACCCACACATATACAACTGCGGTTGTAAAATATCTCGTTCTTAAGACGTCCGAAAAGGCCCTCGTAGGCAGAGTTATCGTGGAAGACCCCTTTTTGACATAGAACGAAAGTAGTTACAGTAACTCTAACCAATCCTATACCCTGAAAAAAGGCTGTGTAAATAATTTTGTGTATTCTCTTTCTTTTGACAAATAATTAATATACTATGTTGTTTTGTAATATGTTGCTAATTTAAGTCGATAAGTAAGGATAGTCTTTAATACTTATTAGGTATACTATTTCCACTTTTAGTTAAAAATATTCTATAGTTCTTAATCAATAGCAGGATAGGGCAATGCTGAGGAGCAACCTGAGCGGCTATTGGTTTTCTGTACGGGAACGGGAGGTCTATCGACTGTCCGTATTGCTCGTTCCTGGGAGAATAAATGCGATAAACCTCAGGGGTTTGGGGACAGAGTCCCCAAGTTATGCTCCCCTATTTAGTATTTCTCGGAACAAAATATTCAGTTGATTTATCACAAGATCCCAGTTGGAATATACACGAGTCCATTTCTTACTTACCTTTTCAGTAGCCAAGTAAAGCATCTTCATGAGACTCTCGTCATTAGGGAATATTAACTTTGTCTTAGTTACTTTTCTAAATTGACTATTGAGACTTTCTATAGCATTTGTTGTATAAATAATCCTGCGGATATATTCTGGAAATTCAAAGAAAGTTATTAAATTATCCCAATTATCTTCCCAACTTTTTATTGCATTAGGATATTTACTCGACCATTTTTCCTTAGCAGAAATAAGATTTTCAAGTGCAGCATCTTCATTTACTGCATTATAGACAGTCTTTAAATCAGCAACAAAAGCTTTTTTATCTTTATATGGTATATACTTCATACTTGCTCTTAGTTGATGGATTATGCAACGTTGTATTTTTGCAAAAGGGTACACAGCACCTATTGCTTCCTTGAAGCCATTTAGGCCATCTACACAGAATATGAGAACATCCTGTACGCCCCTATTTCTAAGGTCATTAAGTACTGAAAGCCAGAATTTGCTGCTTTCATTTGCTCCAACCCATATACCCAAAACTTCTTTTTCTCCATCCATATTTACACCTAATACAACATAAGCAGCTTTAACCACAATATGCTTTTCATCACGTACTTTGTAGTGGATTGCATCCATAAATACAAATGAATATGTTTTTTCAAGTGGTCTATTTTGCCACTCCGTAACTATAGGAATAATTCTATTTGTTATATTTGAAATCATTTCAGCTGACATCTCAACATCATATAAATTTCTGACTTGCTCTGATATGTCTCTTGTAGTCATTCCAGCTGCATAGAGAGCCATTATTTTATCTTCAATGCCAGTTACGTTCCTTTGATATTTAGGTAAAATCTTTGGTTCAAATTCACCATTTCTATCACGAGGTATATTAAGTTCAACAGTACCTAATTCAGATTTTATAGTCTTTTTAGAATAACCATTTCTACTATTTTCAGTTTGTTTCTCAGATACATCATATTTGTCATATCCAAGCTGTGTATCCATTTCTGCTTCCAATGTTTCCTGAAGAACATCTTTAAACATTTCCTTCATAGCTGCTAGAACCTCATTTGGACTTGTAAAGTTTTGCTCCATGATGTAATTTCTTAAAATTTCTTTAGAAATATTTGACATAAAAATACTCCTCCTTGAAATATTTGTAAATTGATTTATCTCAATTATTGCCAAGAAAGAGTACTTTTTATTCAGTTTACACAAAATTTTTTACAGGCTTTGAAAAAAATAAAAAGATCTGTATCAGATGGTAACTGGATATTGGAACATAGACTGCATTGATTACCACTTTGATAGTAATGGGGTTATAATATAATAATTAAGTTATAACAAGAAATCCGCGGCTTATTACCCCGGATTTCTTTTCTTATATAATCTTTTTTAGTCCGAAAAATTAATACAGACTCTCCGCTGCCAAGACACTGTTTATTCAGGTATATTTTCAAAGACATCCTTGAGATTTTCAGCAATTTGTACTCTTTTGCATTTTTCACAGAGTATTTCACTTGTTTCAGTATCAAGCTTTGCATTTATATAGTCTATTTGTTCCTGCGTTGCAAAGTAATGCCCGCATTTTTCACATTTTATAAGTTTGAATGTCTTGTTCCATATTGTTCTTTGCCCATGAGAATCACAAACTTTAATTGCTCCTGTTGGACAAATATTAGCACAAGCGGCACAGCCAATACACTCTTTTGATGGTTCGTCAAAAGGAGTAGATACTTTTTTACTTATACCTCTATTTACAGTTGAAATTGCATTTGTACCCATTGCTTCACAAGCTTTTGCGCAGAGTCCGCAGAGTATGCACTCTTCACTTCTATCCACATTAAATCTTTCTATCTCCTTATCAGGGATGTCATATTCCTCTCTTAGCTTTTGCATGTATTCATTTTCAGGAGCTCTTAATGAAAGAAGCATTATTATGGTCTTTCTCATATTTATGATCTTTTCTGATTTTGTTAAAACCTCAACTTCTCTTGTAATAGGGAATATGCATGAGGTTACTACTTTTGATCTTCCTCTTTCTATTACCTCCACTATACACAGTCTGCAGCTTCCAAGGCCCGGAAGAGCATCACTATGGCATAATGTAGGTATCTCTATTCCATTTCGTCTCGCAACCTCAAGGATATATTCTCCATAACTTGCTTCGCACTGCTTTCCATCAATTGTTATATTCATCATGCCACCCCCTATTTAACTGTAACTGCATTAAACTTGCAATTGTTTATACAGTTACCACACTTAATACATTTACTTTCATCAATTACATGAACTTTTTTCAGTTCTCCGCTAATGGAATCTGCGGGACAATTTCTCTTGCATAGGCCGCAGCCCTTACATTTTTCTTCATCTATAATATAAGTAGTAAGAGGCTTGCATACGCCGGCGGCACATCTCTTATTTTCGATATGCTCTACGAATTCGTCCTTAAAATATTTGATGGCAGTAACTATCGGATTTGGAGCACTCTTACCAAGCCCGCAGAGTGAAGCCGCGGATACTGTCTCTGATATTTTCAATATTTCTTCGATGTCTCCCTCTTTTCCTAATCCTTCACATATATCCGTAAGTATCTCCAGCATTCTTTTTATGCCCTCTCTACATGGAGTACATTTACCACAGGACTCCTCTGAGAGAAACTTTAAGTAGTATCTGGCTACATCTACCATGCATGTTCTCTCATCCATTACTATCATTCCGCCTGAACCCATGATAGCATCAGCCTTAGCAAGCGAGTCATAATCTACATTAAGATCCAGATATTCTGCCGGAACGCACCCACCGGATGGCCCTCCTATCTGAACAGCCTTAAATTTCTTATCTCCTATTACTCCACCGCCGATGTCGTATATTATCTCTCTAAGACTTGTCCCCATAGGTACTTCCACAAGACCGGTATTCTTAACTTTTCCAACCAATGAGAATACCTTTGTACCTTTGCTCTTTTCCGTGCCGATAGAACTGTACCAATCTCCGCCTTTTACAATTATTTCGGGTATGTTTGCCCAGGTTTCTACGTTATTAAGTACTGTAGGCTGTCCCCATAAGCCTTTTTCCGTGGAATGTATATATTTTGCCCTTGGTTCTCCAACCTTTCCTTCTATAGAGGACATAAGTGCAGTGGACTCACCACATACAAATGCTCCTCCGCCTCTTACAATATCTATATCAAAATCAAAACCGCTGCCCATTATATTTTTCCCTAGGTATCCTTTTTCTCTTGCCTGAGCTATGGCCATTTTCATATTTTTAATAGCAAGGGAATATTCATCTCTTATATAGGCAAACCCTTGATTAGCACCTATGGAATAGGCACAAATGGTCATGCCCTCTATTACACTTCCCGGGTCTCCCTCCATTATACTTCTGTCCATGAATGCACCGGGATCTCCCTCATCACCGTTGCACACTACGTACTTTGGGAAACTTTCTATGCTTCCGCACTGTTTCCATTTAGTACCAGTAGGGAACCCTGCTCCTCCTCTTCCTCGAAGGCCTGATTTGTAAACCTCCTCGATTATGTTTTCCTTAGGCATATCAAATAAAGCTTTTCTTAAGGCTTTATAGCCTCCTCTTTCAATGTAATCTTCAAGATTTGCCGGGTCTATTTCTCCAATATTTCTCAGGGCGATCTTTCTCTGCCTCCTGTAGAATTCACTATTCTTATGAGATTTAACCTTCTTTTTAAGAGAAATATCAAAGTATAGAAGTCTGTCTATAATTTCTCCCTTGATTATGGTTTTTTCTACTATTTCTTCAGCATCGGAAGCCTTTACTTTAAAGTATGAGATATCATCTGGCATAAGCTTTACTATAGGGCCCTTTTCACAAAGTCCATTGCAGCCTGTAGCCTTTATATAGGTTTTAACCGGAATATCCAAGTTTCTTTCCTCAAGCGTTCTTTTAAGTGCTTCATAGATCGCCATGCTTCCATTGGCAAGACATCCCGTACCACAGCACACATACAAGGTTCTTTTTTCGCTTAAGTTATCACTCATTTTTACCGCCCCCATACTCGTTTAGAATTTCTGTGACCATATTAGGCGTAACCTTACCATAATATTTATCATTTACTACCATAACCGGTGCTATTGCACAAGAACCGAGACAGTTTACAATCTGAAGTGAAAATTTTCCGTCCTTTGTAGTTTCTCCTGGCATTATGCCAAGATGCTTTTCAAGTTCCTCTAGTATAACTTGAGATGACCTCACATGACAGGCAGTCCCATCACATACCGTTATAATATTTTCCCCTTTTGGTGTAAGACTCAATGCCTTATAAAAAGTAGCCATACTATATAACTTATTTAATGGTGTACTCAGATATTCAGAAATAATATTAAGTGCTTCCTTTGGTATATACTTATATTCCTTTTGGATATCCTGAAGTATTGCCAAAGTGAATCTCTGCTCTTGTGGATATTTTTTACAAATGTCCACAATTGAAGAATTATTACTGTTTTCATTTAATACAGTCATAAATTTCACCTTCCAATTAATAATTTTTTCCTATTCATTTTTAACTTCCATTCTGTGACTGTAAACTGTAATTATATGAATTTTTCCGTCTTTCTCAATATAGCGAACCCAATAGGTGACATATCCAATTCGCTTATTGGATAGAAAACTACCATCTTCGGGATTTAAAAAACGTTCGCCGGATTCCTTTGCATGCTTTATGACTTTTTCAATGTCTTCCAAAAGAATATACCGTTCGTCCATAATACGCCATACATCGTCAGGAATGATTAAATTTTCTATTTGGGTTAAATCGATTGCAGGGCTCTCATTCCATAATTCTCTTTGCAATTTCTTTTTAAGGTTTGCTCTATTTTCATGTCTTTGAGAAAGATTCGGCATTCTTTTCTGAACTACTTCCTCCAAATTTTCTCCAAAAATCAGATCCAGAATATGAAAGGTTCTTTTACCTTCCTCCACAAACAAATCTTTGCACATAGCACAGTAAACCAAAAGATCCTCATCATTTTCGCTTATTCTATCCTTCACAAAATCTTTTGACTGTTCTCTGTTAGCAAAATACACAAGTCCGCCGTATCCACAGCATTTTGTTTTCTCTTTTGAATATTTCAGTTCTTTTATTTCATAACCAAGTTTCACCACGATATTTCTCAGGCTTTCCTGGATGCTTTTGTTATGCCTTGTAGCACAGGCATCATGTACATTCAAAATATGCTTTTTTCCATTTTGGGCAGTTTCCGGAATACCATAACGTTCAAAAATTTCCCACAAAGATATAAAAGGTATCTCAGGAAGATATTTTTCAAAGATACTGCAGCAACTTGAGCATGCTAGAATAAAAGTAGGTTTACTCATTTCATTCCATGCATCTCTTAATCTTTCAATACTATTCTCCATCAAGTCCTGTCTACCTGCCCAGTCAGCAGGAGCACCGCAGCAACCAAGCATTATTCCAACGCCTTCTTTTATCCTTGATTGAAGATATATATAAGACTTTTCGACATACTCTGGATAGGAAGCTGAAAGCTGGCATCCTGGATAAAACAGATAATCTGCCTTTTCTTCTTCGGGAGGATTTTTTACCATAAAAAACTGACTGCTGTTAGAAAACTCCATATCCTTCAGTGCAAAATCATGTGCAGAAGGAGGCATCTTGCCCTTTTCTACCATACTTTCTCTAGTATCCTGTATTATATCCTTCATGCTGATGCTCATATGACATCGTTCACCGCACAAACCGCACATTGTACATGAATTTATCATCTTATTTGCGTACCGTGTACCCATGAATGTATCTTCGTTATGAATAATTTGCCTTATATAATTTTTAGGAGCAATATTGAACTTCTTCATATGGCTGCAGGAATCAATGCATTTTGTACATCTGCATTTAAAGCATCGTCTGGCTTCATTTACAGCCTCATCTTTACTGTATACTTTAGTGATCCCCACAACTGGCGCTGCTGGTTCAATGCCATCCACTTCATATTTAAGGGGTGTTTCAAATGACCCCTCCCTTTCTCTTAGAGCCGTCATGTCATTTCCCTTAACGTATCTTTCTATTGAAGCTGCAGCTCTCCTTCCAGAACTTACCGATAAAATTAAGGAATTATTATTATATAAAAGTCCTCCCCCCGCAAACAGGGATGAATAATTTACTTGAAATGTATCAGGATCAATTTGCAGATTCTCATCCCATTCTCCTGTCCCAAGGAAAACCGCATTGTTATCACTTATAATCTTTTTTAATTCATTTTGACTTATTAAACTGTTTAAAACCAATTTAATATTTAATTTACTGAATATTTGAAGCTCTTCTTCTATAATATCTTTATCAAGGCCTGCCCCTTCGTAATCCCACAATCTACCGCCTAATTTGTCTGACTTTTCATAAATTGTGACCTTAAAACCTTTTCTGTCAAGTTCCAATGCAGCTGTAATCCCGCTTAAACCTCCTCCAATAACTGCAACCTTTCCAGCATTCTTGGGAATGGACAGTACTTTTTTAGGAGATGTGTATCCATACTTTACTGCTGCCTTTTCAAGCTCCGATATATTTATCGCTCCTCCGGCAGCCTCTCTTACACATACACTTTGGCAAGGGTGGTCACAAACCATGCCAAGCACTCTTGTAAAAGGCATTCGTTTCTCCAATATTTTATAGGCTTTATTAAAATTACCTTTTTCCATCTCTGTCATAAATGACGCCATATCTAAGTGAATAGGGCACCATGCTGTACATGCTGCAGGTTCATCATAGATACATCTGTCTCCGATTTTCCTCAGCTTTTCATTGTCCATTTAGAATACCTCCATTTTTGATTGCAAGGTTTATAGTTAGATTATTAAAATATGAAATTGGAGTTTTCCCATAATTGAAAAATTACTCCAATTCCATATTTATCAGTTGTTTAAAGTTTTTTCAAGCCCTCCAGGACTTTTTCCGGATATGCTGGCAGTTTAGTTATACGTACTCCTGTAGCATTGTAGATTGCATTAATAATGGCTGCATGCGGAGCTGAAAGAGGCATTTCTCCAGCACCTGCCTGACCATTATAGGTAAGTGGTCTTGGAGTCTCCTGGTGAATAAGTTTTATATAGTCAGGAACATCCTTAATTTGTGGAATTCCGCAGCCTATAAGGCTCGTATGCTTTTTCAAATCTTCAAAATCTTCACTAAGTGCAAGACCTATTCCTTGAACAAGACCGCCATAAAGCTGGCCATCAATAACTAATCTGTTTATTATAGTACCACAGTCGGATACCATAGTGAGTTTATCAACTTTTGTTTTACCTGTTGTAGTATCGACCTCAACTTCTGCTAAAAGAACACCATACATGTACACTGGGAATGGATTTCCCTGCCCTGTAGCTACATCACATGCAGTACAAGGTGCAGTCCATTTTCCATCATATTTTACTGGCTTTTCTTCAGCAATCATTTCATCGTATGTGCTGAAAGTACCATCTGGTTTTCTTAGAGCACTCATGAGATTTCTGCACGCAACTGTTGTAGCATTACCTGTCATAACGTTTGAACGGCTTCCACCTGCAGGTCCGCTGTTTGGTGTACATCTCATATCATTCATAACAAGTTTTATTTGTTCAGGCTTTATTCCGAGTGGTCTTAATGTTTCATATGCAATGGTAAGTGTTCCCATATCTGCACCCTGGCCATGGTCTTCCCATGAATTTCCTACAGTAACTCCATCTTGAGTTATCTCTGCCCATGCTTCTGAGGAATCTGCACCATCAAGTCCGCAGCCATACTCAAGCAGTGATACACCTACGCCATATTTGATCTCTCCACCTTTTTCATTCTTGATTGCAGCATTCTTTTTAGCCTCCTGGTAAAGAGGTCTTATTTTATCAATTGCCTGTGGGAAAGCAATTACATCAGGGGCACAACCAGTTGGTGTGGTGTCACCTTCTCTATATACATTTATATATCTTAATTCTAATGGATCCATTCCAATTTTTTCTGCAAGTTCATCAATCAATACTTCTGACGAGAACAAGCTTTGTGGTGAACCATAACCTCTAAAAGCAGAACCCCATGCATGGTTTGTAGCAACTGTTCTGCCCTCACCTCTGATATTTGGAATATTGTAACCAGCTCCTATAAACTGATGACCTCTCATTGTAACAAGGTCGCCAAACTCCATGTACGGACCATGGTCTACTGTCCAGTCTGATTCCATAGCAACAAGCTTTCCATTCTTATCAGCTCCCATCTTGAGATTAATAAAGAATGGTGATCTTTTTCCTGTATAAGTTATCATCTGGTACATGCTGAATTCTAGGTATACAGGTCTGTTTGTAACAAGTGCAGCAACGCCTAGCAGTCCTTCCATTGTCGGACTGAATTTGTATCCAAAAGTTCCCCCTGCATTATTCTGTACTATAAATAATTTCTCTAAAGGAATTCCAATACCTTCTGCAACCATCAAAGCATGAAGATGAATACCTATACTCTTTGAATGAACAATTAAATTTCCTTTTTCATCAAGGTATGCAAACCCTACATCCGGCTCAATAGGCAGATGTGGCTGTCTTCCAATATAAAAATCATCCTCAACCACATTTGGCAAAGTATTCATTAAAGGTGCAGTGTCCTCACCTTTAACTGTATTGGTTTCAAAATATACATTAGGTGTACCAGGATGTATTTCAATTGCATCTTCAGCCATAGCTGCAGGAGCACTCATATATTCTGGCAGTTTTTGCAATTCTACTTTAACTTTTGCGGCTGCCTGTTCTGCCTGGTATGGAGTATCTGCGAGAACCATAGCAATGGCGTCACCAAACTGGAATACCTTCTCATCACAAAGAATTGGTCTTTCTTTACCGTCACCTTTGTTCTGTGGGAATGCCAAACCATTGATTCTGTTTGTTCCTGGAACGTCCTTATAGGTTAATACCTTGAATACTCCTGGCATTTTCTCAGCTTCTTTTGTATCTATAGAAAGAATATTTGCATGAGACACTGTCGCTTGTACAAGTTTGATATGCAGAGTATCTTCAGGAAGCTTTATTCCCAAATCTGCTCCAAAATCCCAGGTTCCTGTAACTTTCGCAGCAGCGGATGGTCGGATTAATTTTGACCCAAGCATACTTTCGCCAGCCTTCAGTTTAACCCACAAATCTTCTTTTTTAATTTCACCTCTCATTAGTTTAGCTGCATCCATAACTGCATCCACTAATGGAATGTATCCAGTGCATCTGCAGAGATTTCTGTTTTTCTGGAACCACTCCCTTACATCTTCTCTTGTAGGATCTGCATTTTTATCCAACAAAGCTTTAGCAGAAACAATAAATCCTGGGGTACAGAAACCACACTGTGCTGATCCATGAACCATCCAGGCAAGCTGAAGCGGGTGCAGGTTATCTTTTGTACCTACACCTTCAATCGTAGTAATTTGAGCATTATCCGGAATCCTTTCCATTGTGTAGAGACAAGATCTCACGGGCATACCGTCCCATATAACTGTGCATGCACCGCATTCTCCCTTTCCTCCACAGCCAACCTTAGTTCCTGTGAGTAAGAGTTGTTTTCTTAATACATTTGCGAGGGTTTCTTTAGGATCCGAAGTGATATGTTGTTTAACTCCATTAATAAATAATGTTTTATTAATCAAGATGGTCATCTCCTTTTTTTATTCTTAACTATTTATTATTTCTACTCCTCATCAAACAATTCTTTGAATTTTGATGCAACTATTCTTTTCTTGTTTAAATTGTCCGTGGTACCATCTACATACTCTATTGCCCTTGTAGGACAGTATTTTACACATGCTGGATTAGTGTCACACAGGTTACACTTCATTATTTTCTTTAGACGAGCGCTGTAGTGAATGTTTCCTAAAGGACAGGCACTAATACACATCTTACACCCAATACATTTTTTCGAATCTACTATAACCGCACCATTTTCATCTCTCGAAACAGCCTTTTGTGGGCATACCTTCATACACGCAGCATCTTCACACTGCATACACATTATAGGTACTGAAATTGTCGCTTCTTCAAAAGTTATTACATTTACTGCAGAATTTGGGCAAACCGCCTCACAGGTTTTACAGTCATTGCATTTCTTAGGAGAAATCATTAAAATTTTACTCATGATAGCCTGGTCACCGCACTTGCGATACCAGTTGCACCTCCTCAAATTTAATTAGATTTGTTGTTGGCATTTAGAGTTGCTTCCAACAACTATATATTGAGCAAAACTTATGCCAACAAAAAACTCCGTCAATGAACGGAGTTTTTTGAATATATTTAATACATTTTTTTGAATTGTTTCGTTATGAAACAGTGATTTTTTGAATTTTGTGTTTCAGATCGAAACACCGTTGCGTTTCGAAACATTTGATTTTCTCTTCTTATCCGTTATAGTATTCTATTAATACACTCATAACGCCTCCGCAAACCATGCCTTCCTCTTCTGCGATTTGACCTGTCATATCTATATCATGGATTTTAAACCCGCCGCTTCTTATAATATCCCAAGCAATATTAATAACTTCTCCTTCTGCGCATCCGCCGCCGATGCTTCCAATAGTCTTTCCATACGGCCAGACAAGCATTTTAGCTCCTGCTTTCCTTGGAACCGAGCCTTTTGACTCAATTATTGTAATAAGTGCCTTGGGACCATCTGTATCTTTACAAAGTTCTTCTAATACAGGCCTGTCTAGTTCAAGCCAATTCACCTTATTATCTGGGGATGTGCTTACAAGCCTTCTGAATCTTATAACCTGAGCTATTATGGATATTGCAATTTCTTCAGGTGTAATTGCACCTATTTCAAGGCCGATAGGAGCATTAATCTTATTTATCAGTTCATATGAATAGCCTTCATTTAAAAGTTGTTCTCTAACAATATTCACACGGCGCTTAGAACCAATCATTCCTGTATATCCAGTTTTATATTTAAGCACCTGCTTTAGACAATCCATATCATTCCTATGCCCCCTGGTAACAATAACTACCGAAGACGATTCATTTAAATCAAGCTCCACAAAGCAATTATTAAAGCTTTCACAAATTACCTTTTCAGCATCTGGAAATCTAGATTTGTATGCAAACTTTGGTCTGTCATCAACAACAGTAACTAAAAATCCAACTTTAGATCCAAATCCAGCTAAAGGCTTCGCAATATGACCTCCACCCAAAATTATGAGGCGTGGTTCCGGAAAATATGGTTCAATCAAAATACTCATACCATTCGATGCCTGAAAATATTGAAGGTTTCCTGTCTTCAATGCAAATTGCGACTTATTAATTATTGTATCATCCAGGTTATGTTGAGTATTGGAAGTACACAGCTGCTCCTCCGTAAGAATAATTTTATTAAGTGTAGAATTCCTATTATTCATTAATGTAACTACTACAGCTTTTTTTCCTTTATCCACTTCACCTTTCAGACTCCTGTAAATATCCAAACTCATCCTATTTGCACTCCTTTTTCATTTAACAAACTCGACCTGCTTTATTTGCTTCCACTGCCATCTGCTGCATGTTAAATCCCAGCTAAGCTGGTTTATGCAGCCATATGGCTGGCTTATTTCAAATATATCCTTCAAAGAAAGATCTGAAAGCTTACTTAATATCACTCTATTTACTCCAGCATGGCTAATAATAAGAATATTCCCCTTAGTATTTTTAGCGATGCATTCAAAGACTGGCATGACCCTTTTTTGCAGTTGTTCAAAGCTTTCTCCTCCAGGAGGAACAAATACATCAATATCTGATCCCCTTTTTTCATACATTTCATGGAAATGGTGTTTAATATATTGTATTGTTTGGTTTTCCCATTTTCCCATATTAATTTCCTTTAAATCATCAATTACTGTTTTATTAGTATTACTACCTTCAAGAAGGATTTCTGCAGTTTGTATACATCTTTTTAACGGGCTGGTAAAAACCTTTTCAATCTCTATACCTGAAAAGTACTCTTTAAGCCTTGCCACTTGTAATGCGCCAGCATTACATAGTGGCAGATCAGTTATACCTATATAACGTTTTTCACTCCCATAATTAATCTGGCCATGTCTTAATAAATATATTTTTCTATCCATACATAAAACCCTTATCTGTTGCTGCTTCAATTTTTTTTATTATTTTATAAGCAGCATCCCTTCTATTTTCTATCTTTTTCAATACTTCGGGATTATCTTTATATTTATTTAGAGAGTGCTTGAATCTTTCATCAATGGAAATTACTTTATCTTCTCTAACAAGTTTGTCTGCAAGATATAGTATTTCACTTTCTGTAATTCTACCCTTATCAACTTCTTCAATATCGATATGACTGCCTATGATAGAACCTACCTTTTCATACCCAAGTCTTTTCAAAATCTGTTCCCCTGCTAAAGCGTGGTTTTCTTCTTTTTTTGCAATATCATGTAGCATAGCCGCTGCCTTCAATGCACTTTCATTAAGCTTTTTTCCTTCGCTGCCTAGGCTTTGGAGAATTAGATCACAAACCTCTGAAACTTTTCTGCTATGTCTTATAATGTTTTTCGATACATTGTATATGTCCAAAATACTATAACACTCTTCCATATCAGGTGAAAGGGTGTTAAAATATGCAAGCAGTTTAGCAAAGTCTTCTTTTGTATCCATATCCATCAGTGTGGCTTTGTCAAAGACAGGTATATATATAGAATCGCAAGAATATTCTTTTAAATTTCTCTGCAGGCCGCCTTCTCCATTGCTACGTAAAATGGCCTCTCTATACTTGGAATCAATCAGTGGAGGATGTCCAATTCTCCCGCAGAAATCAGGGTAAACTATGCCTTTACCGCTTTCAAGATACTTGTTTCTCAGTACCTCGATTGTATACTTCTTTACAAGGGGAATGTCCACAGGATGCATAAAAAAAGCTGAAACGCTTTTATCCAAAGCTTTAACACCTTTTATTACCGAGGTAAACATTCCTTCCGCATAGTTTTCGTTTTGTATGCACGTCGTACCTGACTCCCTCAGTTTTTCCGCGACTTCATTGCCTTTGTAACCTGCTACAACGATAATATTATTAATTCCAGAGCTTTTATAGGTATCAATAATTATTTCAATTGCTGATTTTTCACCAAATTTTAGAAACGGCTTAAAACTTCCCATTCTTGAGGAATATCCACCAGATACAATAATAGCTGCAATACTTGTATTTTTCATATTTCGACTCTCCTATGATTGAATTAATGGTTCTATACTCTATATAATGAACTTCCATCAATATTGGTTATGTTATACAGGCAAAAAGGAATCAGTTTTCCTTCGGGGTTTACAACATGTATACAGCAATCCTTTACCCTTTCAAGATTAACATTCCATACATCCTGAAAAGCCATAGCTGATATGCTGAAGGAATTGTTACGGATGTTGTCTAATATTTTATCCCATCCTGAAATTTCACCAGTAGTAAGTTTATTTTCATTAGACTTTCTGGAAGACCAGTTGCGGGAAACATACTCTTTTGCTTTAACAGCTCCTACTTCAGCCTTTTCCAAACTGCAGCAGCTCTTCACCTTAAGTTTTGCTTTCTCACTTGCAGAGCAGCATCCCGAATTATTAGTTATACTCATTAATTCTCCATTTCCACGGTATATGAAACTGCCATGAAATGAACATAATGAATTTTCACATTTAGGCGGTTTCATGCTATCTAACTTAATTCTACCTTCTGTTTGCCTTTCTATTTCCTCCATAACTTCTGAAAGAGTAATTCTATCTTCATCCTTTGGAATATTGGGCACTCTTCCGAAATAGCTAACAGGCTGGAAGTGTACTCCTCTAACTGTGCCGATATGTTCCAGTGCAAAATGAATTATATCACCAATGTTTTCTACATTTACCTTCGGTACCAAGGTTGGAACCAATACTACTCCTATACCATACTTGCCGCAGTTTTCTATCGCTTTGGTTTTAACCTGAAGCAGTTCTTTCCCTCTGAGTTTTTTATATATTAAATCATTTGTACCGTCAAACTGTAGAAATATTGAACTTAGTCCGGCAGACTTAAGTTCCTTTACAAACTCTTCATCCTCGCCGATACGAATACCATTTGTATTTACCTGTATGAAATTGAAGCCCAATTTCTTTCCCATTTCAATTATAGAAGGCAAATCATTTCTTATTGTTGGTTCACCGCCGGATAGCTGTATATTGCATATACCTGATGTTTTCAATACACTTTCATACATATGCTTTATTTCTTCAAGCGTTAAATCTTCATTTTTGCGGTCATGTGAATCTGCAAAACAAAAACTGCAATGCAGATTGCAATTTTGAGTAATCTCAATCAATGCAGTACAGGTGTGCTGCCTGTGTTCACTGCATAATCCGCAGTCATAGGGACACCCTTTCTTTATACACTTAAGAGGATTTTTGATATATGCTCTTTCTTTTTTAATTATCCACTTATCAAAAGGGATACCTCCTTTCCATATGATTGTTTTAAATGTCCCATGAGATGAGCAGGTTTTCTTTAAATATGTATTTTCACCCTGTGAAAATATTTCTGCATCAATTCTTTTTAAGCAGACAGGACATAGACTTTGTGTTTTGCAAATAAATTTATCAATAACCATAATTATTCCCTGCTTCCAAATTCGAAATTATTATTATTCAGTATCTCCAATATTTTCTCGTAACTTTTTATCAGAGTATCACCACATTTTAACCTGTATTCCTGGTTGGTTGTATAATCTTTTACACTACATACTCCTATAATATCCGCACATTCCGTACTTCCAAACTCTAATTCAAACCAATCTTTAAATTCATCTACCATACTAGAGTACTCTTCTTTGGGATATTCAATGTCATTTCCCTTTCCTGCATAAAGTCCAAGGATTACAATCCCGCCTGTTAACACTCCGCATATCTTCTGAGTACTGCCAACCCCCATACAAAGGCCATTTACAGCTCTTAATAAATCTTCATTCTCTTTTTCCTCTTCATCCAATGCCATTTTTACCATAATTTGAGTACAACAATAGCCTGAATTAACTAGCTTAAACAATTTAAAGGCCATATCATCCAAGATCCATCCCTCCTTTTCTAGCAATAATAATAAAGTACCCAGGCCTGCAAAACTTCAAAGTCTCCTGAAATTTACATCCGTCAATACAATCCTGTGAAGTTACATTCCAAAAAGCGCTCATCGATCCATAGGTGAATACTGCTTTAACAAGCAGTTCCTTTAATAGCTGACTGTAATCTTCTGAAAGCTTAATATCAAAGCCTGAACTTTTAAGCTTTTCTTCCAAATTTGCAAGGTCATGAAGACCTCTCATGCAGCTATTAATGACAAAATTATTCAGTTCATTTACTGCATCTGGATTTTTTGCGTAAACATCTGTAATAACAAACCACCCATCCTCTTTTAATACCCTGTACACTTGTTCTATAGTACTATCAAGATCATCCATTAAGGATAGAGTGCATTCAGCAAATACACAATTGAAACTTTTATCTTTAAATGGAAGATTCTCACCACTCCCAAGAAAAAAGTCAGCATAATTATGTTGTTCTTTTGCAGCCTCTATCTGCTTTATCGAAGGATCAATACCTACCGCCTTTATATTATGTTTTTCAAAGAGATAATTCACAGTAGCTCCCCGTCCGCATCCCAAATCAAGCACTGCATCCTCTTGCGAAATTTTGCAGAATTGTACACCCATTTCAGTAAGTTTGAAGCCTCCAGGTCTGAGAGTTTCACCCATTATGTTCACCATGCTACTACTTTCATACGCATTACAGCACTTCATACTATTTATCCTCCAGTCCTTTTTCTACCTCCAGCATCTTACCTAGTGCCAACTCCTCTCCGATAAATACATTATTACACTTAGGGCACGCCCTCAGCTCCACTTCAAAATTTCCTCCCAAATAGGTAACCTTTACCTTTCGAAGTACCAACTTTTCTTTGCATTTATCACATATCCATGGCATGTCATGTTCATTTTCACTATTCATAAGTTACACCTCACTATTTTTAAATGCCAAACCCGCAGTTTGGATATCTACAATCCTCACAGCTTGAACATAGTCCTCCGTGTGCATATCTGATAATATCTTTTCTTTCAATTCTTTCTCCTGCAGCCAATCTTGGTACCACCAGGTCAAAAATTGTTCTTTTGTTATACATAACACAACCTGGCAGCCCTAATACAGGAATAGTATTTATATATGAAAGCAGGAACATTGCTCCCGGCATCGTGGGAGCACCATATGATAATATTTGTGCTCCAGCCATTTTTATTCCACTTGGGGTCACATCATCAGGATCAACCGACATTCCTCCAGTAACTAGAATAATATCCGCACCTTCATTTATTAATGTCTTGATAGATTCTGCTATCATATTAGGATCATCTTTTGAAAAAATCTGCTTAACTACTTCAGATCCCAATTCTTTAAACTTTTCTGTAAGAACCGGGCCAAATTCGTCACGAATTCTTTTATAATATACCTCATTTCCAGTTGTCACGATACCAGCCCTTAATTTAATCAAAGGCATTACCTGTATAACAGGATAATTCTCTGAACAAACTTTTTCCATAGATGTTATCTTTTTTTCTTCTATTGTTAAAGGTATTATTTTTGTACTGGCAACAATCGTATTTGCAGCAACTAACCTGTCCGAATGAAGTGTTGAAGTAACAATTTCTTCTATAGAATTAATTTCAAATAGAGCTTTAGTATTTACTTTAAGAAGTCCAGAACGGTTTACCAAAAGGTTTACTTTTCCCTCGGAGGGCTCAGAAAATGTTATACCCTGGCCTCCAGCAGCTCTTGCCATTCTTATGGCCGCCTCATTTTCATGAATTTCATCATCTTTATACTCCATAACAAATATGTGTTCTTTTCCCATGTTTAATAAATGAGGGATATCTTCTTCTTTTATTATGTGTCCTTTTTTAAACGCAGCACCTTTAAATTTACACGGAATGATTTCCGTCATATCATGTGCGATTACCATTCCAATAGACTCTTTTACAGGTATCTTCTTCATGTTTTATCCTCCTAATTGTATATACAAATTTAATTTATGTTCAATTATATAATGAGCAAAATTCATGCCAACTAAAATCTCATAGAAGTAGGAGGTATTCACGCTGCATTAGGGTATGGAATTTTTCGGAATTATGTGTAACAAATCACAGGACTGCTCTGTTTCAAAGCATTTAATTCCATACCTCTCCATTCTCCTGTAAAGAGTGGTTCTTGCTATTCCGAGTGCCTTTGAACATAGAGTGATGTTCCCACCATACAAATTCAACACCTTAAGTATGTGATTTTTTTCCATTAACTCTAAATTTAGGTTTTCTTCAATCACTTCACAGGTTGATGCTTGTTCTAATCCATTCAAGTTTACTTCAACTTTTTCATCAATATTGCTGTCTAACTTCATAAAACTGTCAGGAATTGATTCAGTATTTACTATCTGCTCTATTATATTTTCCAATTCCCTTACATTTCCTGGCCATTCATATTCTAAAAGGGATTTCATAGTCTCCTCATTGATATTTACACTTTTCTTGTTTAGTTTCATAGATATTCTTCCCATAAAAAACTGGCTCAAAATTGGTATGTCAGCTTTTCTTTCCCGAAGCGGCGGCAACTTTATGGGAAGGACATTCAGCCTATAGTACAAATCCTTACGGAAATTACCTTTCTTTACCTCCTCATTTAGATCTTTATTGGTAGCTGCAATCACTCTCACATCCACAACAATCTCCTTAACGCTTCCAACCCTGCTCACTACACCCTCCTCAAGGACTCTCAGCAGTCTGGTCTGCATATCCAGCGGCATTTCACCGATTTCATCCAAAAAAATCGTACCACCATCTGCAATTTCAAATTTTCCAGGTTGACCGGTACTTTTTGCACCTGTAAAAGCTCCCCTCTCATATCCAAACAGTTCAGACTCTATCAGATTCCTTTGTATTGCACCACAGTTTATTGCTACAAAAGGCTCATCCTGCCTATCGCTGTAATTATGTATTGCCTGTGAAAAGAGTTCTTTCCCCGTACCACTTTCACCCATAATGAGCACATTGGATCTGCTATCTGCAATCTTTTCAGCATAATCAATAATCCGAACAAAATTCTTATCCTTTCCAATAATTCTGTCAAAAGTATAAATAGCCTTGTGCCCCATGATCTTATTAACTAATTTTCTAACCTTTTTAACTTCTTTGAAAACAAAGACTATATTCATTAAGTTTTGTTCGCCATCAAGATGCGGATAGGCGCTTAAGTTTAATTGAAGCTTTTTTCTCCTAGAATTCACAAACACATCCTCATCTGTAAAGCTTTGTTTGTTAATAATTGAATTTTTCACATTCTCCCAATTATCCAGTAAATTCCATATCTTCATCAATTTCATTTCATCCTGGTAATAACCAAACATATCAGAAACATGGTGATTGACTGTTTTTATATTACCCTCAAGGTCAGAGGTTAATATCCCCGCTTCAATAGAGTCAATAATAGTCTCATTAAATTTCTTAGCCATGGATAATTCTTTAGTATATCTCTTTATATCCAACATTTTTTCTATTGCATTGGCACCTGCCACAACCATACCCAGCGTATGCAAATTGACATATTCACTGTAACCAGTTAGATCAATGGATCCAATAATTTTACCCTTGGAATTTCTTATAGGCGAGGCTGAGCAGGTCCACCGGTGATAAGCCTTAATGTAATGCTCCTCGCCTGATACTTGTACAGGTTTGCCCTCAGCTATAGCCGTACCCATAGAATTGGTACCAATGCTGCGTTCATCCATATACGCTCCAGGCACCATTTTAAATGAAATGGCCTCAGATAAAATACTTTCATCTCCTATTACACTCAAAATACAGCCTTCCTCATCGGTTAGTATGGAGAAAAAATTCGATCCTTTAACAAAATTGTATAATTGGTTTATATAGAGCTCAGCCGTAACCATTAGTTCTCTCTTCTCCTCAAGCTTCTTCAAGAGCTCATTGCCACAAAGAATCTTCCTGCTATATATCCGATCCAATTCAACATTATACCTTCTGCATCTTTCATGGGAATTTATAATATAGTCCCTTTTTACAGTCGTTACTCTACTAACCATCAAATTCGCCCCATTCTTCTCTAACATCTTAATAAACATGTATTATAGTGATACTTTCAATATATAATATTTTCAATAAAAATAGAGTTATTCCTCTAATTGTTCGGAAACATTTAGAACTATCGTACGCCGATTATCGACAATTATTGCAGAAATAGTAGAAGTCTGTTCGCCTTTTTAATTCTATAATATACTTTTATTTAAATCCATCTTGTTCTAGAGCATATTTTATGATTTCAAGCAAAAGGCCGCAGCTAAATCTTAGCCACGACCCTACTTGTACTATATGATTTTATTTAAAGCTTTTATTAATTCATCCATCTCTTCATCATTTCCAATACTTACTCTTAGATAATTATCTATTCTTGGTTTCTTGAAATATCTAACAAGCACTGACTCCTCTTTTAATTTTATAAATATTTCCTCAGCTTTAACTTTTGAATGACTTATAAAAATAAAGTTAGATTTTGATGAAATTACATTGAATCCTAATCCTTCTAGTCTGCTTACCACATTTTCTCTTGTTGCTATGATTTTTTTCCTTGTAGTCTGGAAATATTCATCATCTTTAACTGCTGCTGCCGCTCCAACTAAAGCTAGTCTATCTAATGTGTAAGAATTTATTGAATCCTTAACCCTATTAAGTCCATCAATCAACGCTTCATGACCAAATGCATAGCCCACTCTTAAGCCTGCTAGAGAACGAGACTTCGAAAGTGTCTGAATAACCAATAAATTTGGATACTTATCTATTAATCCTACAACAGATTCAGCACCGAAATCCACATAAGCTTCGTCAATAATGACAACTTTTTCCTTATTGTAATTCAATATTTCCTCAATGTTCTCACGAGAAATGGCTCTGGCAGTAGGTGCATTAGGATTGGGAATTATTACGCCTCCATCAGAGTTGAAAAAATGTTCTATCGGTATTGAAAAATCGTCATTTAAAGGTACTGCCTTATAATTAATTTTAAATATATTAGCATATACAGGATAAAAACTATATGTAATGTCAGGAAATAATATATCATCCTCGGGATTAAAAAAAGCCATGAAGGAAAATGCCAACACTTCATCGGAACCATTCCCCAAGAATACCTGTTTCTTATCTAAACCATAATATTCTGCTAATGTTATTTTTAATTCATCTCCTGTGGGATCAGGATAAAGCTTTAAGCTTTCATTTGCTGCAGTCTTTAAAGCTTCGATTACCTTTGGTGATGGAGGATATGGATTCTCATTTGTATTAAGCTTTATATATTTTTTGTCCTTAAGTTGTTCACCTGGTACATAAGGGTCTAAACCTGCAGCAAGTTTACTCCAATATTTACTCATAATTATTCACTCAACTTTCGAAATTTTATTAATACTAACAATTATAATATAATATTATGCATATTCATAGTATAAATTTATATGTAATATAAATATTATACAGTGATATAATATGAGTAAGTGTATAATAAAAACTTCGCCCCAATATTAGTACTTGCAATAAATTATTTTAAGTACTACCATTATAACAAGGTAAATATACATTTAAGTAAAATAATTATTAGATTGGAGAGATAATGATGAATGAAACATTGAAAAATATTTTAGAAAGAAGAAGCATACGCCAGTTTAAACAAAAACAAATAAATAATGATGAACTAGAAGCTATAATAGAAGCAGGAAAATATGCTCCAAGTGCTATGAATCAGCAATCCTGGCACTTTACTGTTGTACAGAATAAGGAAATGCTTAAAAAAATAAATGAAACAACTAAAGCAGCTTTTGTTAAATCCGGAAATAAGATGTTCGAAGAAAGAGCAAAAGCAGAAAACTTCAGTCCCTTTCACAATGCCCCTACATTTATAATTGTATCAGGCGATGAAAAAGCAATTGCCCCAAACCATGATGGTTCTTTGGCAATAGGAAATATGTTTCTTGCAGCAAAATCCTTGGAAATAGGTTCCTGCTGGATTCATGCCATGAATTTCGTACTTAATTCAGAAGAAGGAAAATTGTTGAAAAAGGAGCTTGGTATTCCAGAGGGCTATATTCCTGTAGGTTCAGCTGCCTTTGGATATAGTGCTGCACCATATCCATCCTCTGCTCCAAGAAAAGATGGAACTGTAAATATAATAAAATAATGCAAATTTAAAAGGATACATTCTATTTTGTATCCCTTCTATTTTAACTCGATTCTCCAAAGCACATTTTTGCTGCTTTTCAAATGACTCCTCTTTATGCAGCCATTGCCTATGAACTTTATGTCTTTGTGATTATGTAAAATGTCAATTATCCCTTCACCGTATTTAATTCCACTTTTAACCTCAAAAGCATCCCTTTTTACGAAGTCTCCCTTTTCAAGAGAAGAGGAAGTTCTACCACAGATATGAACTAAAGCATTACAAAGATATTCCTCAGACCTTTTCAAAACATCACAATTTAATTTTCCACTGTACATTTTGTAAATCCTTGGTCCTACAATATCTATAGTGCCAGAAGGATCTGCATAGGAAATTATTGATGCACCGTTTGCTACTGCCATTTTAATATATTTTAAAATTCCATTTTCTATAGCTCTGAACATATATTCCATGGCCTGTTTTTCTTTAATCAAAGATTTATAAAACAAAGTTGAATCCATTAATTGATTAGCAATAGTGAATGGGCCTTCTATCTGAATGCACACTACTTCTCCCGAATCACTCAAATATTTAACCGCTTTTAAAGCTTCTGCTATACTGCCTTCATTAAAATTTATTTCCCCAAGCTCATTTATTTCTCTGATATTATTTATTCTATAATCACATATTCTAGCCTGAATACTATCCATAGAAAGCTTTATCTTTGATCCAAGGCTCTCTGCTTCCACAGTATTAGAAAAGGGCAGCCTGCATATAACATCTTTATTATAATTCTTTAAACTTTGAGAGAGCATTGCCATTTTATTGCCGTCATAATGAACATCTTTAAAATCCAGATTTAGATTTTCTTTTAGTTCTTCTGGAATGCTTTCGTTATCATCATTTGTACATTTAAATTCTAAATTATTATTCAAAATATCACCCATCAAAAATTCAATTCTCCTATAAAATAATCCTGAAACTTACTATCAGTAGAAAGTTCCAAAGTTTTCATTCTGCTTTTTATATCATTCATTTCCTCAAGACAAAATTTATTTACTGCAGCTAGTCTAGCCCCTTCTATAGAGGTGTTTCCTGCAAAAATAATTTTCCCCTTAAAACCCTTTGGAATTAAGCCTATATTTAATATGCTGATTGCATTTATATGATAGCCAAAGGCACCAGCAATTATTACTTCATCTAAATCTTCAATTGAAATAGATATTTTTTCCAAAAGCATTTTAATTCCTGCTGCTATAGCCCCTTTAGCCAGTTGAATCTGCCTGATATCCTTTTGAGATATGAATATCTTATCTGTTAAATAAAAATTTTTATCTATTAATCTGCCCAACACCCTTTTATCCATGTTTTTATTAAGACTTCCGCTTTTAAGTATTATATTTCTCTCTACCATACTTCCTGCTATATCCAAAAGTCCGCTTCCGCATATTCCAAAAGGCTCAGCTCCATCTATAGTTGAATAGGTTATATTATACTCTTCATCTATGTCAAAACTCTCAATTGCTCCCTTTTCAGCCCTGCACCCACAGGAAATATTCATGCCTTCCAGCGCCGGACCTGCAGCTGTAGAGGTACAAATCATCTCTCCATTGCTTATAGCTGCTATTTCGCCATTAGTTCCTATGTCTATAAAAATGCTGTTTTTTTCCTTTTTATTAAAACCTGATGCAGCAATTCCTGATATTATATCCGCTCCTACATAGGAAGATGCTCCAGGAAGTACGGTTATTTTTCCTAAGGCATTAGAGGAAATTCCAATTTCACCAGCCTTAAATACACCTGAGCTTAAAAAAACAGCTCTATACGGCGCCATTGCCATAGAGGCGGGATTTATTCCCAAAAATAGGTGGATCATAGTAGTATTACCTGCAATTACCACATTATAAATCTGTTCTTTAAAATATTCACCATCTATCATTTTTCCTATAAGATTGTTTATTTCTTCTACTATAAGCTTTTTAAGCTTTAAAGTTCCATCTTTATTATTCATGCAGTAGGTTATTCTTGAAATAACATCTCCGCCAAATTCTGTCTGTGGATTTAATGAAGATGTTTTGTTCAATATAACCCCATTTTCCAGATTAATCAAATATGCTGAAATCCCTGTAGTCCCTATATCAATGGCAGCTGCTAAGATATCTTTTTTCTCATTTAAAACATCTATCAGTTCATTTCCATATGTAACTCCATATAATTTTTTATCATTATATTTTTTATCATTTTCAATACAGGCTATCTTGTCATATATAGATAAATCACTTATATGGTAATTTAAAGTTTCAATAAATGGCAGATAGCTTCCCCTTTGTATGCTTCCTAGATCTACTAAATTAATACTGCTATGTACCTCCACATTCTTTGTAATGCCTGAATTAACAGTCTTAATCTCCTTTTTCCTATCAATGAACTCTATAAATACGTCGCCTACAATTTTGGCGCAGCAAGCAAGTCTTTCGTTTTTGTTTATATCAATAAACTTTTTTTCGTCTGAGCTTGGAGCTTCTAATTCTCCTTTGGCAATAACCTTACACTTTCCACAAAGTCCTAACCCGCTGCAGGGAAGTTCAAAGCTTATCCCTGCAGCTCTTATACACTGTAATATAGTGGAAAATTTAGTCATGGTTATGCACTTTTGCTCTCCATTTTGTTCAAAACTAATTAGAGGCATTATAAGTTTCCCCTTTCACGCTATCTGTCATAAGTTTTAAATTTTCTATTGTAGTACTCATGCTTAAACCACAAGCGGGAGCAATAATGTCCAAGCCTGATTTAATGCAGTTTTGAGTAACACTTATTATTCTATCTCCCGGACCCTCCTGTAAAAGCTGAGTATTTACATTCCCCATAACTTTTGCTTCTATCTTATCCTTAACACTTTTAATATTAACAATCGAATCAAAGCTAAAGGCATCCGCTCCTATTAAGTTTAAACTTTCAATTATACTACTGGTATCCCCACATATGTGTATAATAATTCTGGAATCTAACTTATGAATCTCATCTACCAATTTTTTAAACATTGGCACAGCAAATTTTTCAAAATTTATTTTTCCTAGTATCTCTCCTGTGGCTGTAGGATCAGACACTGCGATAACATCTGCTCCATTTTTAACCATATCTATGCCATATTGAATTAGCTTTTCATTAATGAATTCAATAAACGAATAAGCCATATCAGGATTTTTTTTCATCATTTTTAGAAGTTTTAATGGATCTACTATAGAAGTAGCGGTACTGATAGCTCCTGTTATGTTTCCAATTACTGGTATTGAATCATTTTTAAGTTTAGCTATTGCCCCCAAAACTACAGGTACCCTACAGCTGTTTAAATCACTGCTGCAATATTTATTCATTATTTCATCCGTAGTCATATTGTTATAATTTGTTATTACCGGTTCCCTATTCTTATCGCCAAAATCTATTTTTACGCCAAAGGGCTCTGATTCCACTGTCATACAAAAAGGTACTCCATAATTTTCAAAGCCTGTCAATTCTTTAACCTTTTTTGCTGCCAATACCATATCTTCTTCGGATATATTGTGATTTCCTTTGATATCATTTATTACTTCGGTTACTGCGGCATTCATCATTCCTCCAGGACATATCACAGGCGGTCTATCCTGAATTTCGCCTCCCTTTAAAATGCCCAGCAGCCTAGTTTTTTCGCTGATTTCTTCCATAAAACAACACCTATTTCAATCTTTCTAAATTTATTGGATAAGCTCCATAATTTCTTGCAGCATCCATAAAGGCTATTACATTTTCTATAGGAGTACCTATTGGAATCTGGCAGCCCGTGCTAAGTATAAATCCCATAGGACTGTCATATGCTTTCCTTATGCACTCTTTAGCTTCATTTGTGATTTCTTCAATGGTTCCATTCTTCATGGTATCTACTGGTTTAACATTTCCTACAATACAAACCCTGTCACCAATTAATTTTTTTGCTTCTTCCAAATCCTCTGCGTTATCAATGCTAAAGGAGGTCATACCTGTTTCTAGAAGAGACTCCCATATATCTTTACTCTTTCCGCACATATGTATGGAAGAACCTCGTCCGGTAAGTTCTCTCATTTTATCTATGCACATTTTTTCGTAAGGCATAGCAAATTCTCTAAACTGTTTTACACTTAGAAGACTTGTGGAGGCCACTGGATCAGACATACCAAGGTCTACACCAAGCTCTGCAAATGCTTTTACAACTCTCAGATTTGTTTCCGTAACTACCTGCAGCAGCGTATGAACCTTATCAGGGTACCTTATCATACCTTTAAGAAGGTTCTCTGTACCCACTACCATGGCAGCTGCACTTAACGGTGCAGGTATATCACTTCCCACATCTACCAAATGTCCTATTTCCTTTTTTACTATTTGAAGTGCCTTTATGAATAATGGAAGCTTTCCATCTTTATATGGGTCAGCCGGAGATAAATTGTCCACATCCTTTATATTCTTTAGCACAGGTTCCTGTAAATATGGAATTCTATTTTCAGGATATGCAATTATACTTCCCATAGCCTCAGCTATTCCTCTTAATGAGGTTCCAATACCAGCACTGTCAGGCATTATTTTATGAAATAATGCTATTTCTGCCTCTGCCATTTTTTCTGCAGAAGTGTAATATATATGAGTAGGTATTCCTACTTCCGGGGCCATAGTAACTCCCATTTGCGGCATACATGGAATTCTGTCTATTTCCTGTCCTTTGCTGAAGGCTGCCATTCTTTCCTTAGGAGTCATTCTATCCCTCATAATTAAACACCTCTTTCAATCTTTTTACTGCAGAATTTGCATCTACTGTATATATGTCAGCACCTATAGTATCTGCAAACTTCTGTGAAACAGGACCTCCTCCTATCATAACTTTATATTTACCTCTAATATTCTTTTCATTAAGACTTTCTATTACACTTTTCATGCCTGGCATAGTTGTAGTCATTAACGTGGACATGCATATTACATCCGCATTTTCAGATTGAGCAACTTCAACAAATCTATCTAATTTAACATCTCTCCCTAAATCAATTACATTAAATCCTGCAGATTCCATCATGATTTTTACAAGGTTTTTTCCAATATCATGAGTATCCCCTTCCACTACACCTATTACAATTTTTATTTCCTTATCTAATATATTCCTATCCAAATTCGGTTTTAAAATATCTAATCCCGCATTCATTGCATCAGAACAGATTAAAATTTCAGGTAGGAAATATTCTCCATCTTGATAAAGTTTCCCTACAACATTCATACCTTCAATCAGTCCATTAGTTATAGTATCATAAGCTGGTATATCTTCATCAAGTGATTGCCTGCACAATTCTGCCACATCATCTTCATCCATATTTACTACAGCATCACAGATACTTTTAAATAATTTGCTTTTTTCCATAGAAATTCCCCTCCAAATAGTTTTTATTTATACCAATCCAATCTAATTTTATTTAATTAGATAATATAAATCAAATATAAATAAATAATACTACTTGCACCAAGTATTTGATTTACTTATATAAGTTCAGGACATTTGCAATGTCACATTTTCGCAATATTTATATTATTTTTTTCTATAGAAACACAATATTCAAGGTAATTTTTAATTTAATTATTATTATTTTGAAAAATGTATTAAGTTTATAAAAATTTTGACGATAAATATACTGCATTTACTATTAAAAAAACACAAGAAGGGGAGATGTTTATGTCACAATTTAAAAATCTAAAACTAGTTACAGGTATTATTATTATCTGGATAATTTCTTTAACAACTACACTCTCTGTAGGAATATTGGGAATTGTAAATTCCTCTTCAATTAACAAAAACTCACATACAATGTACGAAGAAGATTTAATTGGAATTCAAGAACTAGGAGTAATTAATGGAGACTTTGGGTTAATCAGGGCCGCATTTACAAAACTAATTGATAGACAGTATGATGCAGAGTACATAAATATCATTAAAGAAAATGATACAGTAGTAAAAAAGAGTTTGGAAGAATATTCAAGTTCCGGACTTGATGATAAAGATAGATCCATGCTTGCAAAGTTCAATAAGGATTACTCTGAATATTTTAAATATATAGATGAAGCAACCTTACTCAAACAACAAGATAAGGGAATCTCTCAAGAATTATCTGATAATTTCACTAACCTTGGTAATGCAGTCAGCACAGATATAAAGGATATGGTTGACTACAATGCAAGTTCAGCAGCGGAAATAGACACAGAAAATAATAATAAGTTTAATTCTGCAAAAATTAAACTTTCAATTATAATTTTCATTATGCTGCTGATATCAACAATTATTACATATTTTGTCCTTTATATAATTAAATCATCAATCAAAGAATTAGACGCAATACTAAACAAAGTTTCTTCAGGAGACTTTACAGTTGAAATATCAAAAAATGAAACAAATGAGTTTGGAATAATGAAAAAAGCACTTGCTGTGTCTATAGATTCCATAGCTAATATGCTTAAATCTATAAAGAAAAATACAGATTCCATCAATGAGCAAACCCTTTCACTATCCGCGGTTTCCGAAGAAATGACATCGTCAGCACAAGAAGTTGCAAATGCTATAGATGGAGTGGCTCAAGGCTCAACTTCACAAGCCACAGAATTGATCGAAATTGTAAATTCTTTTGAAACTTTTGGTTCTATCATAGATAATACTGTTATCATAATAAAAGATATGGATTCACATGCTAACAAAATTGATGATATGGCTACAAATAGTAATAAACAATTGGAAGCATTAATAACTTCAATAGATGGAATAAATGAATCCTTTAAAGTTGTAAGCGCAAAGATGTCAGAACTTGGCTTAAGTATTAATCGGATTAATGATATAACTGAAATTATAAACAATATAGCCGACCAAACAAATTTATTAGCTTTAAATGCTGCAATTGAAGCTGCGAGAGCAGGAGAAGCCGGAAGAGGTTTTGCTGTAGTTGCAGATGAAATTAGAAAACTCGCAGAACAAAGTAAACTTTCATCAAATGAAATCAATAATCTTGTATCTGCTATATCAAGTGAAACAGAAGCTGTTATTAAAAATACAAAAATTGTAAATAGCGAACTGGAAAATGAGGTTGAAGTTGTAGATGCCTCCATAGCTTCCTTTAAAGACATAATAGAAGCTATAAAAAAAATACTGCCTCAAATATCCAACATAACTTCCGAAATGAACAATATTAATAATCAAAAAATGAATATTGTAAGTAAAGTTGAGTCAGCTTCAGCAGTTGCTGAAGAAAATTCTGCTTCTGCCGAAGAAATATCAGCCTCCACTGAACAAATGAATAACTCCAGTGAAGATATTGCAGCTAGTGCTCAAACCCTTTCTATTATAGTTAATCAAAACCTTGAGGAAGTTAATAAATTTAAACTATAAAAAAATGTCGGTACCTGGTACCGACATTTTCAATTTATGCCAATGCATCAATTATATTAATATTACTGGAATTATTCGCTGCCTGCATCTGCTGCTGCACATTGTTTTTCTCTTGGCTTGTCTTATTGGACTGCTTTTGTTGAATTTCCGTCTCAATCTGTTGTATCTGCTGCTGAATATCCTTAATCTTTTGCTGCTTTGTCTGGTCATCGCCTTTACTTTGACTTATCTTTTGTAACTCTGCTTCTAGTTTTGCTTTTTGTTTTTCAAGCTGTGCTGTATCGCTACTGCTGGTGCTTGCTGCAGAAGATACATTACTTGATGCAGAAGAAATTGATGAAATGCTCATATTAATCCTCCTCAGCTTCAGCTTTAAAAGCATTTTGTACAGCTTCCTGCTGAGCTTCTGTTATAGTTCCAGATGATACCAAAGTGTCCAATACATATTTCATAGGATTGCTTCCTTCTTTTGGCTTAGATGCATTAGATTTCATCGAAGCCTCCAATGCACTTTGTATCGATGATTCCTGATTTTCGGTAATTGTTCCCGCTGATACTAAGTTGTCCAATAAATCCTGCATAGGATTGCTTCCTTCTTTTGGCTTAGATGCATTAGATTTCATCGAAGCCTCCAATGCACTTTGTATCGATGATTCCTGATCTTCGGTAATTGTTCCCGCTGATACTAAGTTGTCCAATAAATCCTGCATAGGATTGCTTCCTTCTTTTGGCTTAGATGTATAAGATTTCATCGAAGCCTCCAATGCACTTTGTATCGATGATTCCTGGTCTTCAGTAATTGTCCCCGCTGATACTAAGTTGTCCAACACATCACTCATAGGATTATTGCCCTTTTCAGTTTTAGGTTTTTCCGGTTTGCCCAAAGCTTCAAAGGCACTTTTAATAGACGCTGCTTGATCGCTGGTAATTGTACCTGATGATACTAAACTATCCAACGGATTTACCATTTTACTCTTATAGGTTCCTGTAGTATTGTAGGTGCCCGTAGTCTGAGCTGACCTGCCTGCTTTAATAGCACTTATAACAGATGTTTCTTGGTCGCTGGTAATTGTACCTGCAGACACTAAACTATCCAAAACATTTGCAAAAGGGTTATTTAATGCCTGCTTGCTAATTTCAACTGAATCCTGAACCTGCTTTTTAGACTGACTCGTTTTGGATTGTAATTCATCATTGGTGTCCTGTTCAGTTGTAACTTGTCCAATTTTAGCATACAAATTAAGTGTATTTTGATTACTGCTTATTGTATTCATATTAACCTCCTGAATTTAATTTCTATTAATATTATCGAAATTCAACATCTTAAATAAAGTGCAATACTGAGGCAGGTTTGTGGCAAAACTGTGGCAGTTTCTAATATAATAAATACGATATTACATAGTAATAAATTTATGCTACAATTAATTCGAGGTGATACATAACTTATGGATAAGAAATTAATATACATTGCTGATGACGAAATTAACATTTGTAATATAATAAAATCCTTTCTAATCAACGAAAACTTTGCTGTGGAAACATTTTATGACGGGCATTCTTTACTTGAGGCCTTCAAATTAAAACAGGCAAGTTTATTAATACTAGATATAATGATGCCTGGAATTGATGGTTACTCTCTTTGTTCATTAATAAGAAAAATAAGTGCTGTACCAATAATAATTGTATCTGCTAAAGACACTGAACCTGATAAAATAGCCGGACTTACTCTGGGAGCTGATGACTATCTTACAAAACCCTTTAGTCCAATAGAGCTTATAGCAAGAATCAAAAGTATTTTTAGAAGGATTGAACTGGATAATATACAAACAAAATCAAATGAATCTATAAAAATTTCTGATATATCAATAAATGCAGATATAAGACAAGCTAACTTTTGCGGTAAAAATATAGGTCTTACTGCAATGGAATTCTCATTATTATACTATCTTATTAGCAATAAAAACAGAGCTGTAAGTCGAAAAGAATTACTTGACAAGGTTTGGGGTTTTGAAGACCAAATAGAAACTCGCGCAACTGATGATATGATAAAGAGAATAAGAAAGAAACTCGTTTCTTCAGGTTCTTCCTTGAAAATCGATACTCTATGGGGCTTTGGCTTTACTATACAGGATAAGGATTGATAATATGAAGAATAACACAATAAAATGGAGAATTTTTAAGTACAACCTTTCTGCAATTATTCTACTCATAGCTCTTACCACAATTATATTTAATTTGGCTGTTAATATATACATTCAAAAAAATATAGTCGGTCAGTTAGACAAGATAGCGGCTAATACTGAAACCACTGCATTGGAACATGGTCCCGATTACTTTCCCCACCCTGGTGGATTACCTCCAGATATAAAACAAACTGATAATAAACTCTTTGGCTACTATTTGATGCTAGACCGTTCTTTAAAAGAACCACTTTCTGTTTTAAACGCAGATTTCATTTTATTGGATAGAACTGAAAGCATAATAAACCCTTTTACAGACAAAAAACTTACGGCACCCGCTGAATTATTAAACTCTATCACCACTGAAATTAAAAAATCCGAAAATTTCAAAAGCGAAAAACATGTGAGTTTGAATATATCCGGTACAAAATATATTGCAATTATTAAACCTGTTTATGATAAAAATTCTTTTGGATTGGGCTGAATAATTATTTACTCAAGTCTTCAAAAAATAAATCAGCTTCAAATCGGAATTAATATTATCCTTTTTATTATCCTTATTTTCTCTGCTTTAATTATAATAATTTTTTCTTCTATTCTATCTAAAAAAATATCTGAACCGTTTTTATCACTAAGTAATAACATAAAAGCTATTGCAGAAAGAAATTTTCCATCTAAAATTGATACTCCGGTATATGATGAACTTGGTGAATTGGTAAACAATATTAACATAATGTCTGAAAAACTTGAAACCTACGACAAGGCACAAAAAACCTTTTTGCAAAATGTATCTCATGAATTTAGGACTCCTCTTATGTCTATTCAAGGATATGCAGAAGGAATAAAATATAATGTGGTAGAAAGCAGCAGCTCTGCAGATATAATAATAGGCGAAACAAAGCGTATGACCAATCTGGTAGAAGATTTGTTATACCTGTCACGTTTGGATGCAATTGAAGAAAATTATCACTCTAATTATTTTGATTTTAATAAACTAATAATCAGTTGTATCGAACGTATGAATGGGGTGGCTTTAAAAAGCAACATAAAAATATTAACAGAAATCAAAGATGAAAAAATATGTATTCATGCAGATGAAGAAAAACTTTCCAGAGCTATAACGAATATTATGAGTAACTGCCTTCGCTATGCTGAGACTTATGTTAAAATTGCATCAAGAGTTATCGATGATAATGAGTTGGAACTAACCGTTTCGGATGACGGTCCGGGCTTTAATGAGTATGAACTCCAAAATATCTTTGATAGGTTTTACATAGGACAGAATGGAAACTACGGACTTGGTTTATCCATAAGCAAAAATGTTATTGAAAAGCTTCATGGAAAAATAATTGCTAAAAACTCAGTTTCCGGTGCATTAATTATAATATTGCTGCCAGTTAACTCGTTCAGCTAAAGCCAAACATCCAAGCTTCGGGCGGAGACTCTACTCCACCTGAAGCGAAAATAAAAAAGGCCTATCACTAAGCCCTATAAATAATCATCAAATATTCCCATTATTAAATAATTACTCATTCTTGAAACTTCTACCTCCAAATCATCTTCCTTTAACAGCAATGCTGCAGCAAAAATGTTAGCCTGGTGTTCAAGAGCATCTATCTTATATTTTTGAAAGGATGCTGAAAATATATCATCAAATTTATCCACATGCAAAATAGCATGCCCTAATTCATGCGCACAAATTATCTTTTGAGCTGTTTTATTATAGGATGAATTGATAATAATATTAATATCACCATAAGTGCTATTGCAATACCCTTTAATATTTTTACTATACTCACGGAACTGAACATTAATACCTATTTTTTCTGCAATAATAAAGGGATCCCTGGTACCGAATATTTTTATTAAATTATTTACAGATTCAATAATTAACTCATTATTCATAAATAACCTCTCTATTTTAAATATCCTTTTGATTTCCAATAAAGTTCTGTGATATCCTTAAAAATAACTTCCTTATCATCTTCGCTAAGCTTGTCACTTAAAAAAAGGGCCCTAGCCTGAACCAGAAAGCTGTCTTGGTTATTTCCTGGATTTCTATCTATTTTTTCAATTTTATTATCGGATTTTACTTCGGTATCTGAATAATCTTTAAGCAATATATACATTGGAATACTAAATGCATTCGCCAACTTCTGAAGCGTATCTAAGCTAGGCAGTCTTTTATTATTTTCCAAATCGGATAAGAATGATGCTGTTACCCTTATTTCTGAAGCTAACTCTTTTAAAGTTAATTTTTTAGAGTTTCTATAAAACTTTATAGCTTTTCCTATGTTCATATTTTTACTCCTAATGTAATGAATTATTACACTTATTATACAAAACATAAATAAAAGTGTAAATATTAGCTTTCAGCGAAATTTTATGAAATATCGTGAATATACCTACAAATCATGAAATTCTTAACTTAAAGCTGATTTTTTTAACTATTTTATACATTGATTTTAACTGTAAGCTAATTTACTATGAGAATATAACTTACTTCCGAGGGGTGATTAAAATGGAATTCGAAGGCTATCAAGAATATCCAGTGGACATAAAGGTCATTGGAGTTGGTGGTGGTGGAAACAATGCAGTAAATAGAATGATTGCCACTTCAATAAAAGGCGTTAAACTCATATCCATAAACACTGACTTGAAAAGCTTAAAAAGTTCAAATGAAGCTAAAAAACTTCAAATTGGTGTTAAATTGACAAAGGGTCTTGGTTCAGGCTCAAACCCGGAAATTGGTGAAAAGGCAGCTTTAGAAAGTGAAAAAGAAATAAGAGAAATTCTTGACGGGGCTCACATGGTGTTTATTACCGCTGGAATGGGAGGCGGAACCGGTACTGGTGCAGCACCTATTATAGCATCAATTGCAAAAGAGATGGGAATCTTGACTGTGGGAATAGTAACAAAGCCTTTTCCTTTTGAAGGTAAAAAAAGAATGGAAAATGCAGTAAAAGGCATTGAAAAACTGAAGCCAAATGTTGATTCAATTATAGTGATTCTAAATGGGAATTTGATTACCTCAAGCGATAAAAAAGTTACATTTATTCAAGCCTTTAATATGGTAGATGAAGTATTAAGAATTGGAATAGAAGGCATAACAGGAATAATAAACAACCCCGGTTTAATAAATGTTGATTTTAATGACATATGCACAATAATGAAAAATTCAGGTATCGCCCATATGGGAATTGGAGTATCCTCCGGAGATGATAGAGCAATCAAGGCTGCAGAACAAGCTATGAACAGTCAACTTCTAGAAACCTCCTTAAACGGTGCCACAGGATTGCTTGTCAATGTAGCCGGGAACTCAAATTTATCTCTTCTGGAAGTAAATGATGCTGTGGAATATATAGGAAAACACGTACATAGCGATGCTGAAATAATATTCGGGACTTCCATTGACGAGACATTAAATGATGAAATTTGTATAACACTTATCGCCACAGGACTTGAAAATAATATTGAAGTTGATGACTCCACCATAAATAAATTTGAATATGGAGATTACGAAATTGATATTCCTGCCTGGCTCAGGAAAAAGAATAGATCGCGGTGAAAAAACCTCAACATCACAAATTAGTGCTGTTGAGGTTTTTATAACTATTTCATAATCTTTTTCTTTCTTTAAAATATTTTAATCTTTCGTATAGGCTCAACAAAACAGCAGAGCTTAAGTTCATAATATGAACTTAAGCTCTGCTGTTTTTAAATTAACATTTTTAAAAAAATTTTAATAAAACTGTTTAGCATTGATACGTTACATGTTTTTTGACATTTTAAATATTTTACACCAAATATTGCTTTTTAATGTATTTTATATTATAATAATATTGCGTTCATATTTTGAACATAATATTATTATACAAGGAGATGTATTTATGAATACTATGGAATATTGGAAGGAAGTTTGGGATAGAAAAGGAAGTACGGATACAACAGACATACGCACAATAGATGGATTTGAAAGCACCGTAGCAGATTTGGAAAAAATAGCAAATAATATTACAAAAGTAATGAACATTCAACCCACAGATAAAGTTTTGGAAGTTGGCTGTGGAGCCGGAGGAGTTGCTCAATACCTAAATTGTGATTATGTTGGAGTTGACTATTCCAAACCGATGATTTCAAAACACATTCAGTTACTTAGAAATTCTGTTTTATATTCTGAAGCCAATAATCTTATTTTTAAAGATAAAAGCTTTGACAAAGTTTTTATCTATGGAATAAGTCACTATTTTCCTGATCACAAATATGCAAATCAGGTAATTTCCGAAATGAAAAGAGTTGCAAAAAAAGCTATCTTTATTGGAGATTTACCTTTTGAATCTCATAGAGATACCCATTTACTTTATAAAAAAGAAGATTTTAAAGATTGGACAATAATGGACCCAGATTACAATCCATTAAGATTTAATGTTTATTTAGAATTATAGTCCCCATCTGAATAATTAATTTAGAGGAGATGATAATAATATGCAGGCTCTTATGCTAGCTGCAGGAATGGGAAAAAGATTAGGGAAATATACAAAGGTCAATACAAAATGCATGGTAGAAGTTGCTGGAAAAAAACTGATTGATAGAGCAATAGAAGCTTTAAAATTTGCTGGCATTACAAAATTTATTGTTGTAATAGGCTACGAAGGAGCATTGCTCAAAGAATATTTAACCCAAAATGTAACCGGAATTGAATTTACCTTTGTAGAGAATGAGGATTATTATAAAACCAACAATATTTATTCATTGTATCTTGCCAAGGAATATCTTGAAGAAGATGATACTATAATTTTAGAATCTGATTTAATCTTTCAAAAGGATATTATAAAAAAATTAATAGATTCTCAATATAAAGATTCTGCTATTGTAGCAAAATATGAACAATGGATGGATGGAACTGTAGTTTTTTTGGATGAAAATAATAATATTACAGAATTTATAGAAAAGAAAAACTTTGTACATTCAAAAATAAATGATTACTATAAAACTGTAAATATTTATAGATTCAGCAAGGAATTTTCTAAGAAATACTACTTACCCTTTATTAATGCATACATACAAGCCTATGGAAATAATGAATACTATGAGCTTGTTTTAAAAGCAATTGCACATTTATCTAAGTCTGAATTAAAAGGCTTTAAGCTTTCCAATGAATTGTGGTATGAAATTGATGATGCCCAGGATTTAGATATTGCAAATACTCTTTTTGCAGAAGGTGAAGATAAATTAATACATTTTCAAAAAAGGTTTGGCGGATATTGGAGATTTTCAAAAACAAAAGATTTCTGCTATCTGGTAAATCCGTATTTCCCAACTAGAAACATGTGTGAAAAATTTAAATGTAATTTTTATGATCTTGTTTCAGAGTATCCATCCGGTATGTACATCCAAAGAATCAATGCTGCAAAAATGTTTAATATCGATGACAAGGAAATATTAGTAGGTAATGGGGCATCAGAGCTTATTAATTCATTAGACAATATCATAAGTGGGAAAGTACTGATTCCCACCCCGACTTTTAATGAATATGTGAGATGTCTTAGAAATTCAGAGCTAATTCATTTATGCACTTCCTCTGACGACTATCTTCTAAATAAAATGAAGATACTCGAACAAGTTGATAATGTGGATAATGTAATAATAATAAATCCAGACAATCCCACAGGAAGCTTCTTGAAATATGATGAAATAATAGAAATTATTGAAAAGTGTAGTGAGCAAAATAAAATTATAGTTATTGATGAATCATTTATTGATTTTGCCTATACTGAAGACAGATATACTTTAATCGATTCAAAAATATTAAATAAGTATAAAAATCTAATTGTTATAAAAAGTATAAGTAAATCTTATGGTGTTCCTGGGCTAAGACTTGGGGTTCTCGCCTGTTCAGATGAGCAAAAGCTTATTAAAATACAAAGCAGTATGGCAGTTTGGAACATAAATTCCTTTGCAGAATATTTTTTTCAAATTATAAGCTTATATCAAAAGGATTACATAGATGCCTGTAATAAAATTGCTGAAGAAAGAAAAAAAATGATTGAAAGCCTTAGGCAAATTCCAGGAATAAAAGTGTTTAATTCCCAGGCAAACTATATTATGTGTAAGCTTGAAAACATAAATTCTAAAGAAGCAGCTACAAAGCTACTTTGTGATTATAATATTTTTATAAAAGATTTATCCGATAAAGAAGGATTTAGTGGAGAGCAATTTATAAGACTTGCAGTAAGAGATTCCGGTGACAATGAACTTATTATAAATGCTCTGAAGGAAATATGTATATAACTGTATTTCGTTTATCCAAATTAAATATTAACAAATTGAAAACATAATGTAAAATATCACATATTTATAAAAAATCATTAATAAAGTGATATAATAAAATCAATTCAACAATACACATTGCCCTAAGGCAGAATGGAGACGAAATATTATGAAATTAAAACAAAAAAACCCTAAATTTTCAATAGTCCTATATGTAGCTGCTGGGATTATAGCTATACTTGGAACTGCGTTATTAATCAATAACGTACTATTATATTATAATAATGTTACACAATATGTAGCTCAAGGATATTCAGTAAGCACTGTAACTGCTCAATTGATACCTTCTCAATTAATACCAGGAGTATTAGAACCAATCAGTATTTATTGGGGTATAGCACTCCTTCTAACTGGTGCAGGAGTTATAAATCAAAAGGTTTCAAGATGCTTGGAAACATTGACTAAAAGTGAGGTTTTTGATACTGATTCCGTACTAGCTGAAGAGCCTGCAGGAGAAATAGAAACTGTTAGTGAGGCTGTTATTTCTGATGAGCTTGACGCCATTGAAGATAAAGAAACTAATGAAGAATACAAAGTAGCCGTTGAAGGCAATAAATAAGCTGATTAAAAAGAGGGCATATCACATTGATATGCCCTCTTTTTATAATCATTCTAAATCTTTGCGATAAAATTCTGTATAGGTCAGTTTTTCATGAATTCGCTCTGATTTCATTAAACTTATATTTTCCACTTTCATGTTTTCTCTAGCATATCAACTGCTAGTTTGCCTCAAAAAGTTAAACCAATACTTTCACCTTTAAAATATAAATTAATAAACTAAAAGCTTTTAATTCTATCTATTCATCTAGATCTCTTGTAACAGCCACATACTGCATACTATCACAATAATACATTGCAATAAGTCTATCTACCTTTTTACTCTGATTTATTATTTTTTTATTTTGGAACTCACAATTATTCTCTAAGAGCATGCTATTCAACTTGTCTTTTTCTCTTAAAATCTCCCTATCAATATTTATCATAATTGTATCCCCCTTATTATAAAACTATAGCATAAAAAGAATACCTATTTTACATTAATTATATATTTTAACAAAAACTTATTATAATGTTAATTTTTCGTTCATATGGGAAATTACTCATGATATTGAACTCATACTCTCAATATGATCTTCGCTAATTTTTTTATTCCATTCCACAAATCCTCTTCTGATGCATATGCATAGGATAGTCTGATTGCTCCATTTTGGGAAAAATTATAAATATCACCAGGATTAACTAACAATTTTTCCTTTAATGCTTCATTAAATAATTTTTTTGTAGAAATAGGGTGCTTTAGTTCAAGCCAAATATAAAAACTCCCCATAGGTATATTCCAATATCCCAAATCTTTAAAATATCGATTTAAAGCGCTTAGCATAATATCCCTGCGCTTTTTCAACTGATGCCTTATATGTGTTAGATGTTCATCATAAAGACCACTTGAAAAAAATTCTGCTGCCATCCATTGAGAAACAGAGCTCGCACCATAATCTATCTGCATTTTCACGTCTCCCAATCGTTCCACCACCGATTCTGGGCCGACAAGCCATCCAATTCTTAGTCCTGGCCCAAGCGTCTTAGAAACAGTACCCAAATAAAGAATCATTCCATTTTTATCCATTGATTTCAAAGGTTTTGGTGGTTCCTCATCAAACCAAAGTTCACCATAGGCATTATCTTCTACAATAGGCAAGCCGTTATTTGTGCAAAAACGAAATAATTCCTGTCTCCTTCTCAGAGACATAACTGATCCTATTGGATTATGAAAACTTGGAATTGTATACAACAATGAATTTCTCTTCTGACCTTTCATTCCTGCAATTCCCCAATAAGTAATGCCTTCATTATCCATTGGCAGACCTACAAGTTTAATGCCAGCAGACTGAAACAGTTGCAGTGATTTTGTATAAGAAGGGTCCTCGGTATAAACTGTGGAACCGGACTTTAACATACAGATCGAAATTAACTGAAGAGCCTGCAGTGAACCCGATGTAATAAGAATGCAAGAGGCTGGAACATAAATACCCTGCTTTTCAAGGCGCTTTGAAATTGCCTGCCGCAGTTCTAAAAGACCAAGGGGTTCCAAATAATTTAAAGAAGTTATCCTTTCTGGAAGTTTTTGGAGAACATTTTTCAGCATATTATGGGGAAATATGCTTGGTGCCAGTTCTCCTGTACTTAACCGAACAAACCCTTCAACAAATTCAAATTTATTAATCATCTGGATCGTGGGTATATTAGCCCTAAACGTTCCAGATTTAATATAATATCCCCAGTCAGGAGTGACTTTTGACATAAGCATAGACCAGGTATTACTTGCAAGCATCGTCCCTCCACCAACATTGCTCTTGAGAATTCCATAGGATTGAAGTTCTTCCATGGCTGCAACAATTGTACTGCGATTTACCTGAAATAATTCCGCTAATTTTCTTTGAGATGGTAGTTTACTTCCTGCAATCCAATCTCCATTGGAGATTCTATTGCAAACATAATGCACTATCTGCTTGTAAATAGGAACTTTGCTGCTTTTGTCTGGCACCCAGTTTATATTAATATTTTTCATATTTTCTCCTAATAGCGTTTTATGCCTACAGTATAAACTTGGTTGGTATTTAAGTCAATGATTGGATGTATTCAATCAGAAATTATTCCTTTAAAATAAAGGATATTACAAAGTTATTGTAAATCTTGGTTGGTATTAAAGGAGTGTGTTTTGATGTATTTTCTTCAAGGACTTACCTTAGGTTTAGCATATGTTGCACCAATCGGTGTACAAAATATGTTTGTTATCGATACAGGCCTGACGCAGCCCTGTATGAAAGCTTATCAAACAGCTTTGATTGTTATTTTCTTTGATATTTCCCTTGCTTTGGCTTGCTTCTTTGGAATTGGAGCATTAATGGATACTTTGCAATTTTTAAAGATGGCTGTTCTGTTAATAGGCAGTTTAATTGTAATGATTATGGGCATAAAATTATTCACTTCGAAGGATAGTGCAGATAAGAGTTCTGATGTAGACATACCCATTTTAAAAGTAATCAGCATGGCATGTGTGGTTACATGGTTTAATCCCCAGGCAATAATTGACGGTTCCCTTTTGCTGGGAGCATTTCGTGTGGCATTGCCCTTAGGCTCATCGACAGCATTTATCGCTGGCGTAGCTACTGCATCATGTATATGGTTTTTAAGTATAGCTGTCTTAACATCTTTGTTCCGCAGCAAATTTTCAACTAAAATTCTACGTGGAATAAATATTGTTTGCGGTGTTATAATATTTGCTTACGGCATAAAATTAGGTTGGTCTTTCATTCAAATGTTATTGTAGAACTAAGAACGAAAATGATACAATATAAGCATAATAAAATAAATTTAATAAAGGAAATGAAAGCCATGAACAATGAAATTGAATTAAGACGTTTAGTTATTAAGGCGTTCCACATGAAAAATGTTGTTTTTGGAGATGAAAATGACGTAAATGTTGATGGTTTAATAACAATAAACAAAAAAGTATTGCATGACCTTATAAGTTGTGAGCCCCTTATTGACAAAATTGATGTGCAAATTATTAGACCAGAGGATCATGACAGGTGGACAAACGCAATAATGGATTTTATACCACTATCATCCAAGGTTCTTGGAAAATTAGGTGAGGGTATTACTCATACATTGACAGGAGTTTATGTAATGCTCACCGGCATAGACAGTAATGGGCTGCAAGTATCACGATATGGCTCTTCAGAAGGAATATTGAAAGATCATGTATGCTTTGATAAAGCTGGAACACCAGGGAGCAATGATTTTATTATTTCCTTTGATGTAACTTTAGCTAACGATGCCGGTCACTCTAGACCAGGACCAACAGCGGCTTACAGAGCTTGTGATAAGTTTTGTCAAATATTTAGGGATAAGATGAAAAAATTTAATGGTAATAAATGTACAGAACGTCATGAATATTTTGATAAAATAAAACCAGGAGAAAAAAGAATAGCTGTAGTAAAGCAAGTTCCAGGTCAGGGGGCTATGTTTAATACCCAAATACTTTCTTCAGAGCCCTCGGGGTATTTGGGTGGACGTTCTATTATTGATATTGGCAATGTACCGATTATACTCACGCCGAATGAGTATAGAGACGGTGCTATTCATGCTATGTGATAAGATGAGGTGAAATAAATGGGAGTAAGCACATCAACAAAAGAAACATCATTACATTATTTTAGAGATCCACTTATAAATGTTGTATCCTCAGATAAGGATATAGATTTGGCTGGGATTATTATAGTAGGAACCCCCCAGGATAATGAAAGTAAATATTTTCTGGGAGACAGGGTAGCAGATTGTGCAGAAGCTATGAGGCTGGATGGGGTAATTATTTCATCAGAAGGCTGGGGAAACGACCATGTAGATTTTTCAAATACAATTGAACAATTAAGCAAGAGGGGAATATCAGTTTCGGGGCTTAGCTTTATTGGCAATGAAGGTTTTGTGGTAAGTAATAAATATATGGATACAATTGTTGACTTTAACAAGTCAGAAGATGGTTACGAAACAGGAATAATAGGAGAAAATAACACGAATGAGCTGGATGCTAGAAAGGCATTGGCATTTTTAAAATTGAAAATGCAAAAGAAAACAAAAATGCTTGAGCCCTAAAATCGACTCCTAAAATGAGAGTGTGAAATTTTCTCTGTAAATTAGTTTTCTATGATAGAATTTGTTAGTGTGAGGTAGGTTTAAAATACTGCCTCACCTTGTTTTAATATATTTAATAAAAATAGATATGTCAATAACACC
>Ga0268357_100523_pt1 | contig 47680 bp, 42 predicted proteins | sample BioMet10_FD_192466 | JGI IMG/M metagenome (GOLD analysis project Ga0268357, IMG submission 192466) | Sewage microbial communities from Oakland, California, United States - Biofuel 10 (Illumina Assembly) | ecosystem: Engineered > Wastewater > Sewage > Unclassified | place: USA: California... | reverse complement strand
AGGTCATGCCCCGCCAGAACAGGGATTCCAGGCAGGCCTGTTCCCTGGGAGTCAACTCCGCCATGGCGGCGCGGAGCTGTTCGGCATTCATCTGGCGGAGGACCTGGGCGGCGGGGCTGTCCCTGGGGTCCGTCTGGCCGTCCTGGAGGGCCTCCACCCGCTCCAGGATATCCCCATCCGCCACCGTGCGGTCCGCATCGTGGTGGTAACGGCGCTGGTAGTCGAACATGGCGTAGCGGATCTTGATCTTCAGGTATCCCGGCAGGTCCAGACCGTAGTCCGGGTCATAGGCCTGGAGGGCCCGGACCAGCTGGTACTGGCCCTCGGCGATGGCATCCTCCCGCTCCCGGGCCGGCAGCTTCCAGGCCGCCCGCCGCACCAGGGGCAGATAATCCGCCACCAGGGCAGCCAGGGCCTCCCTGTCCCCGGCCTTCACCCGCCGGATCAGCCCATCGGCAGCTTCCGGTCCGTCAAAGTTTCCGCTGCCCGCAGGCAGCACACAGTTATTTTCATCAGAATGGACATTCATGGCAGTCTCCTTGTCATAATAATATAGATATATATTCTTCTTACCGTCTTAATATAATAAGAATGAAGTCGGATTTCGACCTCAGTTGGGGTCCGATCCGCCGGACGGGGCCCCCTCCGTGGAGCAGATCCGCCGGTCAGGTTCTGGCAGGTTATCCACAGGCCTGCCGGGGGACCCTTCCACCGTCCGCAAACCACGGACAGATTCAGTCCCGGCTGAATCCCCGCCTGAACTGGCGGAAATCCACGCCGAAATACTTTTTGGGCAGGTCCAGCTCCTCATACAGGGGGACCGGCCCTGTGTGGCTGCGGATGATCCGGGCCATGGGGACGCAGCTTTCCAGGGTCACGCTCTGGCGCTTCTGATTCCGGCCGTGGTGGGTCACCAGCCTCAGCTCCACCAGCTCATCCATGGCCCGGCGGACCCGGCGCACAGGCATGTCCAAAAGGCAGGCCCAGGTGCTGGCCAGGTAAGGCAGCCGCTCCGGCCAGTGGGCGTCGTTGGCCTCCAGAAACAGATGGAGCCACAGGACCTGGGCATCCAGGCTGATCCGGACGTTATCGTAAAAAGTCCGGAAGGCCCGCATCTCGTCGATGAAGGTGCCCCGGGGCGGACGCCAGGACCGGGGTGCCGTACTATATCCTGCCACGGTAGCACTCCCTTTCCCCCACCGCGAACCACCCCGCCTCCCAGAAGGCCAGGCACTCATCACACCCCACCACCTGGCCGTCCAGGTCGGTGACGATGACCTCCGCAGGCAGGCCGCACAGCGGGCACCGGGGGTCCTCCGAGGGCTCCAGGGGCAGCGCCCTGTCGGGATACCCCGTGCGCAGGGCCCGGGCGATGTCCGGCGGGTCCGGAAGGTCCCAGCAGCATTTGAGCACGTCCTCAGGCATCTTCATATTCCGACCCCTCCCCTCCCGGCTGATCCACCAGCCGGAGCCGCTCCGTCAAAATACCGCCGGGCACCATGCCCCGGCCTGCCAGAAGGTCGTACAAAAAACGCCGGCCCCGGGGCGTCCACTTGGTGATGAGGACGATGGATTTCTTCCCCGTGTGGTGGACGATGGTGGTGTACACCGTCCGGGTGTAGCCCTTGCCCTCGTACCGGGCGTAGAGCAGCCACTGGCCGCTCTTCTTGTACTGCACCTTCAGCTCCGCCAGCAGGAGGTTGAAGGCGATGGCGGACAAGCCGTACTCCTTGGCGATCTGGGTGGCGGAAATCAGGTCCGGGGCATCGGCCACCGCCCGGCCGAAGGCCACATCCCCGGCGATGGCCCCCATGCGGACGTCCATGCGCTCCATGGCGTCCAAGAGGTCCCCGGCCTTCTTCACAAAGGCCGCCGGATCCAGGGGCAGGGCGGGAAGCCCCGGGCTTTTCACGGCAGCGGCATCCCCGGGGAACCCCGCTCCGGCACCGCCGCTGCGGGACAGCCAGCCGTCCACAGCCATCCCCCGTTCCTCCCGGACCCGGCGCTCCAGCTCGATGAGCTTGCGCCGGACGGTGTGGGCCCTTTCCGTCCGCTGGACCAGGGCGATCTCCTTGGCCGCCTCCAGGGTCAGCAGGTATTCCTTCCGGTAAGGCCGGGCCGGCCCCTCCCTCTCCGGATTACTCATCTCAGCCGCTTCAATACTCATTTTTGAGTAATCTTCCTCCGGAGCATCAACCTGACAGTAATCCTTCCCTTCAATCAACATACAGAAATCCCGGTAACGCCGGAACCAATCCGTAAAGCGGGTCCTCAACCCCAGGCTGGCCCAGATCTGCCGGGCAAACACGTAATAATTCCCGTTTGCCCCCTGCATCACCGGCACCACATCCTCATTCCAAACCGACATCCTGGTCTTCATCAATGCATCCATGTGCTCCTCCTGCAATAATATTTTTGTTTGGAGACCCCACCATGCCACATCCCGCAGCCTGCCGGTTTCTTCCTGACGCATTTAATTATACAGCATCCCAAGGAGCCCGCCGGTTGTTCCATATTATAAAGAATTCCGATTACAGTCAAGGGTACAGGGACTTTCCCCACCCCGTCATCCGGATTATCCCTTCCCCGGCCAGGGTGTGGTCCTGTCAAGGGAAGTGCGCACAAAAAATAAAAAAAATATGGCATAAAGGCTTTTTGCCAAATGACAGCGTTATCTCCGCCGGTGCGGACTATACCACTTCCGCCTCATCCGCCGGCGGCACCAGGTCCGGCTTCCAGACCATCTGGAACAGCCGGGCCCCAATGAGCATCCGGGCGCTGACCACATTGGGGAACAGCACCGACACATCCGTCCGGCGCTTGACTTCCAGATTCAGGCGCTCCAGCAGGTTGTTGCTGCGGATCATGGGCCACAGCTCCGGGTCCTCCCAGGCCATGTAGGAAAGAGTGGCGTGGAGATGGGCCTCCACCTTTTTTGCCGCCGCTTCCCTGCCGTCACCCCGCATGGTCTCAATGACCTGGCGGGCCGTCGCCACAGCCTCCTCCCAGTTCTGGCAGTCGTAAATGGTCTTGACCAGCTCCGCCGTCTCCGCCCGTCTCTTGCCGTCCACGGACAAATACACGTTCCGGTGGTGATGGACGATGCAATGCTGGAACCGGGCCCCGGGAAAGACCTGTTACGCCGCCGGACGCAGATCCGTCTGCCCGTCGCCGATGATCATGTGCACATCCGAAAGCCCCCGCTCCCTGAGGTGTTCCAGAAAATCCACCCAGTTTTCCCGGTCCTCGGCCGTCCCCTCCTTCAGGCCCAGGATATCCCATTTGCCCTGTTCATTCCGTCCCTGGGCGATGAAATAAGGTGTCTTTTGCACCTTCCCATTCCGCCGGCAGAGGATGTAGATGGCGTCCACGTGGAGGAAGGTCCACTTGTCCCCGTTGATGGACCGGGTGCGCCATGCTTCCACGATCTTGTAGTACTTCTTGTTCAGATTGCTGATGGTGCCCGGGGAAAGGGTGATGCCGTAAAGCCGCTCGATGATTTCCACGATCTTCTTGACCGTCACCCCATTGATGTACATGCTCACAATTTCCTCCGCCATACTGGCGGAAATCTTCTGCCAGGGATCCAGGAACGAAGGATACCATTCGGCATCCTTATCCTTGAACTTGACCTTGGGGATCTTCAGCTCGATGGGACCGACGCGGGTGTAGAGAGTCCGCGTCCGATACCCCGCCCGGTGGCCCTTGCGGTTCTCCGTGCGCTCACCCTTTTTGGCTCCCAGGGCGATGGCCACTTCCTTCTCCATCTTCTGGTTGAAGTAGCCCTCCAGAGCCTCCGCGCTGAAGAGCTTTTGCAGCATCGCCAGATGGGCCTTCTCCTGGCCGGTCCAAAAAAATGGGAGGGGGGTTGATGTCATCATAAAGTAAATTACCTTTCCTTGTTGGGATTGTTATTTTGCCCGGGCTGTGTCTCACCCTTTTCCTGCAGAAATTTCTTCAGAAAAAAACAGAACGTCGGGTTGGCGGCGTTCCGGAAGGGTAGTTTAACATATGGGAGGGGGATGGTCAAGAGTTGGGGAAGGTTATAATATCGTTATATTTTGGTATCTGGAAATTTCACTGGAAACCTGATATAATGAAGGTATCAAAGGATTTACCAAGGGGAATGGAGGACGGAGTTTATGAACCTGTATTTGCGGGATAAAGAAAAATTTCAAGAAGGCGTATTAGCCGGACGCGCCATTGCGGATCAAGAATTGCAGGCCGAACGGGAAAAACAACTTAAATGCGCAAAAAAAGAAACAATAGCAACCGCACGCAGTTTCTTAGGTATAGCATCCCCGGAAGTCATTGCATCCAAATTCCACATCACGGTCGAGGAACTCATGGCGGCCCCACCCCATGACACCACGCCAAAAGCCTAAAAAAAATACCCCGTAACTACGCCGCTAACGCCGTGATTACGGGGTGTTTTACATTACTTCCGATAATATTCCTTATACCAATCCATAAACCGCCCAATCCCCTGTCTGAGGCTGGTCTCCGGTTTGAATCCCACATCCGCCATCAAATCCGTGACATCCGCATAGGTCTGATACACATCTCCCGGTTGCATGGGTAGAAATTCCTTTTCTGCTCTTTTGCCAATGGCGTCTTCAAGAATCTCTATAAAGTCCATGAGCTTTTCAGGCTGATTGTTGCCGATGTTGTAAATCTTGTAGGCCGCCCCATTTTCATCCTGTTTCGGTATGTGGGGCAACAGGCGCACAACCCCTTCCACAATATCATCGATATGGGTGAAATCCCGGTACATGTTCCCATGGTTGAATACCTTGATGGTTTCCCCCGCTTCAATAGCCCGGGTAAACTTGAAGTAAGCCATATCCGGCCGCCCATAAGGGCCATAAAAAGAAGCGATGCCCTCGTATGGGATAGTTGCTTCCCTCCCTTTCCTTCAATGGTGACAATCCGGATCTTTCTGAATTAATAGAAATAGCTGATTTTCTTGATGCCGTTATTTAACAGTAAGTTCAGATACTTTCTCCGCTGGAATATTACCCTTTGATGACCTTTAGCTATTTTTTTTTCAGACAATATTTGATCTTGGTCTGTGTGATCGGATCCATGATACCTCCATTTCGAGTTTTTCAAGCGCTTAAAAAACTAAATTTTCTTTTGGAAGTATTATCTCAGTTTTTGGTATAGATGACTAGTTACTGTTTTATTGTGCGCATATTATAGAACAATCAATCATTTTCATTTGTTGGATTAATGCTATCTATACTTTAACGCTTTCGGCAAGAACTAGCTATACCACTTTATCGGCACAAGTTTCCTTTCTGTTCCTGCCTTCCAGCTTTCTATAACATTACTCTGGAACTCTTTATCCGTAAGATCAGCATGATCAACAACGATAATTTGAAGCTTCTCTTCCTCTGCATTGCAGCGCTCTTCCATGAAGCTATATATTTGTTGTACAGCTTTCAAATCAGTTTCATCTGGATCGGTACCCGCAGGAAAATATGCTTGTGAGGGTTGATCCAAAAAGATAAACCCTGGAACGGGCCGATTTCTTTCGATAAAAGCCTTTTGAAGTGCAAAATAAGAAATTATATGCACACCCAACCAATTAGCACCACTTCCCATAGTCTGCAGAGGTACAGGACGATTACTAGTATCCGCAAATACAGTAAGCTCTTTTACGGATAACCGATATGGATCATCTTTATATTCAAGATTTAATGTACTCGCCCATGAAGTAATATCTGCATTAATTCTCGACAGTACAGATTTTAGTCTTTCTTCACAGTCTTCGTTATCCAGTTCTTGATTAATTCTGGAAATTTCATCCTCAATACTTTGAATCTTACCTTCAATATCAGTCGAATTGTCCTCTTCTCGATTAATATTCTCTAGCCATAAACTAATTCGCCCAATAGTATGTGCTCTACTAGTATTTAAGTCCTTTATTTTCTTTGCAGTCTCGCTAGCTTCTATTATGCCATCAATCTCTGATCTTAATTGTTGTACTCTTTGCTTTGATGATTCTTGCTTTTCTTGCAACTCTGCAAGATATTGTGCTAGATGTGGATACTCTCTATCTACTTTTTTAATTGCCTCATTCAATTGAATTATAGAAGCCCTCATCACTTCGAGATTAGGAAGTGGATTATCAAGCGTACTTGAACAAAATGGACATTTATCCGTTTCAAAATTCAATTGCTCGAATAATCCAATTGATGACAATCTCATCCTCGTATAATAGAGTAGTAGTGATTTACATCCCTCTCCAAGGATGGAATACTATAATATCCAAGACGCTGTGGATTAGTTTTCTCGTCCTACCACTTGATGGTTTCTGAAAGGCTCTAACCACAGCCCTTTATCCGATTGTTAATGAGTTAGATACCGCTTGACGGTTTATGTAGAACGAGGTTACATTCGATAAAGTGCCCTGTGGCCCCAAGCAGTGTCAAATTTCTTATTTGCGAGGTGTTCTTTTATGATTTTAGTTGGGATTGATGTCGCCAAGGATAAACATGATTGCTATATCATGAATTCAAATGGTGAAGTTTTGTTTTCAGCCTTTACCATTAAAAATGATCTGGATGGCTTTGATAACCTTTATGGGAAGATTCTGTCGCTTTCACCCGAATCAGACAATATAAAAGTAGGACTGGAAGCTACCGGACACTACTCTTACAACCTGCTTGGGTATCTGCTCGACAAAGGTCTACCCACCTTCGTCATCAATCCGCTACACACAAATCTCTATCGGAAAAGCCTGTCTTTGCGTAAAACGAAGACAGATGTGATTGATGCCCGCACTATTGCAAGGATGTTACTGTCTGATATAAGCTTAAAGCCCTACTCAATTGTAGCATACCACAACGACGAGCTAAAGTCACTGACCCGTTATCGTTTTGATAAGGTTAAACAACGTGCCAAACTCAAAAGTTCCATTTCCCGGTTGGTTAACATCCTCTTCCCTGAATTGGAGAAACAGGTGTCATCTTTGCATCTCAAGGCGGTTTACGCCCTTCTGGAAACTTATCCTTCCGCAAAAGCTATCGCTTCTGCCCATCTGACCACTTTGAGCCATTTACTTTATAAGGCTTCCAAAGGCCGTTTTGATAAGGTGAAAACCTTGCGTATTCGGAATGCCGCCAGACGTTCAATTGGTTCTTCCATGCCAGCAAAGTCCATGGAGCTTAAGCATACCATCCATCTCATCCTGGAACTGTCTGCTGAGATTGATGAGATTGAAACAGCCATTCAATCCATCATGGACAATCTAGCTTCCCCGATTTTGACGATTCCCGGTATCAGTTACCATCTTGGGGCCATGATCGTCGCTGAAATCGGTGATATCACCTGTTTCAGCTCTCCCGATAAACTCCTGGCCTATGCAGGCATGTCTCCGACAACCTATCAGTCCGGCCAACTTACTTCTTCCAGGGCAAAGATGGAAAAACGCGGTTCCAAGTATCTCAGGTATGCGCTTTTCAACGCCACCCAATACGTATGCCATTGGGACCCCGCTTTCAGCGCTTATCTTTCTAAAAAGCGCAAGGAAGGCAAACACTATTATGTTGCGATTTCCCATGCTGCTAAAAAACTTGTCCGGGTGATTTTTCATTTGATGAAATGCGGTGAGGTTTATTCCCCCATTTACTAAAACCATTTCCAAATTTTGGCATCTCATGATGCTCTTTTTGTCATGCCTATTTTTTGTTTTTTACTTTATTTTCATTTTCCTGTTTTTTTCCTCATTTTCATTTGACTTATAATAGTTAGTCTTTCATGTTCAGCTTCTGTCCGAAAACCATTTGCGGAATAAATAAACCGCTGCACCTCATCCACCTTTTCACTAATAAATGATAGTTCTGTTTTTTCTTTTTCCAGCTCATTCTGTTTTGATGATAACAACATTGGATCTTCAACCTGTACAATATCAGGCCGCCAATTCAAAGAAGATTGGAGAGCAAAAATCACAGCATTATTATCATCATAATCTATGTCAGTGTCTTCTATTATTCCAACACTTATGGCTTCACTAATCAGCGATATTCCTGTTCTTAATCCACTACCAGCAAGTGCTTCCTTTTCTGCAAGACCCCGCTGTTCAACTCGAAGTTGTTTATTCAAAAGACGCCTCCTATTTTCAAGCTGGGTTGCATTGTCACTTTTTACTCCAAGAAAATATGGCAAAGTGTCTTTTATCGCTTGTGATATAAATGAGTCAGATTGCCGATGAAACAAAAAATTCTGATTTGCTATTTCTCCTTGTCCCTGGAAGCAATAGAACAGTGCATGTCGAATATTTGCAGTTAACGGCTTACGCGTATCCCCTTCATTTGGGATATTAAGATTTTCGGTAATGCCGATTCGATTACTCAAAGCTGTTTCAATTCCTTTAACATTTGTATTTGAGATAATATCTGATGTCTTTTTTGGTGGTGTAACACAGCCTCCGACTTCAAAATAGCATTCAAAGGTTGATTTCTGCCCAACTTTTGGGTTTTTCCTTGCAACGAAAACTTGTTCATGATCGAATTGAAGTATAAGACCATACCAAGATACATTCTCCCTTACAATACCATCAGCAATTTTACATGTATTACCACCAAGGCAATACTCAATAATATCCCCAACGGCTGACTTACCAGTCTTGGAAGCCCCAGTAATAATGTTTACCTTACCAGTACGAAACACAAGATGCCGTACTTCTTCATTGTTTCCGTATAAGATCAATTCCTGAATCTGCATCATGGTTTCACCCCAAACATAACATAAATAGTTTCTGTGTTACCAATCCTAGCAAACCATTTTCCAACATGACTGCCCTTAGTTATACAATCTTGAACCTCTTGATCCGTATACTTGTTAGGGCTTAACTTCTTTAGAGAATGATTAACTCTCAAGTCACCCGCTTGAGTTAGCTCAATGACTCCAGCTTGAAGGAAATATTCAATGGCTTCATTGGTAATCGCTACGGAATGTCTGGCACGATCAGCAAAGTCAATTAATACGTCTGGATTCTTTTGTAACCAGAGCATCAATTGAGTTCGGCAAGATATTCTTTCTCTCACACTGGAATTTAAAATTAATGGAAGTACAAGGTAGATAAGAGGAAATGGCAAATCTCTCCCACAATCTTTTTCATATGCTTGTACAGTGGAGTAAAGAATTCTTCCACAAAATATTGGATTCAGAAGATATGCAGTTTCTTTTGATCGTTCTTCCCATTTTCGCATATCAATCACCCCAACAAATTTTTGAGGCGTTTGGAGAAATCTACGTGCCAACCTACTTGAAGTTCATTGGCAAGCATATGATAACTTCCTCTCATTACAAATGGCTCACCACATCGGGGCCGAATTCTCAAATTTTGGTCTTCAATTTTATTCTTCAACTTCCGACCTGCTTTTTGTTTATCTTTCTCCGATGTATCCTCATCCAGTTCATCTTCCATTGCCGCAAAATAATGTTCCCACTCATCAATAAGCCGCCCTTCATATGCATCTAATTCATCGCCATAAAGATAGCCATTTCGTATCCAACTTGCTCTTTGCTCATATGCACGATAATAATCATGTAAAGCTTTTTGAAGCGTTTTTGATTGACACCCTATTAACTTAATTTGCTTGTAGAATATGTCATTATGATCACTTGCTGCTTCTAAGCTTGCAATAAGTTCATCATCTACATCGATAGGTAAATTGTCAGTGTAATATTGCTTAGAAATTTCAACTATCTTACTCCTAATCTGCTTGTTTGATAAAAATATGGGGGTATTTGACATCAGTGCATCAATAATGACTTTATTCCAGAATCCTTCTATTCTTTCCAGAATGCAATCTTCAAATTGTGGAAAGCAACTATATCGAATACTCTTTCGAATTTGATTTTCACAATCAACAATATTGAATGCCTTATCAATAACCCATACATTACCAAGCAACAAAAGCATTAATTGATAATCTGCATTAAGAAAAGTCTGATAATATGTTTGATTTACCGAATTACTCGAGGTGGAGCAAACCTCTTGAAGTCTACTGTATAGGTTGTCGATGTCATTAGTTGGATTCTGACGCATTCCATCGGCTATTGAACCAGCTGGTGCTGTCGCAGTAGTTATTATAATAAACTTTGTAATGCTTGCAATCGATGGTTCCTCTGTAACTGCGTCAATCCAAACCTTTAGTGTTCTCCATAGGTCTGTACTACTATCTGTCAAATTTCCTTCTCTGATAATATGATGCTTAAGCTGAATTCTTTCTGTAGGAGTCCCATTATCATCGAAAGCCACGTCATCATATTTCTCAATACTAATCTGTTCATCAGGATTATCGCTGCACAAGAGTAACAACAGCGCATACCGAACCTGATAAAGGTAACCAAGCATTTGTCCTGGTGCTTGGTGTTGTTTTATTGCCATCCTAGAACAACCTCCTCCTTTGATTAATATTAAAATGCTTATTTTTTTGAAAATCAATGTGGAATCTTTTGCTGCTCGCGGCTCATAAAATCAAGGGCCGTTTCACACATTAGGGCATGTTTCATACGACAGCTATTCCCACAAAAATAAGAAAGTATCAATAATGAAGCAGACGGTCGATTATGACGATCACTATTAGTCAATATTGTGATTAAATCAAATGACTATTGTTTATAATTCGAAATCTTACGTAAAGCTTTTAAACGGAAATCAATGCCATTTCTCCCTTTATCAAATTGTCTCAATTGTAGCCAGTATGATGTCTGTTTTCATCCAACCAATAAAAGCAAATAGTTCAGAAGAATCACTGATGATACCATCGTGACCTTTCGCTTTGTCAAATTCTTCGTAGTGCTTCATTTCAAGCAAGCACAATGCACACAACGAATATAAAACATTCTTAAGTGATGCCTTTTTCATTTGAGCTACTCTGTTATGCTTCACTTCATTATAAGCTTGCCACCATTCCAATGATTGAGCAGGCCGAGTCGTATTCCAATTTGCGAACGGTTCGATTATTTCTCCCAAAAATTGAACTCTCGCTCTTTGATCAACAATATCTGGATATTTCTGCAACACTACTATTGCGTAATCAGAAATATTCTTTCTATCATTTGGTTGAAAACCACAATACGTTTTAAAAACCACATCAATCTCAGAACCAATGGTCTGAAGCAACTGCGTATATTCAATTGAATAAGTATCGAAGTTATCCACTGAAAATTCCACATATTGCAAAGTCTTAATAAATTTCTCTTCTAAAGATTTATAATATCTCCAGTAATGGTTAATGAAATCTGTTGAAGTCATATTTATCCCTTCAATATCTTTGTACCTTAATGGCATTTTCCTTAGCCCTACAATCTGCTACTATAATCATATTTCAAAGAAGCACCAATAAAAAAAAGAAATTTCAGCAAGTATTATCTAGCTTAAAATACACGGGTTTTTATAATTTTCACAGTCATCCTTACAAATCAATTAATGAATTCTAGTCGCAAAACTATAAGTACACATCGTATTATATAAGCTTCAAAATATTTAAAAAACGGTTAATTTGCATTGTACATATTATAGATAATAAATAATTGAACTTTTTTCAATTAATTCTTGTACGGAATGATGAGATACAAACATTGCTCCCTGGATTTTTTTGAATAAATTCATTACATTTTTATCTTGCTCTCCAATACTTAACGCAAAAATCCCCGTATATACGGGGCAAGTATAAATATTTATCATATTCTATTTATTCTGCGTCTATATCAAATCAATTTTGTTATGTCAACAATTGTTTTCTATTCTCTTCCCCTATATGGATGTATTATATTACCTTTACATAATAAAGTCAACACCTTTATAATACAAAATTAATGGCACTATTTTTTTATTCATACATTTTTACCTAAATCTTCCACCAAACCTTCTTATCTACCACTCCCGTGTAGCTCTGGATGTTTTTCACCACCTTGGCTGAAATATTGGTGTCCGTATTATCCGGTACGGGAGTGCCGTTATTTCATCCAAATCTTAATATCTGCCCCCATGGCATCAGCCACAACCTGGGCCTGCACTTCATCTTCCGCACACACACTCAAATACACCTTCAGCTTGGGCTCCGTCCCAGAGGGCCGCACCACCACGGAGCAATCATCCTCAAGCAGGAACTTCAGCACATCAGACGGCGGCAAGCCATCCAGGCCTTGGCTGTAATCCAGACACCTCTGCACTTTCTTACCGCCAAAAGCCTCCACATCGCCGCGCAGCCGGGCCATAATGGCCTTCATGTGTGCCAGCCCCTCTGCTCCTTCAAACTTCCTGGAAATTTGAGTATTGAGCTGATAACCGTATTGCGTATAAAGGCCCTTAAGCTTTTCGCACAGGCTGATTCCCTGGGTCTTGTACCAGGCAAACATCTCACAGATTAACAAGGATGAATTGACCCCATCCTTATCCCGGACGTATGTCCCACTTAAAAAGCCGTAACTTTCCTCAAAACCAAAGATGTAATCCCCAGCCCGGCCCGCCGCCTCCAGCCGGCCGATCTGTTCCCCGATGAACTTGAACCCTGTCAGAGTGTTCACCGTCTGGACACCGTAATGGCTGGCAATTCGTTCGGCCATATCGGTAGTCACGATGGTTTTGCAAAACAGCGGATGCTCCAGCATCCGCCCCAGGGCGATCCGCCGCTCGCAGATATAATCGAGCAGCAGCACTCCGGTCTCATTGGCCGAAAGAAGGCGATAATCCCCCTGTTCATTCTTCACCGCGATACCCACCCGGTCGCAGTCCGGGTCCGTGGCCAGAAGCAGATCCGCATCCTGGCGCCGGGCGTACTGGATACCCAAAGCCATGGCCTCCGCTTCTTCAGGATTGGGTTTGGAACAGGTGGGAAAGCGCCCGTCCGGCGCCGCCTGTTCCTCCACCACGGTGATGTGGGTGTAGCCGCATTCCTTCAAAACCCGGCACACCGGCTTCATCCCCGCGCCATTGAGAGGCGAGTAGACAATCCTCACATCCTTGTCCACCGGGGCATCCCCCAGCAGAGATTCCCTTTTTACCGAAGCGATGTACCCATCAATCACGGATTCCGAAATCCATTCAATCTTGCCCTCGGTCATAGCCTGATCAAAATCCATCCGATTCACATCTTCAAAGTAATCCAGGGCGTCAATACACTGCTGAATAGACTTGGCTGCTTCTGTGGTAATCTGACAGCCATCGTCACCGTACACCTTGTAGCCATTGTACTCCGCCGGATTGTGGGAAGCGGTAATGACGATCCCAGCCGCACAGTCCAAGGCCCGCACGGCATAGGACAAGCAGGGCGTAGGCATGGGCTCTTGGTAAAGATAAACCGAAATTCCACACGCTGCAAAAACGGACGCTGCCGTCCAGGCAAAATCATCGGACTTAATCCGCGTGTCATAGGCAATGGCAATCCGCCGGGCATCCCCTTCAAAATAAGTCGTCACATAATCTGCCAGCCCCTGGCTGGCCCGGGCTACTGTGTACACGTTCATGCGGTTGGTTCCAACCCCCAACACACCCCGAAGACCGCCTGTACCAAAGGCCAGGTGGCGATAAAAGGCGTCGCTGCGCAGCGCCACATCATGATGCATCGTCGCCAGTTCGGCCTGAAGGTCAGCGTCGGCAACGCCCTGTCGTACCCATCTTTTGTACGTTTTATTTATTATTGTCTGATCCATTATGACCTTCCTATTCCTTGCTTTCCAAAATAACTCATTGCTTAACCCATCCTTTCGCCATCTGGTATTTTCACCCAAAACCTGCTATAATAAACGTACCAAAGATTCACCTGATGGAGGGATGCCCATGGCTACGAAAATACCACAATCCATACAAGAACGCTGGCAGAGTCTGACCCCCAGCGATGACTTTGTGTTTTCCAAGATGATGCGCAACGAAGTCATCTGCAAAGGACTGATTGAAACCTTGCTCGGTTTTGACATTGATCGTATTGAGTACCCCGAGGAACAAAAATCCATCGATATTGCCATTGATGCCAAAAGCGTCCGGCTGGATGTGTATGTGAAAGATGGAAAAGAAACAGTGTACAACATCGAGATGCAGACATCCCAGCAAAGTTATCTGCCAAAAAGAAGCCGTTACTATCAGGGGATGATCGATCTCAATTTAATCGAAAAAGGTGAACTGTACGATAAACTCAACACCAGTTACGTCATCTTCATCTGCACCTTCGATCCCTTCGGAAAAGGCCGGCACGTCTATCACTTTGAGAACCGCTGTACCGATGACCCGGAAATGGCCCTCGGTGATGAAACCCACAAGTGCTTCTTCAATACCCGCGGTACGGATGTCATCGACCCAAAGCTGGACCAGGTCCTTACCTTTCTGGAAACAGCCTTACCCGTAAATGACAATAATCCCTTAATTGAAGCCATGTCGTCTGAACTTGAGCGCATCAAATCAAATAACGAGTGGGAGGTAGAGTTCATGAACCTTTACTTACGCGATAAAGAAAAATATCAAGAAGGTGTCCGTGAAAGAGACACCGAAATTGTCAAACGTATGCTGGATAAAGGAGCAGATATTGCCACCATAAACTTATTCACCGGCATTTCTCAGGATCGCATCCAGGAAATCCAGCAAATGACAAAAAATCCTTCCCCGCCAAAAGCCTGACAACCGTCCCCGTGGCCACAGCGCGTTTCGCTGTTGCCACGGGCTTTTTTATTCCAACCGCTTACTTTCCGTTCAACATTCCCTTATTACTTGCCTCCCTGTCTGCCAACCAACACTTCCTCAACATCCCACCTTCAAAAACCGCGCCTTCCCATGGAAACGCACAGGCGCCGATCCCGCAGGCACAAACACACAGTCCCCTTTGAAAAAGGGCAGCACCTCTCCATCTTCCATGAAGATGGACCCACAGCCGTCCAGGCATAAAAAAACCTTGAAGCTGTTGGGCTCCGCCTGGAAGGACACCATCTCCCGGGACACTTCGGTATTGAGGAGCAGGCGCTCCACCTGGAAATAGGCACAGCGGCACAGGAACTCGCTGGCAACCCCCTGCTTGTACTTGAGTACCCGCAAAGGTTGGCGGGGGCTGGCACTGCCATGCAGATTGGCCACATCCAGAGCCTTGTCGATGTGCAGCTCCCGCAGGTTGCCTTCCTTGTCCCGCCGGTTATAATCGTAAAGCCGGTAGGTCAGGTTGGAATTCTCCTGGACCTCGGCCACCATGACCCCGGCGCCGATGGCGTGGACCATGCCGGAGGGAATGAAGAACACATCGTCCGGGTGGACCGGCACCTTCTGCAGATATTTCTCCACATCCCCACGGTCCAGGCTGGCCCGCAGCTGTTCCCTGGTGATATCCCGGCTGAAGCCGTAAACCAAGTAAGCGCCGGGTTCGGCGTCCACCACGTACCACATCTCGGACTTGCCGTTCTGGCCGCCTTCCACTGCCTTGGCATAGGCGTCATCCGGGTGGACCTGCACCGACAGGTCGGTCTTGGCATCGATGAGCTTCACCAGGATGGGCAGCCCTTCCCCAGCATCCGGGTGGGTGCCGATGTATTCCGGATGGTCCTCCAGCACCTGTTTCAATGACCGGCCAGCGTCCGACCCACTCGCCACGGTGCTCGTCCCATCGGGGTGGGTGGAGCATTCCCAGGTCTCTGCCAAGGGGGTCATTCCCAGGTGCTTGCCATACTCCCGTTCCAGCCGGCTGCCGCCCCAGAGATAATCCTTCCCCGCCGGCTTTAACAGGAAGGGCTTGGGGCTGCTGTTCTTCATCATCATTGTTCCATGGGATACTTATGCTTATCCCCCACATCGATATCCTGGCCGAGCTGCACCTCGATGAGCTGGAGCTCCGTATCGGCGATCACCGTATGGCGGCATCCCGCCTGCATGGTGATCACATCCCCGGGGTGGACTCGTTCCTCCATGCCATCCACGATGGTCCGGCCGTCACCGGAGATCACCGTCCACACCTCGTCCCGCCGGTCGTGGCTGTGGTAGTTCATCCGGTTCCCGGGATTCAGGGTCACCTTGATGGTCAGGCTGTCATCCTCCACATCCAGCACCCGGAAGCTTCCCCAGGATTTTTCCGCAAACATGAGCTGCTGGTCGATGGCGTCCACAAAGGGCTTGATATAGCTGGACTGCTCCTTGTCGGAAACCAGGATGCCTTCAGCACTGGCAGAAACCACCATGTCCTTCAGCCCCATGCACACGATGGGCACATCCAGTTCATTGATCACGTGGAGGTTCTCACAGCTTCCATTGCACCTTGCATCGCCGATCACCGCCTCGTTCATTTCCTCGGTCAGGGTATTCCAGGTTCCCATGTCCTTCCACGCACCGTTGAAACGCAGCACCTGGATATGATCCTCCTGTTCCGCCACGGCGTAATCGAAGCTGATCTTCTTCAGGCTGTCGTAACGGCTGAATAAGTCGTCGTAATCGGTGAAATCAATGAGGGCGTGGGCCTTGTTTAACAGGTAGCCTAACTTGAAGGCAAAGACCCCGCCGTTCCACAAGGCCCCCTGGGCGATGTACCCAGCTGCCGTCACCGCGTCGGGTTTTTCTTTGAAGGTTGCCACTTGGCTCACCTTTGCCTTATCCACCGGGATGATGTAGCCGTACTTCTCACTGGGATAGGTGGGCTCGATGCCCATGAGGGACAGGTTGGCACCATCCCCTGCCGCCAGGCTGCTGAGCTGTTCCAGGGTTTCAAAATAGTCCCGCTCCACATAGGGGTCCACAGGGCAGACGATCACCGGTTCGTCGTCGTCCAGTCCCTGCACATCCTTTAAATAGGCGGCAGCCAGGGCGATGGCGGGAAAGGTATCCCGCCTGCAGGGCTCCACACAGATGCCCACCGCTTCCCCAAGCTGGCTGTTGATGGCCGCCACCTGGCTTTTGGAGGTGGCGATGGTGATGTTCGCCCGGGGATCCACTTCCCTGATCTGCCGGTAAACCCGCTGGACCATGGATTCGTAATTTCCGTCTTCGGTCTTGAAGATCTGGATGAACTGTTTGGAGCGCACGTCGTTGGACAGCGGCCACAGGCGCTTGCCGGAGCCGCCGGATAACAATACTAAATTCATATACTTCTCCCACAACTAAAAAAATGCCATCGCCATGAATTAATTCATATCTTCGATGAGCATTTCGCGTTTTACTAATTCCACATCATGTTCAACCATTAATGCAACCAATTCTTCAAATGAAGTCTTTGTCGGATTCCATCCAAGTTTTGTTTTAGCTTTTCCCGGATCCCCTAAAAGATTAACAACATCGGTTGGTCGATAAAAATCAGGGGATACTTCCACAACCACTTTCCCTGTTTCCTGATCAATCCCCTTTTCTTCCATACCTTCGCCAATAAATTTCAGCTTGATCCCAACTTTTGCGAAAGCATGCTGACAAAATTCCCTGACTGTATGCTGTACACCTGTGGCAATCACAAAATCATCTGGTTGATCATGCTGAAGGATGAGCCACATACATTCTACATAATCTTTTGCGTAACCCCAATCCCGTAAGGAAGAAAGATTGCCCAAATACAGTTTTTCTTGGACACCCAACGAGATTCGTGCTGCTGCCAATGTGATTTTTCTTGTGACGAAGGTTTCGCCACGTCTTTCTGATTCATGATTAAACAGGATTCCATTGCAGGCAAACATATTGTAGGCTTCCCTGTATTCCTGGATGATCCAGTAGCCGTATTGTTTTGCTACAGCGTAAGGACTATAGGGATGAAAGGGCGTCATCTCACTCTGCGGTACTTCTTCTACTTTTCCATATAATTCTGAGGTCGAAGCCTGATAAATCCGACATGTTTTTTCAAGACCACAAATACGCACAGCTTCCAATATCCTTAAAACACCAGTAGCCACCACATCTGCCGTATACTCCGGCACATCAAAACTCACACCCACATGACTTTGCGCAGCCAGGTTATATATTTCATCTGGTTTAACATCCTGAATTGTTTTCACCAGGCTGATTGAATCAGACATATCCCCATAATGCAAATAAAAATTCGGGTTATTATTTAAGTGGTCAATTCTTTCTCTTTTTTCAACGGAAGACCGCCTGATGATCCCATGTACTGAATAGTCTTTTTCCAATAAAAATTCAGATAAATAGGAACCATCCTGTCCGGTTACTCCTGTAATCAAGGCAATTTTTTTCATCTTCATCTCCTACATATATTTCCCGAGATACTCAGAAAATTTTTCTATGATATAATCCAGTTCATCCTTGTGCATGCCGTGATGACATCCAATGTAAAATCCATGATGGTCAATGTATTCCGTCACTGGATATTCATGTTCGATGTTTCCAAAGATTTCCTTGTAAATCGGCTGATTGAGCAGTGGCAGCATCGGCCGTGTTTCAATATTTGCCTTTTCCAAATATTGGACAAAATCCTGGACGTCTATTTTTGAATCTTTTTTTACGACAATCGGGAACATCATGTACGTGTGTTCGATATTGTCTGGATGACGAGGCAATTGGATCAAATGCTCAAAAGCTTCCAGGTGATTGATCAGATACTCCGCGTTTTCGTGACGCTTACCCATAATTTCATCCTTGCGTTCCAATTGAGCCAAGCCCAAAGCCCCTTCCAGTTCGCCAACACGATAACTATAACCCATCCGTACAAACATGAAACGCCGGTCTATTTCTGTTTGCATGCGCAAGGGACATACCTTTGTACCATCAGCTGCAACACAACGTTCACACGTACAGGCGCGGCCATGGGCAACGAGGGATCTGAGAATTTCAGCATAATAGCTGTCATTGGTACATACAACACCACCGATACCCGTCGTAATGGTATGCGCCACATAAGTACTGAATGCTGATAAATCGCCAAAACTTCCGATGACTTTCCCATTCACTTTTGCGAAATGGGCTTCTGCACAGTCTTCAACGACCCTCAGGTCATGTTTTCGGGCAATTTCCATGATCCGATCCATGTCGCAGGGCATTCCAAATGTATGAACCGGTATGATACATTTTGTATGGGGACCTATTCGCTTTTCAATCTCATCAGGATCAATATTGTAGGTATCAGGTTCCACATCCACAAATTTGACCTTTAATCCAGAATGAAGACAAGCATTCGGTGTCGCAATAAAAGTAATGGCTGGCACTAAGACTTCCGTATTTTCATCCCATTTGTCCACTTCTTTAAGTGTTTCCAAAGCCAGTTGCAGTGCGGTCGTCCCGCTATTGCACATAACCCCATACTTTTGATTGTGGGCATGGGCAAATCCTTTTTCAAAACGGGCTACATATTTACCGGATGATAAACGTTCATTATCCAGAGCATCCAGTACATATTTTTTTTCTAAATCAGAAACTGAAGCATAACCTACGCCAATTTTTTCCATTTCTTACTCCTGATTGAATTTTTCATAATTGTCCAAATACCATTGATACGTCTTTTGAAGCCCTTCTTCCAAGGGGGTCTTGTAAGTCCACCCTGCTTCCGTAAGTTTTGATACATCCATCAGTTTCTGTGGCATTCCATCCGGCTTGGTTTTATCGAAAACAATTTTCCCTTCATAACCAACAACTTTTTTTATGGCCTCAGCCAGTTCAGCAATGGAAACATCAACCCCGGAACCAACATTGAAAAATTCATTACCCGAATAAGTTTGCATCAGGTAAAAACAAGCATCTGCCAGATCATCTGTAAAAAGCAGTTCTCTCCTGGCTTTTCCAGTGCCCCAAACGATAACTTCCTTCTGATCGTTGATTTTGCCTTCATGAAACTTTCGGATTAATGCTGCCACAACATGTGAACGTACTGGATCAAAATTATCACCAATACCATAAATATTGCACGGCATCACGCTGATATAATCTGTCCCATACTGGCGATTGTACATCTCACATAATTTCAAACCAGCAATTTTAGCAATAGCATAACCTTCGTTGGTTGGTTCGACTTTCCCATCCATCAAATAGTCTTCCTTCATTGGTTGAGGAGCCAATCGTGGATAAATGCAGGATGAGGCTAAAAACAAAAGTTTTTTCACCCCATTTTCATAGGCCGCATTTATCACATTATTTTGTATCATCAAATTGTCATATAAAAAGGTGGCTGGGCTTTTAATATTAGCCATTATCCCTCCTACTCGGGCCGCTGCTAAAACAATATAATCTGGTTTTTCTGTTTGAAAGAATTTCTTCACTTCATTTTGATTTTTTAAATCAAGTTCCGAGTGGCTCTTTTCAATGATATTTAAAAATCCATTAGATTTGAATTTTCTTGTTATTCCGGATCCGACCAATCCTTTATGTCCCGCAATGTATATCTTTTCCCTTTCTGTCATCAAATAATACCTCCATAAATTAACTCATTATTATCTTTCATTACAAAATAAACTTCATTACTTCAAATATAAATCTCTTGGTATACATGGCTATGTAGAAAAACTCTGTACCGAACTTGTCATTGAAAGAAAAAACGTAATGAAATTAGAAACATTACAATTTATTCAACAAGAGGAAGTAGATCACATACCGTAACTCAAACATAGGTAATCCTAAATGACTTAAAAATCATTAACAATTGAATTAAATAATCAGTTTTCATCAACAAAGTAATATGCAAGCAGAAGCTATACAAAAGCGATTTTCCTTATTAATTAAATCATATGCTGAATATTCCGAAGTATTAGAGCCACCCAATCTCATAAAATAGAGCCAGACTTTCCGATATCTGGAGCCAAGCCTCCGATGATGGGAGCCACCTTCAATTGGGCATCTCCCGGCAGAAAATCAATCCGTAATGCCACGCTTTCTTTGCCGCATGGAGACATCGCCATCAATCTTCATGGTATAAGCTGATGGGATGATCCGGTCAAGGATGGAGTCGGCAAGGGCACTTCCACCAAGACGCTCATGCCAGCCTTCCGGCACGAATTGTAAGTGTGGATGCCTGCCCACAACGATACTCCATAACCTCAAGTAGATCCCGTTGTTCCTGATCGGATGCCGGAAATAAAAGGAACTCATCAAGTATGATCAACGGACACTTCTGATACTGTTTCATGACCTGTTGATATTTTCCTTGCACCCTGGCAGCTTCCAATTCACTGAATAATTCTGGGAGACGGAAGTACTTCGTCTTATAACCAGACTGACAGGCATTGACGCCCAGGGCATTGGCGATATAAGTCTTTCCGGAACCCGTTGTCCCAATGAGAATTACATTCAATCCTTTCCGGATATAAGTCATGAACACCACTTCAAGTGGTGTTCATGACAAGTCCTCCTCTTGAAGTATTACGGTTTACCCGTATCCTTCAGTATAGGATTTTATACGGTGGCTCTCAATAGCGGATTGCTTTTTTTAATTAAGTGGTCCTCCTATTCGGATTGGATGGCGCTTTGCATCGGATTGGTTGGCTCTCTAACAGCGGAATACTCACATATGCCATCACGCGAAAGAAAATTATTATTGTAAAGAATCAAATCATTTTTAAGCTTCCCATCAGAATTATAGATTCACAAAACTACTAATATCTTATTAATAAATGTAGTAAGTACTTTTTAAAAATAAATCATCATCCGATAAATAAAGAAATTAATACGTAATGCCAACCGAAACATGTTTTATAATGTATCCATCAGAAGTATTAAATTCGTCAACTAACTTGTAACAATTTTAAATAAATAATACCATCAAAACTATTCGAATATTGTTTATTACAGAAAAATTACTTTTATTTAAATAATTAAAGAATTTAAAAAAAGTGGAATATCATCTTTTGGATTATCCAATAGCTTAGAAATATCCTTTACACTCAAACAATTTGCGATGATTTTCAATGGAATATGAAATTTCTATTAATTATATATAGTTACTATTTTGAAGAAAAGACTCTACCATATTGTTCTCCGAACCTAAAAAATATTGTGATTCCACAATTAATGAGAAACAATAATCAACAAATCACGTCTTTGAAGTCGAAAGAAAATGATTAATTTATAAGCAGTCTTGGAAAATCACCTCATGATACTGTACAAATAATGTCAATATTCATAATCTGATACACTTCGTCTGTAAAAAACACTTCACTCATACAGAATTCTACGCAAAAAAAACTTATCAATTGAACACGAGTGGCACAAGAAATCTTTACTATTTTTTCATAATAGCCACTATCAGCTATTTAATAAGTAAGAATGGTCATTTTGGTTTGAATCCATGAGCAAAATCATACACATTTGATTAGTATTTTTGATATAATATTAATAAGTATAATTTATATGCTTGCCTTTTAATTTTATTTTTCAAATTTAGAAAATGATTTTCACTATTTAAATTTGTGATATTTAAATTTCGTATTAATAAATGCTATTATAAAGTTCCTAAATATAAATAAAAATGATATAAATCCTACTGCAACAATTGAATATCTAACAATATTATTACTATATACAAATGTAATCCCAATACCTATACAAGATGTAATAATGATTGATACAAACATAAAAAAATCATCATATAATTTTATTTTAAGTAATAACCGAGTAATTAAAAAATGGATAATCATCAATAAAAAATAACTTACTAAAGTAGTATATGCGGCAGCTACATACCCAAACATTGGAATGAAAAAATAGTTTAATACAATATTTGTTAAAGCTGCAAAAATGGTTCCACCTGATATATACTTAGTTTTTTTTAAATGCATTTCAATATTTACATAATGAGTATAAATATATTGACAAACAACCCCCAATACAATCGGGGGAACGCAATAGACACCTTCAGCGTATTTTTCTCCGCCCAAAATTGTTATTGCTTCAGGCGCCATTGCTATACACGCGAGTCCAACATAACACCCTAGGATAACAATTAACTTTGTATTCTTTTTAATTTCCTTAAACTCATTATTATGATAACTATCATGAAACCATGGAAGCCACCCATCTGATACAGCATTTGTAATAATAGAGATGACAATTCCATAACTATAAGCTAAACTGTATATTGCTGTAGGTGTTGTTCCCCACATTTTTTGAATAAAAATTCTATCTGATTGAGACAAAATATTCATACAGACAGTATGTAAAACTAATGGTGCAGAGATACCAAATCCATATTTCCAGTACTCAAGATTTACATGAATTCTTTTTTGCTTAATTCCTCGCAACCAAAAGACTAAAGATAATAAAAAATTAGGAATTACAATCCCCATCACTCTAGAAATATCTTTTTCAAGTGGTGTCACTAGCATTAACACTAAAGATAAAACCACTGTACTTACTGAAACATACCACGCTATTCCAACATTTTGTTTATATTGATATCTATATCTATATCCATTTTGAACAAATGTTATTGCTGGAGAAAACAAAAGATACACAGACAACAATATAATGATAGTTTTATCCAGTTCCAAAAACTTTGAAAGTGGATCTAGAAATATAAAAGATATAAACAATATTAAAATTGTAATAAATGCAGATAATAACTGCATTGATCCGATATAATTATCGAGATCATATTCATAATCAATTTTAGCTCGACCTATACTAAAATTAAGATTAGCAGTGCAAAAAGTAATTAACAAAGCATACCAAGATGTAAATGTTGCAACAGTTCCGTATTCGTCCGTAGACATCATACGAGTAAAAATCGGAGTTGTTATTATTGCAATTGCTCTGACCAACACGGATGATATAACATACCAAGTTCCTGCTTTAAAGGCTAGTTTACCCTTATCAGCTTCGTTACTTTTTTCCAAAACCATCATCCTCGCTAATCAATATTTGAATTTCTCTTATTACACCTTCTCCACCCTTTTTTTTTGCTACATAATCAACAACATCTTTTACAGTGGAAATAGCATCAGAAGGGCAACATGCAAATCCAACTATCTTTAACGCTTCAAGATCGTTGATATCATCTCCAACATAAGCAATATCTGACAAATCAACACCGAATTCTTTTGCAACATTTTTTATTGTAGAAGCTTTATTTTTACAATCCATTTCTATAATATCTAATTTTAGCTTTTCAGCACGGTAACAATTTAGCTTAACTTTTTCACTAGTAACGATTCCGGTAAGAATTCCTTTTTTTTTCAGTATTGAAAACCCCATTCCATCGCGAGTATTAAATTTTTTTAATTCATCTCCGTGTTCTGAATAATACATTCCACCATCAGTTAGACAACCATCCACATCAGTTAATAACATTTTAATAGTTGGGATAGAAAAATGATTTTTATTTTTTTCTACTTTCTTATGCATTAAACTTTCTATAATTTGCCAATCACTCGGTTCATCAATTTCAAAAAAAGTATCAGGGTCCATTTCAACTGCTTTAATTTTTCCAGATACACGATTTTTTGTATTTAACAGACACTCCTTCGATGTGATATAAAAAGCACCATTCTCGACCAAATTTCCATTAAATTCCTGACGACGAGGACGATTAAAGACATCATAATTTGTTGGATGAATATATCCCATTTCATCATAATCCCAATTAAAGCGAAATTGATGCACTACAGACATTACCGAATCTGTATTTGGTAATGAAAGTGTTTTAAATCCTTCATCTAAATCTTTTCCAAGAAGCAATGGTGATGTCGCTTGAACCAAGGCAATGTTATCAAATTCATAGAATTGAGCAAACTCCAACATCACAAACTCAGTAGAAGCAGTATCAGATGCTGACTCAACAGATCGTCCAATCACTTCAAGTTTTCTAAATACGTTAGATTTACTAATGAAACTTTGAACTGTTTCTTTTATCTTATCACAATCTGTACTTATGTAGACTTTATCAATATATTTACAATCACAAGCGGCCTTAGCAGTCCAATATACTAACGGTTTACCTGCCATAGGTTTTATATTTTTCAGCGGTATTGATTTACTACCGCCACGTACAGGAATAAATGCTACGTTCATTTTAATCCTCGCTAATATTTCTATTTTCTTTCTAATACTGAAAATATTATTATGTTATATTTTCTATTAAAATGATTTCCGGATTATTCATTTATCATTTTTTTCATATCAAGGAAAAAGCATGATAACAGAAACCCTATATCATTTATATGCTAAGATGGCAAATCATAATAGACAGGACTGTCACCAAAACGGATAAAAAATAGAATTTATTTTTATCCTAGCAACAAACCATTTTAATTTATAAAATGAATCATTACAATATGACATAATTTGATACTAAATAAGTAATCCTTCCTAACAATAATAGATAATCATGTGTAGCTTCAGGATGAGTAACTATCCCGGGTCCAAGCAATACAATTTTTTATGCTTAGAAGCAACAATACGGAATATACAGGCTTTTCTTTCTGCCAATTCTCCTAAATTGTTCAAAGAAAAGAAATGGATAAAATAATATCAGATATGGCATCTATCATTCTATTAAAACAATAAAAGCAAATAAAATACAACATTATTATACTAAATATATGATGCCAATATCTTCTACTCAACTAATATTAACAAATCCAAATACATAAAAATTTGAATAAGAACATTCAGTAATACACAAATCCAACTTTCACTTACAAATAAAAGTAACCCGAAATTGATATGACAAAATAATTGTATGAACATCTTTTTTGATGTCATCTTGTGTTTGCCGTGTATAGAATAATACTTTTTTATATTAATAATTCAAATAACTATAATATTTATTATTTTTTACATAATTATTAAACTTGAATTCGAAAACTCAGGCTCTTCCATACACATCTTCATATCTAATAATGTCATCTTCTCCAAGATAATCTCCAATTTGACTTTCACTAATTATAAGATTTTCTGTATCGTCTGTATTTATCAGGCGATGTCTACATCCCTTTGGAAGAAATACCGAACTACCTGTGTAAACATCAACTACTGAATCATCAATTTGAACTTTACCTGTACCATGAACTACGATCCAATGTTCTTCTCTATGATTATGTGACTGAAGACTCAACTTTCCGCCTGGTTTTACTGATATTACTTTCGTTTGATAATAATCGTTAAATACAGTGGTTTTATAAAATCCCCAAGGTCGTTGAAATACTTCAGTGTCTATAATGGATTCGTCAAGTTGACTAAAATCATATAATAAGTTTGCATGAATATCCTGTAGCAACAAAGAATGCATTTGACTCTTTGTAAGAATATTTACAAATCTATTTTCTTCATCTGTTACAGGCAAAAATTTAATTCTCATATCTTTGAAGATATCAATTGCTCTAGAAAGAGAATCCGATATTTTTAAACTTGTATATGATTTCTCATAGACATCTTCAATTGTATCTTCAGCCTTCTTTCCATTAATAATGGCCCTACGAATGTCACCATCCGTGAGGACTCCGCAAACTATTTCTTTTGTATCAATGACAATCACAAAGCCTCTTTTGTTTTTATCAATTTGTTTCAGCACATCAATAATCTTGACTTTTGGTGATACTCCATAATCCTTAATTAATTTTTGTCTCACTTGTCCCCCCTTAATTCATGTCTTTTTTTAATTTCTGATTCATAAAGTTTTTTTTCTCCCGTTCCAAGCGTTTCCAGCGAACTATCGATTCTTTTCTTCAACATTGCCATAGCTTGAACTTCGAGACTAGACCCTTGATCAGATCCCCACATATTATGGTCAAGAGTAACATGACGTTCAATCACACAAGCTCCAAGCACTGTTGCAATTACGCTAGGCTCAAGATTCGTTTCATGTCCGCTGTATCCAACCAAACAACTATAACGTTCTTTATATGTCTGAATCAAACGAAGATTCAACTCATCTTTCGGGCTAGGATAGCATGAATTAGTATGGCAAATAATATAATCACCATTACTATACTTTTCAAGCCAGTTCACAGCCCGGTCTACTTCTTCTAAATCGCTCATACCTGTGGATAAAATAATAGGTTTTCCAAATCCGCAAGTATTCTTAATGAGTTCTTCATCACAATTAAGTGCGGAAGGAAGTTTAATGAAGGGTACATCATACTGAACGAGAAATTTCAAACTTGAAATATCCCAAACTGAAGCACTCCAATCAATTGGTTTTTCCTTGCAGTATGCATCAATCACATCATATTCAGCCTTTTCAAACTCAACACGTTTTTTATATTCTATATAAGGCATTGTTCCCCAAGGAGTATCACGTGGGACTTGTTTTTGTGCATTCGGAACTGCTGTTTCCGGAGTACGTTTTTGAAACTTTGCACAGTGCCACTCACATGCAAATGTTGCATCAAGAAGTCTCTTTGCAATCTCAATGTCACCGTTATGGTTAATGCCAATTTCTGCTATCATATAAGGTTTTGAATCCTCATTAACAATATAAGATCCCAATTTAATTTCTTTGTTTGCCATTTTATTTAATCTCCTCTATTACTCTATATAAATTAAAAATTGCCAAACCCCTTAATTCACGAGAGGCTCTAAAGTATATATATAATTTTCTTTCTTCTAATAGTTTAAAAACAGATTAATATACTAACAAAAGAAAGAAAAATTCTATATCTATTTTTATTTATAAAAACCTAAAACAATCCTTTATAAAAAATAAAAGGTTACTCATTAAAGATATCTTTTCCATTTTCAAAATACTCAACTACAATATAGATAATTTGTTTTACCATGAATTTCCATTAAAAATTACTAAAATATTTATAATTTTATCCAATCTTTACACCAAATATCATCTGTGGACGAAGTATTCATCCAAATTTTCGGAGCAATAGTAATGCTGTCACTTTTTTTCCCAAGCCAAGCGCCCCACCAACTAAAAGTACTATTTGCAATAATATGATGTTTACAATGAGACATTAATATCATATCCATATAAGAATTAATACCATTATTTCCATTGATGAAAACAGAACATTTTATATGTGAGAATTGCTGTCTGCACCAGTTAATATCATTTGTAAAAAAATAAAAAATAGGATTTGTAAGATGATCCTTCATATACTGAATAGCACTTAAATAATAAGAAAGATCACAACATCCACCATATTCTCTTGAAAACTTCAAGTAATCTCCTCTTCTAATATGTATTGAAACAGATTCCGCATTATTTATATCATGCTTATACGCTAAATTACCTTTTGACCATTCTCCGTTATACTTGAATTCTTGTCTGATAACATTCTGAATATTTATAAAATATTTTTCTGATTGCCAATATCCTTCGATATATTTATATCTATGTGTAGCAAACACATTAGGATCATAAACACCATTTTTTTTCTCAAAATAAATACGCGAAGGAATTCCAATCCATTTGATAAGTTTATGTATTACATTTGCATTATTAGATATGTACGCAGGTAAAGAATTATCTTCTATTTTATTAAAAGTTATTCCAAAAATATCTAAATGATATGCGAATGGACTATTGGAAGTAACTTTTGAATAATATGAATCATCAATATTAACCGGAATACCTTGACATTCCATCGCTCTATATAAACAATATTGGAACATCTGATTACCCAATCCTCCAAACATCTTAACTGTTATCATCGTAAGAATCACCTTCGTTTTTTTGAAAAATTTAAGATACTTCTTTCTTAGCAAGTTTAAATATAAGTACAACCAATTTTCTAGTGTAATAATCGCTCCATAAAAGCAATTTGATAATGCATTTTCTTAATATATTTATTCCAATATATTTCAAATACTGACACTTTGATTTATATAAAATTCGGACTTTTTCTTTAGATATACTATACCTTTTAAAATTAGTTGATGATCCTTGAGAATGCTTAACAATGACACAAGGTACAAAAAGCATTTTGTAATTATTTTTTTTTAATTTATAGCCAAGAATTAATTCCTCCTCATATAAAAACGTGTTTTCATCAAATAAACTGATTTTTTTAAAACATGTTGTATTAATGATAAAAAACGCTCCACTTGGAACCTCAAAAAACAAGTTATTATTATATGGAATATCAAACAAGTAGTTTGTTTTTTTAAAACGCCTAACAAAAAACATTCTCAAAATCAGATTTGAATCAATACAAACATCAAAAAAAGAAAAAACCTTTCTTATGTTTATTTGTTCATTTGCTTTTTCAGGATATTTATAGTTCCACACGAGTGGTTGGCCACCAACAATGGTATCGTCATGATAAGATTCAATTTGAGAAATTATATTTTCAACAGTATTTTTTGATATGAGGTGTACATCTGGATTCATAATAACTGTATAATCGAAATCAAAGATATCTAAAAATCTGTTAAATCCATAATTATTACCATAAGCATATCCCTTATTTACATCTAAATAATATATCTTTATGTTTTTATATACATTTGATTTTTCCCACGATTTGAGCATCAATCTATTCGTTTCATTTGACAAGTTATCCACTATGCAAATACCCATTTTAGACGATTTTGCATTTTCTAGGCTGTCAATAGCTTTTATCAAGTCAACAGTAGAATTATAATTAAGAATTATAACAGCATATTTTAAATGAATTTTCATACAATTCAACCTTAAGTCCAATACTTTAAACAATCAATTATTATCTAAAGGATATCTTATTAATCACAATTTATTATATTGCAAATTAATCTCATATTTTCTGTGGTAATATTCCATAACCGGTTCTGTTCCGAAAGTAATCTCTCTGTAACTTCTGGATTGTTATATATTTTATGAAATATATCAATCATTCTATCCGATATAGATTTTATATCTTCGTTTAAATTAATATACCAATCCATTGAATTAATATCTTGCAAAAACCATTTCATTTTCTCATGTGTTGATAAGGTAATTATTTCACAGTTTAATCCAAACGGAATCATTTGTGCGTGTCCGCGCATTCCAAATATTAAATCAATTTTATTATAGAAATTGAAAACCTCTTGGGGTTTATATTGTGAGATATCTTTTAGAATATAATTCACAGCATGTTCATTAAGATAATGTAAAAATTCAAGATCTTCTTCACAATGTGCAACATAAACCAAATCATAACCTTCTGAATCAAGTATTTTCATTGCTTTAGCAACTTGTTCACAGATAATTAATTCATTATCACCAAATCTAAGTTTTGGTCTATCAAATGCCATATTTAATGCAATCCTACCTGTCTGTTTTTTAGGTGTCAATTGAATGAATTTTCTAATTAAGGTAGTTGTACAAGGCTGGTACATTAATTTTGTTCTATTTTCAATTGTTAAAAGTTTATTTAATGCTTGTATACTCCCACTATTTCTAATACCAATAAAATCAGCACAGTTAACTACTTCATTTAAATTATCAACAAATATGTTACCAGGTTCTTGACCATAAAAATAATTATAACCAATCGAAAACAGAATCAAAGGGGTGTTGATTTTATGTAAATAGTCTTTTGAAATAGGCCACTGCCATCCACTTACTGAGTTTGTGTTTGAATCTGGTAAAAATAAACCACCTCCTCCAACAACAACCATCTTTGAATGATTCATTTTTGAAATTTGTTTTAAATCAACTTTTTCATTAACTTTTGTAATATTAAATTTATTTCCAATATTATAATATTGAAATAAATGTCGAACACAATATGAAAGTACAGTATCACCAACATTTGCGACAGAATAATAAGTTACATGGAAAATTTCTTTTCCACTTTTCCATTTCTTCTCTTCAATGAATTTATATATGGTGTTCCCCACAATCATTTTTATATGTCCATAAATTTTATTGATAATGTTCATTATTTTAACCAATTCCTAATATTTTAGATGTATATGGGTAAATTGGCATTCCGAACCCATAGCCATTCATAATTACTCGCCATACAAAAAATACCATTAGAGAAACAAATATTGTATACAATACAATTTTTGTGCTAATTTTATCAGGACCATTTGTTCGATAAATCATGTAAAACTCTGGTGTTATAATTAATTTATAAAAAGCAAAATATAAACTTATCCTAGAAAGGGGACCAACTACTGCACCCAATTGTGATAGTATTAAGTCAATCCATAAATACAAGTAATTTGTAAAAAAACATGAATCATATTTTAACAATGATTTATAATATAATGTCGCAAAAATCAAAAACGGAACATGATACAACAACTCTACAGGTGAAAAAATTATATTTTGATTGTTAAAATAACCCAAATAAGCAATGTATCCTGGAATAAATCTACCTATAAATTTAACTAGATCTGAAAAAAAATATAGAACAGAAGTACTTAAAACAACTACTATTAAACTCTTCCAATATGATCTATGCTTATCAATATAAATATGAATAATTAGTAATAATATTCCTCCTATAAATGCAGAATTATGAATTAATCCTGCAATTACTATATAGAAAATATATGTTCTATATTTTGAATGGTCCAAATAGTACGTACCTAAAAACAAAATAGATAATGCAATACCTTGACGTGCAATATTTAAAAAATTACAGTAAAACAACATGTAAAAGCAGAACATCACAAGCCAAATTGGACATTTTTCACGATTTAGTCTTGCTCCTAATAAAATAAACAATTGAGTCAAAAATGACATTAATCCTAATAAAACCGGAAAATCTAAATTTAATTTAAATACAAGATAATTTAATAAAATAAAACCTGGTTCTATTCCTGCCCTACGAAGGTACGCATTTGTTAATGCATTTACAAGTGAATTACTAGATTTAACAGCTTCAAAATAACTCAAGTATCCAGATGTATCAGTCCCTACAGTTACGTCTCTTGCCCCAGCAATAATAGTAGGAAGTAATAATGCAAGTGCGTATACAAAAATAATAAAATACCTGTTTCTTTTTCCTTCTTCATTACTAGCAAAATATATACATATTACACTAAATGCAAAAGTCCCTAAATATATCATATTAATTTTCCTATTATCGCTGTAAATTCTTCGAAACTATCGACAAACTTTACATATTTTGAAAAATTTACTTCAAACTCATAGAAAGATTGTTTCATATAACTTCCCTTTATTCTTTTATTAATAAGATGGTTAAACGAAATTACCGGTATATCAAGAAATATTTTCAAGGTTAATAGTGACGTTGAATTAAAACCCAATACTAGATTAGGTTTATTAGTTAGATTTGCAAAATATTCTTCAGCATTTAACCCTTTATCATTGATGACATATTTCAACAATTTTTTGTTTTTTATGATTGTGTTATCTCTCGGATGTTTTTTAAAGTAGATATTTTGGGAACCAATTACATTAATTAGTTTAATGTAAAATTCATTTAGTTCTTCTTCACTTATACAATTATCTTCAACTAACGGCTGTGTCAAAAATACTATCTCTTTATTGTCAATAAAATCTGTAATTTTATCTACACTTTCTAGTATAATCCGCTTATAAAAGTTATTTACATTTTGGTTTATCTCAAGGCTTTTATTTTTTTTAAAAAGTGTAAATTGTTCTTTTTGTAATCCTAATTTTTTTTCAATCTTTTGTAATCCAAAATATTGTACTATTGAAAACACCATATTTTTAGTAGAACTATTTTCCTGAAATGCACCAAGCACCCAGGTTTTTTTACTATTGTAGTTAGCTATTCCTTCATCTATTATTACTATATTGATTAAAAATTTTTTCTGATCAATACAACCTGCAAGAAGATACCACCCATCATTTGGTGATAAAATATGTAATTTTTTTCTCCAACTATTTTTGATATTTGTAGATTCATTGTGAAATAATATGTTTGACGTTAGCTTTGCCTTTTCAACTCCACTTTCTCCCTTCTGTTTAATGAACTTACATTTGACATAGTTAGGCAATTTAATTTTTTCAAAGTTGATTACATCTCCATTTTGATTATGGCTAACTAGAACAATTACACCAAATAAATCTTTCTTGTATATATCATGTAGTTTTTGTAAATAAGCTTCTATTCCAGTTATATGCCATAAAGTTACTACTTTTCCTACAAAATCAATTTTATCATTTTTGTTGATAAAACTTGCTAACTCTCTTGTCCCCCAACTGTTTATACAACTATTTTCCATATTTTATTCACCAATTTTATTTGTGTTGAAAAGTGTACTTTTCTATGACTATTTTTATTTCATCCTTTATTGGTCCATCAACAACCAAAATAATTTCTTTTGGTTTTACTGTCTGATTCACTATACTAATAATTGCCATTTCTAACCATTTAGGATTGTCGCCATTATAGACACACATTGCTACGGAAAAAGGAAATGCTTCAAATTCTTCATCTTTTAAACATATTTGATCAACTTTTGTTTTTTTAAGTTTTTTATTATTACTAACTTTATTTCTTGTGAATTTAAATAATTTTGTTCTTAACCAATTTGGCGCTATAACTTCTCCACCAAATCGAATAACTGTATTATACAAGTATTGTGGAATACTAATTATATGATGCTGCAACATATACTTTTGAAGGCCTTTTTCGGACTTGAAGTATTTCATTCCCCCACGTCGACTACTCATTTCACTTCCAACACGAACATTAACTAAGTTTTGAGGAATATTTGCCATTATGGCACGCTTTTCCATCATTCTAATCCATAGATAATAATCTTCATTCCAAAACCAATCTTGGTATCCTCCAGCTTCTGCTATAACTGACTTTTTAAACATCACTGTCATATGATTGAATGGACACCGTGATTTCATAAAAGTTTTTATTTCTTGGTTTGAATAAGGAACACTGCGTTGACCAATTATATTTTCTTCTGAACCTATAAATTCTGTGATATTCCCACCTACAATATCTGTCTCCGGATGTCTTTTTAAATAATCAAGCTGAAATTCAAATCTCTGTGGGAAAGACACATCGTCGCTATCCATACGTGCAACTAACTCATTGGAACAGTGTTCAAGAGCAACTTTCAAGGCATTTCCTAAACCGCCATTTTTCTCCAAATATATGGGTTTAACTATTTTTTCTGACATTTTGACTTTTTCCTCATCAAAATTCGGCTTTATTAATTATTTTTCTCGCTTCTTCTTGCTTAAATTTATATATAGTCATATTAACTCCACTTTCCTTTTGCAACGCATCTCCAAAATTTAGAGAAGTAGCGTTTTCCCCATCTGTAATACCCTCTTGAGTTCTAGTTTTCCTGAAAGTTTCAATAATTATCTTTATATCATTCCTGAATGTTATTCCAACATCTATATATTTTATATCCCATTTGAATTTTTCTTCCCATTCAATACCATTTCTTCCATTGACTTGAGCCAACCCACTCAAACCCGGACGAACTGTATGCCGTTGCCTTTGTGTATTATTCATGAACACCATATCCTGCACAAGCTGTGGTCTTGGCCCAATTACTGCCATATCACCCTTAATAATATTCAAAAGCTCTGGTAGCTCATCCAACGATTTTTCTCTTAATTTCTTTCCAAAACTTGTCAACCGGACATTATCTGGAAGTAATTCCCCATTCTCATCTATTTCCGATGTCATTGACCGGAATTTGTACAATTTGAATATTGTTTCTTTCCCCGTCCTCGGATCTATCCTACCAGGCCTTGGTTGGGTAAAAAGGACTGGTGAACCTAGTTTTACTCTGATCATCACGGCGGTTGTTGCAAGGATAGGGCTGAATACAATCGCTGCTCCTGTCGCTAAAGTGCAGTCCAAAGGACGTTTGATATATTGTTCATAAAAGCCAATCTCACGTGGTTCTACTATTAGTGAACCATAAGAAGAATCATCTTTATTCTCATTACTGATGTTTGGAGGTGAAATCATTGTAGATTTTTTTTCATCCACACGCTCTTTAACAAAGGCTATTGCTCCTGCCGTTACACTTACTGCAGTAATCCCTTCTGCTATTCTTAGTATAATATTAATCGGCTTATTCATAAGATTTGATCCTCGATGGTAATGATACTATGCATCTTATTCAAAGCATGTTTGAATGACTTCAATAATACGATTCTGTTCAGCTTCTGTCATTTTATTGTCACTGGGCAAGCAAATCCCCCGGTTAAAGATATCCATCCCCACATTGACCGCTTTTCCTTCGTCAATATAGGCATTGCTTTTTGCCCGGCCGCTGCCGTCTTTTGTAATGAAGGCATTATTCCGGTAAACCGGCTGCATGTGCATGGGCTTCCAGATGGGCCGACCTTCTGCATTGATGCTGGCAATGGCGTTTAATATTTCTGTCGGACAGGATTTTCCCGGTGTGGGTGTGAAGAGTGGTTCCTGTTCTCCACGCACCTGGGGACACATGGCCTCGTGGTTGATGGTCAGGCAGCTCAGCCAGAAGTTGGGCTCGCTGTTTGCTACATCGTAGGGATTCATGGAAACCGGCAGGTCTTTCAGTCCTTCTTTGTAGCGTTCGTAAATCGCTTTTTTTTGGGCAATGTGTTCATCCAGATAAGGGATCTGCCCCCGGACCACACCGGCGACCACGTTGGAAATCCGGTAATTGTAACCAATCTCTTCATGCTGATACCAGGGTGCGGCTTCCCGGGACTGGGTGCTCCATTTCCGCACTTTGTCAGCATCGCTGAGGCTGTCTGTCAGGAACATACCTCCGGAGGATCCGGTGATGATTTTGTTTCCGTTGAAGCTGATACAGTTCCAGTCGCCAAAGGTGCCAGTTTGCTTTCCTCTATAGGTCGCTCCCAGGCTTTCAGCTGCGTCTTCGATGATTTTGGCTCCATGTGCATCACACACGGCCTTCAATTCATCAATTTTACCCGGTGTGCCGTAAAGATGGGCGACGATGACGATCTTGACATCCGGATAAAGACCAAAGGCTTTTTCCAGTGCCACTGGGTCCATGTTCCAGGTGTCATACTCGGTATCGATAAAGACGGCTTCACCATTTTCATAGGCAACGGGGTTGATGGTGGCGTCAAAGGTCATATCGGAACAGAAGACCTTATGACCTTGTACGGCTCCGACACCGGCCCTTGGTTGCCCATAGAAATGTTCCCCGGCCAGCTTCATGGCGAGGTGCAGGGCTGCGGTGCCGCAGGAAAGGCCCACGGCATATTTGCATCCCACCTTTTCTGCAATGGCTTCCTCGCAGGCGTTGATGTTGGCACCCACGGTTGACATCCAGTTGGTGTCAAAGGCTTCTTTCATATAGGCCAGTTCCGGCCCATGCATGGTGGGGCTGGACAGCCAGACTTTATTTTTAAATGGTTCGATTTCTTTGATTTTTTCTGGAATGAACATATTCTCTGCTTTCCCTTTTATATAGGATGGTATTTCCATCATGTATTTATAAATTAACTTTTACTGTTTCTAATTTAGAGCGTGCTTCGCCATTCACAGACCCGGTTTATAAAAAACCACCGCCTGTGTCCCGGCTCACACCTGTTCCCCACCTTCCCCCCGCTGCCCCATAGCATACGGTGTTCCAGTGGCTACTTATCTCTAAATCTCATACTTGCTTTTCTGCTTCGTCTTGCTTCTGCACAATCTCAATCCCCACATGGATCACGCTGTTCCCCAGCATCTCCGACCGGATCATGGCCTTCCGCTTATGGAAGTTAAAGCCGATGATCTCGCCTTCAAAATCCTTGAGGTCCCCGGACACGATGGTCACATGATCGCCCTTCTTGTAGGGCACACCGGATGCCATCATCACCTGGCTGACGCCGAAGGTGTGGTCGCCGCGGTTTCCGCCGATCCGTCGGATGAAGGTCTCTTCCTCCGGGGTCAGGGCATTGTAGCCCACTTCCTGATCTCCCAGCAGCTTTGAGAACATTGGGACCTGCTTGAGGGCGTAAAAAAAGGCGGTGACGTCCGGTGTTTCCACAAACAGGTAGCCGGGAAACAGAACCTCTTCCTGCTTCCTCCATGCCCCCTTGTAGCGCTTTAACACCTCGCGCCTTGGCAGGAACACCTCGGTAATGAGCTCCGGCTCGGATATCAATTTGATATACCGTGTCAGGTTGTTCTCCCTATGGGTTGTTGTCTGAATCGTTACGATTGCCATAAGATCCATTCATCCTTTTGCTGTGAATACACGTCACTGGGCCCTCCCCCGCATATGTCCTCATTCGAAATTTATAATTTCTTCATACTTTCATCCAATCTTGTTAATAAAGAGTTTAGAATTCCTTTATAAAAATGAGATACGAAAAAAGGCCTCCATTGGAGACACTTACCCCGCTGATGGCCCGAGTTTTTGAACATGTAGGTAAATTATGTCAACCATTCTTTTGCCTCTTCTGAAAAATTTTCATATCATTTCCTTATGACTTTATTATTTTACCCTTTCTACCATGGAAAGTCAATTTATTCAAGCATAAAAAGGCATTTTTGTCCACAGTGTGCAAATTGTCCAAACCATTTAAGATTTCCGGCCCCTTCCCCCATTACTCATCTCAATCCCTCCAATACTCAATTTTGAGTAATGTTTTCCCAAACAACTCTTTTGGATTTGCATAAGCGGCCCATAAAAAAACCGGGAGGCCATGGCCATCCCGGTTAAGTTCTGCTGCTGTTCTTTTGTTTAATTGCCCTTGCCCCCGGAACCGGCGGTGCCGCCGTTGCCCTTGGAGGCGGACTGGGCGTTGAAGGAGAAGACCTTGTAGTCGCCGTTGGCCATCTTCTGGAAGCTGACCTTGGCCACGTAGTCTCCCTTGAGGGTGAGGACCACGGCGTATTCGGCGTTTTCTGCGATGACCTCCGGATCCCCGGTGGAAGCCGGTGTGGACACGTCGGTGTAGGTGGAGATGTTCAGCACCGCATCGGCACCGTAGTCATTGGCGCCCTGGTCGTTGTTGTTGCGCAGACCGTTGAAGCTCTTGGCGAAATCATCGGTCATAAGGGACACCACGGTGTCATAGTCCTTGCTGTAGGCCGCCTGATAAAAGGAATCGGCTTCGGACTTCATGACGTTGATCTCGTTCTGGGACAGCCCTTCTGCCACAGACGCTGTGGGACTGGGCGAAGGGGATGGCGTTGCGGTGGCACTGGCGCTGGGAGTCGCTGTGGCGGTGGCCGATGCCACCGGCAGCTTCTCGTTCTGCTTCATCCGCCAGAGATAGGCTCCCCCGCCGCCCACTGCCAAAATCAGTAGGATTATGATGATAATATATCTCTTTTTCATATCTCGCTTATTTTTCTACCTTATGAAAGAATCATCCTTAAAAGTCAGAGTAGGTCTTGTTCATATCCACGTTACCTTCGATGCCATTGATGGTGCCGTCGGAGCGGTACTGCCACATATCGAAGTGATTGTCGAAGGTCGGTTCATCGTTGTACTGGGCCAGCCAGATCTTGTAGGCGCCCAGGCGGCTGTAATCAATCTTGTTGGTGTACCAGTTGAGGTTGGCGTAAACCATGGGCTGATACCCCGCCGCCTTGATGGTGTCGCAGAAGGCGATGATGATATCCGTCACCTCATCCTTGCTCAGGGTCCCCAGGGTACCTTCATCTTCGGCGTCAAAAGCGACTGGCAGATCCAGGCTCCGTCCCCCCAGGATGCTCAGGCACAGCTTGGCTTCCTTGACCGCATCTTCGGTGGACATTGCGTAGCTGTAATGGTACACGCCGACGGGCAGGCCGGCTGCCTTGGCGTTATTGTAGTTGGTGGTGAAGGCGTAGTCCGCACGGCCGTCTCCCGACTGTCCCCAGCCGGTACGGATGATGGCGTAGTTGACGCCGTCACTCTTGGCTGCGTTCCAGTTGTTGCTGTAGCCGTTCCATTCAGAGACGTCCACGCCCATGGAATCGCTATAAACCTTGCTGTATTTCTTAAAGGCAAAGCCCGTTTCCGTATCCGGTGCGTTCAGTGAATCCTTGGGAAGGACCATGATCTCAATGGCTTCCATCCGGTAGCCAAAACCGGTGGTGCCGGCTTCATCCCCGTTCTTGGCCCAGCCGAGCCAGCCAAAATTCTGGGAATGGACCCGGTAATACACGTCGTACTTGGCGGCGTCTTCCCCGGTGAGCTTGATCTGGATGGCTTCCATCTGACGGGATTCCCCGGTGGTGCCGGCGATCTGGCCGTCGGTCTTCCAGCCCTGCCAGCCCACATCTGCCAGATGGGCATTGTATGTATAGGCGATCTTGGCGCTGGAATCATTGGAGGTGATCTGGATGGCTTCCACCCGTTTGGACTGTCCGGTGGTGCCGGCGGTGGTCCCCTGGGTCACCCAGCCCTGCCAGCCTGAGTCCTGCACATGGGATTGGTATTTGGTCAGGGTGGTGACATTGGCTGCGACGCTGTCGGACTGGATGTCCGTGCTTGTGTTGGCGCTGGTGCTGACGAGCTTGATTTCGATGGCTTCCACCTGGATGCCGTACCCCTCTGCCCCGGCGATTTCACCGTTCTTGGCCCAGCCCATCCAGCCGAGGTTGCGCAGGTGCACCCGGTAGTAGATGTTGTAGTTGGCGGCGTTTTCCCCGCTGATGCTGATCTGCACCGCTTCAAGCTGCTTGGATTCCCCAGTGGTGCCGGCGGTCTTGCCGTCTGAAACGGCGTTCTGCCAGCCGCTTCCCTGGACCTGGACCTTGTAGCTGACGCTGACGCCGCTGACGTTGGATTTGATTTCCAAAGCTTCCAGGCGCTGGGTCTTGCCGGTGGTGCCGGCGGTTTCCCCACTGTTCACCCAGTCCTGCCAGCCGACGTTCTGCACGTGGGCCCGGTACTGGATATCCGTGGCCGAGGCCGTCTGCACCGTGGCGTCAGTGGACGGCGTGGCCGCTGCTGAGGGTGTGGCTGTTGTCGAAGGTGAAACGCTTGTGGACGGCGCGGCCGTCGCAGTGGGTGTCGCCGTCGGGGTGGTGCTGTCTGTTCCTTCTGCAAAGACAGCCACAGCGCCGCACAAGCAGAAAGCACACACCAATGCGAACAGCGATACCGTAATTCGATTGAGATACTTTACCATAATACTCTCCTTTTACATATTATCTTCTATGTTAAATTATACAATATGACAAAGCCAAAGTAAAGGAATCCGCCGGTTTCTTAAGGTAAATCAGTGCATTTTTATATTCTTAACACGCATTACGCATTTATTTAAAAAAATATTAAATGTATCATTGCGTTGTGCACCATCTTTCCACAAACATACCTTCGTTTTCCATACCTTCCTTAAAACGGCTTGTCCCAGAGAATGACAAAACACCAGAAATCACGATGATTTCTGGTGTCCCTGATAACTAAAATGGTGGAGATGAGGGGATTCGAACCCCTGACCTCGTACATGCGAAGCACGCGCTCTCCCAACTGAGCTACACCCCCATTGGATCAACTTTTACTATAAAAAATACCTGGCGGAGAAGGTGGGATTCGAACCCACGTGCCCCGGAGGACAACCGCATTTCGAGTGCGGCTCGTTATGACCACTTCGATACTTCTCCACACGGCTACCTTACATATCTTAAACTTCTTTCCCCCCAATGTCAATTATTTTTTTGCGATTTCTCAGATTTTTCATTTTTCTTCCGCCAAATGTTGTTCCCTGCACCAAGATGAAGTAAAATATAAGAAACCATCAAAGGAGAATCACACACATGAAAAAAATAATTGGATTCATCGGCTGCGGCAACATGGGCCAGGCCATGATGAAGGGCATCATTGCCAACAGCCCCTATACAGCAGACCAGATCCACGTAGCGGACGTGGACGGAGCCAAACTGAAGCAGGCCCAAAGGGAAATGGGCGTCGTGCCGGAAGCGGACAACCTCGCCCTGGCGGGTAAGGCGGACATCCTGATCCTGTCCATCAAGCCCCAGTTCTACGAAGGGGTCATCGCCGCCATCAAGGATGCAGTGAAGGCCGACGCCATCATCATCACCATCGCCGCCGGCCAGATGATCGCCACCACGGAAGGACGTTTCGGCCACCCCATCAAGCTGGTGCGGGTGATGCCCAACACCCCGGCCATGGTGGGCATGGGCATGACGGCCCTGACCCCCAACAGTCTTATGACGGCGGAGGAAACCCAGGAAATCGTCACTTTGTTTGACAGCTTCGGCAAGTCGGAAATCGTGCCCGAATCCCTGATGGACGCCGTGGTGGCCGTCAGCGGCTCTTCCCCAGCCTTCGTGTTCATGTTCATCGAAGCCATGGCCGATGGCGCCGTGGCAGCGGGCATGCCCCGGGCCCAGGCCTACACCTTCGCTGCCCAGGCGGTCATGGGCTCGGCCAAAATGGTCCTGGAAACGGGCAAGCACCCCGGCGAGCTCAAAGACATGGTCTGCTCCCCCGCCGGCACCACCATCGATGCTGTGGCCTATTTAGAAAAAACAGGCTTCCGCAGCGCCGTCATCGGCGCCATCGAAGCCTGCGTGGAAAAGTCCAAGGCCATGTCTTAACCCTGGCTTTTATCGGTATTTTCAGCGCCCTCAGCGGGCGCTTTTTTCTTCTTCTTTTTCGGGTGCCCCACCATGTAATCCCAAACGAGCAGCAGCACGTACAGCGCCGCCATGATGCCGAAGATGACTAAGAACGCCGTGCGCACGGTAAGCACCGTGGCCCAGGCCATGGTCATTCCGTAGGTGAATGGGAAGGCAATGATGAACATCGCCAGGGCCAGGCCCATGAACACCCACAGGTAGCCCCTTTTATACTGCGCCAGTGACGGCTGCAGGGCCGTGTGCTGGAACAGGTAGATGACCCCGAGGATCAGGAAGGCCACCAGGGGGAAATAGTGATACAGGAAGGTATCCCGGGTGATGAAGAACCACGGGATCAGCTGGGACAGGTAGGCCACGGAGATGGTGACCCCGGCGTCGTCCATTTTGGCGATGCCCCGTTCCAGGGCGTACAGGACGCCTGCCAGGCCCATCCCCCATACCATGGGGTTCCCTGAGGCGTAAATCCGCACCTCGGTGGCGGCGTGGTAGTAATAATACACCGGATTCAGGGCCAGAAACCAGGTCCACCACTTGGATGAATAGGGGTGATGATAGCTGGTGGCCGGGCTGTTGTGGTAGCTGTACATCTGCTTGGTGTGATTGATGATGGTGGTAAACAGCCCCTGCCCCGGTATGGTGGCGGCGTAGGGGATGTAGCTGACCACGTAGATGCACACTGGAATGGCGATGAAGGTCAGGACGCACCAGCCGCATTCCTTCAGGGCTTCCTTCTTCTGTCCCTCATCCCGCTTCTTCCAGCTGGAGATCAGCCAGTAGAAGTACAGGATGGCCAGCCCCAGGGCGGCGTAGCACCCCGACCACTTGGTGCCGATGGCCAGCCCGGTCATGATGCCCGAGAAAAGCAGGAAGAGCCGCCGCCATTTTTTGGTGGTGCTGATGTGGTAAAAATACATGAAGGCAAACATGGCCATGATGAAAAAAGTGAGAAACGCATCAAGCGTCCCTATCCTCGTCTGCGTGTAGTGCATGAAATCGAGGGCAAGCAGGGTGGCCGCCAGGGCCCCTCCCTTCCAGGATTTGAACAAGGCCCGGCCGAAGAAGTACATCAGGGGCAGCATCAGGACGCCGAAGCACGCCTGCATGAAGCGGAAGCCGAAGGGATTCCGTCCCCAGAGGTCCATGCCCAGGCCGATGATCAGCCGTCCCACCGCCGGGTGGTCCATTTCGGCCACGGGCAGGCGGTCCTGCATTTCCAGGGCCGATGACGGGAAATAGCTTTCGTCAAAGTAGGCGCTGTTCATGCGGTCGCTCTGGTCAAAGACGGTGCCCGGTTCGTCCAGGGTCTTATCCCCGCCCGCAGTCATGGCCTTGGTCACGATGGTGTTGTTGCTGCTGTCCCGGAAGGAGACCTCCGCCAGGGCCAGCCGGTTGGCCGCCGCGTGCTTGTCGATTTTGATGTAGCGCATGTCCGGGGTGGTGTTCAGGCTGTAATGGTACCAGATCATGGCCGCGGTGTAGTCCTTCTGATCATCGTCGGTATCGAAGACCCGGGTCCAGTTCTGGCCGTCCGCTGAGCCGTAAATGGAGATCGCCACGTATTTGGACGAGTCGTTGACCGGCGGGTACAGGTCGATGGCCGTGGGGGCCGAATCCACCTTGTAGACCAGGGGGGCCGTGCTGCTGTCGATGATGTAGTAGGTCCGGGGGGCGATGTGTCCCCCCAGCTTCCACAAGGCCACGATGGCGTAGGCCACGATCAAAATGGCCAGGAATATCTTTTCCTTCTTGCTCACAGTTGAAAGTCTGTAACTAAAATCATTGCCCAATTTTCTTGCCTCTTTTTCTAATAATAAACCAGACACCGCCGCCCGCCAGGGTCACCAGGCTGATGATGCCTGAGGCCTTCCGGAGGGCCGTACCGGTGAAAATGACCTTGAGGGTCACCGTGCCCCCATCTGTGAGGTGGACGCCCACAAAGCCCCCGGATGTGCGGTAAACCGCCGCCGGCTGGCCATCTGCCCAGGCGGAATAGCCCTCGTAATAGACCAGGGGCAACTCCACATCCGCTGGGGCGTTCACCGAAAAGGTGTATTCATTGTAACCCTCCCGGGTCATGCGGCTGGCGGCGTCGGCCTCCTTGGTCATGAGCACATCGTAGCGCATGGCCTTGGGCAGGTACTCACACCCCGCCGAAAAGGACGGGTAGGGGTTGGTTTCCACAAAGCTGCGGGTGGTGCACATGGCGTTGAGGTTGTAGGTGTAGGACCCAAGGGTGCCGATGAGGACCACCAGGATCACCGCCCGCTGGTACTTCTCCGGCGGGATCGCCTTCAGGACGGCGCCTCCGCAGAAGGCGAAGAAGGCCGTGGTAAAGAAATAAAACCGCCAGGGAAACTGCAGGGTCTGGAGCTGGCCGGCCAGCAGGTGCCAGGGAAAGATCGTGGTGGCGCAGAGGAGCAGCACGAAGCCCATGATCAGGAGCTGGAAAACCAGAGGGTCCCGCTCCCCTTTCCTTTTCACACCCAATACCAGGCCGGTCACCGCCACCGCCGTTAAAAACAGGCCGATGCCCGCCGGGGGCACGTACTGCACCCCGATGGTGGTGGGCAGGGCCAGGATGGTGGCCCAGGGCGCCACGGCCCAGTCCGCAATGGACCCCAGCAGGCCCGTATCCCCCCACACGGGGTTCTTCACCATCTGTTCCAGGAAGGGCAGGGTGAAAAAGGCCGTCAGGCCCAGGGCAAGGGCCGCCGCCTTGAGCAGGGCCATGAGCCGCGGCCGTTCTTTAAAGGCCTTCCAATTGATGGCCAGCAGGATCACGCACAGCACGAAGGTGATCACACTGGTCAGCAAATGGGAGAGCACCACGCCGCCCATGCCCAAAGACAGCCACAGCCAGTTCCGGTCCCCCCACAGGACCTCGTACACCCCGGCGATGACCAGGGGCAGAAAGACGAAGGCCGTGATTTCCCCCAGGGTGGAGCGGATGAACAGATCGGTGAGGTGGTAGGAGGACAGCATGTACAGCGCCGAGGAAAGCAGGGCAGCTTCTTTGCTGCCCCAGACCTTTTTGACGGAAAAGTACATGGTAAGGCCCATGGACAGGGACAGAAGGATTAAAAACAGCTTGTAGGCCACCGCCCCGGATGCCCCCAGGACCATGAAGAAGGCCGGGATGTACAAAAAGAAATCCGGGTAGAACAGGCCGTTGCCGTAGCCCATGCCGTTAAAATAATCGGCGTAAACCCCCACAAAGAATTTGCCCTGGAGCATGGCCTCGTACACCGACTGGATCCGGCTCATGTGGAAGCTGGTGTCGTGGCCGAAGGGGATACCCTTATACAGTAAAAATGGCAGGATGGAGATGATGAAGACCACCGCGAAGACGACGATCCCGATCCACCGGTCCCCGGTGTCCTTCCCCATTTTCTTTAAATCCGTGTTTTCCTCATTCATGGCAGCCATCGCCCTGTACCAGGCCCAGCCGGGTCATCATTTCCGGCAGGACCCCTTCAAAATCCACGCCGTCCCGCAGGGGGGTCCCCCGCCGGACCGTGCGCAGGATGGCCTTCTGGGTCAGGGTCACCGCCAGCCTCACCGCCTTGTGGAGGTCCCAGCCGTTTATGAAGGCGCTGACCAGGAAACTGCCGAACACATCCCCGGTGCCGTGGAACTGTCCCGGCACAAAGTCCCCCATGATGAACTCCGTCTGGTCGCCGCCGGCGTCGTAGCAGGCCGCTCCCAGGCTGTTTTCGTCAAAGTAGACCCCTGTCAGGACGATGCGGGATGGCCCCATGGCCGAAAGCCCCCGGAGCATGTCCACGATGTCCCTGCCCGCGTAGGGCCCTTCCATATAGGGCCGGTCCAGCAGCAGGCAGGCCTCGGTGATGTTGGGCATGAGCAGGTCCGCCCTGGTGCAGAGCCTGCGCATCTGCACCACCATCTCGTCGTCAAAGACGCTGTACAGCCTGCCGCTGTCCGCCATGGCCGGGTCCACGCAGACGCAGGTCCCTTCCCCGCCGAACAGGTCGATGAACCGGGCGATGCTGTCCACCTGCTCCGGCGACCCCAAAAATCCCGAATAGATGGCGTCAAATTTCAGGCCGATGGCCTTCCAGTGGTCCATGAAGGGGTTCAGGTCCGCCGTCAGGTCCCGATAGGTAAAGCCCTCAAAACCGCCGGTATGGGTCGACAGGATCGCCGTGGGCATGCAGCACGCCTCCAGCCCCGCCGCCGACAAAATAGGCAGGGCCACGGTCATGGAGCACTTGCCGAACCCCGATAAATCGTGGATCGTCGCGACCCGCTTCAGGGGCCCCGCCAATGTGTTTTCTTTCATGTAATAGTAACTCCTATCAAAATGGATATTCCTATATGATACCATATCTGCGGCCATAAACCAAAAAAAGTGCCCAGAGGCACCTTTTTTGTCATCAATATCCACTTATTTCTGGATGGCCTGGATGGCTTCAATCGCCTTGGACAAATCGTAGGCCGATTCGGGCACCTTTTCGATGTCCCCGTCATCCATCAGCCTGGCGATCTGGGGATCCAGGGGCATCTTGCCCAGGACGGACACGCCCTTTTCCGCGGCGATGTCGTCGATATGGCTTTCCCCGAAGACCTGGATTTTGGAACCGCAGTCCGGGCAGGTCAGGTAGCTGTAATTTTCAATCACGCCCAGCACCGGGATGTTCATCATCTGGGCCATGGTCATGGCCTTCCCGACGATCATGGAAACCAGGTCCTGGGGGGAGGTGACGATGATGATGCCGTCCACCGGCAGGGACTGGAACACCGTCAGGGGCACATCCCCGGTTCCCGGAGGCATGTCCACCAGCAGCACATCGGCGTATTCCCAGATGACATCGGTCCAGAACTGCTTCACCGCCCCGGCGATGACCGGCCCGCGCCAGACCACCGGGTCCGTATCGTTTTCCAGCAGCAGGTTCATGGACATCACGTTGATGCCCGAACGGGTTTTCACCGGGAAGATCCCCGCTTCCGACCCCTGGGCCTTTTCCTTGATGCCGAAGGCCTTGGGGATGGAGGGACCGGTGATGTCGGCGTCCATGATGCCCACGGCCAGGCCCGCCCGCTGGAGGGCGATGGCCAGCTCCGAGGTCACCGTGGATTTACCCACACCGCCCTTGCCGCTGACGACCCCGATCACCTTGCGGATATCGCTCATGGGATTGGGGGCTTCCAAAAAACTCTGGGGTGCGGTACGGCTTTCGCAGTCCACGCCACAGCTATTACAATCGTGTGTACATTGTTCTTCACTCATACTAACGCAAACCTCTTTTCATTGGTCAATTATTCTTTCTGTCCTATCATAACACAAGAATGCCCCACTTTTGAACTTTTTATTATTATTTTTTTAAAGTCCGCTTGTTATGGCCCTTTGGGGGCGTTTTTACCGGGCTCTTTTTCATCCGGGCTTTCTTCCTGCAGGCCTTGTTCCTCGGGCTTTTTCCCGCTGCGGATCAGGGCGAGCTTCTGCCTGCGGTTTAACTTCTTGATGGCCCGCTCCCGGCTCAGGGCGTCGTGCTGGTTATCAAATTCCTCGTGGTAGACCAGGCGCACAGGAAGACGGCTCCTCGTATATTTGGCGCCCTTCCCCGAATTGTGGGTCTTCACCCTTTTTTCGAGATCCGTGGTCCATCCTGTATACAAAGAGCCGTCGCCGCATTCCAAAATATAAACGTAATGCTGGTCTGTCCCCTTTTCCATCAGGATTCGACCATCATTTCCTTGACCTTCATGAGCCGGGTGATGTTGCCCCGCTCGTTGTCCTCCAGCTTCATGGTGATGTACTTGATGGTCTCCTGCATTTCCGGGATCATCACGTGTTCCAAGGCATTGACCCGGCGCCGGGTCTTTTCGATTTCGTCGGCCAGCAGGTTGCAGGTCTTTTCCACCTCCGCCAGCTCGATGAGCAGGGGCATGAGCTCCGCCATATCCAGCACCGACTGGTCCAATTCCCCGGAGGTGAAGGCGAAGCCGTAGGGCAGATCTGCCGTTCCCCCGCTTTCAACCGTGGTGAAGGTGGGCACATCGGTGTTCATGATGTTTTTGGTGCCCAGCTGGATCTCCGCCTCCCGGGCGGGGCACAGCAGGGCCTCGGTCACCGCGTCGGCCCCCATCTTGGCCTCGGCGATGGAAAACCGCCCCATGGCCGCCACCAGCCGGTCGTCGATTTCTTCCCGGAGAGCCTTGTTCCGGCGGATGTAGACCATGAACCGCCGGACCATTTCGTCCCGTTTGTCCTTGAGTAGCTTGTGACCCCGGGTGGCGGTCTTCAGCCGCTTCTTCAGGCGGGTCAGCTCCATCCGGGTTGGATTAACGCGCGTCGCCATGGCTTAGGCCTCCTCTTTAGAGGGTTCCGGGCAGTAGGTGTCGATGTATTCGTCCTTGATCCGCTTGA